>SXGT01902174.1_pt1 | contig 15065 bp, 12 predicted proteins | sample 3176221 | NCBI WGS metagenome assembly SXGT01 (sample SAMN11356862, study PRJNA531348) | freshwater metagenome | isolation source: freshwater sample F1-120 | place: China: Fuxian Lake, Yuxi | collected 2017-12-25
AAACTAGAGCGGCTGAAAATGAGGACCAAGCTTCATCATTTTGCCCTAAAGTCCAAACTCTACCTCAATGCCCTCCGCTCCGCTTTCGCCACTTTACGGGCCCTCACCCCCGTACAGGGCTCCGCGTAAGGTGAGTCACCAGCAAATATCGCGCTGAGCACTGTGGGGGTGGTACCGTCATGTCGCTTTTGACCTCGACACCCATTGCTCCCGTATGCTATTTTCTACACTTGTTCCTCACATGGTGGATGTATGATGCAGCATGAGGGTGCTTATGCGCAACACTCTCTCTGCCGTATGGTATCTCAAGAGGCGTGATGATAGGCAAGGTGATGTGAGGCAGACTCGTCTTGATGCTTTCTTACGGCAAGGGGTTATGAGGTCGCCTTACCGATGGTACGTGTATGGCGTTGTCTGCTGCGTCATGTGGGGAGTGTCTCCCTGGTGCGTCCAGGCAGCTATTGTGCGGGTGCCTGGCAGTTATCCTACTATCCAGGCTGGTGTGATGGCGGCACAGAGTGGGGACACTGTACTGGTAGCTCCTGGTGTGTATTACGAGCGAGTGACTATGAAAACAGGTGTACATCTCCATGGTGAACCCGGAGCGATTCTGGATGGGAGCCGCGGAGACAGTCCACTCGTTCTCGCAACCAGCGGGGTAGAACAGACTGCGGTGCTGTCTGGGTTTGTCATTCGTTATAGTCGTCACGCTGGCATTCTGCTGAATCAGGCGGCACCGACGTTACGCAACAACGTCATCCTAGAGAATGCGGGCCCTGGCATTGCCTGCGCGCAAGCCTCGCCGCAGCTCTTCAACAACGTTTTTGTGGCCAATGCTGGCGCTGGCATTGTGTGTGAGTATCCCGGTACAGCACCGACAATTACCTATAACAACTTTTGGCAGAATCAGCCGCAGGACATCCTTGGCTGTACTCCAGGGGTGGGGAATCGTTACGACGCGCCGGGTTTTGTCGATGCCGTGGCGGGTAACTATCGTTTGCAGGCGACCTCGCCGCTAATCAATGCGGGCAACCCCGATCCGGTGTGGCGCGACAAGGATGGATCGCGTAGTGATATTGGTGTCTATGGTGGACCGCCCCCACCGCTCATCGCCCCGCCAGCTCGCGTGACCTCCGATCTCTTGGAGACGTTCTTTGGTACCTCTACAGTTCTGCGTAATAGCCTCTCCACCCGGGGCATGCCTGGGCTCATCCATGTGCCGACGGCAACCATGGTTCCAGAGGGCAGCGTGGATCTGGGGTATAATGTCACGCGTGACCGTACCGTGTTTCCGGGGGTGGATCGGCAGAAGAGTTTTGGCTTTGCGCTCGGATTGTTACCGCGGTTGACCATAGGTGGCCGTGGGGTGGTGGCAACTGACACGGATACGGGTCTCGATCTGGCGCGTGATATTTCGGCGAATGCGCAGGTGTTACTCGTCGAAGATCACAGCTGGTGGCCCTCGATAGCGGTGGGGTTGCAAGATATCGGTGGTGGCGCGACGTTTTTCCGTTCGCGCTATGTGGTCCTGAGCAAAAGCCTGTTTGGGCGCCTCCGTGGCACGGTAGGCTTTGGGGCCGGGCCTGATGTCCTTGATGGACCTTTTGGCGGTGTCGAACTCGCGCTCAACCAGTTTGTCACGGTCATGGGTGAGTATGATACCAAGGTGTTCAATGCGGGCCTCCGACTGTTTCCGTTCCCAGAGCGCTGGGAAGCGTACGGCATCCCGCGTCCGACTGTGGATGTACTCTGGCAGGATGGCCGGCATGTCTCGTGGGGCATCAGCATTCGGGCGGGCCTTGGTGAAGCGAAATTTCACGCGCAGCGTGAGGCCCGTGCTGAGAAACGTTACAGCCGGCGCAGCCAGCGTGGGGAGGCTGAGCTCTCCTTGCAAGCAGTCAGTGAGCGCTTACAGGCTGCCCTGATTGATCGTGGTCTGGAGAATGTGCGTATTACGATAGCACGCCTCGACGCAGGCCTTACCGTCGTGGTGGAATACGAAAACCGGCGCTATAATCGTGATGAGCTGGATGCGTTGGGGCTAGTGTTGGGGCTCGCAGCCCTCGAGACGCCCTCCCAAGTCACCCACATGCGCGTGATTGTGCAGGAAGTCAACGTCCCGGTGCTGGAAGTGTCCAGCAGTGTGGAGGCCTTCCTGGCCTTTCTGAATGCGCAGATGTCGGCAGCGGCCTTTGCCCAGCAACTCAGGATGACGCAGGAAGTGCAATGGCCTCTGCCGGCGCTGACGCCAGAAGCCCGCACCTCCATGCGTGAGCGCAGTTGGTTAAAATTAGATATCTTTCTCCGTCCGGGTATTGAGACCCAGATTCTCACGGAAGTAGGCGTGGCAGACATGCGATTTAGTCTTCTGCCTGATGCCTACTTGCAATTAACCCCTGGAACAGTGCTGAATGTGCGAGCAGCGATTCCAGTGACGCGTACGGCGGCCTTTGCCCAACCACTTGGTGACCCCGCTGTTGACCGCGTGTTAGCGCATCAGGCGCTACGCTTGCCTATAGGGAGGTGGTGGCCAGGAGCTACAGGGTTGACGCAGGTAAGCCTTGGCCGTTTTAGTCGAGAGGAGGTGGGGATTGCCCATGAAACTGCGTTGACGTTAGTCGAAGGAGTCGCTTTGCTGAAAGGGACGTGGGCGCGTCTTGGGCCCTCGTATGGCGACCTGGATCATTGGGTGGCTCTGGCGAATGGTCGAGTGCGCTATCCTCCATGGGATTTGACGCTGAGCGTGACGGCTGGGCGTTTTCTCGATGGGGATCAGGGTGTGGCGGCGGACGTCAGCCGCTTTTTTGGCAACACCGAAATTGGGGTGTTTCTCCGGCACTCAGATCATGGCTCGCAAGCCGGGTTACGTTTTGCGATGCCGTTGACGCTCTCCAAGGAACTGCCGCCGTGGCGTGTCCGGCCGCGGTTGCCTGACGTGTATGCTTATGAACAACGCACGACCGTTTTTACGAATACCAACGTCATTCGTAACGATATTGGTCGTGAGCTGAATACAGGGCATGCAGTCGAACGGGTGTATTGGAATCGTGATCGGCTGTATCCGGCGTATATCCGGTACCATGTGGATACGCTGCGACAGGCCGTGCGAAGGTGGATTGATGACGAGGCAGAGAATGTCTCAATGACACAGGAGAAATAAGATGCAGAAATGGTATGGGAGCAGGACGATCGTCCGTAGCCTGGCGATAGTCGGCGTGATGGCCGGGATGTTGACTATGACCGGTTGTGGCGGTGGCGATGATGAAGCGAAGTTCGCCCAAGGGAACGCCATCGTCCCATTGAATAAAGACACCGTAAAGGCCATGGACAACCAGGTTTTTACGGTCCCAACCGGGGCTTTTTCGGCGGTGCCGGCGTTGGCCAACCAGCAGACGACGGTACGGTTTACCAACACGGCCACGACGCCCATCGGCACCATCACGGCAGCCAATGGTACTGCATCAGGGCCCGCCACGTTTAGCTCATGCATATTTACTATTCAATCGAGTACTATCCCAGGCATAGCCGTCGGGCAGGTGATCACGGTCAATCCATGCCAATATAATGTCCTTACACAAGGGCTAGAGGCCACAGGCCAGGCCACCGTAGGGAATATCTTGTTGCAACTCGGGCAGACCCCGTCAGCCGCCGTACCATTCCAGGTGTCCATTGCTCCCGACACTGGCATTGTGACGGTGAACAACGTCAACACTGGCGTCTCTGTCGTGCTTGTCGTGACTGGTAGCTCAGGCGGCTAAGGCAGCGTCGCGTGGCGAGTCATCTTCCCCCACCCTCTCCCATTGGGGAGGGTGAGGGGTGTTCCGCCGGGTTGTTACCACTCCCGCCGGGAGTCAGTCTTGAGACGGCTGCCGGCATTCTCACCGTAACCACGTCCAGCGTGCTGCCCCTTGTTGCCAGCCCCATACGGCCAACGCCGCCCCGATACCATCGGCGATGAGATCGGCGAGCTCAGCGCTTCGTGCCGGGACAAAGAGCTGATACAACTCATCGGTGGCACCGTAACCGATGGTCAGCAGGAGACTGAGGAGGGCAATGCGCGATGGCCGCCATGTTGGCAGTTGCGGGGAGAGGGCACGACACAGCAGGAGACCAAGCAGACCGAATATGCCAGCGTGGATAAGTTTGTCGCTGATATGCACGCTGGGGAGAGCCTGTCCTGGGATGGACGAGAGGGTGAATATACACACCGCATACCCCGCCAGGCAGGCCAAGCGCCAGCCAAGCTGGACGGGCTGTGAGCATACCTGCATACGACCTTTCATAGATCTCGGCTCTCATGGAAGACGGAGGTTGTGTCATTGGATGGTAGCGCGGACATCCAGCATAAGACCATCAAGCATATCCGTGGCGCTCGGGACCGCGCCACCTTATCATGGCCTGCCTGCATCGCCGACGCATTCCGCCGTCAGACCGCAAGCCAAGTGTGGTAGGATAGCGTGTGACGTGCTTGTGGCAGCAGCTTCCTGTGGAGGGCTATGCGTGTGGTGTCTGGTACTCGATGGTGGTCTCTCTGGTGTACGGGTGCTCTCTTGCTATGCTTCGTCTCCTCAAGCATCGCTGCCGTTACCGTCAATATCCCTCTCGATGACCCGGTGTATCCTCTCCTGGAGAAACTCGTCCAGAGCCGTCTGACCTTTACCAATGCCCTCACGCTCAAGCCGGTGACGCGCCTCTACGCGGCCCAGCTCCTGAGTGAGGCACTGACCAAACGCCGCGAGGCCTTGGACACCACACCGCATCCCGCGCCCTTTCTGGATGAGACGCTCGACTACCTGGTCGGTCGCTTTAAACGCGAACTCCAAGAGAGCGGCTTCCTCACGCGCATCCAACGGACCGACGCCGTCTTTGTCGCGCCATTAAATGAGGTGAAGGTGGATACCGTGATAGCGCGGCAGCAATTCGTAACACGCGATAGCAGCCGCTTGACCACCAATCTGCAGGGCGTCTTTGGGCATAACGAAGGCTTTGCCTACGGGAACGATTTTACACTGCGGGCCCGCACGGTATCCTGGGCCACGCTGGGGAGTCACGTGGCGGCGTATCTGGAGCCCAGTTTGACCATCCGCAGTCAGCCCTTACTGGGAGAAGACATTTTTGAGACGGCTATCCATAAAGGGTATCTGAAAGCCGGTTATGGCAATCTCGAACTGACGTTTGGCCGTGATACCCTGTGGTGGGGACCAAGCGCCCAGGGCGATCTCGTCCTGTCGAACAATGCCCCGCCGCTGAATCTCGTCACCCTCACGACGCCCCAGCCTTTTCGTTTGCCTGGTCCATATCACGACCTTGGGGAGTGGCAAATTGCCTACGTGGCGGCACGTCTGGAAGCGCAGCGCGACTTCCCCCATGCGCTGTTCAGTGGTCTCCGCCTGACGTATCAGCCCACGACGTTTGTCAAAGTCGGCTATGCCAATGCCTTGCAAGCCTTTGGGCGTGGCGGTGTGCATTTGAACGCGTTGGCCTATGGCAAGCGGCTCTTCGTGCCTACCCTCGACACCACAGGGCGTACGATCAATAGCGTCACCGCCTATGATATTGTCGTGAGCCTGCCCGTGGCGCGGCTCATCCCGTGCATTCACGGGTTCAACCTGTATTGGCAACGTGGTCAGGATCATGCTAAACCCGGTCGTGGCTTCCTCGGCGGCGCGAATGTGGTGGGAGGCGTACTCGACGGCGAGCGCTGGGACGTGCGCGTGGAGTTTGGTGAAACGCGTGACAGCTCTGCCGTCTGGTATACCCATCCTACCTACACCAGCGGATTTGCCTGGCAACAGTTTCTCCTGGGCTCTCCCCTCGGTGGGGCAGCGCAGGGGTTGTGGGGACGTGCGACGTATTATCTCACACCGACTGCTTGGATTGCCGCCGATGGCCGCCATGAGCAATATGGCTTTGACACGCAGAGCGATGTCACCTCGCAGTACCGTTTTGGCGTGGAAGCCTCGTATCAATTACCCTGGCAACAGCGCTATCTCACGCTGTGGGGTCGGGTCGAATATGCCATGCTGGACACACCAGGAGTGAGCAATGACCACACGATGAATATCCAGCTGTCGACCCGCTGGCGTTTCTAGGGTTCCACCACGCCAGCAGCTCACACCAGCACAGATGTCTCAGCAGCCAGTAGGCCGTGTGCGACAGGCTGTGGAGCGAGGGGTTCGATATGCGCGCTATCCACGTCGACGGCAACGGCGTGCTGAATCAGATCCAGACGGATGACAAAACGGTTCTTCTGTTTTCTGGTAATGAATATGCCCTCCACACCGGCGAGTACCCCGTGGGTAATGCGTACCGGCATTCCTTCCACCAAATAGGGGTGCGGCTCGTAGGGTAGACGCTGCTCCACCATGGTACGTACCGCCAAAATTTGTTCTTCAGGCACGGACACCGGCTTGCCGCTAATACCGACAATACGCACCACGCCGATCGTATCCAGGATAGCCAGGCGATGCTGCAGCGCAAAATAGCCGAACAGGTAGCCACCAAATAATGGCACCTCAACGAGTTTGATGCGATCCTTCCAGACACTTCGTTTGCGCCATAACGGCAACAAGTGGGTAATCTGTTTCGCCACGAATTGGTCACGCACGACCTTTTCGTGACGTGACCGCGTCTGTATCGCATACCAATACGCTTGAGAAAGGTCGTCTATGCTCATGCCAGGATGTGCTTCCTTTCCTGTAGGGTGCACCATAACGCCGACAGCACTCGATTGCGCAGGACTGGGAGAGGTGTGCCGGCCGCGGTGGGTGTCCACGGATACATGGCAGGATCGCCGCTGGGCCTCAAGCATCGTCTCGGCCACATCGGATAAACACTTGAGCCCTCGGATACCTCGTTCCCCTGATACGCAGGTGTTTTTGTCTTACACAGCGGCTGCCAGGGGTGGCGCTACACCATGATTGAGGCCCGCCGCTGATGCGAATCAATACGCCGCGGTCATGACGTCTTACAGGACGAGGACCAAGCGAGCAGGATCCGTCAGGTAACCCAGGAGCGTATTGAGAAAGCGTTGCGCCTCAGCCCCGTCGAGCGCCCGGTGGTCAAAGGTCAGGGAGAGTGGCAACACAGTCCGCACTGCAATGGCGCATTGATGTACCATAGGCTTGGGCAGGAGCTTGCCGATGCCGAGGATAGCGACCTCGGGCAGGCGCAACATGGGTGTGGCGAAGATGCCGCCAATGGCACCGTAGTTGCTCAGGGTAAACGTGCCCCCACGCAGCTCGTGCAGGGCAATGCGGCGCGTCCGCGCCAAGTCGGTCAGGCGGGCCAGTTCCGTCGCCAGGGTCAGGAGGTTTTTCTGCTCCACGTGCTGCACCACGGGCACGAGGAGCCCGTCTGGTGTATCGGTGGCAATGCCCAGGTGGTAGTAGTGTTGCAGCACTAAGCGGTCGTGGGACTCGTCCAGCACGGCGTTGAGGGTCGGGTGCTGCCGCAGGGCTGCGACCACCGCTTTCATGAGGAACGGCATGAGCGTCAGATGCACCCCCTGCGCAGTGGCGGCGAGGTTACTGCGCTCACGCAGGGCGACGAGATCGGTGACGTCGGCTTCATCGGTCGTGGTCACCGGGACAGCAGTGGTCGCGGCGGCAACCATGGCCCTCGCAATGGTGCGCCGCAGGGCGGACAGCGGCTGATAGGTCACCGACTCCGACGACTCGGAGGCCAGGACCGAGGTAGAGACGGGAGCGGAGAGGGGGACAGGCTGACGTGAAGACGCCGCCTGCGCCACATCTTCACGGCGGATGCGTCCGTGCGGACCAGTTGGTGTAACGCGTGTCAGATCCACACCAAGATCGCGTGCCAGCTTGCGTACCGATGGGATGGCGAGCACGCGACGCGGCGGTGTGGGTGCGGCTGGAGAGGCTTCGGACGAGGGTGGTAATTCGGTCAGCGCGAGGTCTAGGGAACCGACCACCGAAGCCGAGGCCGGTGGTACTGGTGCGACGGAGGGCGTGACCATAGGCTCTCCTACCTCGCCAATCACCACCAGCACGGACCCCACCTGGATCTTTTGCCCTGCGGCCACCGCCACACGCAGAATAGTCCCGGCCTTCGGTGCGGGGATTTCTACCACCGCTTTATCGGTCTCGACCTCGACCATGGGCTGGTCCAGACGCACCGTGTCGCCGGCGTGCACAAGCCAGCGGACGACTTCGCCTTCATGAATCCCTTCACCAACGTCAGGAAAACGAAATTCAAGTGCCATGCAGACCTCAGAAGGCCAGAACGCGACGGATGGCCTCGACCACACGCTCGGTCGTTGGCAAGTAGTATTTCTCCAGTTGCGGCAGCGGAAACACCGTATCAAAACCGGTGACGCGCTCTACCGGCGCCTGCAGCGAGAGCAGGGCGCGTTCGTTGATCTGGGCCACAATCTCCGCCCCCAGCCCGCAGGTCCGTGGCGCCTCGTGCACCACCACCGCCCGCCCGGTTTTTTCCACCGAGGTGATCAGCGTTGGCACGTCCATGGGCGACATCGTGCGCACATCTACCACTTCGACGCTCACTCCCTCCTGGCGCATGATCTCCGCCGCTTCGCTCACCTCACGCATCATGGAACCCCAGCCGATCACCGTGATGTCCGTGCCCTCCTGCACCACCCGCGCCTGGCCCAGGGGCACGGTGTACAGGCCATCGGGTACCTCCTGGCGAACGGCGCGGTACATACGCTCGGGCTCTAGAAAGATCACCGGGTCAGGATCGCGCAGGGCACTGATCAGTAAGCCCTTGGCATCATACGGTGTCGAGGGAATGACCACTTTAATGCCCGGAGTATGCGCCAGGATCGCCTCGCCGCTTTCCGAATGGTGCTCCGGGGGATGAATACCGCCGCCGTACGGCGCCCGGATGACCATCGGGCAGGTGAAGCGGCCACGCGTGCGGTTACGCATGCGGCCCACATGGTTGGTGATCTGGTCAAACGCCGGATAGAGAAAGGCCATGAACTGCATTTCCGCCACCGGCCGTAAGCCCGCAATGGCCATGCCAATGGCCATGCCCACAATGCCGGACTCGGCGAGCGGGGTATCGACCACGCGCTGCGGGCCATACACCGCTTGCAGTCCCTCGGTGACGCGGAACACGCCGCCTTCCTGGCCCACGTCTTCACCCAGAATGATCACCCGGTCATCCGCCGCCATCTCACAACGCAGCGCATCATTAATCGCTTCAACGAGCGTGCGGAGCGCCATGACTGTCTCCCTGGAGGTGTAACGAGGCCAGCAGCGCCGCCTCCTGTTCGCGCAATTGCGGGGTCATCTCGGCATACATATAGCGGAACATATCTTGTGGCGGGGGTGGCGGCACAGCGGCGGCTTCTGCCATGGCCTGCTCGACTTCTGCCGTACAGGCCGCGAGCATTTCCTGCTCCCAGGCGTCCGACCACAGGCCAGCCTGTTGTAGATAGCGCTGCACGCGCAACAGCGGGTCGCGGGCTTTCCACTCTTCCACCTCAGCGGTGTCGCGGTATTTGGTGGGATCGTCCGCGGTGGTGTGCGCCCCCATGCGATAGGTGTAGGCTTCGATCAGCGTCGGCCCCTGGCCGCTCCGGGCTCGTTCCACGGCCTCGCGCATGACGGCATAGACCGCCAGCACATCGTTGCCATCCACGAGAATGCCCGGAAAGCCGTACGCCAAGGCCTTCTGGGCAATGGTGGGCGAGGCGGTCTGCCGATGCCGTGGCACGGAGATGGCATATTGGTTATTCTGGCAGAAGAACACGCAGGGCAGTTGGAACACGCCGGCCATGTTCATGGCTTCGTGCACATCGCCTTCGGAGGTGGCGCCATCGCCAAAGTAGGCCACCGCGATACTGCCATCCTGGCGATAGTGGCCGGCATAGGCCAAGCCTACGGCATGCAGGGGTTGCGAGCCCACTGGAATCGAGATCGGTAACACGCGCACGCCTTCCGGCATGTGGCTGCCAAATTCATTGCCCATCCAGTACAGCGACAGCAGTTGCAGCGGCACGCCGTGCATCCACATGGCCCCGGTTTCCCGGTACGTCGTGGCCATCCAATCCTGCGGCTGTAAGGGCGTGACGCTAGCCACCATGCAGGCTTCCTGGCCTTCCATCTGGGCGTAGGTGCCAAAGCGCCCCTGACGCTGCAAGGCGACCGCTTTGCGGTCGTACAGGCGCAACAGCGACATGTGCCGATACATCTGACGTACCTGCTGCTCGTCCAACGGCGGTGGTAAGGGGGGAGTATACGAACCGTCCGGGGCAAGTATACACACCATTTCGTGCTTTAGCGGATCGTAACGCTCGACGAACATCAGCGTGCCTCACGTGTGGATTGCAGCGGGCACTCTCCGGGTGCCCAGCGGCGTCGGAGCAGCGCACAAGCGTAGCGGTGTGGTATTGTAGGGAAAAACGCCGTGGGCTTCAAGTTGACAACGCTGACGCTCCTGCCCCATAGTAACAATGGCACTGTGCGGCAGGCCGCAGTCGGCCCACGTCAACTCTTATGCAAGTAGGATACCATGCAATTTGCCTTGTTTACCCACGTTCCTTGGCCAGAGGATACGGATCTGCCCCGGATTATGGCACAGACCACCGAGCAGATCCAGTACGCCGAGTCGTTAGGCTTCCGTGGCGCCTGGCTGGCGGAGCACCATTTTACGCGTTACAGCATGGTCTCCTCGTCGCTCGTGCTAGCCAGCTATATTGCCGCACGTACCACGACCATCCGCGTGGGGACTGCCGTCGTGGTCTCGCCGCTGCACAACCCCATTCAGGTCGCCGAAGACACGGCGATGGCAGACTTGCTCAGTGGTGGGCGCCTTGATGTGGGCTTTGGACGGGGCACCACGGGGTATGAGTATAGCGGCTACAATGTGGACCCGGCGGAGAGCCAGAAGCGCTTCCAAGATTCGCTCAAAATTGTCCAGGGCCTGTGGACCACACCAGATTTTAGCTATCAGAGTCCCTTCTATACCATCAATCGCCTGAACCTGGTGCCGCCTCCGCTGCAAAAACCACACCCGCCGATCTATATTGCCGCCACGCGCACTCCAGCGACGCTGGAGTTTGCGATAGCACAGGGCTACAACCTGTGCATCGCCGTGGTGCAAGATACTGCCGATGCCCTGGACCTGTGCCAGCGTTTTGTGGCCCGGGCGCGCGAGGCCGGCCTTGAGCGGCCCATGGCCCAGATTCCCTTCTTCCGCTACTGCTATGTCGGGGAGACTGCAGAGCAAGTGCAGCGTGACACCGCGGGTAAACTCGACTGGGTTGCCGACATCATGCACTGGCGCCGCTTGATCACAGAAGGCAGCGAGGTGTATCAGCGCATGGACGATTGGCGTCGCACGCGCTCGGAGTCGCCACAGGGCTCGGCCTACCTGGCGCAGCACCGTGCGGTCATCGGCACCCCGGAGCAGTGTGTCGCCCAAATTCAGGCCTTGCGGGCCCACGGCATTGAGTATTTCGGCGGTAATTTCGACTTTGGCGGCATGGAACCGGAGAAAGTGCGGCGCTCTATGGACCTGTTCGCCACAGAGGTGATGCCGCATCTGCAGTGAGTCAGAGCGGTGACGATGCACGAGGACCGTACAGGATCAGCACCATACCCAGGAGGCAACAGAGCGCCCCAAGGATATCCCACTGGTCCGGGACTTGCTGTTCGATAAGCCACTGCCAACCCATGGCGGTAGCAATGTAGACGCCGCCATACGCGGCGTAGATCCTACCAGCGCTGCTACTCAGGTGGAGGGTGAGCAGCCAGGCAAACAAACCCAGGCTGACGACGCTTGGCAGCAACCACCAGGCTGAACTCGCCATGTTGCGCCAGCGATACACGGCATAACACCCGAAAATTTCTGTACAGGCGGTGAGGACGAACAGCACGGTGGTCGTCAGCAAAGTAACCATGGTGGGGATGACCTACTCGCCGAGCGAGATTAGAACCGTGACACAGCGTGCAGCACTTCTCAAGACCGCTGGGCTTTTCTGGGACAGGAGCGCCGTCAGGGGGCGGCGCAGCACACCCGTCTGGCTGAGGGCCTCTCCCGGCAGAGGCGACCGGCCGGTCGCCCCTACGACCCTGGCGGAGCCTTCGGATACCCTGCTGAGATGGACTCTAAGGCAGCGCTTCCCGCAGCGCTGGGGCGACTTCCTGGGCAAACAGGCGCACGGAGTTGGTCACCCGCTCTGGTACCATCTGGCCGCCCACATTGGATTCCATCAGGATACCCGACAGGCCCAAGGTATCGCGCCAATGCCGCAGACGCTCGGCAACCATCTGCGGCGTCCCATAGGCCAAACGCTCACGCAACAGGTCATCGTAGGTGATGGTGGACAGACGGGCCGCCCGCTCGGCACGCTCTTCGGTGGCATTGGTGCCCAATTCCCCGGCAGATTTGGCAAACGATTGCCGCAACCGCGCATACGACACCAGGGTACTGGCCTCAGGCTCCTCTAACGCCTGCTCTTGAGTCTCCGCCACGTACACCGGCACACGCAGAATCACACTGCCCTCGCCCGCATGACCGGAATCGCGCCAGACCTGGCGATATTCCGCAATCGCGGTGGTCAGATCCGACACCGTCATGCCCCGCAGGCCGACGAAAATGGGCAGCCCCAGACGGCCCATCAAGGCAAACGTTTCCTTGGTGGTGGCGGCATAGCGCAGCGGTGGATGCGGCTTCTGGTACGGTTTCGGGATCAGGCACACATCATTGAACGTGTAGTATTTTCCAGTATACGAAAAGCGTTCCTGCGTCCAGGCCTGGCGCATGATCTCCAGGTATTCCTGGAAGCGCTCGCGACTCTCGGCATAGGGAATATCGTAGCCCTGGTAGGCACGCGGGAAACCACTGCGGCCAATACCCAGGTCCAGGCGCCCACGGCTGATCTGGTCCAGCGTGGCGACTTCTTCGGCCAGGCGCACGGGATGGCCCAGCGGCAATACCAACACCGCGGTGCCGACACGCAGGCGGCTGGTGCGCGATAAGATGGCCGTCGCAAAAATCAGTGGCGATGACGCAACGGAGGGGATACCGGCGCCTTGCGGGTCCAACGGATTCCGGGGACCGGCAAAGTGCCGCTCCGCCAGCCAGACACCGTCAAAGCCAATCGTTTCCGCGAGTTCTGCCGTGGCAAACGCCTCGTCGAAGGCTTCTTCTTGCGTCCGCCCTTCGCGGTAATCACACTCCATAATCAATCCAAGATGCATAATGCTCCCCTAAAATTTCCGCTGTGGAGACCCCGCGCTTCAGCGGGGGGAGGACACCGCGGTGCCTGCGACCGCAGGCAGGGCGTACGTATAGCCATCGGCAGCCCACAGCCGCGTGCAATGCCTCTGATGCACACTGGCCTTCTTGCCATGGATGACCAGGTCAAACCAGCCACGCGCCTTGACGACGACGCGGCTGATCCAGGTGCCGGCATACTTCCCGGTGGGCACGACCGCTTGGACGATATCCCCGGTCTGCATGCCACCATAGTGTTTCTGCCGAGCACGGTGGGTCTTCGGGAACCCGTGGGCATCGACGCGACACATCTGCCTGGTCCCGTGGCCCATAGCGCGGATGCCCAGCGGCCGTATCCCTGCCACACGGAGTGGGTCCGGCGTGCTGGCGCCAACGCATGCCGCATCCGCCCAGTGGGATTTCTCGATGCCGAGGCGTGTACGATTGTATTTCGTGCGCCCACCCGTGCCTGTCTCCACGGGCAGTCCCGTGGCGTGCAACGCCTGAGAGAGCCCCCAGCGTGTGGCGTTCACGGCGGCCGCGTCGTGCAGCGGCCTCCTGGCCTGCGCTTGGACCTGCGGAAAGCCAAACTCGGCGGCGCTCCGGGCGCCTTTCTTCTGGTTGCACGGCACGCAGGCGAGGGCCAGATTGCTGACGCGGTTGGAGCCGCCGCGGACCTTCGGAACGATATGCTCGACTTCCAGGGGGACCTCTGTGGCTCCACAATAGGCACAGGTGCGGTGCCACTTCTCCAAAAGATACTCGCGGACTTCGTACCCCGCCAGCTCGCCCTGCTGGTACTGCACGCCAGAGATCTCGGCATGCTGCATCAGTTGCATGTCAAACCGAACGAGCTCTTGGCTCAGCGCGGTGATCGGACACAGGCGCGCCAGTCTCTCGACCCACGTCATGAGGTTGCAGACACGACTCTGAAGCGACGGCGGCAGCCAGCCTACAGGACGTGTGCGGTTGAGGAAACGTGGCTGCCGGTAGCGCATCTGGCGTTGCCTGCGACCCCGCCGAATAGCCCGTCTGGTCTCGAGTGCCGCTTTGATGCGCTGGCCGCGGTGGGTCAGCTCTGCCGCCCAGATGACGCGCGGGCCTTGCACGATGGCCAACCCGCTGGTCTTGCTGCCTGGATCAATCTTCAAGCGGTGCGCATGCACCATGGACGCGGCGCGCGTCCGGTCGTGCAGGATGATCGTGAAGGGGAAGCGCCGGAACACGGCGGCACGGCCAGCGTCGAGTAACTGCCTCGCCCGTGCGGGATGACACGGGTCGAGGGGTTGGCGGTCGGGATCCAGCACACACACGGAGATCATGAGTTACCTCATACGCGCCTTGCGGCGGTGACGTTTGCCTCGACAATGTTCCGCAGGCTTGTCATACGTGCCGCACGGCGTGGTACTCGCCACGGCTGTTTAACGACACGTGATAGAGCCTGGAGCTGGCACGCACTCCAGGGTATCGTGACCTGCGGAACGGAGCACCTGACGGTGCTGAGTCTGCTCGACACCGACTCTCAGTTTCCTCAGAGTCCCCCGACTTCAGTCGGGGAAGTACGTCGACACCCCTTCGCATCAAAATTCTGTGAGCCACGGCGCGGAGCATACTGCGGCAAGGCGGCGAGTGTCAATGGCGGCTGAGCCGCCAGACAGGCTGTACAGCCTGGCGAGCCTTCCAGCAGGGGCGACCAGCCGGTCGCCCCTACGACTTGCTTAGACTCTTAGTCCGCGACTTCTGCGATATACAGCTCCGCCCCTTGGCGCTTAAACTCGTCCGACTTCTCACGCATCCCCGCTTCCAGGGCCTGGGCATCCTCCAGACCCAACTTGGCGGCAAATTCGCGTACG
>SXGT01481716.1_pt1 | contig 15064 bp, 10 predicted proteins | sample 3176221 | NCBI WGS metagenome assembly SXGT01 (sample SAMN11356862, study PRJNA531348) | freshwater metagenome | isolation source: freshwater sample F1-120 | place: China: Fuxian Lake, Yuxi | collected 2017-12-25
CGCCCACCCGCGCGACGTGCTGGCGCGCTTCGACGCCGGCGGCTAGCGAGCCTGTTCGAGCGGCTCCGAAGAGGCGAGGGCGAACCGGTCGATGGGCTATCCGAGCGAGATCCCCAACGCGATCCCGCCGCCGCGCGAGCCGCCGAGGAGCGGCGCGCTCGGGAAGCTGCTCGATCTGCTGCTCGCCCCGTGGCGCGCGTGGCGCCGCGCGCGCCGCCGCCACCGCGCCGATGCGCCGGAGCAGTTCGGCCAAGGCGTCGACCCGCGCCTCCCGCCGCTCACCGCGAAGGACCGCGCCAAGCTCGACGTCGATCGCCTGGCCGAGGAACTCGAGCGGCGGAGCTGAGGGGCGGGGAGAAAACGGCGGTCAGCACTGCACTGCTGGCGGAGACGCAGTGGCGCTGCGGCACTCCGCCCTTGGCGATCGGTGAGCGGCGAATTCAGTCGACGCGACTGGTCACGACTTCGCGATCGGGGGCGTTCCGTCGCAACCGCACGGCTCGGTCGCGACACTCGGTGGTCGGCGCGATGCCCGGCGCAGCCGCTCTCCCTGTCGCACGCCACCCCTTGGACCCCAGGAATCGACGACCATGTCCGATCGAATCGAACCCGCGCGCCTGGCCGCCGCGGCGCCAGCGCATGCCGCTCTCGACGCGACGCCGGGCACCACGCCGCTCGTCCAGCGCGTCCTTCGACGACCCACCTCGCGAGCCCGTCGGACGCGCGAAGCCGGATCCCGCAGGAGGAGCTCCGCCTTGGGGCTCGCGAGCTTCGCCCTCATGTGCTCGAGCGTCCGAGCGCAGGGGGGCATCCCGTTCAAGTTCGACCCGAACGACATGGATCTGCACTCGGGACTGCATCTCAACTTCCACAACGACACCGACCAGAACTTCGGAGAGCTGCTGCTGAACGCGTACGGCGCCGGGAACGTTCTTGGCGCGTTCAACGATCCGAGCCAGATCACGGTCACGACCTTCAATCTCGGGAGCGCCCACTTCCACGACCCCAACGATCCCGCCGTTCCGTCGAGGTACCTCGACCCGGCGACGTACGACGTCGCCGAGGTGCAGCTGAACGGTCCGAATGGACCCTGGATGACCTTCGTCGCGCCGAAGGTGCCCCCCACCGGCCCGAATGCCGGCGTCGTCGTGATCGCGATGCGCCCGACGCGCGCGAAGAGCTGGGACAACAACATCAACGACCACACCCGCGTGCGCGAGGACCGTGGCTCCGATCTCCTGGAGGGTGAAGTGGCGCCGTGGCTCGACCGCGGTTGCGCCGCCGTCTGCGTCATGGATGACGCTGCCGGTGGTCACCCCTATGAGCACACTCTTCAGCAGGGCGCGATGGCGTCGGTCCTCATCCGGACGCTCCTGCCCGGATCCAAGGTCGTCATCAGCGGTTCGTCGTATGGCGCCGTGGCGGGCTACCTCGCGGCGGTCCTGACGCCGCAGTTCTATGACGGCGTCTTCGGCGCAGGCGTCGGATTCAACATGCGGCAGTACATGATGGAGAAGCGCTTCCTCTCCTTGCGCGAGCGCAGCCAAGGCCGCTCTCCGCGCTCCGACTTCCACGAGTTCGACAACATCTACAACGGCATCGAGCTCGTCGGGATGATCTGCGCACAGCACGGCTACACGCTCGACGCGGTTGACATCGAGCGATTCCCGGCCAACTTCCGCATCCCCGTGACGATCGTGAACGGCTCGGATGACTTCATCGTCGCGACTCGCGCGTTGGCGCCGCTCATCGAGTCGACGACGCCGCCCTGGCCGAGCTACGTTGACATCGCCCAGGTTCGCGAGGCGGGCCACGGGGACCAGCGCGTCGTCGATCTGCTGTTCAACAGCGGCACCGGTTCCAAGATCGACTCGTTCCTCGCCACGGTGGCGAGCGGCGTGGCGCCGCGCCCGTGTGCGGGGGTCGTCCCGATCCCGCCGATCTGCCCGCCGACGTTGCCGGCACCGTTCCCGCAGATCGCGAAGCAGCAGTACGCCGGCTTCGACGACACGCTGCGCTACGACCGGCTGCCGGAAACTCCGGATCCCGATCCCTGCCCACCACTCTGGTCATTCGCAGGCGATGGCACCGATCTCGGCGGCCAGACCGGGACGGCGCAAGTCGTCGACGGCGCCGTCTTCTACAAGAACCTCGAGGGGTGGATCACGCGGCGCACCTGGGTGCCGAGCTCCGGCCCCAACTCCGTTCCGCAGCTGCGAGTCGATCCCCCCTTCGGCTGGCGGACCTTCACAGGGCCGAGCCCGCGCGCCGTCCACGTCACGACGACGGCGAACGGAGATCCGGATCGCGTGCTGGTGGGCGACCTGCGCGGCTTCCATGTCCTCTACGCGTCGAATGGCGGCGTCGACCGCGCGGACGTTTCGGGGAACGTCTCCGACGTGCGGGCGATCACGAGCGGGTCGCTCGTCGGTTGGCCGGCCTTCGGCCAGGGCCCCTACTACCTCTACACCTCCCACAACACGAAGCTCATCGTCGAGCACGCGGCGAGCGGCGCACTTGCGGGCAGCTTCGAGATCGGTGACGTCTCCAAGCTGATGATCCGTCGCGATCCATCCGACGGGAAGGACTACCTCTACGCCGCGCTCATCCGCGGCCACATTGCGCGCTTCGGATTCCCGGTCGAGAACAACCAGACGGTCCTCAAGGCGGAGATGGTGTCGGAGTACCTCGGGTTCCAGCCGCGCGATTTCCAGATCGTCGACACCTCGGCGGGTACGCGGATCGCGACGGCGGGCGTGATCTATGACATGAACACCAATGTCGCGCCATCACCATCTGGTGGCGCTGGCCCGTGGCAGGGCGGATGGCTCGCGGTGTTGGGAGTCGATGGGCGGCACGTCAGCACGTTCCCGAGCCCGAACTACCCCGTGAACTTGACCGTCGCCCCGTCCCCCCTCATCCCTGGCCGGCCGCTGCAGACTCCAGCGGAGTACCAAGGGCGACTGCGCCTGGGCGCGCTCCCTGGCCATGTCGAGCACATCGCGGCTTCGCCGAATCCCGACAGCGTCATCGTCGGCACGCCAGCCGGCGGTGGCTTGATCGCCGAGGTCAACATCGTGACGGCCGGATGGGCTCCGATCACCGTCACCGATTGGAATGGGCTGAACTTCGCCGTCGGCAGCCTCGACAACGCCACGCGAGTCGTCCGCTTCACGGGCGACGGCGGCATCGAAGTGCATCCGATGCCCTTCGCCCCCTCGTCGGCGACGCAGCCGGTAGCGGGACGTGCGCCGACGACGGCGATGACCGTCTACCGCAACACGGACCCTTCGCTCGGCCCGAATGGCCGCTGGGAAGTGACGACGCTCGACTCCGACTGGAAGATGCGTCGCTACCGCGTCTTCTCCGAGACCATCGGCGCGACGACCCATCCCGCCGGCAGCTTCATCGACGACTTCGCTTGGACGGCCGGGCAGCGGCAGCCGAGGCGCCTCGTCCGGACGGCGAACCTCTTCGCCGAGGCGAGCTTCGAGCTGTTCGACCAGGACGGCGAGGTGTGGGCCACGGCGACCTCTCCGACCGGCTTCTTGCGATTCTCACGGAAGTTCGGAGGGATCGCGCTCTCGGCCCACAAGGCGGATGAACACAACTTCATGGACCTCGTCGATTTCATGGACCCTGTCGCTGACCGCCGCGAGACGGAGAGCAGCGGGATCGGCGGCCAGATCACCACGTCACCGAATCACCTGTTCCCTGGCACCGCGAGCGTATTGGCCGATTGGATCCAGTTCATCCCGCGACAGGTCAACATCACCGAGGACGCCGCGATCGCCGCGGTGCCGCTGAGGTCGTCGGCGAGCGTCCCGTTCCGGCGCCACCCGAGCCTCAGCGGTCCGTCGCACCTCGCCATGGTGACGCAGAGCGGCATCCTCCGGCTCTACGACATCCAGGGTGACGTGATCCTCCCCGAGATTCCGCTCGGCTCCTTCGACCACGCGGCGATGGACGTGGCCGACGTCAACAGCGACGGGACCGTCGACATCGTCATCGGCGCGCTCGTGCCGAATGCGCGGGGCGAGTCGCTCTTCGTCGTCGACGGGCTCTCGTTGGTCTCGAATCCGGCGGCCCCGACCATCACGACGGCGAAGGTCGGACGCATCTGCGGGGTGAAGGTCGCCGACCTCAACCAGGATGGTCAAGTGGAGATCATCGTCGGAGAGCAGCGCGGACGGCTGGCGATCCTCGACAACGGCTTGAGCGAGATCTACTCGGCCGATGACGACTTCCTGGCCACCGGCAGCAGCGACTCGATCGCCGTGATCCCGGCCGACGCGAGCGCCGGGATCCCGTATCCGGTCGTCATCTACACCCACTCCAACGGCGTTGTCGCGCGAGAGATCGCGGGTCTCTGACCTGAGCCGGTTCCCGATCGGATTCCAAGGGCCCGCCGGCGGACTTCGTCGGCGGGCCCTGCTCGTTCGAACGAGGGGCGCAAGCGGCGGCGCGCATGCGCTCGGCGCTCCGCGATCGGCGATCGGCGACCGGCGATCGGCGACCGGCGATCGCCGCGCGCGCCCCGGCGCTACTCGTCACGACTTCGCGATCGGTGCCGTTCCGCGACAACTGCGCGGCCCGCTCGCGACACACCAAGGTCGGCGCGATGCCCGGCGAAGCCGCTCTCCCCGTCGCCCGCCACCCCTTGGACCTCAGGAATCGACCACCATGTCCACTCGAATCGGAATCTCGCTCCCCCACCCGTCGGCGCCAACACCCGTCGATCGCCAAGCGCCGGCCCGCACCGCGCCGCGCGCGCTCGCGCGGCAGTTCGGCGCGCGCCTCGGCGCGCGGCGGATCGCCGCAAGTCCGGCCACCGCGGCGCCGGAGGAACCCGAAGGCCCGGACAACGCGGACGCCATCGGGCTGGCGGAGCTCGGCGGTGGCTACCACATCGTCGATTTCGAGACGGGCATCGCGTTCGGCGCAACGGTGCTCGCGAACACTCCGGACAGCAACGGCGACTACGAGATCTACGAGAGCCCGCTCGGCCCTGGCATGGCGCGCGCGGTCGTCGGCGACGACACGAGCTACAAGCTCGAGTTCGCGAGCGGCGAGCTCAACCTCGCCTACGACCCGCTGCAGAGCCTGTGGTCGATCCCGCTCGGGGTGTCGACGCTCCACCTGCTCGCCGATGCCGACGTCACGGTCGGCTGGAACGATCCGTACGGTCCCGAAGTCAAGGTCCGCAAGGGCATCGATCGGCGGACGGGATTCGAGGTCCTGCAGTTCGTGTTCTGCTCCGGTCCAGCGCTGTTCGGTCTCGACTTCGACATCATCGCGACCAACAAGAGCTGCGCGTATTACGACTACGTCTCGGCGCAAGGGGTGGTGCACTCGGACACCCCGGTCCCGGCTGGCACCACGATGTTGTCCGGCTCCAATGGCGGCCAGCCGACCCTGGTCGACTGCTCGACCGTCTACTGCCGGTCGAAGACGCTCGGCGACCCGACCTCGCCTCTGCCCGGTTGGGGACCGGCCGGAGGTGCCCACACCATCGGCGAGGGCGGCGGTGCCTTGCCGAACTTCGCCAACCGACTCGCCGAGGCGACCGGCGAACCGATCATCTTCCGGATCACGGTCGTCACGACCGTCCACGTCTACTTCCTCGTGAACGACTTCGTGGTCTACGAGGCCGAGGCGGTGCAGACCAACGTCTTCGAGCCAGGCGCCGACAACAAGTGGCCGCTGATCGATGCCACCATCGACCTCGTCGACGTGACCACCCCGCCCGACTTCCAGATCGGCCAGCCCGACCTCGGCGCCGTCATCGACTTCATGAACGGCGGCTCGAACGGCGCGCCCGCCAACTGACGGGAGGGATCTGCCCTCACGCTCTGAGCGCCGAGTTCATCGCATCGCGGCCCTCCCGCGCGCCATCGACGCGCGCGGGAGGGCCTTCTCGTCCAGCGGCGGACGCCTCCGTCTCTGCCTCCGCTTCCGCCTCCGCTTCCGCCTCCGCCTCCGCTCGCCGGCACGCGCCTCCCCCGGCTACTCGCGCACGACCTCGACGCTGCCGAGGTTGACGTTCAGCTCCAGCACGACTTGCGGGCGACCGGAGTCCCACGCATCGCTGACCCAGCAGCGCGGCTCGATCTCGCGCAGCCCTGCGACCTCGAGGTCGCCCAACTGCGTCTCGCTGGCGTCGATGCGCAGCGGCAGGTGGGCCGGCACGCGCACTTTCACGTGGCACATGCCGCCATCGACGCGCAGCAGCGCCGGCTGCTTCCAGTCGCCGCCGAGGTCGAGCTCGAAGCTGCCGCTCGACAGCTCGAAGCGGGCGTTGGCGCAGCGCGCGTGGCCGAGCTGCTCGATCTGGAACGAACCCGCGCCGAGCTCGACGTCGAGCTGCTCGAGCGTTCGCGGATTGGGGCGGGAGAAGAGGAGCCTCCCGTCGCCGAGCCCCATCGAGAGCGTCGCGCGGCGCAGCCGGAGCCCGCCGAGGTCGAGCGTCCCGTCGAACATCGCGACGTCGAGCGCGAGGTTCATCGGCACCTCGTCCGACAGCTCGACCTGCCACTCGTTCACCACCTCGTCTTCGAAGTCCACCTTCAACCGCGAGTCGCCGTGCAGCCAGACGTGCGCGTTGGCGCGGTCGCCGGAGCGCGACAGTTCCACGCGCGGCGCGAACTCGTCGAGGTTGTCGCGCGAGCGGACCCGCACCAGCGGCCCTCCCTGCGCCGCGCGCACGTTCAGTTCACCCGCGTAGAAGTCGAGCTCCACGTCGGCATCGCGCAGCCCATCGGAGGGCAGCAGCGTGTCGAGCTCGACGAGCGGCCCGACGTGCGCCGAGCGGCGGAACGCCCCGCAGCCGGTCGTCGCGAGCAGCGCCGGCAGCACGGCCGGAAGCAGCGCCGCCGCCATCCACCGCCCTGCCCCGCTCTGCCCCATCCGTCGCCTCGTCATCGCTCGCTCCTCGTGCGCCCGTCGCGTACCGGCCGCAGAGTGCGCCCGAGGCGCCGGGGTTGCAACGCTGGCGCCGATCGTGCCGCCGACCGAGGCCTCACCCGCCCCGACGGGCGGCCGCCTCGCGCGCAGCCTTGCGCCGCGCCAGGAACGGCTGGAGGAACATCCAGACGCCGCTCCCCCAGAGGAGCAGCAGCGCGACGCCGACCGGCAGGAAGAGGCCGAGCTTGCTCCAGTTGCCGGCGAACCAGGAGCCGTCATGCAGCGCCTCGATCCAGTCGGAGCGGCGCGGCGCGACGTGCAGCACAGTGCCGGTGGCGAGGTCGAGCTGCACCTCGAGGCCGCTCGCGAGCCACGCCTTCGCCAGCCCCTTCGCCGGTCGCACGTCGATCCGCGCGACGTCGCCCCAGCCGCGGACCGCGAGCTCGGGCCGCTCGGCCAGCGCGGCCAGCAGCTCGGGGAAGCCGACGGCGGCCGAGGGTGGGCCGCCGCTCGTCGCCCGCTCGGAAGGCTGCACCCACTCCCAGTGCTTCTTCGCCTGCAGCAGGAGCCCGCTCGCGATCACCACCAGCAGCGGCAACGCGACGAACGCCGTGGTCCAGTAGTGGAGGCGGCGGATCAGCGGCGCGAGGCGCATCAGCGCCCGCTCACGCCTTCGGCGCGCCCTTGCCCTGCAGGAAGTCCTGCAGGATCGCCACTTCTCCCTTGCTGCCGATGTAGAGCGGCGTCCGTTCGTGCAGCTTCTTCGGCGTCTTCTCGAGGATGCGTTGCGGGCCGTCGAGCGCCGCGCCGCCCGCCTGCTCGATCAGGAAGGCCATCGGGTTCGCCTCGTACATGAGGCGGAGCTTCCCGGAAGGCGCCTTCGCGGTGGGCGGATAGAGGAAGAGGCCGCCCTGCATGAGGATGCGGTGGAAATCGGCGACGAAGCTGCCGACATAGCGCGAGCTGTAGCCGGCCGCTTCCGTCTTGGTCCACGCGAGGTAGTCCTGCACCTCCTTCGGGAAGGTGCCGGAATTCGCCTCGTTCACCGAGTAGACCCGCTTGCGCGCGGGGACCTGCAGGCGCTCGGCGACCAGCACGTAGGCGCCGATCTCGGGATCGAGCACGAACTGATGCACGCCGTTGCCGGTGGTGTAGACCAGCGTCGTCGCCGAGCTGTAGAGCACGTAGCCCGCCGCCACCTGCTTCAGGCCCGGTTGCAGGATCTCGGTGTGGACGTCGCCGCCCTGCTGCCACTCGCCGCGTTCGGGGCGCACGAGGATCGAGAAGATCGTCCCGGTCGGGATGTTGACGTCGATGTTCGAGCTGCCGTCGAGCGGGTCGAACAGCACGAGGTACTTGCCGGTGCGGCCCGTCTCGGTCAGGTCGACGACCGTCTCGTTCTCCTCGCTCGCCAGCGCGCCGACGCTGCGCCGGTAGCCGATGCAGTGCATCAGCAGGTCGTTCGCCATGCGGTCGAGCTTCTGGACCGTCTCGCCCTGCACGTTCTGTTCGCCGGTGGCGCCGAAGATGTCGACGAGACCGGCCTTGCGCACCTTCGACGCCAGCACCTTGGTGGCGATCGTGATGCCCGACAGCAGGAAGGAGAACTCGCCGGTCGCCTCGGCGTGGCGGCGCTGGTTGGCGATGATGTGCTGCTGGACGGTCACGAGCCCCGGCAGGAGTTCCTGGTAGGGGCTGCCGCTCTTCTCTGCCACGCTTCGTCTCCCGCAACGCGCGCGGCCCGGCGCGCGCCCCGCGGACGCCTCGCACCGGACCGCGATCAGTCGATTCAGCTCAGCTCGCCGCCGTCGCAGCCCCGCGGTCGCCGCGGTCGCCGCCTACCGGCGACCGCCACATCGCCGCGACCGCCACATCACCGCGGCCGCCACAGTTCACCGGCCGTTCGGCCCGCGCCGGATCGGCTTGCTGTCGAGCAGCTCGATCCCCTTCGGCAAGGAGGCGAGCTCGACTCCTGCAAGGGCCGTCGCGCCCGCCGCCGCGGCGCGCTCGCCCTGCAGCAGCAGCGCCGCGACGTGGGTCGCCCGCGCGGGCAGCGGTCCCACCGCCACCGCGAAGCGCCCCTGGGCGTCGAGCGCGACTTCCTTGCCGAGCGGCAGGAGCTTCCCGTCGTCGAGCCGCGCCACCAGCGCGATGCGGCCCGCGGCGACTCGTCCCTGCCCCGCGATCCGCCCGTCGGCGCCGACCGCGGTGAGGGTCACCCCCTCGAGTTCCGGCAGGCCGGAGGCGGCGCGCTCGTCGGCCGGCAGCTTCACCAGCCGCTCCGGATCGAGTCGTTCGAGCAACCGGGTCCGGGTGCGCTCGTCGGTGCCGTAGATCACGGTGAGGTCGCGCTCGGCGCGCAGCAGCGTCGGATCGGTGACGCAGAAGAGCAGCGACTCGCCCTCGGCGTAGACCTCGCGCTCGTAGTTGCGCACCGGCGTGTCGCCGATCCAGAGGATCGGGTCGAGCGCGCGGACCGGGAAGCGGCCGCCACGGATCACCACCTTGAAGGCGTACCGGTGGAGCGTCTCCTTGCCGTCGCTCCAGGTACGAAACGGCGGGTTCAAGCGCTCCTCGCGCAGCTCGTAGCCGGTGATGGCGAGGCGGCCGTACTCGATCGACGGCGGCGGCGCCGGCACCTCCTGCGCCGAAGCAGCGGCGACGAGGAGGAGGGCGGCGGCAGCGGAGAGACGGATCGATTGGAGATTCATCGCAGTCGCCCTCGTGTCACTTCGTGAACTGCAGGTCGTCGAACGCAAGCAACCCGGTCGCTTCGCAGCTCACCACGATCTTGGTGATCTGCGTGAGGTCGACCAGCGAGTTGTCCTGCGTGAACGAGCGCAGCGGGATGCGGACCGACTTCAGCATCGACTTGCGCCCGGTGAACGGGTGCGAGTAGCCGACCGGGATGGTCGAGAAGGCGCGGGTGTCGACCGCGGTGCTCTGCTGGTTGCCGGCCGCATCCTCGATCTGCACCTTCACGTACTGCGAGCCGCCGGGGTTCAGCACCTTGCTGTCCCAGATCTGGGCGACGCGGAAGGCGACGTGGCTGTAGGCGGAGAGGTCCTGCCACGCGGCCGGGATCGCCGAGGTGTAGGTGGTCGCGGCGTTCCAGCCGAGGATGAGGCCGCTCGTGTCCTGGCGGAAGCTGCCGTCGTAGTTGCCGGGCCGGAAGCCGCTCTCCTGGAAGGTGGCGGGCGTCGGGGTGGCCGACGCCGCGCCGCCGAGCGAGTTGGTGAACTTGTCGACCGGCGTCTGCTCGAAGTCGTCGACGTCGACCGAGTCCTTCGACTCGTAGGACCAGTGCGTCTCGACGGCCGAGAGCAGCGACGACTGCACGACGTCGCGATGGAACGCGAGCATGTCGGTGCGCCCCTGCAGCCACGCCATCCACCACGAGGTGATGAAGACGCGGCCGGTGTCCTGCTGCTGCTGCGCCGTGATGCGCCCGCTGCCGACGCCGTCGGAGCCGCCGTTCCACGCCGGATCGATCCAGACGGTGTTCCAGCTGTTGTGGTCGGCGCCGTAGATGAGGGCCTGCGACTTGTCGGCCTTGCGGCCGGCCGGCGACGCGCGATCGAAGAGCTGCGCGCCGTCGAGGTCGATCACGTCGCCGTCGCTCGACCCCATGATGTTGAAGGTCGGCGTGTCCTCGAGGACGAAGACGATCGGCCCGCCGCCGGGCGGCGTGCTCCAGTTGTAGTCGGTCGGCGCGATCAGCACCGCCGCCTTGATGTCGTAGCCGAGCGCGAGGTCCTGGTTCAGCTGCACCGCCGCCGCGACCCCCTCGCCGCCGCGCGAGTGGCCGGCGAAGCCGACGTTGCGCAGGTCGAGGCGGTTCCAGAAGCGGCCGCTGAAGGTGGCGTCAGGAAGCGCCGGGTCGTTCCAATCGGTCCAGTAGCGCAGATGCTCCAGCATCAGCGCGCCGCGCTCGATGAAGCGGTCGGTCGGGCAGCCGGTGATGTCGTATCCATCGACCGAGATGGCGATGAAGCCGTGGCTCGCCCACAGGTCGAGCAGGTAGTCGTAGCCCTTGTGGTTGGGGATGCGGTTGCCGGAGCCGCAGGTGCAGCTGAAGTTGAGGCAGACGTTGTGGTTGCCGTGCAGGACCACGACGACCGGGAAGCGCTGGTTGGTCCCGAACACCGGGGTGTTGCTGCCGGCCGTCTGCGCCGGGTAGGCGACCACGGCGCGGACGTCGACGTTCTGGTCCTGGTACTGACCCCACGGGATGTCGTAGGCGTCGACGAAGTCGTAGTCGCTGCGACCGACCGGATAGGGGCCGGCGACCGCCGGATCGCTGATGATCGTGAGGCCGTCGCCGTCGAGCGCGTCGATCGCGTCGACGCCGATGTCGTACCGGCCATTCAGCAACACGCCGGTCGAGCTGCCCGGCGGCGGCGGCGTCCCCGGGACGCCCGAGCCGGGCGGGCTGGTGCGCAGGCTGTTGCGGAAGTCCAGCACGACGTCGAACGCGACGCCATCGCCCGCCGGATCGGGATCGATCCAGGCGTCGACGATGCCGAGTGCCACCGTGCCCGGCTTCACGTTGCGCAGCTCGATCGTTTCGGTGACGTCGAGCAGCGCCGGATGGGCGATCCACTGCGCCTCGCTGCGCGCCGGCGTCACGTAGACCGCGGCGACCTTCGGCTTCGGGTGGCCGGCGGGGATGTCGCTCGGGTCGAGGTTGATCGAGACGGTGTTGTGGCGCACGAAGACGTTCTGGCGCCGGAACTTGGGGAAGCGGTTCGACGTCGTGCGCCGGCCGCTGAGCGACGCCTCGATGTCGTTGATGCCCGCCGCCGTGATGGCCGGCGGCGCCCGCTCGATGACCAGGCCGCTCTCCCAGCCGTGCGTGACGAGGTCGGTGGCGCGCAGCTGCGTCGTCTGGCTCGCGCTCGCGTCATTGACGCGGACGATCAGGTCGAAGCTGCCGGGGCGCTGGAAGACCGCCGGCCAGACCGGCAGCGAGAAGCTGGTGGAACCCGGGGCGAGCTGCACGCGCTCCTTGAAGGGCCTGCCCTGGAAGCCGCTGATGTCCTCGATCGGCGCCCCCACCTCCCAATCGGTCTGGTCAGGAACGATCCAGAGGTCGACCAGCGCTCCGGCCGGCAGCCCCTGTCCGCTGACGAGGATCTCCTCGCGACCGACCTCGAAGCTGGTGCGGTAGTTCGAGTTGCCGTCGCCGAACCAGAAGAGCGGCGTCGTGCGCGGTGCAACGACCGGCACGCTCCACTCGGCGATCTTGCGGCCCGTCCCGAAGTTGACCGGGTCGGCGAGCCGAACCTCGACCTTGAGCCCGTGCGCGGCGAGGAACTGCTCGGCGGCCGCGAAGTCGAGGAAGCCGTCGCCGCCGTTGCCGCGGCCATCAGGATCCGGTCCGGTGACGCCCGACTCCCACCAGAGCACCTCGGGGCCGAGGCGGCCGGCGAGGTTGGCGGCAGCGCGCGCGAAGCCGAGTTCGACGCCCGTGTCATCGACGAGCAGCAGGTCGTAGGCCGACTTCGGCGCCAGTCCATCGACCGCGATGGCGAGCGTGTCGCCCGCCTCGAGCGCGGCGATCGGGTCGCCGCGACCGCCGATCAGCTGCATCGAAGGGGAGGAGCCGCCTTGCGCTGCGGCAGTCGTCGCGAGCGCGACGACGAAGAGAGCGGGCGAGACGTGCATGCGGAACGTCCTCGGTGCGAGAAGGGAAGGAGTCGCGTTCTAGCCCTGCCGCGGGAAACCGGCAATGCTGGCCACCGAACCCGACGTTGCGCTCCCCATCCGCCCCTGCCGCCGAGGAACCTGCCGATGGCGTCCTGCACGACTTTCCCGCGCCGCGTTGCGCTCCTGCTCTTGCCCATCGCGGCGCTGTCGCTCGTCGTCGCGGCCGCCCCGCTACCCATGCACCCGGCGACCGCCGCCGAAACGCTCGCACCAAGGGTGCTTTTCCTCGTGCGTCACGCCGAGAAGGCGGCCGGTCCGCCGAAGGATCCGTTGCTCTCGGAAGCGGGCAGCGCGCGCGCGATCGCGCTCGCCGACCTGCTCGTCGATGCGGGCGTCACCCATCTCTTCGCCAGCGAGTTCCAGCGCACGCAGCTCACGCTCGCGCCGCTCGCACAGCGCATCGCCAAGACGGTGACGGTGGTGAACGCGGGCGATCCGGCGGCATTGATCGCGACGCTGCAGGCGCTGCCGCCCGGCGCGGTGGCGGTGGTGGCGGGCCACAGCAACACCCTGCCGCCGCTCGTGCGCGGGCTCGGCGGCACGTTGAGCGGCACCGAGACGACGCCGCGCGGCGAGATGCTCCCCGACACCGAGTACGGACGCGTGATGCAGCTGATCCTGCCGAGCGGCGCCGATGGCGCCACCGCCCCCGTGACGTCGCTGCGCCTCCACGTCGGCGCGCGCTGATCGCGGCGCGATGAACCTCGTCCTGCTCGAGGAGGCCGACTTCACGGCGGCGCCGAAGCGCGGACGACTCGACGATGGGGTCGAGCGAACGGTCGTGCTGACCGGCCGCCGCCTCCTCCACCTGCGCACCGTCCATCGCGCCGAGCTCGGCCGCTCGCTGCGCGTCGGGCTGATCGACGGCCGCGTCGGCGTCGGCATCGTCGAGGCGATCGACGCCGAGCGCGCGCAGCTGCGCGTGGCGCTGACGGAACCGCCGCCTCCGAAGCTCGAACTCACCTTGCTGCTCTCGCTGCCGCGGCCGAAGACGTTGCGGCGCGTCCTGCAGATGGCGGCGACGCTCGGGATCCCCCACCTCGTGCTGATGAACTCGTGGCGTGTCGACAAGAGCTACTGGAAGAGCCCGCAGCTCCATCCCGCCGCGCTGCGCGAACAGCTCCTCCTCGGGCTCGAGCAAGGCGGCGACACCGTCGTGCCGAACGTCGAGCTGCAGCGGCTGCTGGTGCCGTTCCTGCGCGACGAGCTCGAGGGGGTGGCGCGCGGCGAGCGGCTGATCGCCCACCCGACCGCGACGTCGCCGTGCCCGCGTCACGTCGGCCGACCGATCACCCTGGCGCTCGGCCCGGAAGGGGGCTTCCTCGCCGAGGAGATCGACCTCTTCGTGCGCCACGGCTTCGCGCCCGTCTCGCTCGGCGCGCGGCTGCTGCGCGTCGAGCAGGCGGTGCCGACGCTGGTCGGACGGCTCACCTAGCGGGTCACGCCGCGGCGCCTACTTCCGGTTGCCGCCGATCGGGCCGATCGGAGCGGCGGAAAGTGCTGCGCCTTGCAGCACGCGGCTCGCGCTGGCGGTCGTGACCGAGTACTCGAAGCCGCTCGCCGAGCCCGCGGCGCCGTAGCGCCCCGACTTGTCGAGCGCGACGAAGCTGATGCTCAAGTCGGCGCCGCGCGGGTCCTTCTTCGCGATGCGGCGGATCGCCTCGAGGCACGCCTCCTCGGGCGACGCGCCCTGCCGCATCAGCTCGACGACGAGGAAGCTGCCGCAGTAGCGCATCACGTTCTCGCCGATGCCGGTGGCGCCCGCGGCGCCCACCTCGTCGTCGACGTAGAGGCCGCTGCCGAGGATCGGCGAATCGCCGACGCGGCCCGGCCGCTTGCCCGACAGTCCGCTCGTCGAGCAACCGCCCGCGATGTGGCCATCGGCGCCGAGCACCAGCAGCGCGATCGTGTCGTGGTTGGCGGCATCGCCCGACAGCGGTGCGGGCGCGCGCGACGTGGCGCCGCTGCCGGCCGGCCGCCCCTTCCACCACGCCTCGTGCTTCGCCGCCGCTTCGGAGAGCGCCGCGGCGTCGATCGACTCGAGCCCCTCCTCCAACGCGAAGCGGCGCGCCCCTTCGCCGACCAGCAGCACGTGCGGCGTCTTCTCCATGACGCGCCGCGCCGCGCTGATCGGATGGCGGATCCCCTCCAGACCGGCGACGCTGCCGGCGCGATGGCCGACGCCCTCCATGATGCAAGCGTCGAGTTGCGCAACGCCCGCCGCGTTCGGCAACCCGCTCAAGCCGACCGAGTTGTTGCCCGACGCCTCGGTGTGGCCGATCCCCTGCTCCACCGCGTCGAGCCGCGAGCCACCGCGCTGCAGCACCGCCAGCGCGACGTCGTTCGCCGCCTTGCCGAACGGCCAGGTCGAGACGATCAGCGGCCCGCCGCCGCCCGCGCTGCCGCCACCGCTCGCCGCAGCGCTGCGCGTCGCGCCGCTGCTCGCGCAGCC
>SXGT01640197.1_pt1 | contig 15064 bp, 16 predicted proteins | sample 3176221 | NCBI WGS metagenome assembly SXGT01 (sample SAMN11356862, study PRJNA531348) | freshwater metagenome | isolation source: freshwater sample F1-120 | place: China: Fuxian Lake, Yuxi | collected 2017-12-25
GCCGGCGCGGCGGTGGCGGTGGCCAGCCCCGGGCTGCCCTGCGCCGCGTTGGGCACCGGCGCGGGCGCCAGCAGCGGCGCGATGCCGCCTCCGCTCGAACCGACCTGGCCCAGCGCGCCCTTCAGCTCGGTCGGGACGTCACTTGTACTCATGATAGTGGTCGACCTCGACGCCCTCGAGCACGCCGATCGCGTCCTCGGTCATCACGGCCGCCGAGCAGTACAGCGCGATGAGGTAGCTCGCCGCGCCGCGCTGGTTGATGCCCATGAAGCGCACCGACAGGCTGGGGCTGACCTCGCCCGGGATGCCGGGCTGGAACAGACCGATCACGCCGCGCTTCTTCTCGCCGGTGCGCATGAGCAGGATGTCGGTCTTCTTGCCGGCGAAGTGGAGCTTGTCGCACGGCACCAGCGGGACGCCGCGCCAGGTGATGACCGGCGTGCCGAACAGCGAGATCGTGGGTGGCGGGACGCCCCGGCGCGTACATTCGCGGCCGAAGGCGGCGATGGCGCGCGGGTGGGCGAGGAAGAAGCTCGGCTCCTTCCAGACCCGGGCCAGGAGCTCGTCGAGATCGTCGGGCGTGGGCGCCGTGCCACGCGGCTTGATGCGCATGTCGTCGTGCACGCTGTTGAGCAGTCCGTACGCGCCGTTGTTGATCAGCTCGTCTTCCTGCTTCTCCTTCATGCGCTCGACCGCGACCGTGAGCTGCTCCTTGACCTGATCCATCGGGCTGCGGAACAGATCCGAGATCCGGGTGTGGACCTCGACCGTGGTGGTCACGGTGGTGAGCTGGTACTCGCGCGGCTTCTCCTCGTACTGGATGCGCGCCAGCGGCAGGTCAGTGTTGTCGTCCGGCGAGCACTCGACGCCGAACTTGTCGTCGATGACGCGGTTGATGCGGTAGGTGCCGGCCTCGACCGGCGTCCACGGCAGGAGCTGCACCAGCCAGCGCGGGGTGCTGCCCACCCACTGCGGCGGGGTCTTGGTGGTGTTCGCGAGCTGACGAGCTTCGCGATCGGTGAGCGTCCGACTCTCGTTGTTGGTCGCCATGCGGGTCGCATCGTACACGTGCGCAAACGCACGCGAACCGCGCAGCCACGCGGAATTTCATCCGCTCGGGCGGAGGCGCACGCGCCGCGATCCGGATCCACGACGAGGCGGTTCAGGACGGATGTTCCCAGGCGTCGTGCTCGATCGGCGCCGGCGCGGGCGAGACCTCGACCCGCGTGGGCTCGCCTTGCATGTCGTCGACCGGCTTGCCGGTCACCTTGATGCGCACGCCGTCACCGGCGGCGAGCACGAACCAGCCCGGCGGCGCTAGCCCCGGCACCATCAGGTTGACCGGCACGCCGGTGGGCGCGCCCGCGCCCTGCCACTGGCAAACCAGCACGTCGGCGGCGAGCGGCGATCCGCCAGGTGGCCGCGCCCGCACGCAGCGCAGCGCCACCGGCGCCGGCTCGAACGCGCGGAAGACGACGCGCGGCGCGCACACCGCGTCGTCGAGGTTAAGCTCGACGGCGATCACCCCGTTGCCGGCGCGGTACGTGCCGCGATAGCCCTGCTGGACCAGCGCGTGCGACTGGTTCTGCACCTCGGGACCGTCGTTGGAGAGATCGGATCGCCAGCCCCGGCACACGACGGCGACGCCGCCAGCGGTGAGCGACAGCACCATCGACGCCGTCGACTCCTCGCTCACCACCTGCGCGGCGTGCACGCCGGTGGTGCTGCGCTGGATCGCGACGGCATTGCGGCCGGACACGAACGGCACCGGCTCGAGCGTCGGCCCGAGGTCGACGGCGGGCCGCGCCGCGGCGGCGTCGGACGGGCTCGCATCAGGAGGCGTCGAGGAGCTCACGCTGGTCACCTTGTCCGGGCCCGGGCCACACGACCAGCACAGCGCCAGCCATGGAACACACCCCCTCGCCACGAGTGCGAACGTACCTACCATGGTCGCCATTCCGCGAAGTCGGCGGGGTTGCGCTTGTCGAGCACCGTGCCCCAGTCGAGGCCGACCAGCTCCTTCACCACGCGCAGGTCGCGCTCGGCGTTGCCAGTGATGGGGCCGATGCCGGGCTGCATGAGGACGATCTTGACCAGGAGGTCCTTGTGCAGATCGACGCTGGCGTGGACGACCTTGCGCTCGTCCGGGTCAGGGGTTCTGCACTTCCTCGCGCGTGCAGCCGAGCTGGGCGAGCAGGGTGTTGCAGTAGAGGTCGCTGCACCCGCACTCGCCGTCGAGGTCGCGGGTCGCGCAGTGCGCCTGACAGTCGGCGAGCGCGCGGTGGCAGTCGGGAAGCTGGCTGGCGTCGATCAGGAGCTGGTCGCAGAAGCTCGGCGCCATGCACCCGCAGTTGGTGATCTCCGCCCGATCGCACGCGACGCCGTACTCGGCCATCACGTCGGCGCAGTCGATCCGCTTCGAACAGCCCAGGCGATCGACGAACATGCCGCAGTAGCGCGCGCAGTCGCAGACCCCGGCGTAGTCCCAGAACAGACAGAACTCGCCGCACTCCTCGGAGGCGACGCTGCAGTCGATGGCGGCGGGATGCTCGGCGAAGAACCCGTTGCAGAACTGGTTGCCGATGCAGTTGCAATCGTTGCCGGCGCCGCAGTCGGCACGGAAGTCGGTGGTCAGCTTCGAGCAGCCACCGTTCAGGCGCGGATCGCCGAGCTCGGGCACCACCAGGTCGTAGTCGATGGTGTCGAAGCGACTGCCGTTCTCCTCGACGAAGAGCGTGACCCGGTAGCGGCCGGCCTCGGCGAGGCCGAGCTCGCTCCACGGCTCGCCGCGGTCACGTCCGTCGCCGGGCAGGAGCACGACGTCGGCCTGTTCGGCCCCGGCCAGGGTGACCTCCTTGGTCCGCTGGATCAGCACGTTGTCCTCTTGCGATCGCAGCTCGAAGCCGGCGACGAAGGTCCGCGCCGGCGCGCCGTGGTCGTCGGTCGAGGTCACCTCCACGTTCAGGAAGGCGCGGTGCTCGGGGGTGATGGCGCTGGAGCGGCCGGTCACCACCGACGCGAAGCCCTCGTGGAAGAGATCGGGCACGTACCAGCTGAAGCCGAGCGTGCGCGCGGTGTCGAAGCGACCATCGGCGCCGGTGACCATCAGATCGAGGCCGGCGCCGTGGGTCCTGGCGTGGGGCAAGAGGATCGACGCTCGCCAGCGCGGCGCCGGCATGGGTGTGGCCAGCGCCAGCGTCGCCGTGCCGTCGAACCCGAACCCGAGGCCGTCGTCGACCTCGAGCCGGGGAAGGATCTCGGCCCAGGTCATGCGCACGTAGGGTCCGCGTGAAGGATCATGGACGACGAAGGTGTCGGGGCCGGCGACTCCGACGAAGAGCACCATGTGCGGCGCCGGCGACTGCAAGAACACCATCACCGGCCGCTCGGCCCAGAGCGTGCGCATCAGGTAGGTCTTGAGTGCGTCGCCCTCGCCCAGGCTCGTCCACCAGGCCTTGCGCTCCCACCGCACGGTGCCCAGGTGTTGCTGGAGGTGGCGGACCAGGCCGAGGGTGTGGGCGAACGCCCAGTACGGCAGCCCGTGCTCGCTGCCGATGCCGTAGAACGAGCTGTTCTCCCAGGGCTCGACGTTGGCTCCGTAGGCGGCGAACAGCATCGACAGCGCCACCGACCAGCAGTTCTCGGTGTCGCCTTGACCGTAGTACGGCACGATCAGGGTCTTGATGCCGGCGTAGTACGACGGATAGAAGAGCAGGTCGTCGACGCCGAAGAAGTTGGAGAAGTGGTCGACCGAGACCGTGACGGTGTTGGCGACGGTGTCGACGGTGCCCGTGAGCACGACCGGATGCGAGCGATCCTCGCGGTGGTGCATCACGTAGATGTGGGAGGGGTCGCCGCCGGCGGCGCCGGGCAACGGCAGGGTCAGGGACACCGGCGCGGTCGGCTGGACCGGCGAGACGACGCGCCAGATCGATCCCGTCGTGCCAGCCGGTGCGTCGGCGATGTCCTCGTCGTGACGGCGCACCTCGATCGAGGTGCCGGCCGGGATGGCTCCGGCCGGGATGACCAGACGGAAGCCACCCAGCGTCAACGTGCCGCCGGCGGCGGTGGTCGCGATCGCGGCGGTCGCGGCGGGCGTCTCGGCGGCCAGGAGCTCGTCGAGCGATGGCGCGGTGCTGCCGCCGCCTGGGGGCAGCTCGAAGTCTGGTGGCTGACACTCGGCCGACTGCGAGGTCTCGCTGCACACCCGGCCGTCGCCGCAGCCGACCGCGAGCAGCGCCGCCGACGCGGTCACCGCGAACGCGATGCGTCCGACCAGCCCCCCGAGGCCACGCATGTGGTCCAGGATATCGCGGTTAGCCCAGCAGGTCGCCGGAGATCGACGCGACGTCGGGGCAGCCGCACAGCGCCATCGCCAGGTCCAGCTCGCGGCGGAGGATGGCGAGCGCGCCGGCGACCCCGGCGCTGCCGTCGAGGGCGAGGCCCCACAGCACCGGTCGGCCGATCAAGACGGCGCGGGCGCCGGCGGCCACGGCCTTGACCACGTCGGTGCCGCGGCGGACGCCGCCGTCGACGTAGAGCTCGATGGCGCCGCCGAGCGCGTCGGCGATGCGAGGCAGCACCTCGATCGTCGCCGGGGACGTGTCGAGCTGACGACCGCCGTGGTTGGAGACCACCAGCGCGGCGGCACCCGCGGCGGCGGCGCGGCGGGCGTCGTCGGGGCGGACCACGCCCTTGACCACGATGGGCAGCCGCGTGCACGCGCGCAGCCACTCGACGTCCTTCCACGACAGCGACGGATCGAGCAGCGAGGCGAAGTACGCGGCCAGGCCCGACTCGGCGACGTCGCCGGGCCGGGCCGCGACCACGTCGCCGTCGACGTTGGCGAGGTCGAGTCCGGCGGGCAGGGTGAAGCGGTTGCGCACGTCGCGATCGCGGCGGCCGAGCAGCGGCGCATCGACGGTGAGCACCAGCGCCCGCGCGCCGGCGGCCTCGACCCGGCGGACCAGCGCCTCGGTGCGGGCGCGATCCTTGTAGACGTAGAGCTGGAACCACACCGGCCCGGTGGCCGCGGCGACCACGTCCTCGATGCGCGAGTTGGACAGCGTGCTCAGGATCATCACCGTGCCGGCCTCGCCGGCGCCGCGCGCGGTCGCGACCTCGCCGTCGGGATGAGCCAGCTTGTGGAACGCGGTCGGCGCGACCAGCACTGGCATGGCGACCCGCTGACCGAGCACGGTCGTGCCGGGATCCCGGCGGGCCACGTCGACCAGCACGCGGTAGTGCAGCGCCAGCCGGCGGTAGGCCTCGAGGTTGCGCCGCAACGTGATCTCCTCGTCGGCGCCGCTGGCGTAGTAGTCCCACGCCATGCGCGACAGCCGCGCTTCCGCCATCGCCTCGAGGTCGGCCAGGGTGAGCGCGTCGATCACCCGCGCATCCTACGCCGAGTCAGCCGCTCACTTCACCAGCAGCTCGAACGGCTCGGACAGGAGCTTGCCCGACCACACCTCGTGCTCGCGGGTCGAGTCATAGGCGGCCTGGGTGTACAGGCTGCCCGCCGGCAGCGGCTCCTTGCCGTTGCGGTCGCGCCGGGCCCAGGCGTCGACGTCGACGGTGTGCCACACGGTCTGGCCCGGTCCCAGCAGCACGCTCACCGGCGCCGACTTGTCGCGCGAGTCGTCGAGCTCGATCACGCGGCTGGCGTGGTGGTACTTGCCGCCGTCCGAGTACTGGATCGTGAGCCAGTCGCTCTGCCACTCGTGGGTCGCGATGAACGAGTAGACGCAGACCGCCTCGGTGCCAGTATTGGAGAGGCCGATGGCGGCGAGCGCGCGCCCGCCGGCCACCTGGCGACCGACCAGCGCCAGCTTGGCCCCGGCGGGCGCCTTGTAGCCGGCGCGCCGGCAGTGCTCGGTCAGCGGCGCCGCGTCGGCGGCGGCGAGGACACCGGCATCGTCGGTGATGGCGGCATCGGCGGCGGTCGCGTCAACGGCGGCGATCGGCCGCTGCGGAGGTGTCTCCGGGCCCTTGCCGCAGGCGGCGGCGAACAACGAGACCGTGGCGAACGCGACGAGGCGGGACAGCATCTTCTCCTTCAACGTACGACCTCACCGACCGGTGTACCGATCGCGAAACACCGCTCGCGGGCCGGAGTCCCCGGCGGCAGGCGCGGCACGTTCGCCGCGCCGTCCTCGATCAGCTCGACCGGGTCGCCGGCGTAGAGCACGCGCAGCTCGTCCTCGAACACGGCGAATGGGGGGCCATCCATCAACGCTTGTTCGTACTCCAGGGTGATCACCAGCCCCGGCGCCGCCCGGACCAGCCCGCGCACGTGGGGCACGTAGCGGGCGCGCAACGCCGGCGGCAGCGCGATCAGCGCCGCGCGATCGTAGAAGCCGTCGATCGGACCGATCAGCTCGCGCGTGGTCGCGAACATGTCGCCGGCGAGGATCGTGATGCCGTCCGCCGCGTACTCGACGAACGCGCCGCGCCGCTGCACCGCCGGCGTCACGGCCTGCTCGGCGAAGAACGCGCGCACCGCGTCCTCGACCAGCTCGACCCCGACCACCTCGTGACCGCGGCTGGCGAGGTAGGCGAGATCGACGGCCTTGCCGCACAGCGGGACCAGCACGCGGCGGGCGCCGGCCAGTCGGGCCGCGTGCCGCTCGAGGTACTGGTTGGGCCGGCCCTCGTGGAAGCCGATGCGTCCCTCGGCCCAGCGCTCGATCCAGAAGCCGGGTTCCATCAGCGCGCCACCACTTCCTTCACGCACGCGATGAAGTCCTGGCGGGTGGTGTACGCGCCCTTCTCGAGGATGGCGCGGACGTGACTGTCCTCGTCGAGGATGATGGGGTAGTTGTCGATCATGGCGAACGAGCCCATGACGCGGTCGCCGCGCGCTTCCTGCGCCTTGCGGATGAGCGGCAGCAGCTCGGCGTCACCCAGCTTGCGGAGCTGCGAGGCCGAGTCCGGCGACAGGGCCTCGTAGGGCACGACCGTCGCGACCTCGGCGAGGAGCGCGATGGCCTTCGCGCCCAGCTCCTCGGCGAGCTCCTTGCTGACGAAGACGGTGGCCTTCTCGCCCTGCACCAGCTTGTCCCCGCGGCTGAAGAGCATCGCCACCTGGGGCCGGCCGACGACGTCGATCTTGCCGGCGCTCACGCACGGCGGCTGCTCGGGCTCGTCGGGCTCGTCGGGCTCGGCAGCGGCCGAGCCCTTGTCGGGCGCGGGACCGGGGTCGTCACCCTTGTCCTGGTCCTTGCTCTTCGAGCCGCCGCAGGCGCAGGCCAGCAGCAACGCGACGATCGCGAATCCCCTCATGGACCGGATGGTAACCGGCGGGCGGCGAGCTGTCGCCGAGCCCGCGGCCGTCCAGCTCTCGAATTCGCCCGTCACCGCTTGGGCTGTTCTGCGATCCCGCTGGTGGCGGCCTCCCACAGCGGCAGCAAGATGTCACCCGCCGACTTCATCGACGACTTCGGCGACACCTACTGCGGCACGGCCTTCGAGTGCCAGGCCTCGTTCGCGACCAACCTGGGCGTGACCCACACCGAGGTCTTCGGCGCCAACGTCGCCGCGTGCCGGGCCCAGCTCATCACCGGCACCCAGATCGAGGCCTCGGTCGATGCCGGCCGGGTCACCTTCAACGAGTCGGCGGCATCGACGTGCATCAGCAAGCTCGCGGCGCTCGATTGCGCCGGCTTCTGGGCCGCCCTCACCAACAACACGTTCCCGACCGAGTGCGACATGGCCACCGACGGCACCGTCGCCACCGGCGGAGTCTGCACGATCAACCTGGATTGCGTGTCGGCGAGCTGCAACGGCGAGACCTGCAACGCGCCCGAGGTCAACGGAGCCCCGCTCGAGCTCACCGAGCTCTCGGTCGCGCGCTGATCGCACGAGACCGACCTCTCACGCGGCCCGCTTACCCCGACGGCGGCTGGAGCAGGCGGGCCAGGGACACGTCGATGCGGCTCTGGACCAGACGGACGATCGAGGCGACCTCCTCGACGGAGATCCCGAGCCGGCGGGCGACCTCGACCTGGATCGCCGCGCCCAGCTCCTCGCGGGCGGCGGCGACCCAGCGCGCCGCGGTGGCCCGGTGGACGCCGTAGAGCGTGCCGATCCGGTCGACGCTCCAGCCGTCGATCAGGTGGTAACGGAGCAGCGCGCGCGACTGCTCGGGCAGCGCGAGCACCGCGTCGCGCATGGCCGCGTCGACGTCGGTGCGGTAGTGATCGCGCAGGTACACCAGCTCGGGGTCGCTGGCCGGCGACAGCAGGTCGAGGACCTCGTCCTCGACGCCGACCTCGCGCTTCCCCTTGCTGATCACGCGCACCAGCTCGCGGGTCGCGATCACCTTGACGTAGCCGCGCAGGTCGCCCTTGCCCGAATACGTGCGCAGCGCGGCGGGCCGCCCGGGCTCGTCGACGAACAGGATCCGCCGCACGTGGCTGCGCACCTCGGCGCCCTGATCGGGCGTGGCCCGCATCCGGCCGGCGCAGGCGTCGACCTCGCCGAGGAATTCGGCGTCGAGGCGCGCGACCGCGACCTGATCGCCGTCGGCGCAGGCCACCGCCAGGTAGAGATGGTCGCCGCGCAGCTTCTCGATCTGCGTGGTGGTGGCGTCGGCGCCGGACCGCCGCATCAGCTCGCTGGCGAACCGCTCCTCGACGACGTGCACGTCGGGGTAGGCAGTTCGACCCGCGGCGAGGTGAGCGACGATCGCGGGCTCCATCGCGGGCAGCATCCCATGGCCCCGAGGCGTGTGCGATAGTTCGAGAGTGCCCGGACGCTGAGACTCTCGCCTCGCTTGCCGAGGACAAGCTGTCTGGGCCCGAGCGCGCAGCGGTGGCCAACCACGCCGCGAGCTGCTCGAGTTGCCGCGAGGTGATCTCGGCGCTGCTCGGCATGCAGTCGACGTCGGGCACCACACCCCGCGCCCGCGACGCCGCCCAGCTCGCGCCCGGCGCCCACGTCGATCGCTACGTGATCGAGGAGCGGCTGGGCGCCGGAGGCATGGGCGTGGTCTACGCGGCTCGCGATCCCGAGCTGGGCCGCCGCGTCGCTGTCAAGCTGGTTCGCCCCGGCGCCGACGAGGAGCGACTGCGACGCGAGGCCCAGGCCCTGGCCCGGCTCTCGCACCCCAACGTGGTCGCGGTCCACGACGTCGGCACCCACGACGACCAGATCTTCGTCGCCATGGCCCTGGTCGAGGGTGCCAACCTGCGGCAGTGGCTGCGCACGCCGCGCACCATCGTCGAGATCCTCCGCCACCTCGTCGACGCCGGCCGCGGCCTCGCCGCCGCCCACGACGCCGGCCTCATCCACCGCGATCTCAAGCCCGACAACATCTTCGTCTCCGACGCCGGGCAGGCGCTGGTCGGCGACTTCGGACTGGCCCGCACTCGCGGCCAGCACGAGCACGAGCCGACGGCGATCAGCGACGATCCGCTGGTCGTCGACCTGACCATGACCGGCACCGTGCTCGGCACGCCCGCGTACATGGCCCCGGAGCAGCGCGACGGCGAGCCCACCGAGGCTTCCGATCAGTTCGGCTTCTGCGTCACGGCATGGGAAGCCCTCTACGGCACCCGTCCCTACCTCGGCACCACGATCGCCGAGATCGAGGCGACGGTGCGTGCAGGGCGGATCACGCCGCCGGCCAGGGATCCCGGGGTGCCCGCCGGCGTACACCGCGCGCTCGTCCGCGGCCTGTCGCCCGATCCGACGGCGCGGTTCCCCTCGATGGACGCGCTGCTCGACGCCATGACCGTGCGCAAGCGCCGGTGGCCGTGGGTCGCCGGGGCGTCGACGGTGGCCGTCGCCGGTGCCGCCGCGATGATGATGATGATGGGGCGCGACGGAGGTGCGCGGGGCGCCGCCTGCACCACAACGCCCTCGACCCTCGACGAGGTGTGGAGCCCGGCGCGACGGGCCGAGCTCGAACGCACGTTGACCGAACGCACGCCTGAGGCCACGGCCGACGTCGCCCGCGTGCTGGCCACCGTCGACCGCCATGCCGAGCGCTGGAAGTCGATGCGCCAGGAGGTGTGCGCTACCACCGCCGCCAACCGCGCCGACCTCCTGTCCAGTCGCCTGGCCTGCCTCGATCAGCGCGCGCTGGAGCTCGACGCCACGCTCGATGTGGTCACGGCGACCGCGGGCGCGAACCCGAGAGACGCCTGGTACACCGTCGACCAGCTGCGCGCCGTCGATCGCTGCGCCCACGCCCGCGAGGTCGCGCCTCCACCGCGCTCGCCCGCGCTCGACGAGGCTCGCGCCGCCCTGGCGGCGCTCACCAGCCGTGCCGACGATCGCTGGGACGAGGTGCTCGAGCTGCGCGTGCGCACCGAGCCGCTCGGCGATCCGCCGCTCTTGCTCGATGCGCTCCTGCTCGAGGCCGACGTCGCGCTGTCCCGCGCCCAGCCAGTGGCGGCCGAGGCCAGCGCGCGGCGCGCGCTCACGCTCGCTGATCAGCTCGGCGACGACCTCGACCGGGCCCACGCCGGCGCGCTGCTGACCATGGCGCTCGTCCGGCTCGGGCGCGTCGGCGAGGCCCAGGGCCAGTTGCCCCAGTCCCTCACGTCTCTCGAGCGCGGCGGCAGCGACTGGGAGATCGCGGTGATCACCGAACGGGCCCGGGCCACGATCGCCCGAGCCGGCGGCGACAAGGACGGCGAGATCGCCGCGCTGAAACGCATCTTCGACCAGCAGATCGCCCATCACGACCGGGACAGCCGCAGCGTGCTCGTCGCGGCCATCGACCTCTCGGACGCCTACCAGCACAATGGCAACCTCGACGAAGCCCGCGAGGTCTTCAAGCTGATCGGCGGCGCCACCAGCGGCAGCGCCAGGGACACGCTCGAGGCCGCGATCGCACACGCCGCGTTCTCCACCAACCAGGCGCTCCTCGCCGGCGAGTTCGCCCGTGCGCTCGAGCAGGCCCGCATCGCGGTAGCCGCGCAGGCGCAACTCGATCCCGAAAGCCGCGCCCAGGCGATGAACTACTACGCCGTGGGCTCGGTCCAGGAGCTCGCTGGCGACTGGCTCAGTGCCCGCGACAGCTTTCGGGCTTCGGCGAACATGTACCTCGCGCACCCGCCGACCGTCGGGGCCGAGACCGAGGCCGGCGCGAGCCTCGAAGGCGTCGCCGGCTGCGAGCTCGAGCTCGGTCACGCCGAGGCGGCGATCGCACCGGCGCGCCACGCCCTCGCCCTCGCCCGCAGCCTCGGCGACGAGGACCATCGGCAGACCTCGACCCTGCTCCTGGCCCGGGCCCTGGTCACCACCGCGCAGTTCGAGGAACCGATCATCCTGCTCGATCCGCTGCTGCGCGAGCTCGACGACGCCGAGCGATCGTCGCCGCAACGCCGCGCGTCCGCCGCCTTCCATCTGGCCCAGGCCTTGTGGGCGACCGGCGGCGAACGCGAGCGGTCGCGGGCCCGGAGCCTGGTCGGCGATGCCATCCGCGACTATGCCGCCGGGCGTGACCTGCTCGCCGGCCAGCCGGTGTACGTCACCGCCGTGCGCCTCTTCGAGCAACGACTCGCCGACGCCATCGCCTGGCAAGCCCGCCACCCATGAGGGGCAATAGATGATGTGTCTGCTGCGTCTTCCATTCATGCGCCCGATGGCTCTGCTCCCGCTCCTCGCGCTCGCCGCGTGCGGTGGCCCCACCACCGTTCGTCCTCAGCCCGGACCAGCGCAAACGAAGCCGGAGTCGAAGGACGCCATCACCCCCTGCTTCCCCGGCTCGCCGCCGCTCGAGGCCGCGGCGCTGCACAAGCAGCTCGACAAGCACACCTGGTGGTGGTCCCAGCCCGAGGAGGAACTGCCGCCGCCCGAGGCGTTCGGCTCATGCACCGTGTTTCGCGGCAAGCTCACCGCCGCCGACGGCACCGTCGTGGCCGAGCTGAGCTGCGGCGTCGACATCCTGGTCCGCGGCATCCGCGACGACCTCGGGCTCGAACTCGGCGCCCGCGGCCGCGACATGCTCACCCGCTGGAAGCAGCCCCACGGCGATCTGGTGTGCGTCGCCAACGGTCCCGACCAGACCCGCTGCCGCTTCGAGCGCAGCGAGGAACAGGACACCGACTTCACCAGCTACGTCGTCGCCGGCGCCATGCCTGCCGGCGCCGATACCCTCACCGGCGCCGACGCCGAGCGCTTCTTCGCCGAGCGCGAGATCGTCCAGATCATGTACAGCGCGTGGTGTCACTGATCCGGCACGTGGCCGCCGCCGCCGCCCGACGTCACGCGCGGCCGGGCCTTCAGACGTGCTGGTCGACCAGGATCGGATTGCCGTCCGGATCGACGATGATGAAGCTGCCGGGCCCCGTCGTCGACTCGTCGACCGCGGTGGTCGGCTCGAGGCCGCGCGCGCGGATCTGGCGCTGCAGCTCGCGTACGTCGGTGAAGCCCTCGAGCGTGTTGCAGGCGCGGTCCCACCCCGGGTTGAAGCAGAGGAGATTGCGCTCGAACATCCCCTGGAACAGGCCGATCGTCGCGTCGGCGTTCTGCAGGATCATGTAGTGCTGCTGCGCAGGGTCGCCGCCCACGATCTCGAAGCCGAGCTTGACGTAGAAGTCTCGCGACACCGCGAGGTCCTTGACCGCAAGGCTCACCGAGAAGTTGCCGATGGACTTCTTGTTGGTCGTCTTCATGGGTGGGACGTTATCCTCGAGCGCGGAGGCGTGACTTGCCAGATCTTGCGAACCTCGACTACGTCAACCGGGTCAACCGAGCCATCGACCACGTCACCCGCAACCTGGCCGAACCGCTTCAACTCGAGGACGTGGCCCAGGTCGGTTGCTTCTCTCCGTACCACTTCCACCGGATCTTTCGCGCGCTGACCGGGGAGACCCTGCACGCGTTCGTCAAGCGCCTTCGCCTCGAGCGCGCGGTCTTCATGATGTCGCACCAAGACGGCTCGTCGCTCACCGACATCGCGCTGCGTTGCGGGTTCTCATCGAGCTCCGACTTCTCGCGCAGCTTCCGTAGCCACTTCGGCGTGCCGCCCAGCGTGTTCGACGTCGAGCAGTTCCGGCGGAACGGGCGCGACCAGATGCTGGATGCTCTCGGGCCCGGCGCCCGCCCGCGCCTGGAGCGCTTGCCGGCCGGTGAAAACCCCGACGGCTTCGCAGTCCGGATCCGCGAGCTGCCCGCGCGCCGCGTCGCCTATCTGCGCGTGCTCCAGCCCTACAAGGGCGGCGTGGTCGAGGCGACCGCCCGCCTGATGGCCTGGGCGAAGGCGCGCGGCCTCGCCGGCGGTCAGTGGCTCGGCTACCAGTGGGACGATCCCGAGATCGTGGCGCTCGACCTGTGCCGCTACGACGTCGGGCTGGAGATCCCGGCCGCTGCACGGGTGGACGGCGACGTCAGCGTGACCAGCTTCCCGGCGATGAAGGTCGCGGAGATCGACATCGCTGGCCCCCTCGACCTCGAGATGCGCGCGCTCGACTGGATCTACACGACCTGGCTCCCGCACAGCGGCTACGTGCCCGACCACCAGCCGGGCTTCGAGGCCTGGAACGGCGAGCCCTTCGCCCACGGCCACGAACACTTCGAGTTGCGGATCCAGCTCGCGGTCGTCGCTTCCGGCCCGGAATCCATGGACCGGTCGATGCGGTAGCCCCGGCGCGGTCAGGGAGTCCGGCGGCGCACATGCGCTGCTCGAGCGCGGCCAGGTTCGACGCGCTGCGCGCTGCCGGCAGGTGCAGCCCCGACCCCACGCTGCGCCCGACCCACGACGTTCCGCATCGCCCGATCTTGCTGCACGCCCCCTGACGCCCTTCTCCGAGCGCGGCGTAGAGCCGGCGGAACACCGCGCCTCGGTCGCGAGCCGCTACTGCGGAGGCAGGAGCACGGTGTCGATCACGTGGATGATCCCGTTGGAGGCCTCGATATCGGCCTTGATCACGGTCGCGTCATTGATCTTGACGCCCGACGACGCATCGATGGTGATCATCGACCCCTGAACGGTCGTGGCTTCGGTCAGCTTGACGACCTCCGACGAGCCAACCTCGCCGGCCACCACGTGATAGGTGAGGACGGCGGTGAGCTTCTCCTTGTCGGCGAGGAGCGACTCGACGGTGCCGGGAGGCAGCTTGGCGAACGCCTCATCGGTTGGCGCGAACACGGTGAACGGGCCGCTCCCCTTGAGCGTCTCGATCAGGCCCGCCGCCTCGAGCGCGGTGGCCAGCGTCTTGAACGAACCCGCGGCGACCGCGGTGTCGACGATGTCCGCCTTGGCGGGCGCCTCCGCCGTGATCGGGGTTGCGGTGGTGGACTTGGACGACCCGCCGCAGGCGGCCGTTCCGAGCAGGGCAACAAGGAGCATCTTCTTCATGGGGTTCCTTCCTGAGGAAACCCTTGGAGGCTTCTGACCCGGTCGTGGTTACAGCGACTCCTCGCCGGTTCAGTGCGCGTTGCCAGGCCGCTGCGTGATCGGCATCCACGCCACGACCGCGCCATCGGTCGGCTGGAGGGCGAGCGCGAGGACGGCGCAACCGCCATCACACGTCGCGACGACGTGGTCGGCCGCATCGATGGCCTCGGCGAGCGCCTCCTGCACGGGATCAGCCGGTTCGTCGACGAGCGCGGGTTGAATGGCGAAGCGACCGGGCTGCGCATACCAGACCAGCTCGCAGCTGGCTGGGATCGTCACGAGCAGCGCCGCGAGCTCACCAGGATCGGCGGTGTTCCCGGGCGCGAGCGAGCGCGTGAGCGCCGCGTGATCGCCCGCCCGGGCGTGTCCGAGCAGGGCCTCGGCCGCACGCGCTCTCTCGGTTGACGCCCGCTCCGCGCTCGCATCGTCGTACCGCTCGTGACACGCACGCGGCCGGGGCTGCGGCTACGGCTGCGGCTGCGGCTGTGGCCCGCACGCGATCACCAACGACCAGAGCGCCACGACTCGCATGGCGCAGAGTCTATCGCCGATCACGGACGACGACGGGCGAGAACCTGCGCCACGCGGTCATCGACGTCACTCGGTCTGCCAGATGATCACGATCCGGCCGATGCCGCCGGTGACGAAATTGTCACCGCCCACGCCGACGCCGGCGACGTAGTGAGGATCGGCGGCGCCACCGGGCGTAACGCC
>SXGT01722223.1_pt1 | contig 15062 bp, 10 predicted proteins | sample 3176221 | NCBI WGS metagenome assembly SXGT01 (sample SAMN11356862, study PRJNA531348) | freshwater metagenome | isolation source: freshwater sample F1-120 | place: China: Fuxian Lake, Yuxi | collected 2017-12-25
ACCAGTAACCAAGTGGTTAACAGCCACCTACTCTACCAATTGAGCTACAGGGGAATTGGATTGGCGTCGAAGTGGAGGGCCGATTATAGGGGGGGTGGTGGGGGAGTCAAGACGCTACCTCGGTCGGGGTCCAGTCCTTATTGGGGCGCCCATGGAGGTTTGCTCATAATGGCGTAAGCTCTGGCCTACTTGCGGTCTCCAAGAGTTTATCGCACGAGGCCATCGACGGATCCAATTTTGGGATGGGTGCGTCAGCGGCCGACAGATCGCAAGACATCTGGGAAGAAAATCTTGAGTGGTTCACGAAAACAAGGCGTACTGGTTCAGCAGGCACCTGGAGCCTGCCGTGTCGAGCTGGAACAACTGTGTCCCTGATTCCCCGAGGTCAACCTTGCGCAAGCTTCTACTGCCAGCCTTGCTGGCCCTCCTGATCGTCGGCTTCGCCGTGACCCTGATGCTGCTGGTCCCTCAAAGATCCGCCGCCCCCGGGTCAAGCTCCGGCGCCTCGATCGGCGCCGATATTGCTGAAGTGCGCCCCGCTGGCCCGGGTTTGGCCGAAAAGCCTCCACTCAACGAAACCTCGGCCACCCGGCGAGTCGAAACCTCCGTCTCGGTGAACAACTTGACGCTCAGTGGGCGAGTTTCGAGCGATGACCTCGCGGGCATCCCCGAGGTGCAGATCCTTGTCCTTCACCGAGCCGCGAACCTTTCGGACGGCTGGGAGCGTGCTTCGGTTCTTCGCTCTCGTCTCCTCGGTCACACGCTTGATTTCTCCGGCCACGCCCTTGCCCAGGGCAAGACGGGCTCCGATGGTCACTACTCCATTGCCCTGGACAGTTTTTCCCTGGGTGAGTATCAGGTTCTGGCACGCCACCTCGTCCTCGGCGCCACTCACGCACGGTGGAGTTTCAACGGCGAGAGCTCGGAGCTGGATTTTCGCCTGGCTCCTTGCGAAGTCATTGCCGGCTTGGTGCTGGATCCCGACGGGCAACCTCTTGCTCATGCCCTTGTGAGCGCCCATCCCGAGAACGACGAAGGTCCCTGGGGCCGCGCCCCGCGATCGGAAATCGTTGCCGACCGATGCGAGGCAAACGCCCTGGGTGGATTTCTCCTTCACGTCATCCCTGGCAATTACAGCCTGACGGTGCATCTCGCCGGTTGGGCTCACCTCTCGGTTCGGAGCATTGACTCCGGTCGTACCGATATCGCGCTAACACTCGCACCCTCGCGCCGAATTCTGGGGAGCACGGTCGATGAAACGGGCGCTCCTCTCGGTGGCGTGACGGTCCTCATTTTCAAGGCCGATCGGGAAGAGGTGGGTACCCGGGGGGGAGCCTCCCGCGAAGAGCGCGGCATTCCTTCTCGGATCCTTCGACTCTTTCGCTCTCCCGATGCGCGAGTGGACTCAGATTCCGAGGGTCGGTTTGCTTTTGGGGATCTCGGCGTGGGGCGATATGTTGTCAGAGCGGAGCATCCCGACCGTGTTCCGGCAGAAGCGGAAGCCGTTCTCGAGGACTCGGGAGACCCTTCAGCACAGAATTCTGCTCCTTCTGTGGAGCTGAAGCTCCCCCGGGGACGCAGTGTTCAGGGGCTTGTGATGGATTCCTCGGGGAAGCCACTCGTTGGCGCCTTTGTGGCGATCACCCCCCAACGAGTGGAAGATCGTGAAGGGTTGCGCGGCACACCCGCCCCGAAATCAGGCGAGGCCACTGTGCGTCAAGCCAACCCCGTCTCACTATTTCGTGTCGAAAGAGCGGCCGAGAGCGATTCTGACGGTAAATTCGTCGTGAGCACTCTGCCTGCTGGCACTTACGCCATCGGTGTGGAAATGAAAGACTTTGTCCCCCAGCGCCGGGAAGGCGTCGAGGCGGGGGATGGAACTGTCGTGCGAATCCAGCTTGACTCTGGCCTCGGGCTCGAAGGCGTTGTGCGATCGAGAATCGACTCTAGTCCGCTTCCCGAAGCTCGGATTCGACTCGCCGTGAATGAAGATGACCGCCGTGAAGTCCGCACGGATGAAGGGGGCAGGTTCGCATTCGCCGGGCTCAGCCCCGGGAAAATTGGTCAGGTGCAGGTGAGCGCCGAGGGCTTCGCCACCCTTGTTTCTGATAGCCTGGTGCTTGCCGAGTCTCCTCCGGTCCAGTCGCACGACTTTACGCTGAACAGAGCGTCGATGATTTCCGGCGTGATCACAGACGGACAGAGTGTGGCGGTCGCCAGGGCTCGAGTCACCGTCGTGCCAGCGACGAAAGAGCCGTCCGAGGGAGCCTCGGGTCTTCCAAACTTCCGTGACCCGAGACGTCGCTCATCGCTCAAGAGCGCCCTCACGGACGCCGAAGGTAATTTTTCTCTCACGGATGTCGATGCTGGCCTTGAGCTCGAGATTGGTGTCGAGCGCGCAGGTTTCAAGCGCTTCCGTTCCGCCCCCTTCACCATCACTCCGGGTGCCGACCTCGAAAACCTGAAGTTTCGGCTGGCGGCCGGAGGCGCGCTTGACTTCACGGTTCTGGATGCTCAGGGGCAAGTCGTCCAGGGGGCGCGAGTTACCCTGGTGTTGAATCGCGAGGGAGACGCATCTGGCCCCGAATCCTCTGCTGCCTCCCGGGAAGCGGAGGGCACTCAGGGCGCCTGGCGCCGAGAGTTCCTTCGAAGGCTCGATGAAGGTCGGCGTACCGTGGTGCTGGAAAGTGGGCAGGACGGGCATGCGCGCTTTTCAGGCCTCGAAGGTGGCTCCTACCAGTTCGCCGTCTCGCGGAAGGGTTTCCAGCCACTGTCCGGCACGGAGTTCGTGGCAGAGGAGAAGGAGCTGAAGAGGATCCTCTGGCTTCTCCCCGAGAAAACTGTCGAGGGGAGGGTGACCGACTCCGCCGGTCAGCCGGTTCCAGGGGCCACGGTTCAAGCATTTGAAGGGTCTTTATTGGGCAGAGCGCCCGAGCTGGCGAGCGACCGGACGGGTCCGGACGGAGCGTTCCGGCTGGCGCAGCTTGGAGATGCACCGTTGGCGCTCATGGTTCGTGCGCAGGGATTTGCTCCGGCCCGGATCACGAACGTCGTTTCCAATAGCACGGTTCCGGTTGTTTTGGAGCGGCTGGGTGCTGTCTCGGGTCGTGTGATGATCGCAGAGACGGGTGCTGCCGTGACGAGGTTTCAGGCGCGACTGGCAACGGCCAGTGACGCCGAATCAACCGCGCTGTCCGGAAGCTCGAGAAGGAGAGGGGGTCAGGCCACGAAGACCTTCGAGGACCCCATGGGCGCCTTTACCCTCACGGACGTCCCGCCAGGGGATCACACGCTTATCATCACGGCGGAGGGGCGTACTGGCGTAGAGATCCAGGTTCGAGTGCAGGCTGGTCGTGAGACGCGAGGCGTGCAAGTGGAGCTTGTCGAGGGGCTTTCGGTAAGTGGCCTTGTCGTTCTCAAGGGCACCTCGACGCCCATCCCAGGCGCAAGAATTTTCGTCCTGCCCGGCTCCGTGGTTCGCGCGAAGGGCGAGACGAGCTCCTCGGCTTCCGAACGCCGTGATGAGCGGAACAAGGAGCGGGTGCGCCGGCTGGGTGATCGAGGTGGATCCCCTGCCGGAGAGTCGGCTGCGGAGCTCGAGGAGTCTGGGCTTTCTTGGCTCCTGGCCCCGGAGCGCGCCGCAGGTGCCCTCGCCGTGACTGATGATGGCGGCGGGTTTCGTCTGAGAGAGCTTCCCACCGGGAAGTATGAGCTACTTGTCCAGCATGACGAGCTCGTTCCGGCTCGAAGGAGCCTGGAGATTGGCGAGGACCGACTGGCTCGATTTGTGCGAATCGACCTCGAGCGAGGAGAAACCTTGACGGGCTCCGTGAGATTCAGCGAAGGAAGTCCTGTGCCCGGCGCAACGGTAATCTTGCGTGGAGTCAACGGGCTTCAGAAACAAGTACAGGCGGACGGGGCTGGTCGGTACGGGATCCTCGGTCTCCTGCCGGGGTCCTACACACTCAGCGCCCGGATTGGATCGAACGGGCAAGGCGTGAGAGGTCAGTCGGATGCCGTCGTCGTGAAGGAAGGCAGCAACCAATACGACTATGTACTCACGCTGGTAGAATAGGAGTTTGTGGATGCGCTTCGTACCCACGAGAATAGCCAAACCCTGGAGAGCCCTCTTCTAATCGAAGACGATCCCTCGCTCTGTGAACGAGTCCTCCGGGGAGACTCCAGGGCCTTCGAGGTTCTTTTTTCGCAGCACCACAGCCAAGTCTTCAGCCTCGTTCGGGGAATTGTCGGGGATTGGCACCGTAGCGAGGATGTCTGCCAGGAAGTCTTCACGACCATCTATCGAAAACTGGGGTCATTCCGGCATGAATCGAGCCTCTCCACGTGGATCTTCCGGGTTGCCGTCAACGCGGCGTTCAAGGCTCGCAAGAAAGATGCCGGAGTCCGGAAATGGCTGTCGACGGTCCTTGAGGATTTTGCCGCTCCTGCGTGTCGGAGAAACGGGGCCGTGGAGTCTTCGGCCGCAAGTGTCGAGCTCGCATTCGCGCTCGAATCGACGGACGTTTTCGACAAGGTGGTACGGCCCCTGCCGGAGAGCCTTCGCACTGCCGTGGTGCTCCGGGAGGCCGGCGGCTTGAGCCATGACGAAATTGCAAAGGGTGCTGGGTTGCACGCGAGGCGCGGTGGAGCAAAGGCTGCACCGAGCGCTCCTTCTCTTGCGGGAGATCTGGAAAGAAAAACTTGAGTCTTTATGAGAAGTGAAGGAACTCCTTCTGAAGCGAGCTGTGAGAGATTTCAGACTGGGCTCAAGGCTTGGGTCGATGGCGAGTGACCTCCGCTCCGGGCACTGTTGCTGGGTTCCCACCTTGAAGTCTGAGAAGGTTGCCGCTCTGTCGAGGAGTACATTCGCAAGCTGACGGCGAAGCTTCAGGATGTCCTTGTCGTGGTCCCAAGGGCCTCGGCGAGAATTTTGGCCTCGCGGGTGGGTGGCCTCGACAATGCGCCCACAGTCCAGAGGGGCTCGCGAATCCTGCGTCTCTTGGGGAAAAGTTCAATGCCCCGGTGAACGATCAGGAAGAGCACTTGAGAGAGTTGTCGGGACAGCCCTCAATGATCACGCAATTGCGCCCCAGGACCGGCGGTTCGGCGCCGCTGAAGAGGTACTTGAGGACGGTGACGGCGTCCGAGAGGTCGATCTTGCGATCTCCGTTTGAATCAAGTAGCTGGATATTATCCGCATCATTCCTTGTTCCATCGCCGCAGGGGAGGCGAGCGATGGAGCCCTGGAACAGGAATCCGAGAAGGTGAACTGGGTCTGAAATGTTGAGGTTGCCGTCTTGATTGCCATCTCCGGGGCGTTGATTGAAAGGTGTCGGATCGGGGAAGTACCAACTCACCAGCGGCGAACCCTTCACCTTCGATGGCGTCAGGGACGTGGCGCCCTGGGTCCCGAGGGAGGCAACTTCAAGTTTCAAGCGTCCACTGGGGGACTGGTTCAACTCGCAGACAAGGAAAAAGTCCAGTCCCACCTCGTTCAGGAGTGGCTCGTTCAGGCCCTGGATTGTCAACACACGAGCTTCCGATGCGAACACACGCGAATCGCCGAGCTTGCGGTCGTTCGAGTCATATTTTCCGTTCCCGTTCGAGTCGACGTGAAGGCGCAGGGCCTTGATGTCGGTCACTTCCTCGCCTTCACCCCTGGGGGCGATCACGATGCCAGTCCAGACCTCGGTCTCCGAGCTGTTCGAGGCCGTAAGGGTGGCGTGAAGGGCGAGATAGGTGTTCGTGCCGACGCGAAGTTCCTCCGGTTTCGTGGCGCCAGCCAGTGAAACGGAGCCCCGCCGAGGTGCCTCGAGGAGATCCTTCCGGGCCCTGAAACGCACCGCGTCGGCACAGGCGCTGTCGTCACCGCTGGGCGCGATGGTCGTTACGCTGGCATTTCCGTCAAAGAAGAAAGTGCCGAGCGAATGCCAAATCCCCACACCGCTTTGCTGATTGACCGTTGTGGTGGTGCGTCCATCGGCGTGAAGGACCTCGATGGGCACGCTGGTCGAACGGCTGGTGGTGATCGTCCACCAGATCATGGCCTCGTAAAGGCCAGATTCTGGTAGCGTCGCTTGCCACGTGTAGAGTGTGCCATCCTTCGAGAAGAGCGAGCTCGGGCCAAGAGGAAAAGGAGCTTCGGAGGGAATCCATGCCCCAACCGGCGTCGTCCCGGCGTCGCCGTTATCGACGAGGATGCCGCTGGAAGCGCTGCCCGTCAGAAAGACCCAGCAGTTGTTGTCCAGCGCATTGGAGACCACGAGGTCAAGGTCATTGTCGTCATCGAACTTGCCAGTCGCTACCCCGACGGGGGTGTTGCCGGTTGCGAGAAATCGAGGCGAGTCGAAAGCGAAGGGCGTGGCCGTACCAGGGTGAATCGAAAGCACGTTGCTCTTTGCCCAGGTGACCAGGAGGTCCTGTCTGCCATCGCCTGTGAGGTCGCCGAGCGCAAGATATACGGGGTCAAGCAGGGTTTCCCCAATCAGCTCGACCCCAAAGCGTCCTGCGGCCTCGATTGGGCCTTCCGGCGTAGTCTTCAGGACGCTGATGGAGTTCGTGCCGGTGTTGGCGACGATCAAGTCGTCCAGTGAGTCGCCGTCGAGGTCAGAAGCGATCACAAAGCGAGGTCTCTCCTCCACCGCAACCGAGGCTCCTGGCGTGAATCGGCCATTGCCGTCGTTCAGAAGAGGAGTGATGGAGTTCCCCAGGGCATCAGCGGTGAGCAGGTCCGGGCTTCCGTCTCCATTTAGCCTTGCCAGGGTGATCACCTCGGGGCCGGCGCCCACGGCGAGGCTCTGGATTTGGAGGAACGCTCCGTTCCCTCCGCCCAGCAGCACGGACACCGTGTTGCCATCGTAGTTCGCGGTGGCGAGGTCGACCGTACCATCCAGGTTGAGATCGAATGCCACAAGGCAGCGCGGATTGCCGGCCACCGGGGTCAGAATTGGGGCGCCGAAAGCGCCGCTTCCGTCGCCGAGGAGAGCTGCCACGGTGCCGCCAGCGTAGTTGGCAAGCAGCGCGTCGAGGATCTGGTCGCCATTGACGTCGCTCAGGGTGATCCATTCTGGCCGGTCACCTGCAGGAAAATCTTCACCCCGGACTGGCCCGCCTGCCTCGGTTCCAAGGAGGACCGAGATAGAGTCGCCTCCGGGTCCCCCGTCAGCTCCAGTGTTCGCGACGACGTTGTCAAGCCGAGAGTCGCCGTTCAAATCGCCCGTGGCGATGGGCTCGGAGACGCTTCCAAGGCTGAACTTCCGGGGAACCTCGAAGCGCAGAGGCTCGGCCAGGCAGATTGGAGCCAACAGGATGCCACCGATGGCTACAAGCATGGCATACCGAGGCTGGGGGAGGGGCATGATTGGGGAGGCGTCGTGGGTTTGTGACTGTCAGGCAGCTGCTGGGTGAGCCTGGCATGCCCGGAAAGTTGGGGAAGATGTTTACAAGGGCCAAGTCTACCAGCAAGCAGGCAAAAAATATGGCGTCCTGCGCAAAGCGCAGGACGCCAGCCATGGGTCAGGTAAATCCAGGAGTTCTGTGCCGCGGGCAGTTGTCTGCCAAGTCACCTGGGTCCCGCGAGGCTTACTTGGAAGCAGTCGAAACCTTGACTCCATCCTTGAAGTTCTTCTCGAGGTAACCCGCCTTGCAATTATTGCAGCAGAAAACAACCTCTTTCGACTTCACGACCACCTGAGCGGTCTCGGCCTTGCCCGGCTTGCCGCTCAATGGACAGTTGCCCACGGTAACATCACCCGAAATTCCGAGACCCTTCAAGTAGCCCTTTGGGCAATTGCCACAGCAGAAATAAATGGTCTTGCCGTTGACCACCAGCGAATGGTCCTTGCTTGCGGGTTTGCCGCTCAAGGGGCAATTCTTGGGCCCATCGTCCTGAACCGTGAACTTGTTTTTCGCGGCGAACCCCTTCGGGCAGTTGGCGCAGCAGAAGTGGACCATCTCGGCGGTCTTCTCTATGACGGCGGTCTCGGCCTTGCCGGGTTTGCCGCTTGTGGGGCAATTCTCGGCCTTGTCGGCCGAAATGTTGAGGTCCTTCTTGTACTTTTCCACGCAATTTCCACAGCAAAAGCCCACGGTCTTGCCGTTGACGTTGAGGCTTTGGTCCTTGCTGACGGCCTTGCCACTGATGGGGCACTTGGCTTCTTTTTCGTCAGCGCCGACGAGGCACAAGGCAATACCGACAACCGCTGCCAGGGAGAGGAGGCTGATGGACTTCATTCTCGGGTCCTTTCCAAAAAAATTCCCACGTTCGGAGAAACGCGCTGAAGACGCCATACACAGAATCTACGGCATTGTTTATAGCCGTTCAAGAGGGGGTCCGCAAGCCATGCCGCGTGCTAACCGATCCGCAGAAGGAGACGGAACGCGAGGACTGCGGCCCCGCCGAGTGAAACAGCAATGATGTGCCCTCGCTCGCGGCGGCAAGCCCTGAGAAAGGGGTAGGGAGGCACGTCCTCGGGACGTCCACGGTAGCGGAACCGTGGAATCCACCGGTTCGCAACCTTCTTGTAGGCCTCGTAGTCGCCGGGGTGGATCGTCAAGAGGAACAGCTCCTCGCGACGGACGACGGCCTCGTACCACAGCCAGAGTGCCAGAGCAATGAATGGCAGTGCCCAGATGCCCGCCACTAGCAGGGAGAAGCCCCAGACGACGCTCATGTTGGCGATATAGATGGGGTTCCTGGTGAGGGAATAAGGGCCCCATGAAATGATTCGGTTTGCCTTGGGCTTCGAGGTTTTTCGTGCCGAACCCCCGATCTGGAGTATGCACCAGATTCGGAGCATGACGCCTAGCAGAACGAAGGCTCCGCCCAGGCACAATTCCCAGTCACTCACGGGCACACGGAGTTTGGGCACCAGCAACTGGAGCACAGCAAAGACTGACAGCAGGGCCGCGCAAACGACGGGAAGGGCATTGCGGTAGGTAAAAAGAAAGCCTGCTCCCGGGGGCTGAGCGAGAGGATTGGAGGTGACGGCCGTAAAGCGGGTCGGCGTAGGTTCTTGGGTCATGAGATTTGATCAACTGGCTCGGTCACGGTCAATTCGCTGGGCTCGATCCGGAGCGCCCGGCGGCGTAGCCACGCCACGCCGAACATGTCGATGGTCGCGCGGAAGACGCGGTTCCACAGGCCGTACTTGGCCTGGCCCCGGAGTCGGGCCCGATGGCTCACCGGGACTTCCATCACCCGGAACCCTCGCATCATCGCGAGGGCCGGGAAGAAACGATGCATTCCATTGAACACGGGAAGATGCTCGAGCGCTTCTCGCCGGTAGACCTTCATGGAGGAGGCGGAGTCGTTCATGCCGTCCCCAAGGAAAGTCTTCCGGACCGAGTTTGCGACGCGAGTGGAGATTCGCCGCAGGACAGAGTCCTTGCGCTTGCGCCTCCAGCCGCTCGCCACATCGCATTGGCGCCGGCGAACCAGCTCGAAGAGCGCGGGGATGTCGGCCGGGTCGTTCTGGAGGTCGCCGTCCACCGTCGCGATCATGTCGCCTCTTGCCGCCGCGAAACCGGCGATGAGCGCTCCCGACTGGCCCGTGTTGTGTCGCATTTTGATGATCCTCAGCTCGGGCCTCAGCGCTTGCTCGGCCCGGAGGTTCTCCAGGGTGTGGTCCCTGGAGCCGTCGTCGATGGCGATCATTTCAAAGGTCTCTCCGATGGTCCTCAGGACCCGGAAGCATTCCTCGAGAAGGTCGTGGACATTCTCTTCCTCGTTGTAGCAAGGCACAACAAGGCTCAGCCGGGGTCGTGCGCTCATTGCCATGGCGTGGTCTTCAGCCTCTCGCTGGTCACTGACGGGCGGATCGGTGCGGCGTTTGCCTCGGAACCTCGTGCGAACAACTCCCGGGACAGCATCTTCGCTGCCGCAGCCTCGTCCCCCTCCGCGGGTCCTGTTTTTCGCGACTTCCTCAGCACATAGGGTGGACGTACCCGGACCTCCTGAAAGATGCGGCCAATGTATTCCCCAAGGAGCCCGAACGCGACAAACTGCGCACCCACGAAGAAAAAGAGGATCGCAAAGAGGGTGAAGATTCCTTCAACGGCCCAGTCTGTTCCGAGCCAGACCCTGAGGGCGAGTAGGGAGGCGCCCAGGAGGATCCCCAGGAACGAGATCGCTGCGCCGCACAGGAAGAGAAGACGGAGCGGCCAGACCGAGAAGCACGTCATGAGGTCGAGGGCCAGGCTCACGAGCCTGAGAAACGAGTACTTGGACTTCCCGGCCGCGCGGGGTGCATGCGCTACGGGGATCTCGATCGCGCTGGAGGCGTAAATCGTGGCGAGCGCGGGGATGAAGGTCTTGTGCTCCCTGTGATGGGCGATGGCGCGAGCGACGTCGCCCGAGTAACCCCTCAACATGCACCCAAAGTCGCGGATCTCGATCCTTGAGAACTTTCGCATGAGTCGATTCACGACCCAGGAGGCGCCCTTGCGAAAGAGGGGGTCCTGGCGGCCCTTGCGGTAGGTGCCCACGAGATCATGCCCCCTCCGAAACTCCTCGATGAGGCGTGGAATTTCCTCCGGCGGGTTTTGAAGGTCGGCGTCGATGGTGATGATCCAGTCGCCACGGGCTGCATCGAAGCCTGCGAGGATCGCCGCGTGCTGGCCGAAGTTGCGGGCGAGACGCAGGACGCGCAGCTCGGGTCTACTTGACGCCTCCGCCTCGAGCAGCTCCACGGTGCCGTCGGTAGAACCGTCGTCGATGCAGAGCACCTCGAAGGTTTCCTTCAAATCGTGGAGGACGGGGAAGAGCCGCCCGAGAAGCTGGGGGATGCTTCGTTCCTCATTCAGCATGGGGATTACGACGGAGATCCGGGGTGAAGCAAAGGTTATCATCACGCGAGATTGTAATCAACCCGCAAGAAAAGGTGAATCGTGAGAAGAGAATTCCTGCCTTTCACTCGCCCGAGCGTCACGGACGCCGAGCTGAGTGAGGTTGCGGACGCCTTGCGCTCCGGCTGGATTACGTCGGGCCCCCGTGTGGAGGCGTTTCAAAAAGCCTTCGCGGAGTACATTGGTGTGCCCCACGCGCTTGCGGTCACCTCCGCGACCGCGGGGTTCCACATGCTGACCCTCGCCCTCGAGATCGGCCCTGGCGATGAGGTGGTGACGCCGTCCTTCACGTGGCCCTCGGCGGTCAACATGATCGAGGCCGCGGGGGCCACTCCGGTCTTCGCCGACGTCGACCGGCACACCCTTCAGCTCGATCCCGGGAGCGTCCGTGATGTGATGACGCAGCGTACAAGGGCAGTGATTCCCGTTCATTTTGCAGGTCAGCCAGCGGACCTTGACAGTCTGCGCGCGCTTGCCACGGAACGGAATGCCATTCTGATCGAGGACGCTGCCCATGCCGTGGGCACGGAATACCGGGGCCAGATCATCGGCTCCCACGGCAATCCAGCCGTCTTCAGCTTTCATGCCATCAAGAACCTCACAACGGGAGAGGGAGGGATGATCACGACCTCCAGTGCGAGCCTCGCCGAGAGGCTGGTCTCGCTCCGGTTTCACGGGGTCAACACCGACGCCTGGCGACGGTATGCCGGAAGCGCTCGCGCCGGCTATGACCTCTTCGAGCCTGGGTTCAAGTACAACCTGACGGACATTCAGGCGGCGCTCGGGATCGTGCAATTGCGTCGCCTTGAGTCGATGAACAGCCGGCGGACGGAGCTGGCGGCCCTCTACGATCATCTGCTGGCGGAGGTGCCCGAGATCGAGCGCCCCGCTCGTGTGTCCTATCCATCCCGTTCCGCATGGCATCTATATCAGATCCTCGTCGACCGGGATCGGGCGGGCCTGACGCGGGACGACTTTCGCGAGGAGCTCAAGAGGAGGAACCTGGGGACCGGCCTCCATTTCCTTGCGGTCCACGAGCTCACGTACTACAGGGAGAAGTATCCTTCGCCTCCGGGGCGTCTCGAGAATACCGAGTACATCGCCCGCCGCATCGTCTCCTTGCCGCTCTTTCCTGACATGACCGAGGATGACGTCCGGCAGGTGGTCGACGAGATCCGCGACGTCGTGCGGCCCGGGAGGTGAGATGGGGGTTCTGGGCCTGAGAATTGATGTCTGCACCTTCGAGGGTCTCAAGAAGGGGGTGCTGCCGATCGTCGAGGCGCTTCGCCGCCGACGACTTCGCGCGACCTTTTTTCCCACGATTGGCCCTGACCGCTCCGGCCGTGCCGTTCTGCGAATCTTTCGCAAGAAGGGCTTCCTCTCGAAAATGGTCCGCACACGGGCTGTGAGCCTTTACGGCTGGCGCACCCTGCTGTACGGCACCCTGCTGCCTGCGCCACGTATAGGACAGCGGTTGGGCGACGTCCTGCGCCGCACCGCTGGCGAAGGCCACGAGGTGGGCGTGCACGCCTGGGACCATGTCCGGTGGCAAGACAGCATTGATCACCTCCCCGAGAGCGTCCTTCACGACGACTACGCTCAGGCGGTGGAAGCCTTCGAGAAGGTGGTGGGGCGTCCGCCAGAGTCCACGGCAGCCCCGGCCTGGATTACGAGCGAGGCGGCGCTGCTCGAGGCCGAGCGCTTCGGTTTCCGATACGCCAGCGACACGCGGGGCACGGGGCCTTTTCGTCCGATCCTGAGAGGCAAGTCATCGAAGGTCCCACAGGTTCCGATCACACTGCCGACCCTGGACGAGGTGCTGGGGCGCGATGGCGCAACCGCCGAGACCTTCTCATCGCAGGTGTTCAATTCGCTCCGGCCGGACGGCGCCAACGTGCTTTGCGTCCACGCGGAGAGCGAGGGGCGGGCCTACCTGGGGGTCTTCGAGAGCTTCCTCGAGCGGTGCCTGAGCCTCGGCTGGGAAATCGTGCCGCTCGAGGAGCTGCTGAGCCGACAAAAGGGCGAGCTTCTCGGACTGCCGGTCGTCCGCGGCGACGTGCCGGGCCGAGCCGGGCAAGTCTCGATTCAAGGGGCGGCTCTGGACCGACAAAATCCTGGTCAACCTTGACGGGCATGTACGGCGTAGCCGTCCACCGGAAAGCTCCTGCCCTGTGAGCTCCGCTCAACGAGTTTGCTGGCCGTTGATCCCTTCCGTGATGGCCCGGAGGACTCCTTCTCCGAGGGTCAAACGGCCCTTCGTGCCATCCTTCGCAGGCAGCATCTCGTAGGTAATGTAGTCACCAGATCCCCGGAAGGCCTTCAGGAGCTTCTCTTCCCTTGAGCTCTGCCCGGGGAAAATGCCGAGGAGCTTGCTCGGAATGAGGCGAAGCGAGACGGGAGGGCGACGTGTGGCAGCCGTCGCCGTTTTCTCGAGGCTTGTGCGCACGATGGCGAGGCTGTCGGAGCCCAGCGCGAAGAAGGCCGAGTTGCCGCGAACTGTCATGTGGATGGATGTGCCGCCGAACGGCTCTCCCACCGTCGGGGGCACCGTCAACCTGTGGATTGGAACTCCCGAGTGCTGCGCAACGTTCAGCTTGAACTCCCCCGGCTCAAAGGCTGCTGGTGGAAACCTGGCCCAGCCCTGAAATGCCCTCGACAGCTCCTTGCCGCTTGCGACCTTCATCGCCGTCGCCACTTGCGGTTTGCCAGTGGTGGATGTGCTCAGGAGGAAGGCGAAATTTAGCTCCTTGAGCCCCTCGAAGGCCAGGGCAAGGGCGCCGAGGCTGTCGTGCGCGTTTGCGCGGGCATCCACACTTGAGAAGACTGGAGATTTGTCGACCTCTGCCTGTGCCAGCTGGTATCCCTGCCCAAGGGTCTCTCGCAGCAGATTGAGAAACTCCTCCGGCATCGGCACGCTCAAGGAGATGCTCACCGCCGCCTCGTTCGACAGGAGTCCACTGAAGGCCGGGGACAGCTTCGCGAGGGAGTTGTATTCCCTGGCGAGCTGCGTTCCTGCCCTCGCCGTCGTCTCGTGATCGAAGGTGATCAGGCCGTTTCCAGCCTCAAGCGTCACTCCCACGAAGAATTTCTCGCAATCCTCCAGAACACGGCGCAGCTGGTTACCCCTGTAACCGTTGGCGATGTTGTGCCAGTTCTTGAGTGCGGACTCGAGACCCTGGCCTCGAGCCGACCTCATGGTCCCTGCGATACCCATCGACTGGGAGTTTGCCGAATCCAGCCGAGACATCAGCTTTTCCGCGAGCTCGCGCCGGAGCTCGAGGGGAAGCTGGCCCGGGTTGCACTGGAGCGAGATGTCGTGGGATCCCGCGCCGAGCCAGGACGTGCTGGAGGAGCTCTCGACATCGGATTTACGGTTCGAGATCGCGCAGTAACCCCGGGATGTCCTGGCGTAAAGAGGGGTTCCGAAGAACTGTACTGCAAAGATTCTTCCGTCCGAGCCCTGCGCGACCGACTCTGGAATTCCGAGGAGCCCCAGAAAGGCCTTGTGGTCCTTGAGCGGGATCAGGAGCTGGGCCGCGAAGTCGGAGCCCCCTCTGGGGGTCACGCAGAGGCCGAAGGGCTTTGTCGAGTCGATTCCGGGTAGACCCGTCGGGCCTCCGAATCGTGCGAGGAACGTATCCAACGGCGAGCCCTTCTCGCCTCTGGGGGTGCCCGTGACGCGCCTTGCGTCCTTCAAGATCTCATCGAGGCTCTTCACGCTGATGACGGTGAAGGGCGTGTCGGCTGCTGCGCCGCCACCGACGACCGAGAGAGACAACCCAAGTGAAAGCAGTGCTCGAGACAAGAGCATACGACTCCTCCGCATGGCCCCCGCCTGCGCTCGCGTTGGGGAAGAGTCGCACATTTCATCCGGGCAGGCAAGTCGATGGAGTGCAAGCTTCCGATAACCCCTCGGGGCGCGATGAGAGATAGTCCGAATGACCGCCGAGCTTGATCTATACCTCGCGCGCCCACACGTGAGACATCCCGAATGGGCAGAGGAGGACCATCTCAAGTCTGCTGCTCGTTTCTGCTGGTGGGGGCGGACCCTCCCCCACGACGGCTCGCCTCCGAGCGGAGCGAGGGTGGAGCGAGGGTGGAGCGAGGGCGGCGGCAACAACGACACGCGGCCCCTCCGGTCGCACGCTGCGCGTGCGCCTCCGGGCCAGGCTCTCGGGAGCCGCCAGCTCTCGCTGGCGCCGGCTCCCTCCGAGCCG
>SXGT01543602.1_pt1 | contig 15060 bp, 9 predicted proteins | sample 3176221 | NCBI WGS metagenome assembly SXGT01 (sample SAMN11356862, study PRJNA531348) | freshwater metagenome | isolation source: freshwater sample F1-120 | place: China: Fuxian Lake, Yuxi | collected 2017-12-25
ACTGTTCGTCTCCTGGACGCCACCCGCTTGTTCGGACAGCTGTGTGAGCTGCTGTTCCAGTTGGCTGAGCTGAAATCGCATCAGCTCCATCTGCCGCGCGGCAGGCCGGCTAACACCCGCGTAAACGGCCAAGAACGTCACGAGGCCCCCCAGCAGAAAGCCACACCAGGACGGCAAGCTACGATTATCGCGACTGATGGCGGCCACGGCCATCGGCTCGTCGGTCATAAAACCTTGGATTGTTTGCACGGCGTGATCTCCCACGATTCGTGTGTTTCCGTGTCCGTTAGCGCATCCCTGCCATGTCTCTCAGATGACCCTATCGGAACAGATCGCCTGTGCGCACCAATTTTTCCCAACCGGTACACTTCAGCCCAATTGGATGGATCGTGGCGGCGATTCCCGTCGTAACCCGAAGCGTTAGCGAGGGCCGTTTGCGAGGAAATTGAGGAGCTATTTCGCTGCGGGCTGGTCCGACTTGAGCTTGTCGGCAAAGGCCTTCTTGAATTTGTCCATCTTGGGCCGGATGACGGCCTGGCAATACGGTTGTGATGGATTTCTCTTGAAAAAACCCTGATGATAGTCTTCAGCTGGGTAGAATTCCTTGGCCGGGGAAATCTCCGTGACGATCGGCTGGGCGAAGGCGCCCGACTTATCTAAGCGGACCTTATATTGATCGGCCAGTGTCTTCTGTTGATCGTCGTGGTAGAAGACAACCGATCGGTACTGAGGCCCTTTGTCATGCCCCTGCTGATTCGGCGTGGTCGGATCGTGGGTCATCCAAAAGACTTCCAGCAGTTGTTCGTAGGAAACCTGGGCCGGATCATAGGTGATCTGAATCACCTCAGCGTGGCCGGTATTTTTCTGACAAATCTGTTCGTACGTCGGGTTGGGCACGGTGCCTCCCGAGTATCCGGAGAGCACGCTTTCCACGCCCTTTAGGCTCTGAAATACGGCCTCCGTGCACCAGAAACATCCGCCGCCGAACGTCGCCTTGGCCATCTTGGACTTCCCTTCTTTTTGGGCGGGCTTGGCCGCCTTCGTGGATTGGGCGCGGTCGGATGCCGGATTGGTCTTGGCGGGAGCTGGCGATTCGGCACGCATTGGGGCCTGGCCAAGAATACCAAGGCCGACGACCAGCAGAGCCCCCACTAGGACCGTCGGCCAGGACACGGATCGTATTGGCATGGGACAAAACCTCCGTCGTCGATCGCATCCAAACCCGGCTGACGACAAACCCCTTACATGGCCCCAACCAAGGATCCACGTCATCGCCAGCCCGCTCTCCACATTGTAGTCCCCCGCCGGTCTGCGGAAAACCACCCCTGGAACTCCGTCAGGTGCCCTCATCTCGCCACACAACTTTGGGTGGCACGGGACATCTTTGGGTGCCACGGGCGGCTTGCCCAATTCGATTGAACTGTCAACGACGCACCGGTAATGACTCTGAGGGGCAAAGCCCCGCTGTTTGCCTAGCCCAGTCCATCGGACTGGGTAAGAGGATATCCGAAAACGATCGATACGGCCGCGCGGATGCCGACTCCGAAAATGTGGGGAATGACAAGGGCGCCGACTGAGAACAAACAGCCCCATCATGAAATCCTTCACCGCGTCGCCCTTAGGAGCACCTCAGCAACCTACTGCGCTGCGGTTGGCTCCGCTTTGGGTATCACCCAGATGTTGACGTCTCCAAAATTCATGGGGTGCTTCATCAACACCCATTCGTTGGTAGCAGCATCGTGAGTGAGTTCTCGCCGCCAGTCCTCATTCAAGACCGTGGCAGGACGCGAAGCGGTACCTTGCATATTGGGCAACTTCATGCGAAAGGCGACCTCTTTCAGGTGTCCGCTGTTGTCGACCGCGATCAAATAGTAATTTTGTTGATCTTCGAGCTCGAGCGTCGTCACATCGTTCACGCAATCGGTGAGAAAATCACGAGTGATCCGATCGTGATTGTGCGACACTGTAAACGGCGGCGTTTCATAGCTTGTCTCAAATGCGGGCAACAATTGTCGCAGTTCTGCGTGTAACCGGCCCACATTTCGCATGATGGTCGGCGAGTTGACCATGCCCCCCATATTACGAATCCAATGGAAGATGCCCCAGGATCCGACCGTCAGGGACGAGTAGGCCATGTAACGAGTTTCCTCATACAGAGGATCCCGCCAAAGTCCTAAAATATTGGTTTCCGTATGATTCCAACCCACCCCCTGCATACACGGTGAAGGGTTATGCAAATGGGGGAAAGTTTTCATTGCCTGAGCCCCATGGGCCATCGACCACGCCATCATAAGCGGCCCCCACTCCCCCCGGTGGCCGAAAAAGGCCTGTTTAGCATCGCACGGGTAGCGGTCCACTTGGAACGAATCGATCCCGGGCAAGTAGGCCGTCCAACTCGACAACGGCACCAAATTGAATACAACCTGACACATGTGGCGAGGATTGGGATCCCACTTACGAATCGCGTCACGGTTCTGCTGCATGGCATCCACGAACTCGGCCAGGTTCTTCTGTTCCTCGACACCCAACCCGCCGCCCGAGTGATATTCGGGTTCGTCGTACAGTTGATACCCAAGCAACGCGGGGTGTGTGCAAATGGCCTTAACCCACTCCTCCTGCCTTCCAATCTCAGCCTGATCTTTGCGGCCATGTGCTCCGTACCAACTGGCCAGCTGTATTTGAACCTTCATGTCCCGCTTATGGGCATGATCCAGGTATTGCCGCATCTTCACGATATTCGTACGCAGCTCCTCATCACTGTCGAGGTTGCTGTAGCTGTTCACGTAGAGCACCACGTTGGCGCCATCTTTGGCCATTTCGTCGAGATCGGCCTCATCACTGTCGTAGACGAACCAGCCCATGGGAAAAAAGGGCTTGCCGGTCTCGGGGTGGCGCCAGGGTCGGCGGGGAAAGTCGTTGGTCGCCCGGGGCGTGGTGGTCACCGTGTCGGCGGCGGGGGGGATCGTTACCCCTGGGACGGCACCCGCGATGCGAAATCCAACATACCCTGAATCGGATCGCGAGCTGATGCTCAGGTTTTCCGCCGGCCGATTGAGGCCGCCATCGGCCGTGCCAAACGCGCCGCCCCACAAGCGCCGCAAGAATGGCGGATCGAGCCCCTCCGTCCACTCCACAGCATTACCGGCTTGGTCGAACGTGCCATATCCGCTGGGCGATTGAGCAAACGCAGCAACTTCGGTGAAACGGCGTTGGGCGTCTAGCAAACCACCCTCATAGATGTTGGCTGCGTTACGTCCGCTAAACTCGCGACTCGGACGCGTATCGCTTCGCGTCGGATAGTCCCAATATCCCGCCCCTCCTGGTTTACTGGGATCATAGTACGCGGCCTTATACCATTCGTCTTCATTGGGGATAAACCATTTTGCACCGGGATTGCGACGTATCTTGCGTCCGTCAGCCCCCGCATACTTGTTGAGCGTGTAGGCACCCGTCTCCGTATCACCATCTCCTTGTCCGTTATGCAGCCAGTTGCAGAATCGGCAGGCGTCCCAAAAACTCACATAGACCACGGGGCGATTAAAATAATCCGGATGAACATGGTGCTGAAAACTTCCCTCTTCACCTTCACGACGAATGCCGCATCGAGTCCCCTCGCCTTGTGCGGGGTCCATATCATTGAACCAAAGAGCACCATCGGGCTCGGCCTTTCCCTTAGCATTCAAGAACTCGGCATACTGTGCCGCAGTCACCTCGAACTTGCCGATCTTGAACGGATAGGGCACAGCCCCTCGGCCATTGTCATCGACCGCGTTGCCGGGATCCCCAACCACCACTGTGTCCAGGCTTCGCATGCCTGCCGGCATGTTGAATACATCCGCCGACACACTGGCACATGCCGCCATGATGACTAAGGTCAACGAGCCGCACAAGAAAAACCGTAAAGCCATGGTTACTGAAAATGGCGCCATCGGATGCTCCTTTAAGAATTAGCCATATTTACTCGTAACCGACTGCAATGCGGTTTTTCTCAGATAGCGAGTGCGCCGTCGTCGATTCTGCGGGTGATGAGCGAGACGCCCACCAGTGTGATGAAGCCGAGTGGAATGGTCACGATCCCAGGTTGGCTGAACGGAGTGAGGGCCGCTTCGGCCGGCCAGCCATAGACGCTGGTGAAAGTATCGGCGCTCAACAAGATCCAGGCCAATGAGCTTGTCATACCGACCACGACGGCCGCGATAACCCCCTGTCGGGTGACGCCCCTCCAGAACAGCAGCATGACGAGCGACGGCAAATTGGCAGACGCGGCTACACTAAAAGCCCAGCCCACGAGATAACTGACATTGAGTTGCTTAAACAGGATCCCCAACACGATGGCGATGGCACCGACGACAATCGAAGCGAGTTTGGCAATTCGCACCTTCTCGTAGTCGGTCATCCGAATCCCTATGACATTGGCCATCAGATCATGGGCGACCGCACCGGCCGAGGCCAGAATCAGGCCGCTGACAGTCCCCACTACGGTTGTGAAAGCAATCGCGGAAATCATGGCGAACAACCATGGATTGATACTGCGCGCTAGCAGTGGGGCCGCCATGTTGGTGTCGGTCACATCCAACGCGCCGCTGGTCATGGCCCCCAAGCCCATGTAGAGGGTCAGCACATAGAAAAATCCAATGCTGGTGATGCCGACAATCGTACTCTTGCGGGCGCTTGCCTCATCGCGCACCGTGTAGTAACGGATGAGGATGTGTGGTAGTGAGGCCGTGCCGCAAAACAGGGCCAACATCAACGAGAGCAGGTTGAGCTTGTCCTGCCAGCGCTCGCTACGTATGCCCTGAAATGTTGGATGCTGGCCTGGTTGCAGGACTTGTCGGCCCGACGTCGGTTTCTGGAAATAGACCGTCGTCTGCCCTCCGTCGGCCTCCATCACCTGCCGACTTCCCCACAGAACCACTTCACTTTCTTGAAGTGTGCTGAAGAACGACCACAAGCCCAGCGACCCCGTCTTGGCAACTCCGTCGGGTAGTCGGCTCACGTATCCGACGGGATGCAATTCCGGCTCTCCCTTCCGTTTCCCTTTGAGCTGGCCGTTCACCAGCGTGCGTCCATCTTTTGACTTGGTAAGCATTTGTCCCTCAGCCAGCAGCACCTGCCCGCTGCCTTGCTCGGATGCCGTGACGCTCCAGACGGTGACTCCTGGTAGACCCTGTTCCATGGTGCGAACGAAATTTTCTTTGAGCCACCCTCCATCGGGCGCAACGACTTGCGGTTCCTTCAGACCGACTCGGCGGAGTTCCGCTGCCAGGTCGTGCGGATTCAACGGTCCCAAGGTTCGCATGACATGCCCATCCACTCCTCCCGAGCGGGTTTCAAGGCCACGATTCAATATGAGCAGCGTCAACACGGCGCTGAAGATCACCAGCAGCGAGCCCTTGAGGAACTGAACCCACGTTGTGGAGACCATTCCCGCGGAGACCACGATAACCATTACGGTTGCACCAACTAGCAACACTCCCGCCCAATGAGGCAATCCCAGCAGCGGCTGCACCAACGCGCCCGCACCGACCATTTGCGGAATTAAATAAAAGATGCTCACCACCAGCGTGCTAATTCCAGCCGCTAACTTGATGCCGCGCGAATGGAATTTGGCATCCAAAGCGTCTGCGAATGTGAACTTGCCAAGCCGCTTCATGGGTTCAGCGATCACGAACAAGGCCACGACCCACCCCGCCAGGTAACCGATCGAATACAGAAACCCATCGTAGCCATAGAAGGCGATCATGCCACAGATGCCGAGAAACGACGCAGCGGACAGGTAGTCCCCAGCAAAGGCGATGCCGTTGACAAACCAAGGGATCTGACCATGTGCGGCGAAGTATCCTTGAGCCGATTGAGCCTTACTGCCCAGGTAGAAACTGAGCTTAAGCGTGATCCCAACGAAAACCAAGAATACGGCAACGGCCGACCACGACGGTTCGTAAATCACTCACCACGCTCCTTCCCTGAGACGGAACGGGCCATCCAGGTACATGCCCAGCCATAAATCATCGCCAACACGATGGCCGCGACTATCAAGCCGAAACCGTAGAGAATGGCTAAGTTGGGACCGCCCGAAGGTGTCCATTCCATGACATCCGGGCGAAAGGCGGTCAGATAAACGAAAATGGCGTAGAGGATGAGATATAAGCTGAACAACACCAGCCCCAGTCGAGCATTTTGGACTTCCATGGTACCCCCTTCCGCCACAATTCCGACGAATCGAGTCAGGGTAGCAGCCGGGGCTGGAAATTGGAACATGACGGAATGCGATTGCAACTGAGTGGCGCGTCGCTCGCGCACGGGTTCCCGGGCCGACAAGCCGCCCGGTGCACCGCCCTTGCGCCCGTGAAAGACCCGATAAAACTCACTTGAATCATACTAGCGGCCAGAAGATGCCGCAGGTTAGGATGGATGGATCACGATCGTCGCGGTGTACGCGATCTACCGCTCCCCCCCAGCCGCATTCGCCATAAGATTTCCCCCAATGTCGTACTGGATTTCTCAACTTACGAGCCGTTTGAAAAAGAATGCGTCCGGTGTCGCCCAGGCTCACATGACGTTTGGCAATACGTCGATTGGGCGCACGGTTTCGCGAACCCGTCTCTTGTTGAAGAAACAGCTGTGGATCTGGCCCATCATTGCCGTCCTCCTGCTCGCTGCGATCGGCTTTGGCGTCAGCCGCTCCATACGATCGACCATGGAAGAAACCCTGCGGTCGCAGTTGCAAACACTGCTCAATGTCGAGCAATCGATGTTGGAAAAATGGTTCCGCGTTCAGGAATCACGTGCGCTGACACTCGCCAACGATGCGGAGATTCGAGAGACGGTGCGCCAACTGCTGGCCACCGAGTCGGATTCTCCTGATCGTTCCAACATCGACTTCTCCGACGATACACCGGCACGTGCCGCACTGCAGTCTCAATTCGGGAAGCGACTGGAGGCTGCGATGTCGTCGAATGATTTCGTGGGATACGTCTTGTTTGATCGGCGACAGAAGATTCTGTCCGCCTATTCGCAAGAGTTAGTGGGGCGGCCGGTCCCCGCCCAATATGAGTCATTCGTCGCGAAGACTTTGGAAGGGCGCACGACGGTGAGCACGCCTTTCGCCAGTATCGTGATGCTCAAAGACCGATCCGGGAAGCTGCGGTCCGGCGTAGCAACTATGTTCGTCTGCGCTCCGGTGCGTGATGAGAATCTACAGGTAGTGGCTGCACTCGCCATGCGCATCCGTCCCGAAAAGGAATTTACCTCCATCTTGCAGCTTGGGCAGATCGGTCGCACGGGCGAAACGTACGCTGTCAATCAACGAGGCTTGCTGGTTTCCAACAGTCGTTTTGACGAACAGTTGATTCTGCTTGGACTGTTGCCCGACGACGACCAATCGGCATCGATCTTAAACATTCAGGTTCGCGATCCCGGAGGGAGCCTTCAGCAGGGATTTCGCCCCAAGGTGCGGCGCAAGGAATTGCCGCTGACCAGCAGTTGCCTGGCCGTTGCCAATGGTACGACGGGGGTGGATGTCGCCGGATATCGGAATTATCGTGGCGAGCGGGCGGTGGGGGCTTGGACATGGATTGCGGACTACGAAATGGGGCTAATCACGGAAATGGATGCGTCCGAGGCCTATCGACCGCTCACAATTTTGCAATACGCATTCTACTTACTGTTTGCGTTGCTGGGCGTCTGCGCGGCGGCCATCTTCGTATTCACGCTGGTCGTCGCACGCCTGCAAAAGCAGGCACAGAAGGCGGCAGTTGAGGCCAAACAGCTCGGACAATATCGTCTGCTGGAGAAAATTGGCGAGGGGGCTATGGGGGTCGTTTACAAGGGACAACATGCCATGCTCAGACGCCCTACCGCCATCAAAATGCTCGACGTCGATCGGATCAACGAAGCCTCCATACAAAGGTTTGAGCGGGAGGTGCAGATTACCTGCAAGCTCAACAACCCCCACACGGTCGCCATCTACGACTATGGCCGCACCCCCGAAGGTGTGTTTTACTATGCCATGGAGTATCTGGACGGCATCGATCTGCAGAAGCTCGTGGACCAGTATGGGCCTCAACCGGAAGGCCGAGTCATTAGCATCCTGCGACAGATCTGCACCTCGTTGTATGAGGCACACTCACTCGGTTTGGTCCATCGAGATATCAAGCCAGCCAACATCATGCTCAATCGTCGCGGCGCGGAACCGGATGTTGTCAAGGTATTGGACTTTGGTCTTGTGAAAGCGCTTGAGGACAAGAAGGAATCTGGCCAAGTGAGCAGCGACCCGTCGGGCACGCCACTCTACATGTCGCCCGAGGCCATTCAAACGCCCGACCTGGTGGACGGTCGCAGTGACCTATATGCCGTCGGGGCCGTCGGCTATTTCCTGCTGACGGGCCAAACGGCCTTTAGCGCGCATACCTTGGCCGAATTATGTCAACTGCACATCACCGCCGTGCCGGACGCCCCGTCTCAGAGGCTCGGACGACCGATCTCAGAGGCCATCGAGCACGCCATCTTGAGTTGCCTGGAGAAGAGCCGCGCCAAACGCCCCCAGACCGCGCGCGATCTGTCCGAAATGCTCAATCGGGCCAATGGCACCTGGACCCTCGATGAGGCGGAAAGCTGGTGGAGCCGCCACGAGCGCGGACAAGTGGCACCTCGTGATCGCGGGGGCTACGTGCCATCCACCGAACATCCGGGTAAAGCCACCAGCATGCCGACGTCCACCGGACATACAGCGCCAAACATGCCGCCATCGGCCCCCGCGGACAGCCGTGCTGGCCTGCCCGAGCTACCGGGCAATCTTGATCGCACCACAATTTTTCAGGCGACCGATGAAGATGACGCCGACTAGGCAAGTAGGTCCGTGACCACTTTGCCATGCACGTCGGTGAGCCGAAATTGGCGGCCCTGAAATCGGTAGGTCAACCGCTCGTGGTCGATTCCCAGCAAATGCAGGAGCGTCGCCTGGAAATCGTGCACGTGCACCGGATGCTCGACGGCGTTAAAGCCAAGCTCGTCGGTGCCGCCGTAGGAGAGACCGGGGCGAACTCCTCCGCCCGCCATCCAGACGGTGAACCCATAGGGATGATGATCGCGCCCCCACTTGGGGCGATTCGAGAAGTCGCCTTGTATAAAAGGGGTTCGTCCAAATTCGCCCCCCCAGACGACCAGCGTGTCTTCCAGCAACCCTCGTTGGCGCAGATCGCGAATCAACGCGGCACTCGGTTGATCCGTATCACGGCATTGGGTGTAGAGTTCCGTGGTGATGCTGTTGTGTTGGTCCCATCCCGCATGCATGACTTGAACAAATCGAACTCCCTTTTCAACCAGACGACGTGCCAACAGGCAATGGCGGGCGTAGGACCCGGGTTCATGCACCTGGGGTCCATACATGGCGAGCGTTGCTGCGGACTCGTCGGAAATGTCCGTCAATTCGGGGACGCTGGCTTGCATACGAAACGCCATCTCATACTGGGCCGTGCGCGTGGCAATCTCAGGATCGTGAAACTCACTCCAGTGCAGCTGATTGATCCGTGCGAGGTCCTGCAACCACGCCTGTCGCATGGGGCGATCGATGCCAGGCGGGTTGAAGACATTGAGCACGGGATCACCGCCGGCACGAAATCGAACTCCTTGGTGTTGCGACGGCAAGAAACCACTCCCCCAATAAAAGTCGTAAAAAATCTGGCCACACGTCGTCCCCTTGCTAACGGAGGTCATCACCACAAATGCGGGCAGATTCTCGGATTCATGCCCCAGCCCGTAATTCAGCCAAGCACCCATCGTGGGGCGTCCGGGGAGCTGCGATCCGCTGAGCAGGAACGAAATCGCGGGGGCATGGTTGATGGCGTCCGTATGCAAACCTTTGACGTAACACAGTTCATCCGATACGGTCGCGATGTGGGGAAGGAAATCACTCACCCACGCACCACTCTCACCCCGTTGCCGAAACGGTTCGACCGGTGCCAGAATTAGTTTCCCTTGGGCGTCCCCTGTCATCGTGCTGAACCGCTTGCCTTGGGCGTAGCTCGCAGGCAACGGTTGACCGTGTAGCTCGCCCAGCTTCGGTTTGTAGTCGAACAAGTCCACATGCGTGGGCGCGCCGTTTTGGAAGAGGTAGATCACCCGTTTTGCACGCGGCGGCATGTGATGGGCCGACGCCAATGGCGATGCTTCGGACGGCGCGGCGTACGCCGCCGTACCCGCCAACAGGCTCTTCAAAGCGGCCGAACCAAGACCTGCCGCCGTACGGCCCAAGAGTTCTCGCCGAGTCCAATCGAGTTGCCAGTCTTCCCGCGAAGTCACGGTGTCTACTCCTTGCTCAACACTTCGTCACTGTTCAGCACCGTTAGGCACAGGTTCGTCCAACTCGCCAGTTCGACGATATCGAGATGGCCAGAGACCCGAGACTCACCCGTGGCGACCAACTCTTGAGCCGCCTGGGGATGTTGTCGATATTCGTCGCGAGTCCTTTGCAATCCCTGTTGCAGGATCGTAGCTTCAGCATCTGCCATTAGCCGAGCGCACGTGCGCAGCATCAATTCATTCATTCGCTGGCGTTCATCAATCGCTGGCATTTGCAGGATCTGTCGCGCGAGTTCCCGCGCCGCTTCAACATACGTTACGTCGTTGAAGGTCACAAGCGCATGCAATGGGGTATTGGTGCGAGAGGAACGCACCGAGCAAACCTGCCGCGATGCCGTGTCAAAGAATACGGTCGGTGCCACGATTCTGCGCCAAAATGTGTACAGGCTGCGTCGGTAGAGCGACGCACCGTGGTCCTGCTCGTATCGACGATTGCCAAACGTTGCTTCTTCCCATACCCCCGGGGGCTGGTATCCGCGAACTGGAGCCCCACCCATCCGCGTGACCAACAGTCCGGCAGACGCCAACGCTTGGTCACGAAGCATCCACGCAGGAAGCCGATGCCGAGGTCCACGTGATAACCAGCGATTCTCCGGATCCTCGTCGAAGGCCGTCGCAGCGACAAACCGGGACGATTGACGGTAGGTATGGCTGGTTACGATCGTCCGAATCAAATGTTTCATGTCCCATTCATGGCCTGAAAACTCGGCAGCCAACCAATCCAAAACATCACGCTGGAGGGGGCGTTCCCCCTGAACACCAAAGTCCTCCACCGTCTTGACCAGACCCACTCCGAAGAATTGCTGCCACACGCGATTGACGATCACACGCGAGGTTAGCGGATGGGCGGGATCGGTGATCCACTTGGCTAGCGCCCATCGATTCGCGGGGCCCGCCGTATCGAGTGGGGGTAAACGCCCAGGAACTCCAGGTGAAACGAGCCTGCCTGGCAGGTTGTACTGGCCTCGCTGCAAGATGTGCGTTGGTCGGCCCGAGCCATCGGCCATCACCATCACGCGCGGGATGAGTTTCCGCAACTGTTCTAAATGTCGCTTGAGTTCTTCTTGATCTTTCTCCTGAACGCGACCTGTTTCCGAAGGCTTGTCAAGCTGTGCCTGAAGGGCGTCGATCGAGCGGGCCGTACCTGTGTCCACGAATTCGACCACCGGCGGCGTCTGCGGATCTCGACCGCTACCGTCGATCGGCGTTTGGTTAAAAAAGGAAAACAGCTGATAGTACTCGGCCTGAGTCAACGGATCGAATTTGTGGTCATGGCAGCGGCAGCAATTCAAGGTTAGCCCGAGCCAAACAGTTCCCACGGTCTCGGTTATGTCCATTACGTACTCAACCCGGTTCTCCTCGGGAATCCGCCCCCCCTCGCCGTTGATCATGTGATTGCGACAGAACCCGGTGGCCAACGTCTGTTCGAACGTGGCCTGCGGGAGTAGGTCACCGGCGATCTGCCACTCCGTGAACTTGTCGTAGGATAAATTCTGATTGAAGGCCTGTACGACCCAATCGCGCCAGGGCCACATGGTACGATCGGAGTCATCTTGATACCCGTTTGAATCGGCATACCGCGCCGCGTCGAGCCAATCCCAAGCCATGCGCTCGCCAAACGCGGGAGATGCAAGCAGTCGGTCCACCAGCCGATCGTAGGCGTCGGGGCTGGGATCGTTCACGAATTGCCACACATCTTGAGGCTCAGGGGGGAGCCCCAGGAGATCCAGCGTGACACGTCGAATCAATTCCGATCGATTCGCTTCCGGAGCGGCCGATTGCAAACGATTCCGCCACAATCGACCTTGTACGAACGCATCGATCGGATTTCGCGACGAGTGACGTGGGGGCAGATCGGTGGGGATGGCCGGCCGACTTGCCGGTACAAACGCCCAATGCTCGTCCCATGTCGCCCCCTGGTCGATCCATCGGCGTAGCAGGGCCTGTTGGTCACCCGAGAGAGACGCATGCGACTTGGCCGGTGGCATACGCAAGACAGGATCGTTGGTCGCAACACGCTGAAACAACGTACTGCCCTGGCTGTTGCCTGGCGTCACCACCACACGCAGACCTTCCGACGTGTCGAGTCTCAAGTCCGCCTGGCGATGGTTGGCGTCCGGCCCGTGACAGGCAAAGCAATGCTCGGCCAAGATCGGTTGAATATCACGCTCGAATGACAGAGAATCGCAGTAAGCGACGGCAGTCCAAAGGTGTCCCCAAGCCGCCGATAGCAGCAAGATTTGAAGCCAATCACGTCGCATCGGTTCCACAGATTTACCTACAATCCGAGACAAGTACACAGACGCATCCAAATCCCAGGCGGCTCGCCATCCACGCCATTATAACAAGATCCCCAAACGCGACTCCCAAGTGGCATAGGCATCCTGCCTGTGGTCCGGTAACTGCAAACGCCCCTACCTGCACTCCGAGGCCTAATGCCCGACCAGCGGCTGGCATCTGTCCCGATTCGACCGTCCCCGGCGCACGGGCCAGCCGCCCGTGGCGCCCGGCTACTCCTGTCGGGCACCCACCATGTGCATATTATGGATGAGAGCGGAGCCGGCAAAGGAGCGTAGCCCATCGGGGCTCGTACCGGTCACGGTCGCGGTTTATACTGGGACCACTTCATAGGAGACCCATTATGGCGGAACCTGCCAAAGACCAGATCCAAGTAGCGCCGGAAGCTAGACCCAAGCTTTGGAAAAAACTCCTGGCCCTCGTCGTTGTGGCCATCGCCGTGTTCTTCGGCCTGGTGGCCATGCAACCGTCGGAGTTCCGTGTGCAGAGATCCGTCTCGATCCAGGCACCTGCGGACACCGTCTTCGCCCATGTGAACAACTTCCACAAATGGCAGGAATGGTCCCCCTGGGCAAAGAAGGATCCCACAGCGACCAATACCTTCGAAGGCCCCGAGGAAGGAGTCGGCGCGATCTTCAAGTGGGAAGGCAATCAGGAAGTCGGCGAGGGGCAGATGACGTTAAAAACGAGTCAGCCGCCCGAAAAAATTGGCATCCAATTGGACTTCATCAAACCCTATGAAGATACGGCCAACGTGGAATTCACGTTTCAACCTCACGGCGACCACACCGATGTCAAGTGGACCATCGAGGGACGAAATAATTTTGTCGGCAGAATCTTTTGCATGTTCATGAATATGGACAAAATGATCGGCGATGATTTTGACAAGGGATTGGCTTCGCTAAAAGCTATCGCAGAAGCTAAACCTTAGCAGAAGCTACACCGTATTAATTGAGTGACTAAGATCATCTTGATCACACAGGCTGGAGGCCTATGCCACTCTAAGAAGTGGCGGCAGGCATCTTGCCTGCCGATGACGGTTTTCGGTTGATCTCACAGGCTGGAAGCCTATGCCACACTTAGCCGCTAGTTAACATGGCGACCGCCGGTCGTCCGCGATGAGAGCGCGTTACGTCGACGCCGTATTTTCGCACCTTGCGTATCAGCAGGTTGCGATCGATACCCAGTAGCCGCGCCGCCGCGCTCTGATTGTATTGGGCGTGTTCCAGCGTGCGGATGATGTATCGCTTCTCAATCGCCTGCAGGGATTCCCAAGATCGATCGTGGCCACCGCGAGCTTGGTCTTGACTTTCGAAACTCGGCGTCGACGCCAAATCCGCCGAGCTACTTGTCCGATGTGTCGCCGAGGTTGCACCACCCGAGGCCGCCCTGTTGGGCGTATGGGAAGCGGTCGTGGCAAATCGGATCGATTCGGCATCGATCCAATCCGAGTCGCTGAAGGCCAACGATCGTTCGAGCACATTCTCGAGTTCGCGAATGTTTCCCGGCCAGTCGTGGGCCACGAGTTTATCGTATGCGGCGGCGGATAGCTGCTTGAGAGGCACACCATATCGAATGGAGAATTTCGCCAGGATGTGTAGCGCCAGCGGCTCGAGGTCCTCGAGACGATCTCGCAATGGAACCGTCGGCAGTGAGATCACATTCAGACGATAGAAGAGGTCCTCTCGAAATCGACCAGCCGCAACTTCTTGAGGCAAATCCCGATTTGTGGCGGCGATCACGCGTACGTCCACGGGAATCCCCTCGTGACTCCCCACCGGAGTCACCAACCGTTCTTGCAAAACTCGCAATAGCTTTGCCTGCAATTCCAACTCCAACTCACCGATCTCATCGAGAAAGATCGTGCCACCATCCGCAGCGCGAAAGCCTCCCAGCGCGTCATGGTTGGCACCGGTAAAGGCTCCCTTGACGTGACCAAACATCTGGCTGGCGAATAGCGTGCCCGTCACCGAGGCACAGTCAATCGGAATGAAGGGCCGTTGATGGCGATTTCCAGCCAAGTGCAGGGACCGAGCAATCATTTCCTTGCCCGAACCCGTGGGGCCCGTGATCAGGACGCTGGCCGGATAACTAGAAACGCGACGAATCTGATCATTGATCGACTGAGACCAGTCTGAGATACCGACGAGTAGCTCCCGTTGGGAAGCTGAAGAGCGAGTTGTTGTCTCTAACATGAGCGTGACCTGCCTTTGCCGTGATGGCGAACGATAGTAGACCTGGCTCTCAAGAACGCCACACGCGTTCATGAACATCACGCTCATGAAGAAGCACATTGAGTGCCAAACCGCCCTCTAGAAATTGATGTGTTAAGACGCTGTGATCACAAACCGCAACCATCATTGAGGTTGCGTGAGTCTCATGCCGCTTCATCCGGCGGTTCAC
>SXGT01641259.1_pt1 | contig 15060 bp, 7 predicted proteins | sample 3176221 | NCBI WGS metagenome assembly SXGT01 (sample SAMN11356862, study PRJNA531348) | freshwater metagenome | isolation source: freshwater sample F1-120 | place: China: Fuxian Lake, Yuxi | collected 2017-12-25
ATTGGGGGTCTACAACGCCGCACGGCTCCATGACGCTGGCCGGCCGTTCTTGACCGAAGGCGCCATGGCCAAGCTGTTCTCCTCACAGGTCGCCGAGCGCGCCACGTCGCTCGCGGTCCAATTGTTCGGCGGGATGGGCTACACGAAGGACTATCCGGTCGAGAAGCTCTTCCGAGACGCCAAGATCGGGCAGATCTACGAGGGCACCTCCAACATGCAGCTGCAAACCATCGCCAAGCAGATCATGCCCCGGAGGGGGTAGCCGCCGTCCGATTGCCCGACAACCATCGCCACGCGGTGCGTGAGATCACGCCCAGGAAACACGCGATCAGCAAAATCAGGACGGTGGCGACGCCGAACGCCGCCACGGGATAGTTGATAGCCAAGGTCCCGAGTCCGACCACGAACAGGTCCTCAGAGAGACTGAGGACCCAGTTGGACAGCGGCTCCGGGCTGGTATTGACCGCGGCGCGCGTGCTGGCCTTGGTCAGGTGGGCGCCCGCGGCGACTGACCCACCCAGCGCAGCCATGGCCAGATCAGCCATGGGGACCCCAGCCCCCAGCTCGCCGAGTGATGCGACGGCGATAAAGGCGCCGCCGACGGGCCGGATCGCGGTGTGAATCGCATCCCACACCGAGTCGACCCACGGAATCTTGTCCGCGAAGAACTCCACCACATACAGCGTGGCGGCCACCCCGATGACGAGGTTGCTGTCGAAAGCCGCGAATCGCTCAGGGATGGCCACCCACCCGAAGCGAGACGCCAGGCCGAGGATGGCCACGGTGGCGTAGAGGTTCACTCCCGCCGCCAACGAGAACCCAAGCGCGTGACCGAGTGTGGCGATCAGTGTCATGGAACGGCCTCACACATGACATACGAGGCTGTGCCACGCTGGTTCCATCTCGACGCTACCCGCCGCCGCTTGCGACGGCACCGTGAGACTCCAGATAGGCGGCCACGGTCTTCAGTCGTGCGGAGCGCGCGCCATCGAGGGCGGTGCGGCCGTCGCCATCCGTGGCGTTCAGATCGACGCCGAGCTCGACCAGCAGCTGGACCGCCTCGAGCGCCCGCATCTCGGCCTCGTCCCGAGGTGGCGGAAACCAGGCGCGCAGGCGGCCGCCCCCCATCCCGGTGACGGCCATCAACGCCGTCGTTTCCTCCAGCCGAGGCTGAAAGTAATCGGGTTCCTTGTAGTCGGCGTGATGGACGAAGGTCGCATCTGCCCCATGTTCGAGCAGGAGCCGCATCATGGACGGGGCGGCGAAACGCGCCGCCAACCAGAACGGCGTTGCCCCGACGAGCGGGGGTGCAAAGTGAAAATCGCTCGACGAGCGTCGGGTCGGGGTCCAGGTGCGAAGCCTGGCATTCGGGTCGGCGCCGTGGTCGAGCAGCGCCGCCACCAAACGCTCATCCTGTCGCATGACGGCAGGGTGAATCGCGGCAAAACCTGCTTCGGCCGCGTTCGCATCGGCGCCAGCCTGCAGCAACAGCTCACCCACCTCGGCGAAACCGGCGTGGGTCGCCACCGTCGTAGCGCTGACGCCCCAGGCGTCCGTGTCGTCCACGTCAGCTCCGGCCGCAATCAGCACGCGCACCGCATCCACGGCGCCACCGCGAGCCGCAAACATCAGGGCGGTGTTGCCACCGTGTGGAATCTCGCGCTTATACTCCGGCTGGCTGTGTGGCGGCACCGCCATGACCTGGCTCCACACGTCCGACCTCGCGTGGATGTCAGCGCCACCCGCCAGCAGGGCGGTCACCACGTCAGCGTGCTGCTGCGCCGCGGCCCACATCAGCGCCGTCTGCCCCCGGGCCGCGCGTGCGTCCGTCCGGGCCCCGTGCGCGAGCAGAAGTTCCACGACGCGGGTCGCGCCGGCGCGTGAGGCGACCATCAATGGCGTCTCGCCGCTCCACAGGGCCAGGTTGGCATCGGCACCAGCCTCGAGCAGCAGGCGCGCCATGGCCACGCTCCCGTTCTCGCTCGCCGACCAGAGCGGTGTCGTGCCAAGGTCGTTGGCCGCGTTGACATCGGCGCCGGCCTCCAGCAGCAGACGGGCTGCGTCCGCGGCATCGCCGTAGCTGGCCCAGTGCAGCGCCGTCGTTCCGTCGCCCTCCGTCGCGTCAACGGCCGTCCCCTGCGCGAGCAAGGCGCGGACGACGGCGGCGTCACCGGCCTTGGCGGCCGCGACGAGCGGCGGCGCTTCGGCGGCGTGAGCCACCGTCGCGCTGAACCAGACAGCTAGCAGCGACAGGCACAGACGGTTGATGTGCATACGCATGGTGGACACAGTTAGAGCAACCCGGGCAACGTCTCGATCGGCAAGGCCCCGGTGCTGCCACCGATCCGCTCGACCGGCACGTCCATCTTGTCCATCAGCGTGACGAGCAGATTCGCCATCGAGGGCTCGTCGGTGAAGGAGAGGTGTCGCCCACTCGGCAACCGTCCGGCCCCGCCCCCGACCAGCATGAGGGGCAGATTCACGCCGGAGTGACGCGTGCTGTTGGAGATCCCGGACCCGTACAGGATGGTCATGTGATCCAGCAACGATCCGTCCCCGTCCGGCGTCGCTCGCAATCGCCTGAGATATCGGGAGAACAGGTCCGTGTGGTACTGGTTGATCTTCGACATGTGCGCGATCAACTCGGGCACGTCGTTGTGATGCGAGAGCGGGTGGTGCGCTTCCGGCACGCCGATCTGGGGATACGGCCGGGCGCTCTGCTCCTTGCCGATCATGAACGAGATCACCCGCGTCAGGTCGGACTGCATCGCGAGCAACTGCAGGTCCAGCATCAACTCGAGATGGTCCTCGAAGGCCGACGGGGCCCCCTGGGGTTGCTCGACGGTGGGGAGTTCGAGGCTACTCTGCTCCTCGGCCCGCTGAATGCGTCGCTCCACATCGCGGACCGCCTCGGTGTATTCCTCGACCTTGGCCTGATCGCCGGGACCCAGTTCACGACGCAGGGCGGACAGTTTGTCGCTCACTGAGTCGAGCAGGCTCTTGTGCTGCCGCAACCGGCTCACACGCGCGGCCCGGTCTGTGGTGCCGCTGTCGCCGAACAAGGTCTCGAACACGGCTCGCGGATTCCACTCGGTCGGCAAGGGCTGCGTGGCGCTGCGCCACGACAGCGTGTGGGTATAGACGCAACTCAGGTTCCCGGTGCACGCCCCCGCGTTGTTCGGTGGATCGAGCGAGAGTTCCAGCGACGGCACCTGGGTCTCCTCGGCGAAATGTCGCGCGAGCAGTTGGTCCATCGATACATCGGCCAGGATCTCGATCTCGTTGCGGCCCCCGCGCGTGGTGCCGGTCAGGAACGACCCGGACGCGCCGGCATGGATGTAGTTCCAACTGGCATTCAGCCCCGACAGCACGATCATCTGGTCCTTGAAATCGGCCAGTGGAGCCAGGATCGGCGACAGTTCGAAGTTGGTACCCTCTCCCTTCGGGGTCCAGTGCTCCATCGCCATCCCGTTCGGCACGTAGAACGTCTGGAACCGATGCGGAGCCGTGGTCGCGGCGCGGGCACGGGTCGTGAACGCGGGATGCATCGCATCGAGGAACGGCAGGGCGACCGTAGCGCCCAGTCCTCGAAGCACCGTTCGGCGGGGCAAGGTTTTGGTCAGGAAGGTCATCGGGGTTCTTTCTAGTTCGTCGCGGCCGAGGCCGCGCGGGTGAGAAACGTCGGGCTCTTCACAATACCTAGAATCAGCGACGACCACCGATAGTCGCCGCCTGCCGCCTCCCGCACCACGCGGCGAACGGTGGGACGGTCGTAGTACTCGAGAGGTCGACCGAGGGCATACGCCAACAGCTTTTCGGTCACGGTGCGAGGAAACTGCTCCGGGTTGTCCAGCAGCAGCGCGCGGAGGCCCACCAACCCTTCTACCTGCTCCCCGCTCGCGGTGGTTCCTGCGGCATCGACCGGCTCACCGGCTTCGTCGATATCGCGCCAGCCGCCGATCACGTCGAAGTTCTCGAGCGCGAATCCCAGCGGGTCGATGACCGAGTGGCAACTGGCGCATGTCGGGCTACGCCGATGCTGGGCCAGGCGCTCGCGGATGGTTGGGGGCACGACGCCCGATTCCTGTTCAAGTGTCGTGTCGACGCCAGGCGGTGGCGGCGGCACCGGCATTCCGAAGATGTTGTCCAGCAACCACTTGCCACGCAGCACGGGAGACGTCCGATCAGGATACGAGGTCGTGGCCAGCAACGCCCCCTCGCCAAGCAGCCCACCGCGCTCGGCGGGGTTGGTCAGCAGCACGCGCCGAAAGCGGCTGCCATAGATTCCGGGGATTCCGTAGTGCTGAGCCAGCCGCTCGTTCACGAAGGTGTAGTCCGCGTTCAGCAAGGTGGCAACGCTGCGGTCCTCCAGCAACGTGCTGGCCACGAAAAGCTCCGTTTCACGTCTGAAGGCGTGGAGAAGCGTCTCGTCGTAATGCGGGTAGCGACCCGGGTCGACCACGACCTCGCCCACGCGCCTGAGATTCAACCACTGGGCGGCGAAATCATCCACGAGCGCCTCGGTGGCGCGCGGGTCCGCGAGCAACCGCCGCGCCTGTGCCTCGAGCACGGCCGGTTCGGTCAACCGACCCGCCTCGGCCAGCAAGAGGAGCTCGTCGTCCGGCACACTGCTCCACAAAAAAAAGGACAGGCGAGACGCCACCTCGAGGTCCGTCAGGGTGTAGACCCCGTCGGTGCCGCCCCCAGCCGGGTCACGGTCCCGCTCGATGCGGAGCAAGAAATCCGGGTCAACCAGCAGTCGCTCCAGTGCGAACTGGACGCCGGCGTCGAAACTGCCACCGTCGCGACGACCGGCCTCGAAGAACTCGATGAGCGTGGCGATATCGGCATCCGTCACCGGGCGCCGATAGGCGCGCCGCGCCAGCCGCGACACGATCTCCGTGGCACACGCCCGCTCCGCTGCCTCATCGATATCGACGGTCGCCGTCGGTGTGGGCGACTGACAACTGAAGATCGTCTGGCGACTCGGGGTTTGACGAGGCGAATCTGCGTTGCCGTACGGTCCACCAATATCGACCGCACCGACCGCGGCGTAGTCCATGTAAATCTGATCGTTCGTCAGCACCCGCCCCCGCTGCAGCGGTTGCGGCAGACCCTCAGGCTCCCACAGCTCACGGACGAACGAGATGCCGACGGTGTGTGGGCCAGCCGTGACGGGGACACGCACCGCCAAGCCGTCATCCCCGGTGAGCTGCATGAACGTTTCCCAGTCGGGGTCTCCGGCGAACCCGGGCTCCCCGTCGCCCGCGTAGCTGGCGGCGGCCGGCTTGCCGGTCGCGTTGCCGCCGACGGTGAAGCGCTGCAGCAGGCGCCCGTCGAGGCGAACCTCAAGCTGCTGCGCCCAGCCCATCCCCATCAAGTAGCCTTGATACTGGCGGCGGAGTCGCACTTTGAACAGATACTCCCCATCGACGGGGAACTGATAGGGAATCGCCATCCCGCCGCGAGACCCCAGCGGCAGGTCTTCGCTCTGGCGCGCGTCCTGGACCACATGTAGCGGAATCTCGAAGGTGTCGAACCCCGGACTCGGTGGTGCCAGCCCGACCGCGAGTCGCGTTACCTGACGCGCGACCGACAGATAGCGCTCCAGTTGGGAGCGCGACACGGAGAGCACGTCGGCAAAGTTGTCAAAGCTGCCATCGGCGGTTTCGTCGCCCGGCAGCAGCTCCGTCACGTCGATGTCCAGCGCGAACAGGTCCCGAACCGCGTGCCCATACTCGGTACGGTTGATCCGGTGGACGGCACTGCCGCGACCGGGATTGGGATCTGCCGCCCAGGCCTGGTCGAGTGCTTCCTCAAGTGCGGTGGCCAACATGTCATAGGTGGCCGCGTCCGGCCGCGGCCGGGGTGGGGGGGGCATGGAACCGGCCCGGAGCTTGGCCACGACCCGCTCCCACAACGCTGGGTCAGCGGCAGGATGGCTGGCGTCCACGGTATCGAGCGCAAGATCCGCCGTGCGGAGCCGCTCGTTGTGGCAGGCGATACAGTATTGGTCGAGTGCTTCTCGCAGCGCTGGCGTGTCCGGCGGGGTTTGCGCGGGCGGTGCTGTCGAGGCCTCAACCCCGACCAGGGCGGCCCAGGCGGCGCCGCCGCACAGGAGCGCCACGGCCGTAGCACGGCGCCGCCACGTCTCCGCACGCCGGTAGTGCCCGCGCATGCCCCGCTCGCCCCTCTTCCGTTTCTCAGTGACTCACCCGAACCGGATGAGTCGCTGGCCGAACCAAACTGTCCCAAGAACCCAGGACAATTGTGCCCGATCGGCGACTCGCCGGTAAAGGTCGAACTGCCGACCGCCGCCGGACGGAAGAACTGTGTGATCATGCAGTCGTGGCTCGCCGTTGGTTCTACTCTCGACGGTCGCACCCATCGAGACACCGCCGTGGATTCAGATCGTCGGCGGCGACGGGCCCTGGCACGATGACTGGCACACGGCCTGTCGGGGCACCCACTGGCGAGAGGCGAAGCAACGATGAACGGCGTGATCGAACGACTCGATGTGATTCAGCTGGTGACCCAGGCCATCGGGTATCTGCCGAAGCTGTTCGCGGCGCTCATGGTCCTGGTGCTCTCTTGGCTGCTCTACCGGATGACCCGGCTCCCGCTCTCCGCTCTGTTGGAGCGGGCCGGATTGCACCAGGCGCTCGTCACCCTCCTTGTTCGGAACCTCTACCGCATCACGGTCCTGATCTTCGCGGTGGTGATGGCGGCGGATCAGATCGGCGTCAACGTGGCGGCGGCGCTGGCGGGCCTCGGCATCGTTGGCATTGCCGTCGGGTTCGCGGCCCAGGACTCCATAGCCAACGTCATCGCCGGCATCATGATCTTCATGGACAAGCCGTTCGAGGTAGGCGACTGGATTTCGGTCGTGGACCAGTCTGGCGAAGTGAGCGACATCACCATGCGCTCGACCCGAATTCGCACGAAGCGCAACACCTACGTCGTCATCCCGAACAAGGCCATCATTGATGCGGTCCTGGTCAATCACTCTCAGAAGGGCATTACACGCGTCGATGTCCCGGTCGGGATCGCCTACAAGGAGTCGATTCCCAAGGCGCGGGAAGTGATGCAGGCATCGGTCCGCGGCCTCGATCGGGTGATGACCGAACCGGCGCCCGACGTCGTGGTGACGGCGCTTGGCGACTCGAGCGTCAACCTCAGTCTGCGGGTGTGGATCGAGCGAGCCACGGATGAGGAGCCGGTCTACTCCGCAGTCATGGAAGCAGCCAAGCTCGCCCTCGATGAGGCCGGTATCCAAATGCCGTACCCGCACCTGCAGCTCTTCCTCGAAAATGTCGAAGACCGGGTGTGGCAGAAATTGGCGCGACAGACACCAGGCGGATCAGTCCGGAAACTGCGGGCCACAGCAGGCGACGGCGCGGTCCCATCTAACTTTTGAGGCTCACGGCTCGTCTACATCTACGGAGGGAGCGGCTCATGATATTCACGATTGCGTTGATGTTGTTGGGGCAGGCTTCGGCGCCTGACATCGCGACCACTCGCCGGCTCTTCGAAGCCGGCCAGTACGAACAGGTCGTCTCCATCGCCCTTGGCGACGACAGCGCGCCGGCCGTGGTCTACCTGGTGGCCCAGAGTCAGGACCGACTGAAGCGGGATGCGGCAGCCCGTGAGACGTATGCCAGATTGCTCAGCCGTCCGGACACGGACCCCTGGCATCACGTGGGCCGATCCGCCGTGCTGCTGCTCGATGCCCGCCCAGGCCCGCCGGACGCCCCGCCAGCCGCGACGGTCGCGCAGGCGGTGGCCGCGGCCGAGCAGGCATCGACGCTGAGCCCCGCTCTCCCGGAAGCGAAGTATCAACTGGGACTGTCCGAAGCTGAGCGCCGCGACTATGGCAAAGCGGCGCCGGCGTTCGAAGCGGCGATCGCGCTCGACCCCCAGCAAGCCTACGCGTACTACTTCGCGGGTCTCTCGTACTACGAAGGGAAGCGCATCGACCTGATGGCCAGGTACTTCGAATCGTTCCTCAAACTGGCGCCGAACGCGCCGGAACGCCCGCAGGTCGAATCGATCATGCGCACCGTCCGCGGCCGCTAGTCCACGCCCCGCCTTAGAAGGCTTGGCCGAGCGACGCAAACCAGCGTCCGCGTGGGTCGTTCTGGCTGCGCGACAGCGGCACACCGTAGTCCAGTCTGAACAGGCCGACGGGCGTCTCGGCGCGGACTCCGAGACCAAGGGCGACCTTGAGCGCGGTCAGCGACAGGTCTCCCACCCCGTCAAATACATTGCCGGCGTCGATGAAGCCCACGCCGCGGACGAGCCGCCAGATCGGCAGCCGGACCTCCTGGTTGAGGATCAACGAGGCCTGTCCGCCGGTCACATCCCCAAAGAAGCTGATCGGTCCAAGGCTGTCCTGGGAGTAGCCGCGAACGGTGTTGCCACCGCCGGCGAAGAATCGTTCGGAGGGGATCAACTCCTGGCCGAACCCGACACCAAGCCCAACACGCGCGGCGGATGCCAGCACGAGGCCGCCCGCCAGCGGGCGGAAGTAGTAGTGCTGGCCGACGTACTTGAGAAACCGCAAGTCGGAACCCAGGCTTTCGACGCCCCAGAGGAGGGTCGACGCATGAAACCACCCTCGGGTCGCGTCCAGCACGTCGTCGCGGCGCTCAAGGACGACACTCGTGTTCAGCCTCGCGATATCGACGGTGAGGTCGAACGAGAACGGCGCGGCCGGATCGAGATCCTTCTCGAACGTGTGATTCCGCTCGAGGTTGTAGCTGTAGGAGAACGTCATGCCCTCGGCCGGTCGGATCTGCTGCTCCAGCGTGAGTCGATGCCGATCGCTGAGGATGTCTCGCTCACTCCCGAGCGTCTCACGGAGGCGAGACACGAACAGGTTGGATGTCACGTCGCGTCCGAAGAACGAGGGGATCGACATGAATCCGCGGACCGCCTGCTGCACGGTGTCGGACCGAACGGATGCGCCGACACTGACGGCCCGACCAAACAGATTGCGGCGGGTCAGGTCGGCGACGGCTCCGAATTGCCCACGCGTACGGATTTCGCCGGCCGGGACACGCTCGTCAATCACCTGCAAGCCGTAGCGCAGTTGATAGAGCGGCCATGACTCCAACGTCACCTGGGCCGTTACCGGTTCATCCGCTGGGACCGTGTCGCCGGACGCGGGCGTTTTGGCCAGCGGGACCGCCACGATGTCGACGCTGCGGAAAACGCCGGTGTCATACAAGCGCTTCCGCGCCAGATTCCACGCCGCCTGGTCGACGGGGGTCCCACTGGTCAGCTGCAGCGCCCGATCGATCAGTCCGGCATGGGTCTGCTCCCCACCCACGACCTGCACGTCGCGTAGGAGCTGCCGGCGTCCTTCGTCCACGACGAGGCGAAGCGCCACCTGCCCGTCCTGGTCGGTCACGGACGCCTCGACTCGGACCCGCGCAGCGTTGAACCCCGCTCGACGATAGGCGACAAGCACGCGCGTGCGAACCACCTCGCCAAGGTTGGCCGTAAAGACCACGCCTGGCTCCACTCCGGCCACCTCGACCACCTGTTCAGCGCCCCACGCGACCACGCCGGCTACGACGACACCGGACACCACGAACGGCGGCCCCTCAACCAGTTCCACCGCCAGCACCGCGGTCTCCCCGTCGACCCGGACGGGGTCGAGACGCGCCGCAGCCTCGAGCCACCCCTGAGAGCGGTAGACGTCCTGCAGTCTGTCGACGAGCATGGTGCCACCGGCCCAGACATCGGCTTCGAGCTCCGGCGTGACGAGCGCCGCGAGGGTGTCGTCGGATAACACGTTGTTCCCGCTGAATCGGATGACGCGGTCGCGCACGCGGGGTCCGGAAGCCAGATCGAGCCGGATCCGCTTCTGGTCACCCTCATCGGTCGCCTCGATCGTCGCCGTGACCTCGGAGCGCGGATAGCCTTCACCGGCAAACCACCGTCGCGCGATCGCCGCCACCTCGTCGAGCAGGAACCCGTCGAACACCGAGCCGCGCCACGTCTCCTCAATCTCCTCGACCAATGACGCGGGCACCGAGTAGCCCCGCACGTCGACCACACACAGCGGACCGGCATCGATGTCCAGACCGAGCGCGATCGTGGCGCCGTCCTCGCCAAGCGTCCGATCCGTGCGGATTCGGGCTTCCTGATAGCCGCGATCCCAGAGCGCCCGCTCAATGCGATCCCGACTGTCCTGCCACCCCAGAAAATCGAACGGCTGGCCTGCCTCGAGCTGGAGCAGGCGACGCACGTCCGGTTCAGCCAACCCCATCGCACCGGACAACTCGATGGCGGTCACTCGCGGCTGGACCCGCTCGACGGACCGCGTGGCACGCACCCGCTCCCCGCCGAAGGACACGGCGTGGCGGAACTCGTATGCCCGGTCGGTCTGATCATCGATCACCAGCCGCAACTCGACATTGCGGCGGGGCACGTAGTTGACGATCCAGGTCAACAACCCGCTGCCACGCAGACTCTGGGACGCGACCAGTTCCGTTTGACGGTTGAGGTTCTTGCCCACCGTCACCCGGGTGCCCGGGTTCGTCTCACTCGCCACGAGACTGACGTCGAGGCCGCGATCCAGCCTGACCGTGTCGAGTCCGACCGTCCGACCGGCGACTCCCAGCGCTTCTCCAGACACGAGTCCAAGCGCCTGGTCCCGGGCCACCCTGCCCGGGGCACTTCCCGCCTCGTCCAGCGTGCGTCCTGTCAGCAGCAGCGACACGATGTCGCTCTCCGGGAGCCCCGAGGCAGTCTCCATCGTCGTGGTCAGCGTCTCTGCCGTCCCCTCGAACGTAATGGTGATCTCCTCATCGCCGACCCGTGTCCGCGCCGTAGCGTCGATCTCGGGAACGATGCCCTCCGGGTCTATGAAGTCGACCCGAGCCGACTCAATCTCGAACGTGTTGCCACCGAGAAACACCTGTCCCCCGTCCCCCACGGTGGCCCGCCCCGTGAGGGCCGGTCGGGCCACCGTGCCCCTAACCCGCATGTCAGCGCCCAGGGTGCCGACGCCGTAGTTGTTGTTGACCAGCAGCTCTTCCTCCGTCAGCACCCGCAAGTCGAGACGAAGCCGCTCCAACCAGGACGGGTCCCCGGCCACCAGCGCCGGGGGTGGGCGCGACTCCAGGGCGGCCAGGAGCCCGCCGGCCGCGGTGATCGGTTCCCGGTAGTCGCCGCGGACCAGCGCGACGGTCCCCGACAAGACAGCTTCCTCCGGCTCGACGAGCAGGACCACGTCGGTGTCAATCTCTGTTCTGACGCCGGGCGGCAGTACCATCGCGATCGAGTCTCCGGTCAGCGAGACCTCGCCCTCCGGTTGGAACCCGGCGAATCGAATGACCCCCTCCATCGCGACCGGACCGCCATTCGCGGTGCCGGCGACCTCGACCATCCGCATCTCGGTGCCTTGGAACACCAGCGCACCGCTCAACCCGGACACCAGCAGCCGCGGGTCGGACACGCGGAGTTCAACTTGATCCAGTTCGATGACGCCATCGAGCCGCGGTTCGGCCAGGGTCCCCCCCAGATCGGCGAGCAGAGTGGCGTTACCGCCGAGCGCAACGCCGTCGGTGAACGCGTTGATGACGCGGAGGTCGGCCGTAGCGCTGAGCGTCAAGTCCGCGCTCGGGACCGGGGTCAACGTGATGCCACCGCCCAGGGTGACGGTGGTGGCTGCATCGCCAATCTGCCAGGCGAAACCGTCCACCCCGATGCGCCCCGCGTCGAGCACAAAACGAGTCGGGCGCTGTTGGGTCACCGGCAGCCCGCCCAACTCGAGGTCGAGCGTGTCCAGCTGGAGCGTTCCCTGCAGGGCATCCAGTGCGAGACGGTCGGCCTGCAGGTCCACCGTCACCGCGACGGTGCCGACAAGCCCCTCCAGGGTGTCTGGGTCGACCACACCCGCCAGCGCCGATGGCGTCAGACCTTCCACCCGTGCCGTCACGACGGCGCGACCTGAAGACGCCGCCGGATCGCCGACGCCGTTGGCCGTCGCCCAGTCTGGCAACCATGGCGCCAACAGCGGTGCCGGAATGAGCCCGGTCGCCGTCAACCGCGCCTCGGCGAAGCGTCCCCGCAGTTCCTCGACTCGAAGCCCGGCCGTCCCTAAGTCCGCGCGGAGGAATATCTCCGACAGAGGGGGCATTCCGGTGGACGACACCCCTGCGTCGTCCAGCACCAGCGACGCGGTGACCGTCGGCTCGACGACACTGCCCGTCGCGGCCAACTCCAGCTGAAACGAGCCAGAGAGCGTCGTCGCCCTCGACCGGCCGTCAGCACCCGCCGCGACGCCGTTCCCGACGAGGCGTCCCAGGTCGCCCAGATCCCCAGTCGCCGTCAGCCGGAGACCGGCCCCCGAGCCTGTGACATCCCCCAAGAGCCCAGCCCCGGTCACGCGGGTCTCGTCCACGCGGAGATCCAAGTCGCTGACGGCGAGTTCACCCGCCCCGTATCTCAGTTCGACTGGGCGTTGAAGACGAACCGGGACCTCGGTGATGCGCGCGTCCAGGTGCTGCAGATCGACGACAACGGTGGAGGCACCCAGGTCTGTCGCAGAGCCAGTCGCCTGCAGACTCAGTCCCACCGTGCCGGAGGCCCGCGCCGGATCCCACCCAGCCAGCGCACCGAGCTGTGTCAGATCGGCTTGACCCAGCGCCGCACGCATCTCATAGCGCCACTCGTCTGCCGGGCGCAGCTCGAGGTCCATCGACGCGGACAGGGACGGCACGACCGCGCGTAGCCGCCAACCCTCCGGGGCAATGACGACATCCTGTTCCAGGCGGTCGACGGTGTAGCCATCGAAGACCGGATTGTGCAGCACGATGCGTCCACTCGCCCGCGGCGCATCGAGCGTGCCCTCGCCTGTGACATCCAGGTCAACCTTGGCCTCGACGGGAAACCGGTCCTCCGATTCGGGGAGCCAGGGAGACAGTTGCACCCCACGACCACGGACCGACACGGTGTAACCGCCATCGGTGCCTAACCGACCCTCCATCTGCAACCGCCCGTCGTCGTCCTGACTCGCGGTGAGGTCATTGATGACCAGTTCCGTGGGGGTCAGGGTCAGGTGTCCCTGAACGGCCTGGGCGCGTTGCCCCGCCAGCACCAGCGCTCGCGCGTCGAGCGTCGCGTCGAGCTTGGGCGTTGGCCACTGCCCGCTGATCACTCCGTCGAGCTCGACCGCACCTGCCGGCCGCCACCCGACCGGCACGCGCGCCTCGAACGTGCGCAGATCGGGAACGGTGATCCCCACGCGTCCCTCGACCTGCCGGGACACCGCGTCCATCGACACGGCGCCAGTGGACCGACTCCCCGCGATCTGCAGATCGACCGATTCGAGGCGCCACCGCTCTGTGTCAAGAGAGAAGCTCGTGTCGAGCGCGAACGGATCGTCGGAGTCGAGCGCACGCCCTCTGGCCTCCAAGACGCCGGCAAGCCGTGGTGCTTCCGGCGTACCGGCGATCGCCAGCGTCAGAGAGGCGGCTCCGGACAACGAGGCCTGGGGAGGGCCCGCGATACCCAACGACTCCAGGTCCGCCGCCAACTGACGCAAATCGGACACCTGCGCCTCGACCGCGCCTTGGAGATCCATCGACGGCAGACCTGCCGCAGAGGGTGGCACGGCACCTGTCAGTTGCCCTGTCACGCTCGCGCTGCTCATGGTCAACGCGTCGACGTCAACCCTCCACTGGCCGGTCTCGGTCGCCGCGCGCAACCGTCCCCCGAGGCCGGTGGACACGCCGGTATGCGGCCGCAGCTGACTCTCCACGGCCACCACCCACTGCCGGGGGTCGTGATCCGGCCAGGAAGCACGAAGCGTGCCCGTCAGATGGGACGCGGCCGGGCTCGGAAGCGCGACGCCCATCGTGGTCGCCAGCAGGTCGGCGTCGATGTCCGTCCAGTCGAGGTCGAGTTCACCGCGGGTCTGAGGAGCGTCGACGGCGTCCAGAAAGGTCGCAACCCCGGCGCCCGACACGGCACCACCCGCAATCTCGGCCGCGAGTTGGGAGAGCGTGACCGTACGATCGGCAAGTGCGGCCTCCAACCGGACCGCACGTGCCTCGAACGCGTTCCACCGGAGCAGTGGAGCCTCGACGACTGCGGTCCCGCGCGGATCCGCCGCGGAGCCGTCGAGTCGGCCAGACGCGACGAAGGCGCCGCCCCAGGTTGCCTCCGGGACCCACGTGGACAACAGGTCCAGGTCGGCGTCGACGCGATAGTCCAACGCGACGCCGGGGTCTCCCCCAGCAACCACCAGATCGCCGTCGACGCGGAGCCGGGCTTCCGGAGTGACCATCTCCAGGTCGCCGATCGTGAGGGTGGACCCGTCAAACCCGAGCGCGACCGTCAACGGTTCGATGGCCGTCTCCTGGGAACCCCAGCTGACGGTGGTGGAACGGTCGAGCGTCAGGACGCCGCTGATGCGAGGCGCGCCATCGACATCGTTTGGATCGAGGTCTGGATCGAGCCGAAGATCCACCGGATCGACCGTCACGCGAAGCGCGGTCGATTCGTCAACGACCGACACCGCCCCCCCACGCAGCGCAACAACGCCGAGCCGCCATGGCTCGTTGGCCACAGGGGCGGACGGGGACGGGTCGCGGCCAAAATCCGGCAGGTTGGTGGTCCCGTCCGCCGCGCGGCGCACCGACACGACCGGCGCCACGGCGTCGATCAAGTCGATGGCGGGCTCTGCCAGCACGGCGGCCCAAGGCATATCGACGGTCACCGCCTCCACGGTCAGGAACGGCTCTCGTTCGTGACCTGTCGTCCACAGCGACACGCCGCGGAGACGGATGACCAGTGTGAACGGGTTGAGGGCTACCGACTCGACGCGTCCGGTGATGGCGAGATTTCGCTCAAGGGCCGTGAACGCCCAATCGGCGGCCGCGCGCGGCAGCCGTGCCGCCAGCCAGGCGGTGAGGACCAGGACCAGGAAGATCCCGCCCCAAACCGCCAGCTTGCGTCGGCTCACCACCTCTCGATGGTAGCAGGAGGGGGGATCAGTGTAAGGGCGGGGTTGTCCACACCAAGACGTTCGTACCTACACGACTC
>SXGT01821807.1_pt1 | contig 15057 bp, 12 predicted proteins | sample 3176221 | NCBI WGS metagenome assembly SXGT01 (sample SAMN11356862, study PRJNA531348) | freshwater metagenome | isolation source: freshwater sample F1-120 | place: China: Fuxian Lake, Yuxi | collected 2017-12-25
GGTGGGGGCGCCCCACTTCTTCTCGAGGACGACGTTGCGACCGCGGGGTCCCAGCGTCACCTTCACGGCGTCAGCCAGAATGTTGAGGCCGCGCTCGAGGCCACGACGGGCCTCTTCGTTGAAAGCGATGATCTTAGCCATGTCTGTCTCTCGTCCCTCCCGGACGCTCAGTACGGGTAGCTCTGGCACTCAGTGAGCCTGAGTGCTAATTGATTCTGGCACTCGGCACTGTCGAGTGCAAGCCGGTGGACGGCGCATACTCGCCGTTGACGGCACTCGCCGGCTGGTGAGTGGTCGAGGCGACGAAACTCTGGATGCTCAGCGGTACGACGCGGCACCCGCGAGCGGCACGAGCTCGACCCAGGTGTTGCCCGGGGCGAGCCGCACGGCCACTCCGAACTCGTCCACGATGCGGATGGGGGCGGTCTGCGAGGCCTTCGACCACGAGATCGGAATCGTGGCGCCGCCCGTCGAGACCGTGCCCTCGCCCTCGCCGATGAGGATCGTCGTCGGAATGTCTTGAATGACCCGCACCGGAACCCTCAGCACGACGACATTGACGGCCGAGAGCTGATCGCCGCCGAAGTCGGTGTCACGGTCTCCGCCGGTCATGAACCGCAGCCACACGCCCTGCTCGGCATTCCACCGCCAACTCGGCGCGCTCGAGCTGCCGAAGCGGAGGTCAATGCGTGAGGTGGGGTCACCCTCCTTCGTCGCCGTCGCGGCGGCGAGGTTCTCAGCGAAGGCGAAGTGCTGCACGGGCGCTGCGAGGTCGGTGTGCTGCGCGATCACCTGCGGTGCCCGCACGAGAACGTTGTGCGGAGCGGGGGCGTTCGAGCCGCGGAAGAACGTGTCGGCCGTATCGGACTGCCCGTGGATCGCGTTGTACACGTTGGTGTTGCGCATGAGTTCGACGAACCGGAACTGCCCGCCGGAGTACGCGATGATGCCACCGAGCGGCGAGACGATGTCGGGGTCCATCGGTCGAATCGATCGCACCGGTCCGATCTCCGCCGGCACATCGGAGTGCCAGACAGCGACGTACCGGGTGAGGCCTCCCTCGACGAGCTCTTCGAAGACGACATCGGTGCGCTCGAGACCGACTTGGGGTCTGGCCGAGGGGTGGTTGTCGACCTTCGCCGCGATCGACGGGTTCGTGAGCGAGCCGGGTTCGATGACTTCGCCGGTGAGCGGCGCGACCTCGAACGCGGGAGGCGCGGTGTAGTCAGAGCTGTAACTCGGCGTCGGAGTCGGTGTGGGCATCGGAGTCTCGACCGCGCAGCCCGCGAGCACGAGGAGCGCAAGGCCGCTGGCGGCGAGCGCGGGTGCGGGCATCCATCGCCGGGTCGAGGGCAGGCTCATGAGCGTCACCCTACTTCGACGTCGCCCCGCGCCCGCGGAGGCGCTCAGGCGACGCGCACGCCTTCGGCCTGCGGGCCCTTAGTGCCGGTGCCGATCTCGAAGACGACCGACTGGCCCTCTTCGAGCACTTTGTAGCCGGACATATCGATCGCCGAGTAGTGCACGAAGACATCTTGCTCGCCACCATCGAGGGTGATGAAGCCGAAGCCTTTCTCGTCGTTGAACCATTTGACGGTTCCGTGAGGCATGGGGTGCTCCTTGGTGCGGGGATTCCGTGAGAATACCCGCGCTCACGAGCCTTCTACCAGGCCATGCGGCGACTCTTCACGCACCTGAAACGCCGCCGTAATCGAGGCGGGCGAGCTACTCCTGCAGGGCGGCGAAATCGGTGCCGATCGCGATGGTGATCGGCGCTCCGGGGAAGGCGTCAGAGAGCTCGACCGTTCCCGCGCCGAGCAACGAGACCATGCCGAAGGCGACGCCTTCAAGTTCGGGAGCGTTGTAGTACACGACGGTCTGCTCAAGGTCGTCTTGCGCGGCCGACGTCACGGTGCCGACCCGCCAGTCGGCATCACTGAGAATGCCACTTGCCGTCTGACCGAGTCCGCTCACCCCGGCTCCGTTGAGAATCGTGATGGTGAAGCCGCTCGGCAGCTCCGCATCGTCGGGGTTGGTGATCGGCTCGATTGAAGGCGGTGCCGACGACGGCGTGGTGGGGGTCGGCATCGGCTCGCTGGCCTCGAAGCTAGGAATCTCGAAGCTCACCCGGTCGGTGATGAGCGAGAGGCCCCACAAGCCCGCGACGACGAAGACTCCCGACGCGAGTGCCGCCCACGCCACGGCGATCCAGCCGCGACCGCGAGGGCGAGGGGCGCGATGTGCTCCGACGCGAGCGACGTCGTCGGGAAGCTCGTCGAAGCGGTCGGCGGGATACTCGGCCATGCTCGGCTTGCCTTCCGTCGGTCGGTGGGGTGCGGGTGTCACGCTGCTCCGTCGGCCACGGGCCGACGGGTGCGTCGCTGCTCGGCGCGCTGGTCGCGCACCTCCCGCAGTCGACCCACGAGAACGGGGTCGTATCGCACGGCGACATCGGTGTCGATCACAGCGTTCAGCACCTGATAGTAGCGGGCCGGGCTCCACCCGAACGTCGAACGGATGCGCACCTCCTTCGCCCCGGAGTGCCCCCAGTGCCCTCGCTCGAACTCGAGCACGACCCGCGCCTGCTCGGCGAGCAGGGCGGGAGGCGCGTCGGAATTGGTGTGCGGGGCATCCACGAGCGTGAGCGTACTGCGGGGCGCCCGGGCGACCCGGCTGGCGCGCGGAACGCGGCCAAGGCGCCCCGCACCCTCTCAGCGGGCTCCTAGCCGCTCCGCCGCGGTGCGGGTTAGGATTGCCTAACCTTCTCGTGACGCGACCGCGCCGAGCTCCCGACCCATCGGAACGACCATGCCCCGCCTCGCCCTGCGCTCGCACGCCCTGGCGCTCGTCACCGCCTCAGCTCTGCTGCTCACCGCCGGGTGCGCCGCGCCCGGATCAAGCGCGCAGCCCGAGCAGACAGCGGTCACGGGCCCGCGGGCACCGCTGGGTGAGCTCGACGTGCTTGAGAATCCGCGCGAGTGGGTGGGGGCATCCACAGCGATTCTCGAGAACACGACGATCGACCCCGTTGCCGACAACCCGAGCCCCGCGCTGCCCGTCGACATCACGTCGCGCGACCTCGACGGTGACCGCACCGTGACCGTGACCGACGCGAGCCGCATCCTCCCGATGGACATCTCGGGCTCGATTGCCGCAACGGTGTTCGCCCTCGGCCTCGGCGACAACGTCGTGGGTCGAGACATCTCGACGACCTTCCCCGAAGCGGCCGACCTGCCAGTCGTCACGAGCGGCGGCCATTCCATCAACAGCGAGTCGGTGCTCGCGCTGCGGCCGAGCATCGTCATCACTGACGGCACGATCGGCCCGACCGACGTCGTGCTGCAGCTGCGCGAGGCCGGCATCACGGTCGTCTACGTGGATGCTGAAGCCGGGCTCGGCGCCCCCGCCGAGTTGGCCCGCCAAGTGTCACAGGCGCTCGGGGTCGAGGCAGCAGGAGAGCTGCTCGTCGACCGGCTCGACGCCGAGATCGCTGCCGTGCTCGCCGACATCGAGTCGATTCGGCCCGAGAACCCCGCCGACCGCGTGCGCATGCTCTTTCTCTACCTCCGCGGCTCGTCCGGCATCTACTACCTCTTCGGCGAAGAGTCGGGCGCTGACGAACTCATCGAGGGGCTCGGTGGCATCGACGTCGCGGGCGAGATCGGCTGGGCGGGCATGCGCCCCATGACCGACGAGGCGCTCATCGCCGCCGACCCCGACCTCATTCTCGTCATGACCGGTGGGCTCGAGAGCGTCGGCGGTGTCTCTGGGCTGCTCGCCTCGAAGCCCGCCATCGCCCTGACCCGCGCCGGCCAGAACGAGCGCTTCGTCGACATGGCCGACGGCGAGATTCTGAGCTTCGGCCCGCGCACCGCCGCGGTGCTCGACGCCCTCGCTCGCGCGGTCTACGCTCCCGAGTCGTAGCCGCCGCCACGTCACACGCCGCGAGCCTCGTCGCCACGACCCGGGGCTGCGTGCGGCACTCGGTAGCGAGTCGCCCTTTCTGGCATGAGTCTCGCAAAGTATCGCGACCCGCGCCAGAAAGGGCGACTCACAGGAGGTCTTGCGCGTGCGGCGGCACCTGCTGCGGGCATGAGGAAGGGGCGGCGCCGTGTCCGCGGCCGCCGCCCCTCCCAGTGGAGCACCCGGGCTCTGCCCGGGTTGGTTCGTTACTCGGCTGCCGCCCGGCGACGCACGAGCATCGTGACGAGCACGGCGATGACGATGAGCAGCAGCGCCACGAGGGCGATCCACAGCCAGGTCAGGTCGTTCGCCGCAGGCTGCTCGGCCACCGGCGCCTCGGGCTCGGCGATGACGACCTCTCCGCAATCGTCGGCAAGTGTCGCCGTGATTGTGAGCGGGTCGAGCGGATCGCCGGCCGGGTAGGTGCCGAAGGCTTCTGCGCCGGTCGCCGTCAGCACCGCGGGGATGTCGGAGATGACGAGCACGCCGTCCTGGGCCGAGCGGCTCGACGCCGAGAGGTCGAGGTCGGCGAAGACCACGCCTTCTGCAGAGACTTCCTCGCCCTCCTGCGTCGTGCCCACGACGTCGAGCACGAGCTGGCCCGATTCGGCGTCGAGCATGATGACGCGGGGGTTCGAGACTGTCGTGTCGAGAATGCCGCCGTGCCCGGTGAACCGGATGCCGCCCGCGAAGGTCAACTCACCCGCTCCCGTGGCCTGGTCGAACGCTCCGGCGCCGGTGAAGCCGAACTCGGGAGTCTCGTAGGTCGCGCCATCGAGCACTTCCCACTCGCCATTCGCGATCGATCCGCTGATGTAGCTGCGGAACGTCTCTTTGAAGCCCCACGTGAGCGCAGCATCCTGCACCTGGCACGCATCGGCGAGCGCGACCGTCTGAGCGAGCTGTTGAATCGTCAGCACGATGCCGCGGTCGACGCTGCCCTGCAGGGTCAGCGTGTGCTCGCCGACAAGGTCGGCGGGCAGGGTGCCGCTCCACGTCGCGACGCCGTCCGCGTCGGCCGTCACACTCTCGCTCAGCACGACAGGCTCGCTGTAGATGACGACGCGGATGCCCGTCTCGCCCGACTGGAAGCCGGGAGCCGAGACGGTCACGCGCTGACCGGGCTCGATGGCGTTCGGGTCGTCACCAGTGAGCTCAGCACCGGTGGTCGCCGGGGGCGTGCTCGGGATGCTCGGCTCGGTGTACGACGCGACGACAGTGCTGCCGCCGTTGCCGCTCGCGCTCGAGGGAGCGCCGACCGTGAAGGTCACCGGGTCCATCGCCGTACCCGCGGGGTAGAACGAGGATCCCGCGAACGAGAACACCGAGGCTCCCGCCGAGGTGAGCGTCGCCGGAACCCCCGAGTACCGCACCGCCCCGCCGGGCAGCTCGCTGCGCGCGCCGGAGTTCAGCGCGAGCGTGGCGAGGGTGACGCGCGAGCCCTCGACGGTCATGACGAGGTCGGCACGCGAGTCGCTGACCATGCGCACCGTCGGCGACGCGAACGTCACGTCGAGCGCACCACTGTGGCCCGTGAAGCGCACCGAGCCACCGTAGTTGATGGCGCCAGTCGCTCCGGCCGCAGAGGTCTGCGGGAAGCTCACGATGCCGCCATCGGTCGAGGCGCCCGAAACGCTCATGCTGCCTTGCGCGATCGGTCCGGTGACGTAGCTGCGGAAGCTGTCTTTGAAGCCCCAGCGCAGCGATCCCGCCGTCGAGGGCGTCGAGACCGTCAGGCTGAGCGCGGCCTCCGAGCCGAGCACCTCGCGAGCGTCACTGGGCGTGAAGACCGCGCGCAGCGACCGCGAGCCAGCAGGCACGTCGGCGTAGGTGCGCGTAGCCGTGCCTGTGGCGGCGTTGACCGTGGAAGTGCCGAGCGAGCGGGTGCCGTCGAAGAACTGCACGGTGCCGGCCGCCGCGGGCGTCACCGTCGCGGCAAGCGCGACGTCTTGACCGACGGAGGGCGACGAGGGGTTGGCGCTGAGCGCGAGCGTCGTCGGCTCCGGGCCGGCGAACGTCACGAACGTGGCCGTCTCGAACGGCGCGTGCACCGCGCCCGAGCCCGGGTAGGTGTAGACGCCGAGGTTGCCGTCGGCGAGCATCCCGGTGAACTCTTCCGTCACCGTGAGCTGCACCTCGAACGAGCCGTCACCGTCGATGGCGACTGCCCCGGCGAGCGGGCCGCCGATGGTGTCGACGTTCTCGGGGTTGACGACCCACTTCTGCTGGCCAGGAGCGACCTTGCGGGTCGCGCTCGTGGCGCCCGTGCTGGGCTGCCACTCATCGGCGAACGAGCCGAAGACCACGTAGACGCCGCCGAACTGGCCCGCGAGCGGCGGGCGCGTGCCATTGGTGGCGGGCGCGTCGGGGCCGAAGTTCTCACCGGTCACCGTGATGACATCGCCCTCGTCGAGGCCCTCGGTCTGCGAGACCGTGACGGTGGGGACAGGGGCGACGACGTCGAGGAGGGTCGCCGTCTCGAACGGTGCATAGCTCGCGCCCGAGCCCGGGAAGGTGTAGACGCCGAGGTTGCCGTCGGTGAGCATGCCGGTGAACTCGTCAGTGACGGTGAGTTGCACCTCAAACGACCCGTCGTCGTTGATGGCAACGGCACCCGCGCCTTCGCCGCCGATCGTGGCAACGTTGGCGGGGTTCACGACCCACTTCTGTTGACCGGGAGCGACCTTGCGGGTCGCGCTCGTGGCGCCGGTGCTCGGTTGCCACACGTCGGCGAATGAGCCGAAGACCACGTACACGCCGCCGAACTGACCGCGCAGCGGCGGACGAGTGCCGTTCGTCTCGGTGCCCACCGGGCCGAAGTTGACTCCCGAGACGGTGACGACGTCGCCGGGCTTGAGGTTCTCTGAGGGCGTCACCGTGACGCTCGGCGTCGGCGGAGCGAAGTCGAGCAGCGTCGCGGTCTCGAAGGGGGCGTACACCGCGCCCGAGCCCGGGTAGGTGTAGATGCCGAGGTTGCCGTCGGCGAGCATCCCCGTGAATTCGGCGCTCACCGTGAGGGTGACTTCGAACGAGCCGTCAGCGTTGATCGCGACCGCGCCGGCGTTGGTGCCGCCGATGGAGTTGACGTTGGCGGGGTTGACGACCCACTTCTGCTGACCAGGAGCGACCTTGCGGGTTGCGCTCGTCGCGCCCTCGCTGGGCTTCCAGGTGTCGGCGAACGAGCCGAAGACGACGTAGACGCCGGCGAACTGGCCTGCCAACGGCGGGCGCGTGCCGTTCGTCGAGGGGGCGTTGGGCGCGAAGCCCGTGCCCGTCACGGTGATTTGCTGACCCTCGTAGACGAGGTCGCTGTCAGCGGAGACCTCGATCGTCGGCACGCTCGGAACCTCGGGTTCGGGCTCGGGCTGAGGTTCGGGCTCGGCCTCAGCGGCGGCCTCAACCGGCCAGCTCAGAGTGAGCGGGTCCATCGCGGTGCCCGCGGTGTAGAAGCCAGCGAAGACAGACGATCCGGTCGCGGTCAGCGTTGCCGCCGCACCACTCACCGTGAGCGTCTCGTCGCCCGACAGCCCGCTGAGATCAACGGTGGCGATGGCGGCGTCGTCGTAGGAGACCGACTCGCCCGATTCCATCGACTTCGACACGGCGTCGACGACGATCTCGCCGGCCGACGCCGACGTGCGCACGACCCGCAGCGAGGAAAGCGAGACATCGAGCGCTCCGCTGTGGCCCGTGAACTGGACTGTGCCCGGGTAGGAGACGGTGCCGAGGCCGGTCTCAGCGTCGATCGATCCGGATCCTGCACCCCAGCCGTAGGCGGGCGAGCCCGTCGCGCCGCCGCCGAGGGTGACCGCGCCGGAGGCGATCGGCCCGGTCACGTAGCTGCGGAACGACTCTTTCACCCCCCACGTGAGTGAGGCACTCGTGACATCACCGGGGGCGGCGGTGGCGGGTGCGGCAACGGAGACGACCGCGGTCGTCGCGAGCAGGGCTGTGAGCAGCGGAAGCGCGAGCGCGCGCCACCGTGAACGTGCCTGGAGCAAGAGGGACTCCTGGATCAGTAGAGAAGAGAGGGTAGGCATGCCTTACCCGTCGGATATTGGTAAGGCTAACCTAAGTTCGCTCGACTGACCAGTGGCCGAGACTGCTGGATCGCTGTGAGTCGGCGCGCTGGAGGGTCCGCGTGCTGGAGGGGCGACGCGCTGGAGGGTCCGCGTGCTGGAGGGGCGACGCGTCAGCCGTTGCTCGGCTCGCGGCGCATCGAGACGTGCGGGATGCCCGCCTCGAGATACTCATCGCCGTAGGCCTCGAAGCCGACCGCGGCGTAAAGCGGCTGCACGTAGCTCTGCGAGTGCAGCACGATCGGCTCGTGGCCGTGCACCTCGAGCACCCGAGAGATCAGCGTGCGCGACAGGCCCTCTCCCCTGCGGTCGGCGCGGGTGACGACGCGGCCGATGAGGGTGCGAGCATCCTCGTTGCCCGGCTGCGGTTCATCGTCGACGATCACACGCAGATAGCTGGCGACGCCCCTGTCGTCGGCGATCCACCAGTGCTCGGTAGAGCTGTCGCGGTCTCGTTCGTCGAGTTCGGGCTCGTCGATGCGCTGCTCGAGAAAGAACACCTCGGTGCGCACGCGGGCGATGTCGAAGAACTCGTCCCTGCTGAGTTGCGACCAGTTTCGACACAGAGGGGAAGAGTCGGGCACGCCACGGAGTTTAATGGGAGAAGACTGATCGCCCGCAGGGCCGAGAGAACGCCCTCGAGTACGAGACGAAGAGGAACCATGAGCCACGAAACGCCCACGAGCGGTAAGAGCTACGCGGTCGAGAAGACCGAAGAAGAGTGGCGCGCCGAGCTCGGTGAAGAGCGCTATCAGGTGCTGCGCGAAGCGGGCACCGAGCGGGCGTGGACGGGCGAACTGCTCGACGAGAGTCGCGCAGGCATCTACACCTGCGCAGCGTGCGGCGCCGAACTCTTTCAGGCCGGCACGAAGTTCGACTCGGGCTGCGGTTGGCCAAGCTTCTACGAGTCGGTGCGGCCCGAAGCCGTCGAGCTGCTCGAAGACACTTCGCTCGGCATGGTGCGCACTGAGGTGCGTTGCGCGACGTGCGGTTCGCACCTCGGCCACGTCTTTCCCGACGGCTTCGGCACTCCTACCGGCGACCGCTACTGCATGAACTCGCTGTCGCTCGACTTCACGCCGAAGGGCGAGTAGCCCCACCGCGGCGGCGCCTGCCCAGGCCCGCGATCGCGACTCCGGCGAAGGTCAAGGCGACAGCAATGGCCGTCGTGGCGGTCGTCGGCGTGCCGATCGGCGCGATGAGGTCGTAGATCAGCGCTCCCGCGAGTTGGCCGGCCACGAGGCACAACCCGAGCACGAGCACCCCGATGCGCCCCACGGTGATCACCTGAATGGCGATGAAGATCGCGCCGACCGCGCCGCCGATGTAGAGCAGCGGGTTGGCGGGCGGAACGTCGGGCAACCCTGAGATCGCCAGATGCACGATCGCGGCGAGCGCGAGCGCCGCCGTGCCGACTGTGAAGTTAAGGGTCGTCGCTGCGAGCGCGGAGTGGGAAACCTGTCGAACACGACCGTTGAGCGCCTGCTGCAGGCCGATACCAAGACCAGCGAGCAACGGCAGCAGCACCGCCGCGAACGGAACATTGCCCCCGAGCTGCGGACCCACCGCCACGACGACCGCCGCGAGCGTGAGCAGAGCACCGATCACGCGGGGCGTGGTGACCGGCTTCTTTCGCGCCCCGGCAAACCCTGTCGCGTCGGCGAGCATGCCGCTGATCGTTTGACCGGTCACGGTCGCGATGGTGAAGATCGCGACGCCCAGGATGCCCGCCACGAGCCCTTGCGAGAGCACGAGCAGCGCGCCGCCGAGTCCACCGAGTGTGACCCACCAGGCCAGTCGGCCCGCCCGCAGTTCTTCTCCGAGAGCGCGAAAGCCGCGTTGTCCCACGGGCGAGAAGGCGAGGATCGCCATGAGGATGAGCCAGCCGCTGCCGAACGAGATGAGCGCTGCGGTGAATCCATCGTCGAGTCGCTGCCCGAGCTCGCCGTTGACGCGGTGCTGCGTCGCCACGCCGAACCCCGCGACGACGGTCGCCGCGATGGCGGCGACCGTGCGCCATTGCTCGTGACGAGGGTGGGATGACATCGGAGCCGCCTAAGGGAATCGAACCCTTGACCTATTCATTACGAGTGAATCGCTCTGCCGACTGAGCTAAGGCGGCGTGCGGGGCTTGCGCCTCGACACGAGTGGAAAGCTTAGCCGATTCACGCGGGGGTGTCGTGCGGGTGCCGGAGGGCATCCATGGGCGTCGCTGTCGACGTGCGCGACTCAGCCCGCGGAGGGGTCGCAGACGAGCCCATCGTCAGGCACCGTGCCGTCGATGAAGTAGGCGTCGACCGCGTCATTGATGCACGGGTCACCCTCGTCGTAGGCGATGTGACCTTCGCCGACCCAGGTCAGCAGCACGCCGCTCTCGAGCTGCTCGGCGAGCGCCTCGGCCCACTGGATCGGCGTGGCCGGGTCGCCGGTCGTGCCGACCACGAGAATCGGGGCCGCGCCCGCCGCGACGACGGGACCGAGCTCGCCGTCGAACTGGTACGGCCAGTTGGCGCAGAGCACGTCGCCCAGCGGCGAGCTCGACGTCAGCGTGGGAGCAGCCTCGAGAAGTTGAGCGTTCTGCTCGGCGATGACGGCGCGGTCGGTCTCGACGGGGTAGTCGAGGCAGTTGATCGCGATGAACGCCTCGAGCGAGTTGTCGATGTACTCGCCGCCCTCGCGACCGTAGTAGAAGTCGGCGAGCAGGAAACCAGTGTCGACGATGCCGGTGCGCAGTTCGGCGAACATCTGGTTGAGAAAGCTCCACGAGCCTTCGTCGTACAGCGCCGTCGCGATCGCAATGTCGAGCACCGCCCCGTCGAAGATTCGGCCGTCTTCCGCTTCGATCGGCGATTCGTTGAGCTGATCGAAGAGCTGCCGAATGAGCAGCAGGCTCTCGTCAACTGAATCGGGGAAGGGGCATTCGCCGAGCTCGGGGCAGGCCGCGAGGTACGCGCGCAGCGCGTTCTCGAAACCGACCGACTGCGCAAGCACCACTTCGAAGGTCGTCGTCGTCGGGTCGGTCGCGCCGTCGAGCACGAGTCGGCCGACCTTCTCAGGGAAGGCATCGGCATAGCGTGCGCCGATGTCGGTGCCGTAGCTGTAGCCGAAGTAGTTGAGCTGCGGGTCACCGACGATCGCCCGCAGCAGGTCGAGGTCGCGCACCGTGCTGGCCGTGTCGACGTGGCCGAGCAGCGGACCGGTGAGTTCGGCGCAGCGCTCGCCGAAGGCGATCGACGACTCGGTCACCTCTGCTTCCCACTCCGGGGTACCGAACTCAGCTTCGGGAATCCCGAAGATGAACGCGTCGAGCTCGGCGGGGTCTTCGTAGCACGAGACCGCACTCGAGCGACCAACCCCGCGAGGGTCCCACCCGACGATGTCGAACTCGCGCTGCAGGTCGGTGCTCACGGCGAAGTCGACGCTGTCGCGCACGAAGTCGAAGCCTGAGGCGCCCGGTCCGCCGGGATTGATGAAGAGCGAACCTTGCGCCGTGCCCGTGGCAGGGTGACGCACGAGCGCCAACTGGATGTCCTCCCCCTCGCCCGGGTTGTCCCAGTCGAGCGGGGCTGTGGCCGTGGCGCACTGCGCACCGCCGCCGCACGAGGTCCAGGTGAGCACTTGCGTGTAGTAGGGCTGCAGTTCGGCCGCGACCTCTTCACCGGTCGGCGTCGACGTGACGCCGCCACCGACGAGCCCCTGCAACCAGGCGGGTACACAGCCGGAGAGCAGCAGTGCGGGCACGAGCACGATTGCGGCGATGGCTGTGCGGCGCGAACGGCGAGGAGCGCGCGAAGGGCGGAGGGCGGAGTCGTCAGCAGTGCGGCGGGTCACGCCGCCGAGCCTAGCGCCGGCACCCGACCGCTGCCCGCGATGAGCATGGCTTCGAGGGCGAGCGCGGGGGGCACGTTGCCCTCGATGCGTCGCCGCGCGAGGGAGATGGCGTCGAGCGCGGCGAGCGAGCGCTCGGCGTCGCCCTCGCGCGCGAGGCGTTCGAGCTGCGGGCGAACGGCCTCGTTGACGAGTTCGGAGTCGGCCCCGAGCTGCAGCAGCAGCACATCGCGGTGCAGCGACATGAGGTCGACGAGCACGCGATCGATACCGTCGCGCACCGAGCGCGTGGCACGGCGCTTCTGGTCTTCTTCGAGCGCCTTGAGACTCGCCCGCAGGGCGGGCGGCACCGTGCCGCCCGGTTCGACGCCGAGCGAGCGCAGCGCTGCAGCGCGCTCTTCCTCTTCGCGAATGGCCGTGAGCGCTTTGGCGTCGTCGGTCGCGACGGCGACCAGTTGCTCGGCGGCGAGCACCGCGCCGCTGACGCTCTGCACGCCGAGCACGAGCTCGAGGCTGCGAGCGCGGCGGGCTCGAGCATCCACGTCGGTCGCCAGTCGATGCGCCATGCCGATGTGGGTTTGCGCCTCGCGCGCGGCGGTCTCGGCGAGCGCCGGGTCGACGCCGTCTCGCCGCACGAGCAACGCGGCCACTTCGGCGACGGTGGGCACCCGCAGTCGCACGCTGCGCACTCGCGAGCGAATGGTGGGGATGAGATCGGCTTCGCTCGGTGCGCAGAGAATCCACACCGTGCGCGGCGGCGGTTCTTCGAGCGCCTTGAGCAACACGTTCGAGGTGCGCTCAGTCATGCGATCAGCGTCTTCGATGACGATGACGCGGTAGGGGGCAACGCTCGGTGAAAACTGGCTCTGCGCGACGAGGTGGCGCACTTCGTCGATCGAGATGATGACGCGATCGGTGGCGAGCACGGCGAGGTCGGGGTGACTGCGAGCGTCGACCTGGGCCTGGATGCGAGCAGCCTCGGGGCTCGGCTGCTCGTCGCGCGCGGGCGCGAGCTGCCCTTGCAGCAAGGTCGCGGCGAACGCGAAGGCGAGGTTCGATCGCCCCGAACCGGGCGGCCCCGTGATGAGCCACGAGTGCGTCATCGCGGCGGGATCGGTCGCGGCGTCGAGCAGAGTGTCGATGGCGGCCTCTTGGCCGACGAGATCGCTCCAGCCGCTCATGCGGCCACCCTAGTCGAGCAGGTGCGACACTCGGTCGCGGATGCTCGACTGCAGCTCGTCGACCGGCAGGCTCGCGTCAAGCACGAGCCAGCGGTCTGGCTCGTCGGCGGCGAGTGCGAGGTACCCCTGACGCACGCGCTCGTGAAACTCGGCTTGCTCGGCTTCGAGCCGGTCGTACCGCGTGCGGCTGGCATCGAGTCTCGCGCGACCGAGTTCGGGGTCGAGGTCGAGCAGCACGGTGAGGTGCGGTAGTAACCCTTCCGTCGCCCAGAGCGACAGGTCGCGCACCTCGGTCGGAGCGAGCACACGACCAGCGCCCTGGTAGGCGACCGAGCTATCGAGGTAGCGGTCTTGCAGCACGACCTCACCGCGCTCGAGCGCGGGGCGCACGAGCGTCGCAATGTGGTGGGCGCGGTCAGCGGCGTAGAGAAGCGCCTCGGCCCTCGGGGCGATGTACCCGCGGCGATGCAGGATGATCTCGCGCAGTTCGACCCCGAGGTCGGTGCCGCCGGGCTCGCGCGTTTCGAGCACCGTGCGCCCAGCATCCCGCAGCCACGCCGCGAGGGCCTGCGACTGCGTGCTCTTGCCTGAGCCGTCGCCGCCTTCGAGGGTGATGAAGAGTCCGGTCACGCGAGGGCTACTCCGTGGTCTTCGGCGCCGGCTTGGCGGCGGGCTTCTTGGCCGCAGGCTTCTTGGCCGCAGTGGCCTTCGCCGCAGTGCTCTTAGCCGCAGTGGACTTCGCCGCAGGCTTCTTGGCCGCCGCACGCTTCACGGGCTTCTTGGCCGGGCCCTTGGCGCGCTTGTCGGCGAGCAGCTGCACGGCGCGGTCGAAGTCGACTTCCATCGGGTCTTCCCCGCGCGGCACGGTCGCGTTGGTCTCGCCGTCGGTGATGTAGGGCCCGAAGCGACCGTCTTTGAGCTTGATGGCCTTGCCGCTCACGGGGTCGGGGTCATACTCCTTGAGCGCGCTCGAGGCCTTGCGAGCCCCGTATTTCGGCTCGGCGAAGCGTGCGAGGGCGCCGTCGAGGTCGATGTCGAAGATGAGCTGCTCGGCGTCGAGCGACCGCGTGTCGGTGCCCTTCTTGAGGTAGGGCCCGTAGCGGCCGTTCTGGGCCGTGATCGGCTCGCCCGATTCGGGGTCGTCGCCAACGACGCGCGGCAAGCTCAGCAGCTTCATCGCGGTGTCGAAGTCGATCGTCTCGGGCGACATGTCTTTGAAGAGGGATGCCGTGCGCGGCTTCTCCGCCGGTGCCTTCTTCTTCGGCGCAGCCTTCTTCTTGGGTGCGTCTGCGACCTCTCCCGTCGCCGGGTCAACGAACGGTTCGGCAGGTGCTGCCTCGGCGGGCTCCTCCGGCTCGGGGTCGAGCTCGGTCACGTACGGCCCGAAGCGGCCGTCTTTCGCGACGATGCGCTTGCCGTTTTCGGGGTTGATGCCGAGCACGCGGTCGCCGATGACGGGAGCATCGACAAGCTCTTGCGCCTTGGCAGCGGTGAGCTCATCGGGGGCGAGGTCGGTGGGCAGGTTCACACGACGCGGCGTCTCGTCGTCGGTCTCGGCGGCCACTTCGAGGTAGGGGCCGTACTTGCCGATGCGCAGCGTGATGGTGTCGGTGAGCGGCATCGAGTTGAGTGCCTTGGCGTCAATCTCGCCGAGGTTGTCGATGACGGGGCGCAAACCGGGCTGCGAGTCGTCGCCGAAGTAGAAGCCGCGCAACCACTCGGTGCGGTCGGCTTCGCCGTTGGCGATGCGGTCGAGGTCGGCTTCCATCTCGGCGGTGAAGTCGTACTCGACGAGGTCGCTGAAGTTCTCTTCGAGCAGTCGCACGACTGAGAAGGCGATCCAGTTGGGCACGAGAGCCGTGCCGCGCGGGGTGACGTAGCCGCGGTCGACGATCGTCGAGATGATCGCGGCGTCGGTGCTCGGGCGGCCGATGCCCCGGGCATGCAAGTCGCGCACCGCAGCCATGTCATTGCCATGACCGATGGCGCCGCCCTGCGCTCCGTAA
>SXGT01758073.1_pt1 | contig 15055 bp, 15 predicted proteins | sample 3176221 | NCBI WGS metagenome assembly SXGT01 (sample SAMN11356862, study PRJNA531348) | freshwater metagenome | isolation source: freshwater sample F1-120 | place: China: Fuxian Lake, Yuxi | collected 2017-12-25
AAATGACGGTGGGCATGAACCCCGTCGTCGTGCACGGCGGCGGCCCGGACATCAGCGAGTACTCCAAGCGCCTGGGCCTTGACGTCAACTTCGTGGACGGCCTGAGGGTGACCGACGAGCCCACGATGGAGCTCGTGAAGATGGTGCTGATCGGGAAGATCAACAAGGAGATCGTGGCCCAGCTGCACGTGGCCGGCATCGAGGCCGTCGGGCTGTCGGGCGATGACGGGCGGCTGATCGAGGCCGAGCAGGCCACCTCTCCCGGGGGCGACCTCGGCTTCGTCGGCCAGGTGGCGCACATCAACCCCGCGATTCTGGGGCACCTTGACGAGTTCGTGCCGGTGGTGGCCTCCGTGGGCGTGGGGGACGACGGCCAGAGCTACAACATCAATGCCGACACCGTGGCGGGGGCGCTGGCGGCGGCGCTCGGCGCGCGTCGGGTCATCTTCCTCACGGACGTCGAGGGCGTGTACGAGGACTTCTCCGACACGGCGACGCTCATCGCCAAGTGCACCCTCGCCGACGTGGAGGCCATGCTCGCCGGTGACGGGGTGGACGCCGGGATGATCCCCAAGCTGTCGGCGGTGCGCGATGCGCTGCAGGGCGGCGTGGAGGCCGCGCAGATCGTGGACGGCCGCGTGCCCCACTCGGTGATCATGGAGTTGTTCACCGAGCAGGGCCTCGGCACCATGGTCACCACGGAGTGATCCGCGAGCAGACCACTGCGCGCGAGCGCGCGGCGCTCATGCGGAACTACGGCAGGTACCCCGTGGAGTTCGTGCGGGGCGAGGGGGCGTGGCTGTACGACCCGGCGGACCGGGGCTACCTCGACCTGATGTCGGGCATCTCGATGATCAACACGGGGCACTGCCATCCCGCGGTGGTGGCGGCGATCCGTGAGCAGGCCGGCGTGCTGATCAACACGTCAAACCTCTACTACACCGATCCGATGATCGCGTTGGCGGAGTGGATCCGCGACACCTCGATGGGTGGCCGGGTGTTCTTCTGCAACTCGGGTGCCGAGGCGTCGGAAGCCGCCATCAAGCTGGCGCGAAAGCACGGCGGGCCGGAGCGAACGGAGTTCGTGTCACTTGAGAACGGCTTCCACGGGCGCACGATGGGCGCCCTCGCGCTCACCGGGCAGCCGGACAAGCAGGAGGCCTTCCGGCCGCTGATGCCCGGGGTGCGGTACGTACCGCGCAACGACGGCGATGCGCTGCGGGCGGCCGTGGGCGAGCGGACATGCGCCATCGCCATCGAGATCGTGCAGGGCGAGTGCGGCGTCCACCCGCTGGATGATGAGTTCGTGCACCTCGCGCGGACCCTGGCCGACGACAGCGGGGCCCTTCTGATCGTGGACGAGATCCAGACCGGCATGTCACGCACGGGCCCGCTGTACGCCTATCAGGACGTCGGCATCGAGCCCGACATCATGTGCCTCGCCAAGAGCCTGGGCGGCGGCGTCCCGATCGGCGCCATCACTGCGCGGCCGGGCATCGACGACACCTTCCAGCCGGGCGATCACGGCTCGACCTTCGCCGGCAGCCCGCTGGCGTGTGCAGCGGCACTGGCGGCGGCCCGGGTGCTGGCGGACCCCGTCCTGCAGCAACACGTGCGCACGGAGGGTTCGCGCTTCCTGACCGGCCTTCAGGGGTTGGTGGACGACGGACTCGCCACCGCGGCGCGTGGTCGCGGGCTGATGTGCGCCATCGACCTTCCGGATGACCGCGGGGGGCAGGTGGTGATCGACATGCTCGATCGGGGGTTCCTCGTGAACAACACCTCTGCGCGCACGGTGCGCTTCCTGCCGCCCCTGGTGGTGACCGGCGACGATCTGGCGAGCGCGCTGGTGGCCCTCCGCGCCGTCCTGTCCGCCTGACGCGTCCTCGTCCGTCCGATGGGCCGACCTATGATCGGCCCATCGCGGAAAGGAGGTGGTCCACATCGCCTGTGACCAGATGTGCGTAGGTGGCGGCGGCTAGGGGGCGACGCCCCTGATGAGCAGCCGCAGCCGGGGGACCGAGCGAACCCGCTCCCTGGCAACTCCACCGCCGCTCACCGCCTTCGAGGGCCCGGATCGGACCAGTCCACCGGGCCCTCGGCGCGAGCCCCCGGAGACGCCGGTGCCAGATACTGACCCGGACCTCAACGATCGTGCGGCAATCCCGGGTCACCCTCCAACCCGGCGACCGGGTGTGGGCCCGGGGGGATTCACCTGGACCCCGGCGTTCCGGCTGGTGCCCGCACTCGCGGGTGCCAGGTATCGGGCACCGGGGTTGGGGTTCGGTGACCAGGATCGGCGGGTCATGTCCCGACCCCCTCCCTTGCTACTGTCCTCCGGCTTATGGAGCCGCTTTCACAGGTTCTCCCGCCGTCGGCCACGACGACCCCGGAGGGCCACCTTTCCATCGGGGGATGCGACGTCGTCGCGCTCGCCGGGGAGTACGGGACACCCCTCGTCATCTACGACGGAGGACTCCTGCGCGACACCCTGCGCCGGTACGTGGCGGCCTTCCGTGCGCACGACCCGCACGCCGAGGTCATCTACGCCAGCAAGGCGTTCTGGGCCCAGGCCGTCCTGCGGATGGCGCACGAAGAGGACCTGCGGGTCGACGTGGCCTCGGGCGGGGAGTTGTTCCTGGCCCTGCACGCGGGCTTCCCGGCCGAGAAGATCGTCATGCACGGCAATGCGAAGGATGCCGCGGAGATCCGCGACGCCCTCGCTGCGCAGGTCGGACTCATCGTGGTGGACAGCCTCGGCGAGATCGCCCTGCTCGACCGGCTCGCCGGTGAGCACGGGCGTACCCAGGATGTGCTCATCCGCGTGACGCCCGGGGTCAAGCCGTCCACCCATGCCTACATCTCCACCGGGCAACTCGACAGCAAGTTCGGCTTCTCCCTTGAGGGCGGGCTGGCCGCGGCGGCCGTGGCCGCGTGCCGGGGTGCGTCCCACCTCAACCTGGTCGGCCTGCACTGCCACATCGGCTCGCAGATCTTCGAGATCGGCGCCTACCGCCTGGCGGCCAATCTGCTCGCGCAGTTCGTCAGGGAGCAGGGTGCCGACGGTCTGGCGATCATGGACATGGGCGGTGGACTCGGGATCGCCTACACCCGTGACGACGAACCACCGCCTGTGGAGGAGTATGCGGCTCTGCTCATGGAGGCGGTGTTCGCCGAGTGGGACGCTCTGGGGATCCCGCGGCCACGCGTCATGGTGGAGCCCGGCCGCAGCATGGTGGGACGCGCCGGGGTCACCGTCTACCGGGTCACGGGCACCAAGGACATCCCCGGCGTGCGCCGCTACGTGGCCGTGGACGGCGGCATGAGCGATCTTATGCGCCCCATGCTCTACGGGGCGGTCTACGAGGCGCTCCTGCCCGAGCGCCCCGCGGCTGAGGCCACCGACACCCTGCGCCTGGTGGGCAAGCACTGCGAGAGCGGCGATGTGCTGATCCAGGAGGCCGTGCTGCCGCCCCTCGAGCGGGGCGATCTGGTCTGCCTCCCGGCCACGGGTGCCTACGGTGTCGCCATGGCCAGTAACTACAACGGCGTCACGCGCCCCGCCGTGGTCTTCGTGGATGCTGGCGAGGCCACCCTCGTGGTGCGTCGCGAGACGTACGCCGACCTCGTGGTGAGGGACCTGTGAGCGACACCGTCCGCATCGGGATGCTGGGCTGCGGCACCGTCGGCCAAGGGGTGCTGCGCATCCTCGGCGAGACCGCCGGCACCGTCGAGCGGGCCACCGGCCATCGCCTTGAGGTGGTGAGGGTGCTCGTGCGCGACCTGCAGGCCAGCCGTCCCGGCGTGGATCCCGCGCTCCTGACCGCCGACCCGGAGGACATCCTCGGGGACGACACGATCGACATCATCATCGAGGTCATGGGCGGGCTGGACCCCACCCACGAGTGGCTGCTCCGCGCCCTCGGGCACGGCACCCCGGTGGTCACCGCGAACAAGCAGTTGCTGGCCCGCCACGGCCCGGACCTGCTCGCGGCGGCGGAGGAGGGGGGCAGCGACCTGCGCTTCGAGGCGTCGGTGTGCGCGGTCATCCCGGTGATCAAGGTGCTGCGGGAGTCGCTGCTGGCCGCCGAGATCGACTCGGTCACGGGCATCGTCAACGGCACCACCAACTACATCCTCAGCGAGATGCGCCGCAGCGGCATGTCGTATGACGATGCCCTGGCCCAGGCGCAGGACCTGGGGTACGCCGAGGCGGATCCCGCCGACGACGTCGGGGGCGCCGACGCCGCGGCGAAGATGGCGATTCTGGCCTCCATCGCCTTCCACACCCGCGTGCTCATTGACGACGTGCCCTACGTGGGCATTGATGAACTCCAGTCCGATGATGTGGACATCGCCGGCGAACTCGGCTTCGTCATGAAGCTGCTGGGCGTCGCGCGTCTGGTGGACGGCGCCGTGTCGGTGCGCGTGCACCCGGCACTCGTGCCCGGAGACCATCCGCTCGCATCGGTGAGCGGCGCCGACAACGCCGTGCTGCTCGAGAGCACCATGGTCCGGCAGATCATGCTGGTGGGTCCGGGTGCCGGCGGTACCGAGACCGCCTCGGCCGTGGTCAGCGATGTCCTGTCGATCCTCGGCAGCCGCCCCGGGTCGTTCCTGGCCGGCGCCCTCGCCGACGCCGGTCTCCCCATGGCCGCCGAGGGATCGCTCGAGAGCGCCTTCTACCTGCGGCTTGACGTCGCCGATCAGCCCGGCGTGCTGGCGCGCATCTCCGCGGTGCTCGGCGAGAGCGGCGTGTCCATCCTCACCGTGCTGCAGCGCGGTGAGGGGGAGAGCGCCCGTCTGGTCATGATCCTCCACCGCAGCCCCGAGGCGCGGGTGCAGGAGGCGCTCGGCAGGCTGCGCGACATGCGCGACGTGCGCGCCGAGCCGGTGCTCATCGCGGTGGTCGGGAGTGGCGAGGCCCCGCGGTGACCAACCCGGCGCTGCGTGGCCTGCCGCTGATCGAGCGCTATCGCGAGTTCCTCCCGGTCACCGACGCCACGCCGGTGATCAGCATGGGGGAGGGGGCCACGCCGCTGGTGCGGCTGGACGCCCTGTCCGGCCGCCTCGGGCTGGATGTGTGGGCGAAGTTGGAGGGCCTCAACCCGACCGGGTCGTTCAAGGACCGCGGAATGTGCGTCGCGATGTCCAAGGCCCACGAGGAGGGCGCGACCGCGGTCATCTGCGCGAGCACGGGCAACACCTCCGCCGCCGCCGCCGCCTACGCGGCCCGCGCGGGGCTCACCTGCGCCGTCATCATCCCCGGCGGCAAGATCGCCCTCGGCAAGCTGGCGCAGGCCCTCATCTACGGGGCCCGGGTGGTGGCCGTGGACGGCAACTTCGATGACGCGCTGCGGATCGTGCGCGAACTCGCCGGGGCGCACCACATCGCCCTCGTCAACTCCCTCAACCCCTATCGGCTCGAGGGGCAGAAGACGGCGGCGTTCGAGGTGTGCGACGCGCTCGGTGACGCGCCCGACGTCCTGTGCATCCCGGTCGGCAACGCGGGCAACGTCTCGGCCTACTGGATGGGATTCGGCGAGTACCGCGAGGCGGGCCGGTCCACCCGCCTGCCGCGGCTGCTGGGTTTCCAGGCCGAGGGCGCCGCCCCGCTGGTGCGGGGTGCGGTGGTCACCGCCCCCGAGACCGTGGCCACGGCGATCCGCATCGGCAACCCGGTGCGCGGCGAGCAGGCCATGGCCGCCATGGCCGACTCGGGCGGCGGCGTGGATTCGGTGACCGACGAGGAGATCCTCGCCGCCTACCGCATGCTGGCCGCCACCGAGGGCGTGTTCTGTGAGCCGTCATCGGCCGCGGGTGTGGCCGGCCTGATCAAGGCGCATGCCGCCGGCCGCGTCACGCCCGGCGAACGCGTGGTGTGCGTGCTCACGGGCAACGGCCTCAAGGACCCGGACACGGCGATCGCCGAGAGCGGGTCCGTCATCGAGATCCCGGCCGACTACGCGGCCGCCGAGCGGGCCCTCTATGGCGACTGACTCCGACGCCCTCACCATCACCGCGCCGGCCACCTCGGCCAATCTCGGCCCGGGATTCGACGTGCTGGCCCTGGCTCTCGATCTGGCCAACGAGGTCGTCATCCGCCGGCGCCCGGGGCCGCTTGCGGTGCGCATTGAGGGCGAGGGCGTGGGGGAGGTACCCGAGGACGCGTCCAACCTCCTGTGCCGCGCGATGCTGGCCGGGCTGCCCGACCTCGACGGGCTGGAGATCACCTGCCGCAACCGTATCCCGCTGGGCCGTGGCCTCGGGTCGTCGGCCGCGGCGGTGTGCGCCGGGCTGGTGGCGGCCAACGCGGTGGGCGACCTGCGATGGAGCCCGTCGGACATCCTCGCCCGCGCGATTGATCTGGAGGGGCACGGCGACAACGCCGCCGCCTGCCTCGACGGCGGCATCACGGCCCTGGTCCCCGGACCCCGTGCGCTGCGGGTGGAGCCGCCGGACGGACTCGCCCTCGTCCTCGTGGTTCCATCGTCCCGGGTGAGCACCGGTGAGGCGCGCGGGGCCATGCCCGCCGAGGTGCCGGTGGGCACGGCGGCCCACTCGATCTCGGCCACCGCGGGCCTCCTGCTCACCCTCGAGCGCGGCTGGGTGGACGAGATCCCCCCGTTCCTTGAGGACCGCCTCCACGAGCCCCACCGCGGGCCCATGTGCCCCGGGCGCGACGCGCTGCGCGCCATCGCGCTGCCCGGCCTGCTGGGTGTCACCGTGTCGGGGTCGGGGCCGAGCATGCTCATGTGGGTGACCCCGGATGCGGCCGGGGCGGTTGCCGACGCCGCCCGGGCCGCCCTGTCGGCCGGTGGAGTCACCGCGGATGTCCGCGTGGAGCGCGTGGCGCCCACGGGCATCCGCGCGCGCTGGCAGCCGGTCCGCACCGCGTAGGCACCGTTGCCCGCGTGAGCCGTCACGCATCGCCCGGCGGGCCGACGGCCGCCACCGGGGGTGACAACAACGGCACCTCGGTATCAGGAGCGGGGGACCTCAACGGCCACGGGATCCCCGATGTCATCATCGGGGATCCCGTGGCGGACAACAACGGGGTCACCTCCGGATCGTCCTATGTGGTGTACGGATCCGCGTCCCAGGCCAACCTCGACCTGCATGCCTTCGCCGCACCGAGCGCCCGCGGCTTCCGGATTGACGGTGCCCATGCGCTTGACCGGAGCGGTCGGCCGGTATCAGGCGCGGGGGACCTCAATGGCGACGGGAAGGCCGACGTCATCATCGGGGCGCCGAAGGCGGAGGAGATCGGCTCCGCGGGCACCGGATCGGCGTACGCCGTCTACGGCTTCGGCACCGCCTCGGTGTCCTACCCGGGCCCGGTGAGCGCGGTGGCGGGCACCGCCATCACGGCCCTGCGCCCGGTCGTGGCACGCACCGGCACGGCCTCCTTCACCGTGAGCCCGGCCCTGCCCGGAGGAATCGTGCTCGATCCGGCCACCGGGGTGATCTCCGGCACCGCAGCGGAGGTCACCTCGGGATCGGTCACGGTGACCATGAGCGACCTCAGCGGTCAGGCGAGCACCTCCGTTGCGGTGGCCATCACCGCCGTGCCGGCAGCGGATGACACATCACTGCCACGGCTGGCCGCATCCACCCGCTGCAATCGCCGCACATGCACCACCACCGGCCGCGCCCCCGGGAGCGCGACCCGGGTCACCCAGAGCGCCACCACGGCAAAGGTGGCCACCACACACAGCGCGAACCCGGCCACCGCTCGCCCGCGCAGGGCCACCGGGCGCTGCACCGTCAGGGGCAACGGCCGCACGGCAGCGCGTACCTACCGGTGCACCATCGCCCTCGCGAAGGGGAGGTGGAGCGTCACCACCACGGCGCTCAAGCGCACTGCTCCCCTCGCCCGTTCGGTGCGGGCGCTCAGGGTCAGGTAGCACCGGGGGCATCCCCGCGGGCGCGGGTGACCGGCACCTGTGCCCGCGTGACCCCGCGCCCACGGCGGTTGTATGCCGACGGCAGGTCTCCCACCCCCATCCGGGCGCCGGCACGGGGTCTGCGGTGGGTACAGGCGCATCCCCTGCCATCCCATGCGGTTACTCACACGGCAGTGCCGCGACGCCGTGTGCCCACGGCGTCGGCGCCGTTGGCACACGCATGGGCCCCGGAACCTCCGCCTGAGCGTCGGCCCTCGGATTCGCGCCCGCTGCGCACCCCGGGCCGGGTCCCCACCGAGGAACCCGGCAGGTGCGCTCCCCGCCGGGGCCGTGACGGCCCGCGGGCCGCCGGACCCCGCCCGCCCTCCACCGCCCGGGGTCAGCCGGTGATCGCGGAGTTCTCCATCCCCGGGGGCGCCTCCCACAGCGCGATGCCGTTGCCGTCGGGGTCCTGCACCTCGACGAAGTGGCCGAATGGCGTGTCGTAGTCCTCGCGCACGATGGCCGTGCCCATCTCACGCAACTCGTCGGCGGCGGCGTGGGCGTCGTCCACCTGCACGATGACCCCGCGCAGGCTGCCCACGGCCTCCGGGGGTCCCCAGGTGGTCAGTGAGAAGTTCGCACCCGCCACCGCGGTACGAATCTGTACCCAGCGCATTCCGGGCGCGAACTCGCTGTCGATGACGACCTCGAGGCCGAGCACGTCGCGGTAGAAGGTGATGGCGGTGTCCTGATCGGACACCGGCACGGAGACGATGGCGATGCGTTGGATGTCCATGCCGTGAGGCTACGCCCCGGGTGCCCCCGCGGAGAGGTAGTCGAGGATTGCCTGATCGGTCATCTGCTCCACGGGTGCGTGGTCGTCGGTGAGCACCTCGCCGCCCGCGGCCACCGCGGTGAGCCGGGGTGACAGCACGCCTGCGGCCACCGCCGTGGCACCCCGTGCGTGTGCCAGCCGCACCTGCGCCGCGTCCGCATCCGTTGCCGTCATGAACCCCAGCACCACGCTGTTGAACTCCCCGTAGCGGGCCGTGAGGACGGCCGGGAACACGCTGCGCATGGTGCTGGCGATCCGATCAACCACCGCGGTCTGGTCGGGCGGCGTGCCCACGTTGATCGCCACGACGCCATCGGGCTCCAGCCGGTCCCGGACCTCTCCGAAGAACTCGGCGGTCGCGAGGTGGAAGGGGATGTAGGGCTGGCGGTAGGCGTCCACGATGACGGCGTTGAAGGGCCCGCGGTCGCCCGCCAGCCAGAAGCGGGCGTCGGCCTCGTGCGTGGTGAGGTTCGTCCCTGCCATGTCGAGGTAGCGGTTGCCCGCCTCGGTGACCACCGGGTCGATCTCGACCCCGTCCACGTGCACCCCCGGCCAGGTGAGCCGCAGCGACCGGGCCGTCGTGCCCCCGGCGTTGCCGAGGATCGCGATACGTGCGCTCTCGCCGCCGGTGAGGAGGGGGAGGGTGAGGAACGCGTCCCAGTAACCGCCGGTCAGGGGCCCACCGTCCGCCGGGCGCACCGAGTGCAGCGCCCACCCCTCGTTGAGGCGGAGGACGCGCTGGCCGTCCGGCGCCTCGGTCACCTGCACGTACTGGTAGGGGGACTCCGCCTCGAACAGGATCGTCTCGCCCGGCTCGTCCCGGATGGTGCCCACCGGCAGCAGCAGCATTGCGGCCAGCACCACCGGGGCCGCGACGGCCCGGACCCCGAACAGCGGGACCGCCGCCAGGGCCAGCACGGCCGCGATGAGGATGAGCGTGCGCCGGGTCCCGATGGCGGGGATGAGCACGAGGACCGGGAGGAAGGTGCCGAGAATGCTCCCGACGGTGGAGATCGCATACAGGCGCCCCGCCACCGATCCTGCCGTCCGCACATCCGTCACCGACAGCCGGATGGCCCAGGGCGACACGGTGCCCAGCAGCGTGACGGGGACGAGGAACATGAGCATGGTGCCCACGAACGAGGCCACGAACGCGCCGGCCGAGAGGTTGGCGAATGCGCCCTGGGCGGTCCGGAGCACGGGGGTGAGCACGAGGGGCAGCAAGGCCACCGCGACCGCGGCCACGACCACCACGCCTCCGAGCACGCGTGGGCGCGGGTAGCGGTCGGCCATCTTCCCGCCCAGCCAGTAGCCCAGTGACAGGTAGATGAGGGTGAGCCCGATGACATTGGCCCATACGAGATTGCTCGCCCCGAACCACGGGGCGAGCAGGCGCGCGCCGGTGATCTCGGCGGCGAGGGTCGCCGCGCCGGCGACGAACACGAGGATCGGCAGGGACACGCGGAGCGGCATCGGGCGAGCCTAGACGGCCGCCGCCCGCCGACCCGCACGTCTGGCACAGTCGCGCGGATGGCGCGCACCTCGCCACTCGGCCGGATGATCATCGGCGGGTTCCTCATCGCCGCAGGATCGGTGCTGGGGTGGGCGGGGTGCGCGCAGTCCGGCGTTCCGGTCACCTCCGCGGGTGCTCCCATCGTGGACTTCCAGCCCCGCGAGCGCGTGGAGCAGTGCACGGGCACCGGATCGGCCCGCTCGTGCCGGTTCGTGTGGACCGGGGATGTCATCATCGCCCACCAGGTGGCGGCCCGCGGGCTGATCTACCGGGGCGACGACATCGAGGGCACCGATGGGACCGTCCGCGTGGCGTGGGTGCCCGCGACCCTCACGGTCGCACGGGTCGGGGACGAGAGGCGCGGCCAGTGGTGGTTCGTCGCGGCGGCCGTGCTCATCGTGGCCGGGGGCGTGCTCGAGGAGGGCGGCCGACGTCGCCTGCGCTCCGCGCGGACGCCGCCGTGACGGGCGCGCCCGGGGGCCCGGGCCCTCCTGCACCGGGCACCCATCACCGTGGTGGCCCAACTGTCCCTGATGTGCGCTGCGCGCGGGCGCCGCGGGGGACGGCTGGTAGCCTCGGTGGGGTGATCACCGATCCCCCGGGGGGCCTCTCGTGAAGCTGTTCATCGACACCGCGAACCTCGCCGACATCGAGGAGATCGCCGGGTGGGGGGTGCTGAGCGGCGCCACCACCAACCCCACCCTGCTTGCGCAGGTGGAGGGTGACGAGGACGACATCTACCGGCGTATCTGCGAGCTCGTGGACGGCCCGGTGTCGGCGGAGGTCGTGGCCGATGATGTCCCCACGATGGTCTCGGAGGGCAGGCGCCTGGCGGCCATTGATCCACGGATCGTGGTGAAGCTGCCCACCAGTCGTGAGGGCCTGGGCGCCACCTCGGCTCTGGCCCGCGAGGGCATCCGCGTGAACATGACCCTGTGCTTCACGGCCAACCAGGCGATTCTCGCCGCGTCGGCCGGCGCCGCCTACGTCTCGCCGTTCATCGGCCGCTACGACGACATCAACGAGGACGGCCTCGGTCACCTCGCCGAGATCGTCGAGGCTTTCGCGGCGTCCGCCTTCGACACCCAGGTGCTGGCCGCCAGCGTGCGCACCCCGGTGCACGTGATGGAGGCCGCCCGGATGGGCGCCGACGTCGCCACGATCCCCCCGAAGGTGTTCCACCAGATGCTCCACCACCCGCTTACGGCCGCCGGTATCGATCAGTTCAACCGGGATCACGCCGCCCGTCTCGCCCGGAAGGACGCATGAGCGACGACACCCCGGGGTCCGCGGGGGGATTCGGCGATGGGCACCCCGTCGTGTCGGCGACCGACTTCCTGCGCGTCACCGAGCAGGCGGCCCTCGCGTCGGCCCGCTGGGTGGGGCAGGGCGACCGCCACTCCGCCGACGGCGCCGCCGTGGATGCGATGCGCAGGGAGTTCGGCGCCATGCCCATCCGGGGCGAGGTCGTCATCGGCGAGGGCGAGAAGGACGAGGCCCCCGAGTTGTACGTGGGCGAGGTCCTGGGCACGGGCGGCATGCCCTGCGAAATCGCGGTGGATCCGCTGGAGGGCACCGACCTGGTGGCACGCGGTGACGCCGGCGCCATCGCCGTGTGCGTCATCGGGGCGCCGGGTGGCGTGATGGCCGCCCCCGACATGTACATGCAGAAGCTGTGCGTGGGCGCGCAGGCCAAGGGTCGCGTGGACATCACCGCGCCCATCTCCGACACGCTGGACACCGTCGCCCGCTGCTACGACCGGTCCATCCGTGACCTCTCGGTCATCGTGCTCGACCGCCCCCGTCACGAGGCGATGATCGAGGAGATCCGCGGTCTCGGCGCGCGCATCAAGCTGATTCCCGACGGCGACATCACCGCGTCGATGTCGGCGGCCGTGCGTGGAACCGGCGACCACGTGTACATGGGCATCGGGGGATCCACCGAGGGCGTCATCACCGCGGCGGCTCTGGAGTGCCTGGGCGGCGAGATCCAGGCCCGTATGTGGCCCAAGGACGATGCCCAGCGCGAGCGCCTGAAGGAGTACGGGCTCGGCGACACCGCACAGGTCCTCACCGGGCGCGACTTGGCGCCCAACCCCATGTACGTGCTGGCCACGGGTGTCACCGACGGCTACCTGCTCAAGGGCGTGCGCTACTTCAGCGACGGCGCCCGGACGCACTCCATCGTGATGGACCTGCGGTCCCGTACTGTGCGCTTCGTGGACGCCATCCACATGTTCAGCCGTACGCCACTCAGGGAGATCCGCCTGTGAGCGACGAGGAGATGCCGTTCGGCTTCGCCTTCGGCGAGGGCGCGAGCGAGGAGTTCAAGGAGCGCCTCAAGGAGATGATGCGCGCCCAGCGCGAGGCCATGGAGGAGATCCAGGCCGAGGGCGGCGGGCAGATCGCCCCGGTGGATCGGTTCCAGATCGTGACCCTGGCCGTGCAGATGGCCTCGGCCGGAATGGGCGCCCTCACGCCACGGGAGACGCCCGACGAGGCGGCGGACGCCATGGGGCTGCTGTTCGCACGGGCCATGGCCGCCCTCCAGGGGAGCATGCTCCCGCCCGACTGAGAACGGGGTCGGGGGCAGGCGTGAGTCGGCACGGGGCGCGCGCCCCGGGGCAGGCGGGTCGCGGCAGGCTCTCCCCATGGGCAGGGTACGCATTGACCGGATCGCCACCCCGGCGGGGGCGCTCATGGTGGCGGACGACCGGGTGGTGGCCTCCCGGGCCCTGATTGCCGACGGTCCGATTGGGCGGCTGATCGGGATGCTCGGGACCCCGGACCCCGGGGATGACGAGGCCCTCGTGCTGGTGCCGTGCGCGGCCGTGCACGGGGTGGGCCTGCGGGCGCGTATCGGCGTGGCGTTCGTGGATCGTGCGGGGGTGGTGCTCCGCACGGTCGATCCCCTGCCCATGCGTGGCGCGCGGTGCCCGGGGGCCTACGCGGTGATCGAGGCGGCGACCGGGGTGCTGGCGCTGCGACCCGGTGAACGCGTCACGGTCACCGGGGGCGCCCATTTCCCGCACGATGGGGAGTTCGTGCGGCAGGCCGGGGGAGTACCGCGACGGCTCGTGCGTTCTCCGGTCACAGGGGGCATCCCGCCCCCGTGACTGATCGGAGGACGTCATGACCACGGAAGCCCCTCATCGCTCGGTACTGCTCGTCGGCCCGCGCCCCGCCTCGGGCAGCCTGGCGTCGGACCTCGAGGCTGATCGCTTCGACGTGATTCTGGCGGCCGACCCCGCGGAGGCCCGGGGCGTGCTCGCACGCGCGTGCCCGTCCGCCGTCATCGTGGACCTCGACATGCCGGCCTCGGGAGGGCTCGAGGCGGTGGGAATGGTGAGGGAGGGGGGGCCGGAGGATCCCTGGGACGCCGCCATCCCCGTGGTCGGCGTCAGCGGTGCCTGCGAGCCGCATCGCGTGGTGCGCGCGCTGGAACGCGGGGCGGACGAGGTGGTGGGAACCCCCTTCGCCTACGTCGAGTTGCTGGCGCGCCTGAATGCGCTGATGCGGCGTGCCGACGGGGAGTGGGCCGCCGGCCTCCTGCGCGTGGATGACATCGTCATCGATCGCCGCGCCCGTCGTGTGACCATCGGGGGAACGCCGGTTGCGCTGTCCGCCAAGGAACTCGGCCTGCTCACCGCGCTTGCCCGGGATCCCCGCCGCGTTGTGAGCAAGCAGGAACTGCTGAGGGACGTCTGGGGCTACAAGTCCATGGGCCGCACGCGCACCGTTGACAGCCATGCCTCCCGGCTGAGGCGGAAGCTCGCGGTGGCATCGGATGGGCGCCGCTACATCATCAACGTGTGGGGTCTCGGCTACCGGCTGGCGGCCGACGATGGCTGAGGATGCCGTGCGGCCGGTGGTGGTTGATCCCGCCCTGGCATCGGATGGGCGCCGCTGCATAATCAACGGGTGGGGCCGGCGGGTGGCCCACGATGGCTGAGGATGCCGTGCGGCCCGTGGTGGTCGAGCATTCGGTGGGGGCCGAGGCGGGGCTGCTCGCGCACCCCGGGGTGTATGTCGTGGCGGCGCCGGGGCGCCGCCCCGGCCGGGTCGACGCCGCCGATGTCATGGACGCACTCGACGGCGCCGGCGCCGATGCGCTGGTGCTGTCGCGGCCTCCGTGGTGCGATCCGGACGTGGCGCCCATCCCCGCGCTGTCGGTGGTGCTCGGCCGCGAGGTCCTGTGGCTGCCACCCGATCTTCCGGCGGCCGCGTGGGCAGCGGCGCTGGTTGCGTCGTGGGCGCGCACGACGCCGGCCCATGACCTCGCCCGGCGCGCACAGGTGGCGGTGGGTCTGGCGGCGATGTCGCCGGCCAACCTTCCGGCACGCGCCTGGGGTCCCGGGGGTACTCGGGTGCCGGCGATGGCGTCGGAGTCCCTCGCCCGGTGGTGCGACTGCGCCTGGCAGCCATGCGGGTGGTGCGATGCCGGTGGCCTCGCGCGGGCGCCGTGCCCCGCCTGCGGCCACCGGGGGGCGCAGGCGTGAGGGTTCCGCGCATTGGACGACCCGGGGCATGGTTCGTGATTGCGGCCGTGCTCGCGACGGGGGCCTTCATGCTGTCCCGGGGGTTCGGCGGGGGCGATGCGCCGGTCCGGAGCGTGCTCGTGGCTGCCCGCGCAATCCCTGCGGGGACGCTATTCGGCGACGATGCCGCGGTGGGCATGCTGGCGACGGCGGAGGTGCCGGCCGACATGGTACTGGCCGGGCTGCTGTCGGCGGGTGACGAGGTGCGCGGCCGTCGCACCGTGGCCGTGATCGGTGTGGGCGAGCCCATCACACAGGCATCGCTCGGAGGCGACCCCGC
>SXGT01731615.1_pt1 | contig 15053 bp, 12 predicted proteins | sample 3176221 | NCBI WGS metagenome assembly SXGT01 (sample SAMN11356862, study PRJNA531348) | freshwater metagenome | isolation source: freshwater sample F1-120 | place: China: Fuxian Lake, Yuxi | collected 2017-12-25
CGACATACAAATACCTGTGAACACGTCAGTGGCGACCCCCTAGCACAACTAATTTCCTCCTATGATTTTGTTGATGTTCTATTTTGCTTGGGACTTTGTGTGCTGGTTTAACGTTCCGATGCGCGGCCATGGCCTGATGCAGGCAATCGCGCGCGTGAACCGAGTGTTTCGCGACAAGCCCGGCGGCCTGATCGTCGACTACATCGGCATCGCCCAGAACCTGAAGAAGGCGCTGAGCGATTACACCGACTCCGATCAGGAAAAGACCGGCATTGATGAGGCGGAGGCGATCGCCGTCCTGCTGGAACGCTACGAGATCGTCAGTGGGATCTTCCACGGCTTCGACTATAAGCCCGGCATCCACGGCGCGCCCATGGAAAGGCTGACCTGCCTCGCCGGAGCCATCGACTGGGTTCTCAAATGGGCCGAGGCTGAAGCCGGCAAGGCCCAATCGGCAGAAGATAAGAAGAAGGCCCATCGGCGCTATCTTGATCTCGTGCTTGAACTGACCAAAGCCTATGCATTGGCCTCGGCCAGTGACGAGGCCCGCGAGATCCGCGACGAGATCGGGTTCTTCCAGGCCGTCCGTGCCGCCATCGCCAAGAACACAGCCACAGGTAAGCTCAGCCAGGCCGACAAGACGCTGGCAGTTCAGCAGCTGATCGACCGTGCCGTTGCCTCGGCCGAGATCGTCGATATCCTGAAGGTGGCAGGGATCGATTCCCCGGACATCTCCATCCTGTCCGAGGAATTCCTGCTCGAAATTCAGGGCATGGAGAAGAAGAACCTTGCCCTCGAGGCCCTGAAGAAACTGCTGGCTGGCGAAATCTCAAGCCGTACCCGGACCAATGTCGTCGAGAGCCGGGCCTTCTCTAAGCGGCTGGAGGATGCAGTGGCGCGCTATCATGCCGGCGCTCTGTCAGCGGTTGAGATGATCAACGAGCTGATCGCGCTCGCGAAGGATATTAAGGCAGCTCAGCAACGCGGCGAAGACCAAGGCCTCACGCCAGAAGAGTTAGCATTCTATGATGCGCTGGCCGAAAACGAGAGCGCGGTCGAAGCCATGGGTAGCGAACAGCTGCGGCTGATCGCCCATGAGCTACTCGAACAGCTGCGTCAAAACGTGACTGTCGACTGGCACCATCGCGAAAGTGCCCGTGCCCGGATGCGGGTTCTGGTAAAGCGCATTCTTAAGCGGTTCGGATATCCGCCTGACCTCGCCGACGAGGCAGTGCAGACAGTACTTGCGCAGGCTGAAGTGCTATTGCGAGAGGTAGCTCCATAATCCGTTCAACGAAGACATCCTCCTTTGTTCGAGAGCAAATCCGTATGCAGCTTGGGGAGGCGCTAAGAATATGGCTTTGATCCAGGGATTTCACTGGTTTCTATGCACTTGGAGATCGAAGGTTTGTGTGTCAGAATCGTTCCGTAAAGCTTGAAATCGGCGGAATTGTAGCGATTTTTGAGCACACGCCATCTGAGTAGGTGCCTCATGTTGAAGTCATCCGACGACCCTGCTGCGACCGAGGACTGGAAGGGTCTCAAAGAAATCGACCGGGCAATCGCAGAAAATCGTCTCATGGAATATCGAGTTAAGAAGGCCTGGGCCGACCCCTGGGAACGTCGTGGTTTGCTCGTTTTTGCAGGATTGATCACAGCCTTCGCGATCTACGCCATCATCCACGATGTGATCTTCTGAATCACCATTCTTTGACATCGTCCGCCGCCTCTTCCGATGCTCCTTTTGCTCCACGGGTGACCGCGTCAAGATTGCCCCGGGATTGACCGATCCGATCGCGGCCTCGCTCCTGCGCCGAGCGGACTTCGTCCCTGATCCCCGAGGTGTCAGGAGCCGCACCAAGACTGCCTGATCCACCGCCACGGGGGCCGTGTGCGCGGACGCTACCCTGGCTCGTAACGGCAGGGCGGCTGACCGGCGCGAAGTCGGGCAGCGTCAATTGCCCTTCAATGTCATCGTGCAGCCGGTCGGCGTAGCTCTCCACAAACCGCGCCTGCAGCTGCTGCCCCTGTGCGCTCATCTGGAAATTGATGTCGTCGAACCGGACCGGGCCATAATAATCGCGGTTGGCCTCGATCTCCGACATGCCCCATTCCCGATAGGCCTGGCTGAGATTGAGCGAACCGGCAGCGTTGGTACCTTCGTACCAGGAGGCCTGGTTCTCGAGCCGGCTTGCCAATTCTTCGGCGCGGCGTGCCTCGACCGAGTAGGTCTGCGCTTCGGTCAAAGAGCGGCTAAGCCCCGCTGCGCTGGTCGAAACCTGCGAGCTAGAGCTTGAGCTGGTTTGGCGCAGGAAGCCCTCGCGCGTGCTGGACCAGTTTCGGGTGTCCGAAAGCTGCTGCAACGTCCCGGTAATCCGGTTGCGATCCTCAGAAGCAATGCCGACGTCGCTGTCGGTCCAGCTCTGGTTTCGTCCACCTTTGGCACCAATGCCGCCACTAAGAACCCCACCTTGTGCTTTTGCCTCAATTCCTGCCTCACCATTGAGAAACCACGAGACAGTGATGTCGTCAGCCGCACGCCGGGATAGCCCGAACTGGCGCTGCAGGGTGGTCGAGGCGTTGTCGACCTCGCTGAATGCCGTGCCAATGCTGTCGTTGCTGCCAGTGCCGCTGACGGTCTCCGAGGAGCGGCCTTGGCTGTAGGCATTGCGGATCTCGTTGAACCGGGTGACAGCCGAGCTGGTCGATTGCTGGGCAAGGTTCGAATAGGTCTCGCTCTGACCACGGCTCTGGCTCGCCATGGTCGAGAGCCTGCTCGTGAAATCCTGCCCCAGCGTGGGCGTGAACGGGTACTGAGAATTCGGCACCGTCGCGAATTCCGCCCCGCTGAAGCTGGTCGTCTGGGTGCCCACATCGCTGAACCCGCGCGTCTGCGGCGCGCCATAGGAAATGCTCGGATTGAGCGCACCTTGAGCGAACTGGCGCGAGAAGACCGTCGAATTGTCGAGGTTGCTGTTGCCCAGCGAGACATTGCCCGTGCTCGCCTCGCGCGCCGCTTCCTCTGCCGCATTCTGCGAGGGGTTGAGGTAGGAAGTCGCCTGGCCGGAGATCGCAAGCGCGCCCTTGGCGATGCCGCCTGCAAGGAATGGGACCGAAGCGACGAGATAGCCGGCAAGGAGGCCAACATCGCGGTTCACGTCGGTCATGCCTGCAAAGGTCGCAAGCGACAGGCCCGTGCCGCCGCCGGCTGCCGCGACATCGCTCGCGCCCTTGAACATCAAGATCATGTGCAAGATCACGAAGAGCGGGCCCCAGGCCGCCAGGTAGAAGAACCCAGTGACATAGCCGCGCAGCGCGATCGGCCCGGTCTTCGGCATCAGGAACAGCGGAAAGATCACCGGGAACATCGCGTAGAACACGACCGTCAGCACGACATTGAGGATCGGGACCCACTTCATCGCGTTCTCGGCGATCGAAGCATAGGTCCGCTCGGTCTGAATGTCGGCACGGGTCTGGGCGAAGACATCGACGCTCGAGGTGCCACTCGCGCCCGCAAACCCGTGCACGGCCTGGTTCATGGCATTGATCGTCAGGACCTGGCGGAAGATGTCACTCGCGTTCTTCGAGACCCCCGAGAGATACTGATAGGCCACCGGCAGGTCGGCGAGCAGCTTGGTCTTGGCGAGCGCCGCCGTCTGGCGCGGATAGAGCTGCCGCCCGGCGCTGAGCGCCATGCTATCGACGAGCCCAGCCCACTGGTCCGAAAGGCTGGTATAGGCATCACGGCAAGTGACGATCGACGCAGTTACGCTGTCATCGGCCTGCCGGGTCACAAACTTCTGCGCCCGCGCCGCGCTACCAGGGGCGATTGTCGTCCAGATATCGTCGCTCTCTGCCAGCTGCTTCATCGAATAGCGGCCGAGCAGCAGATCATAGAACACGCATTGCCGGATGTGCTCGTCGAGATTGGCGGCAAACTCGGGGTCCGAGATGCGCAAGGAGCGCGTCGCTTCCATCAGCCGCGCGCCATAGATCATGCCGTTCTTCGAGTAGTTGAGGTCGTCCGGCAGGCCGAAGACCAGCTCTGCTGAACGCGTGAGATAGTCGCCAACCTGGCTCGTGAAACTGGCCATGAGCGCGAGCCCCAAGGGCACGTTCGCGACGTTCGCCGGCGCCAGGCTGGGGTTGATCCGGTCGGTCACATGGACGTCCATGCGCGGCACCATCAGGCACATGTAGATGAGCGTCGCGCCGAGGAACCAGTTGAGCCAAGCCCGCCAGTCCTGGTTGAAGGCGAGTACGATGGCTCACCGTCACATTGCCTGAGAGCCGGTCATGACCGCGGTCACGACCGAGGTGACGATCGGAACGCCGGTGCCGACGCCGATGCCGACGCCCAAGCGGAACAGGGGTATTCATGGGCAGGACCTTTCGAAGGTTGGTCAAACAGCAAGCGGCCACGCCGTTCGCTGTCTGTTCTTCGTGATCCCTCGATGTGCCTGTAGGAAATCCAGACCTACGCTCTCGCCACTTCGACCAAGCAAAAAGCGACGGGAAAGACCTGTCGGGCCGACCTTCGCGCCAGCTCGCTCGTCTTGAGCGCGAATTCAGCCGGACAATGCGCGGACCATGCCGAAATGTGCGGGTACGCGTCGGATTTCTGCGCGAATCGCCGAAGCCGAGTGATTTGCCGCTTCCTTCATGTTCCTTTTATGTTCTTTTCGTTTTCCTACACCCTTCCTCTTCGCATAGCCGATGAGTCGGTCATTCCAGCCAGAGGAGAAACAGCAATGATCGACATGGGCGTACTTGGTGAAACCCAGACCCGGCAGGACCTCGCAAACCTGCTGCACACCGCCGTTGAACTGAGCGGTCGCAACCGCTGCGAAATCGCCCGCGAGGCCGATATTCATAAGGATGCGCTGCGCCGGACACTGATCGGGGAGCGCAGCCCCAGCGTGGGAGAAGCCTTGCGGATTCTGGCGTCCTCCGGGATGGCCCCGCACGCTCACATGCTGTTGTTTCTCGGCGCTGGCGGAGACCAGGCAACGCGCTGGCTTCAGACCGACATCGCCAGGTTCTTCGAGGAGCTTATCTGCGAATTGCCCGCCGCTCTCGAGCGCGTCCTTGGCAATCAGGTACACGATGTGAAGCCACGTTGGGCCAAGGGAACTGCGCACCGCGTGGCACGACTGCTCGCTGACCATATCGACGAACTCGAGCGCAAGGATGCCCTGTTGGGGGATATCTTCGCGACCAGCGTTGGAGGTCGTCATGACTGAAGGTGCCGCGCCACCCTCCGCAGAGACGAAGCGCGTGACACGCCTCATCCGCTTCAAGGAAGTACAGCACCGTGTCGGGCTTGGCCGATCGACGATCTATCGCTGGATGGCCGAAGGGAAGTTTCCCAAGCCGGTCCAGCTCGGCGGATATGCTGTGGCTTGGGCACAGGAGGACATCGATTTGTGGATTGCTCAGCACGCTCAAAGTTCGACCTGAAATGCACAGATGGGCGGCAAATTGGGATGCTCTGGAGGCGTTGGAAGTTTGCCGTAACTGGTTGAAATAAAGGTCTGGAGACTTGGCTGGACACGCCCAGCCGAGATTTCTATCTGCTTTCACCGCTAAGAATTTGCAAGCTCGGGTGTTCCATCTCGAGGGGCGAAATATGGTGAAATGGCAGGGGGCATATGAAAACCATCAAGTCGATATTCGTGACGATCTTGATATTGCTCGTCGTGAAAGGCTGCTTTTACGTGACAAGTTCGATGTCACGGATGAACGCAGAATCGTCGACCACGAGTGACGACCCCCACTACCCCGAAACTTCTGACACAGATGCGGCAACCGATGCGTCCGACATCCCAGCGGAAGCCGGCGCATCAAGCAACGAAAAGCGAGGTTTTCAGCGTCACGCGCTGGGCAACGGCGTATCGCTCGCCATTCCTGAAAGTTGGTATGTTCTGCCCGGTCAGAAAGTAGCGGCTGTCCGAGCTACTGCGGATCAACTTTATCCTAGCGACAAGTCGTCGAAAGAGACACCTTTCGCCGCAAATTCCAGCCTGGACCCACAAAACCATGAAGCGCAAGCCCGGGTTAGCTTTCTGGCCAAGGAGTTTGACCAAGCAGACTTGCAAAGCGCGAGTGCTGCGGACCTCAATGGCGTTTGCGACGAACTCTATAATGGCTGGGTGCAAAATCCCTCGAGCCCGAGGCTGATTGACCGACCACAGTGCTCCGTCACGAACCTGAATGGTAAGACCGCCTTGCTGACCCACTACGTCCGCGCCGGGAACGTTCCAGGCACGACATGGACCGTCCGCATGATGCAGGTGCCATTGGAAAGCAAAATGGCGCTGATTACGCTTTCACAAATGGATGGTTCGGCAACGGCAGATCAGGTCATCACTGATATCATGGCATCTCTCAGGTTCAACTGATCCCGCTGCCGTAGCGGGCACCTGATCAGGCATATTGGTGCGCGCCCATTCGAATATGGCGCACCCGCTCGATTGCTCGGATCATGCCATTGGAAATCGCGGGCTGGACCGCGATGCTTGCGAGGGCTGTCTCGATCTTCTTGGCAGCAGCGGGCAGAGGTCCGCCAGCCTCTCTTTCGACACGCGCGGAGACCCGATCCAACTCCTTGAGTGGGATGCCGTAGAGCCGATCAATTTCTTCGGTCACCGCTTTGGCCATAGCTGCGTGGTACGAATTCCAGTGTTTGCGAAATTCCGCGGTCAGTTCGCCGCGCCGCTGCCGTTCCAATTGCGTCCTTTCAGCAAGCGCCGCTTTCGAACCAAAGAATTCTCGAAATTTCAGCCAGGCGGCCTTCCCCCACATACTTTCAAGGGAAAAGGAAAAGGGAAGCCTAGGCTCCTTCAAGATGGTCCGGGGTGGTTGAAAGTCCACGCGCAGGAGACTGCCTGAAACCTGCCCGTCAGCATCGAATGACGGGAGGGAATATGGGGCGATGGCCCGACCGACCTTGATGAGCTCAGGAATCGTCTTTCCATTGATGTGGTCAGTGACGGCCGAAGAGGCAGATTTTCCCGCCAAGGAAAATCCGACTTTGCGTTCAGCATCCGACTGATCGTCAGACAACGACACTTGGCCTGTGCGCTCTACGATCCCGTCGCAGATTTCAGCGAACAGATCGCGTAGCATTGGCGTCATCGCTTCTTTGGCATCGTCACGGGCTCGCTCCAAATTTCGTCGATCGAGCTTGTAACGCGCATCAAGCTCCTCGTAGGTCTGGTGCAGGACGCGAAGCGAATCGCGGTATTGGCGCTCCGTGCGCCGAATGGCGAAGTACCGCGAGAGATTGCGGACTTTGTTGCCTTGGCTGATGCAGATGGATTCAATCGTGGCCACGAGCTTGGAGAAGCCGCATGCCTTTAGCTCGTCGTTCGCTTGGTCGGTGAGGGCTTCCCAGGCTCTTTGACCGTTGACCGGACAGATGGCGACCGCGAAGTCGCCGTAGAGTTGTTCTGCTCGCGCGAGAAGTCTCTCCATGTCACCATCTTTCTTCGCAACAAGATCGACGGAGGTGAGCGCGATAATTATCTTCTTTGAATAGGCGGAAAAATAGCGAAGTGCAGCCGCTGTTGCTGCACTGCCAATCCGTTTGGCGCTAACGCACCAAAGGACAGAATCACATCGCCTGAACTGCCACTCTAGGTATTTCCCGCGAGGTGTAGTGTTCATCCAATCAATGAATAGCTTTTGGCTCGACATTTCTGATAGGCCTGTTGCTTGCCTTTTTAGTTCGTCAGGAAAGAGTTGATCGAGACCTTGCGTATCGACGACCCTCACTTCGCTTTGAAAGGCGGAGCGGACGCTTCGCTTCACGTCTCGCTCGACTTCTAGAACGGCAGGATCGTAGCCGCCACCGTCCAGGCGTTTGGTCTCCTCAGCCAAAATGTCCTTGGCCTCGGCTAGTCCCACCTCATGCTCGGAGACCTGGTACAGTTCCGGAACGACGCGGCCAGCATCGAGCCTCTTTAACAACCAATCATGCACGCCCTGTTTTGGGCGCACGTAAAAGCGCGCAATCCGATCGGGCTCGTCCTTCAGCACATAGCGAAGGAAGCATCGTGTCTCGGGCAGCACGCGCACACGCGAAAGCTCTTCACCAAGCAAGCAGTTGACGAGAGTGGACTTGCCAAACTTGCCCTCGCCAACGACGAAGAGTTCGAACGGCTTTCTTTTCGGAGCGACAGCAAAGGCATTGACCGCTGACTGGAATTCTTCAGTCAAGGAAAGGCCTTGATACCGCGATTGGCAGTCGCGAACCGAGGAAGCCAACCATCCTGGCGCCTCCATGGTTCCAAACATGTGGGTTTCGATGGCTGCGCAATGCCCCTCATCGCGCGTCATTTTTGAAACCAGAACAGCGCCATGGATCCGATCTGCAGCACTATGATTGCAATTAGAAAGTACGGCAGCTTGGCGCTCTTTGCCAAAGGCGCGTCGAGTGTTCGAAAGTTTCTTTCGAAACTTGCGTCCAGTGAGGAACGGAGACCCTCTTCAGCTGCGGCAAGCCTTGGCTCCATCGCGGCCTCGATGTCCTTGCCGGCTTGAATGATCCATGGCTTCGTTTGTTCATGGAAGGTTGCCAGCGCCCCATCCAGCGCATCGCGCATGCCTCGCATGTCATTGCGGAACTCGGCTGTGCTATTGTCGAGTGAATCAGACATCCGCGCGGCTTCCGACAGCAGGCGCTCACGGGTCACATCGTTCGCAGCGGCGACGCCTTGAACAATATCGCTCATTTGCCGGCAGAGCCCATCGAGAGCCGTTAGGAGTGAACGTCCTTCAGTCGACAGGCCCTCGCGGTGGCTTTCGAGCAGGGTGGCAATGCGCGAGCCGGCCTGATCGATTGAGCTATTTAGGCGTTCAATTTCAAATTTCTGCTTGCTCGCCTCTTCGCGAATTGGCTGTACAATTTCCTTCGCAATGGATTTCAAATAGCCAGAAAACTCCGCGGCCAATGCATTGTCGATGTCCTGGTCTGATCGCACGTATTGCCCCTGCTTCAATTAAGCATCGAAATGAAATTAATGGACTGAAAACGCCTGGATCGGCACGCCTTTGAATGGCTTGCCCTCCCACAGGCTAGCGAATAGGTGCTGACCCGCAAGCCTTCCACCATCGAAATTGTAAAACCGTGCTCCCGCCTCCAGCAGTTGTCCTAGGCTATTTTGGGAAAGCACACAGCGATCCTGTGTTAGGAGTATTGTATCGAGGCTAATCGTAGCTTCGGCTGAAACCGCCTTTATGCGTTTCCGACCGGGCCAATTTTCGAACGCAGCAGCGACCAGTTTCTCCAGTTCCTCACGGGTCCGATCACCTGCGTTGAAAATGACCCGGACCTCCGTGCCCGCGGGGAGATCTCGAAGCACAGGAGAAAGGCTGAAGTTCAAATCTTGCGTGACAATGTCGAGCCGAGATCCCGGATTGGCGAGTAGTTCGATAATCTCCTTTCCTGACCATTCGTCTTGGGTGTGCGCGCTGCCAAGACGATGCAGTTTTTCGGCAACTGCCTCGACCGCATCGCTCAAATCGGTGACTTCCCTCAAGTCGACGCCATTGGTCAAAGAACTCTGTCTCTCTGCGAGAAGCCTTTCGATCTGCTGGTCAATCGCAGCCCCGACTCTCAATTCAATTTCTGGAAGGGCTTTCTCGACATAAGCGCGCTTCATCTGCGCGATTAGGTCATTGATCTCCGATTTTATTTCTGTTCTGGAAGGGCTAACGTCTCGGCGCTTTTTCCACATCGCCAGAGCGCCGACCGGAATGGCCACCAAGATGACTGGCCAGGTCACAATCGTCGAGATCGCAGCGATCGTTCCCGTGCCAATCGCCGTCATTCCTCCGACATAGACGCCATGGTCGATGACCATCGTCTCTCTGTCCTGGTTTTGGCGATCGACGCTGTAATGCTCGACCAAATTGTCCAGGGGCACCGCTGCTTCCGACAGCGCCAAGGCCTGCTCGCTCACGCGTAGCCAGGTCTGATCTGCCAGCGTCAGAGCATCTTCGGCGACCCTTCGCGAAATCTCGGACAACATCTCGCTGTCGCTCAGCAGCGTTGAGACTTTGTCTATCGTGGCAGGCGCCCAATTCGACTTGGCGAGCTCGCCTTCAATACGGGATTCAAGCTCTGCGAAGATTGTTTCAGCGCGGCGCTCGATGTGATCCACCACATCTTGCAAGGTCATTTGCTTGGCGTCTTGCAGGCCGCTTCGAAAATGCTCGAGTGCGCCCAGCCGATCCTCGATGTCCCGCCGAAGCTCATGCAGCTTGGTAGCCACCAAGGTATTGGCGTTGGCCGTGGTCAGCAATGTTCGGGTGTCGTCGCCTGCTTCCGCGCTGGTCCCAATGGTGCGGTTAATTATCCCCCAGAGGCTCAGGCTCTCGTTCGACACTTGCCCATCGACTGCTGCATCAAGGGCCGACTGGGCCGAAAACGTGACGATTTCGGAGAATACCCCCGGATAAGCCGTATCAACCCACCGCTTTAGAATTTCCGGATCTTCGTTGGTCTCGTCGATGCGATTGAGCACGCAGATGATCGGCTTGCCATCTGCGTGCAATCGAGCGACTGGGTTGGCAATAGCAGCCTTGCCGACCAATGTGGCGTCCATCACCCAAATGGCACCGCTCAGCATGGACAGGTATTGCTGGGCGAGGTGATCATTCTCTTCGCTGCCGCCCAGGCCGGGGGCGTCCCAAAGATCAAGCGTTTGCAGTGCCTCACTTGGCACGCGGTAATCGACCCTCACTACCCCGTCGGCCCAGTCCCGGTCATGCCGGCGCTCGTCAAGGATGGCCATGCATTCTTCAATGGACATGATGTCTTCGCGACCGTTGGCGTACAGGATCGTCGCATCGAGTTCCGAGCCATGTGTGAATCGGCAGATGACAGGCGTCGCCTCGAGAAAGTCGGTGAAGGCGACTTCCCGACCAATCAGAGCATTGATGAGCGTGGACTTGCCAACGCGAAACTCTCCCACGACGCCGAGGCAGAATGGACCGCTGGCGTGCTCCATGCGCTTCATTGCCTGTTCGATAGCCTCGTCGATTTCCGAAGTGTCGATACCCAGCGTCTGGCGAACGCGATCTGATAGGTCCTTCGCCGGCGACAGCTCGTCCCCGGGTGAAGCCGCCATGGGCTCGTCGGAAATGTTCAGGGCTTCCGGTGCAGGCAGTTGCGGGATGATACGCTCCATGGCTGGTTTTCGGCTGCTGGCAGTTGTTCCATAGACGCCGTCTGGGTCTCGGCCATCCGCATTGAATTGTCGCAGGTCCTGCGCATAGCGTCGCGCACCATGCGCACCTTCAATGCCTGCATTGAGGCCCATCAGAAGTTCGTGCGCAAACTGGGGCAATGCGATCGGCAGGTCTTTGTAAGGGGTGAACCCATCCAGCAGGGTGTCTACCCCAAGGTGCGTTGCGATCCCAATGCTCGCACCGCTTACAAAGGTCGAGCCCCCAATCTCGGTATGGCGTAAAAGGGTGTCCCAGAATTCGGAGTGTTCAGCAGGGAGGCGCGCGTGAACAACCTGGGTGAGATCGACTAGCGACATGACCGCCGTTTCGACGAAGGCACCCGCGATGATCGAATGCGTGAAGATCGATCGATGTGCGCCGATGCCGCCTAACAGGTCGAGGTCTGGAATCCCCCCGTCACCATCGCCGCCAGAGCCGCAATAAAAGCCTATTACAGCGCCAAAAAGATGGGTCGCGGCATCGCTTGGGCGGCTCTCAATTGTTTTCGCTATAAGGGCTAGAGTTGATTGCCCGCGTTCGGATATGCCGGCCACAAATTGTTGTGCTCTATCGACCCGATCGTTGGCGTACTCTCCTAATGTCCCGCCATTGAATGCAGATATCACGCGGACCATTTCATCGGCGGACAGGGTCGTGATTTTTGCCAGGAGCGATCCGAAGCCGGTTACACGCATTGCGCTAACCGAGAGGAAGCGTTTCGCGGACCGCTTTCCCCACGCCGACAATTCGGATGAGGGCGTTTGTCCCAGGGCCATTTTCAATTCGGCCGCCAATTGACTTTGCCGCTGGGGCTGAACTGTCAGTACGGAATAATCCCCCATACGCTTGAAACCCCTCTTCCGGCCTAAAAGGCAATAGGCCTGAATCAATCTTAAGTGTGATCAGAAATCGCGTGTCTCGGAGTGGGCTAAATCATCGCGCACTCTCAGTATACTGAACTCTTCCCGCCCCGATCGGGACGCTTCCTCGCCTTTCAATCGCAGCGAATCTTGAGTGTGACGGCATTCGGGAAACTGGTTGCAGCCATAGAATGTCGTGTTGTTCCGCCCTTGGCGCTCGACCATCTGCCCGACAAGGCAGCGAGGGCACTGATCCAGTTCTTTGCCGTCAACCGTCTCGAAGCGAACGTCGTCACCGGCAATCTCGCAAAGCTCGCGAATATAGCGTGAGGGCTTGCGCCGGTTGCAGAGGATGAAGGTCCCTCTGCTGGCGCGGGTCAACGCCACATAGAAAAGACGCCGCTCTTCAGCGTAGGCATAGGTCTCCGGCCGCGGGATGACGAGGTTGAGCAACTCGTCATCTTCGATCCGGCTAGGAACGCCGTAGTCGCCTTCGCTGACATCGAGCAGGACCGTGTAGTCTGCTTCCAAGCCCTTGGAACGATGGAAGGACAGGCCCGTGACCTCAATGTTCGAGAACTGCGGTATCTGCCCGCCGAAGGGATCCAGCAGGTTATAACGCCACAGGACGAGGACCTTCAACTTGTGTCCCTCCTGTTGGCGCCATTGCCCGGCGATACCCTCCAGGAAAGTGTCAAGGCGGCCGAGCAGCTGGAAACATGCAGCCGGAAAACTCGGCTTACGCCATTCCACCGTGACGGGAATCACGCGAATTGATCGCGGGATGCCGGCACGCGTCGAGCGAACGGTTTTCGTGATTTGCGCGGGATTGCGCTGAACGAAGCGTGCGGCCGTATCGGCCAGGAGCTGGTTGCATCGGTAGGTTTGCTCGAGGCGTCCTTGCCAGCAAGCCCCAAAGTTGGCCTCGAACTGAGTGAAGATCGTGATATCCGATCCGGCAAAGCGGTAAATCGACTGCCAATCGTCTCCGACTGCAAAGACCTTGGTGAATGGCTTTTGGTGCTTGAGCGCCTTGATCAGGTTAGCCCGCGGATCCGAGATGTCCTGGAATTCATCGACCAAAATGACTGAGTAGGGGCTCTGATAGCGGCCCGTCTCAACGAGGCGCCCCCAGCAGCGTGCAGGGGCGGTAATCTCCAGGTGTCAGGCTATGGGCCTGTCGTCCAAGCACTTCTGCTTCTTCAAGCCGCCGCAAATCGCGCATCGCCCCGCCGCGGGTCGTCGAGAGGGCAGATTGCAGCTTCGGCGAGAGGGAGGTTTGTGCCAGCGCCTTTTCGGTCAAGGATAGGGCTCGCTCGGCGTCATTCGCCTTGCGCCAATGGCCACTGGCGTTGACTACGTTCCAGGCGTCACCGGTGCGCTCCCAGGCTTCGGTTAGTGCTTGGGCCTCCAAGCGATGCCACGCTGTCTGCAGTTCATCGGTCCAGCAGTATTCGGCTTCTATTCTAAGCCAGGCGACATCCTCGAGGGCAAGGCGCTGTCCCTTCGCAACGCGCTTCAAAAGACCGATGACCCGCCCGTAGTGCTCGTCCTCGACATACCCTAGGCCAAAGCGTCGACGGAGTTCTTTTGCCTCGCGCTTTCGGCGAAGGACCGGGTCGTTCGCCATAGCGGCAAAGGTCGCCTTCACTGCGTCGGCCTTGGCGGCAGCAATTCGCGCGGCTTCGACTTCTGCCTCGGCGGCCTGGATCGATGCCTGCTGGATTCGTAAATTACGCTCCTTGGCGGCCTGAGCTTGAAAGTCAGCCAATGGCAGCTGTCCACTTGCCAATGCATCAAGAGCGAGCAGACCGTTCGATGAAAGGAATTGCCGTGCAAGCGGCGTAATCTGAGCTCCGACGTCGATCCTCTGGAGAATGCCGTGCAATCGGGCTCCGGGCTGGCGTGCACCAGGGAGGTCATCGACCAGGTAGCGCTGCGCCAATGCTGAATTCTGAGCGGGGTTCATGGGCTCCCTGGCAACATATGGGGTCCTGCTTGCCGCAAGTGTCTTCACAGCACAGCTCGTAAAGTCTTCAATCTGGCAGTCCGCTCTTAGAAATCTCTTAAACATCCGCCATGTTCAACTGATTGGTTCGCGCTTATGGGCTCGCCACCTGCTCAAAAGCGGTGACCTTCACCGTCGCGTTGCCTGTCGTACTGAACGCTGACAGTCGGCTCAACTTACCGCTCGGTAAGAAACTCCCTTGAAGCCTAACCGTGCCCATGCGAACTTCCCGATCGGTAAGAAACGTATGATCGAAAATGCTTCCCAGTTCGGCGCGGCCGTCGCCTCTGCTCGCAAGGCCTTGGGCCTCACCCAGCGGGAACTGGCGCTCGCCATCAACAGCGGTGAACGCTTCATTGTCGACTTAGAAGCAGGCAAGCCCACCGCACAACTCGGCAAAGCACTGGCCGCCGCCAAGGCCGTGGGCCTGGGGCTGACGGCTGCTGGCAGTCCGAATGTTTGACAGTGGAACTTCCGGTTCACAGGGGGAGGACCACGTGGTCGCCACGATCAATGCTGACGCGCAGGCAACCCGCATTGCCTATGATGACCACACGCGACATCACACAGCTGCTCGAAGCCGTGATCTTCAACCCAGCTGCACGGAACGATCCATGAACGTATCTCTGCGGGCTTTTTAATCAGCCCATTAAAGTGCCGCTTTTCCCGTTTTGTTCACGAGGCCGATTGGCAGAAATCCGCCATTTTTTGAAGATTTGAGTCCCTAAAAAGGCATCGAACCAATACGTTATTTGAAAGTTGCGGGCCTTTGTGCGGGCCTTTGCGGAAAACCACATCGACTATGTTGCTGTTTTACAACGACAAACATAATTCGATGCGAGTCCTCTTCTGGCACCACTTTTTCCTAAGAATCCATACGCGGGCCGGCGCGCGCGGGGCCTTTCAGTCGGTTTCGGACGGCAGCACCGGGCGGCCGGGGGGCGGGCTTA
>SXGT01276215.1_pt1 | contig 15051 bp, 12 predicted proteins | sample 3176221 | NCBI WGS metagenome assembly SXGT01 (sample SAMN11356862, study PRJNA531348) | freshwater metagenome | isolation source: freshwater sample F1-120 | place: China: Fuxian Lake, Yuxi | collected 2017-12-25
CGTCGCGGCGGCCACCCGGGCCGCCGCCGAGCAGGCGTTCCAGGCGCTGTAACCACGCGCCGTCGTCACCGGAACTCGCGCCGCGCTGGCGCTGTTCGACATCACCGTAGGAGGACCCATGCAGAAGAGACTGCTGGGTGGAGTGCTGCTCTGTGCCGCAGCGACTCTGCCCGCCACCACCCACGCCTCGAGCCACCGCGAGGCCCCCTTCATCACCGAGAACCCGAAAGTCGACGCCACCGACTTCTACCTGTTCGCCAGCTACGAACCCGGCCGCGCCGGCTTCGTCACCCTGATCGCCAACTACCAGCCGCTGCAGGCGGCGTACGGCGGCCCCAACTACTTCACGATGGATCCCGACGCCATCTACGAGATCCACGTCGACAACAACGGCGACGCCAACGAGGACCTCACGTTCCAGTTCGACTTCGACTCGGCGCTGGCCGCGACCGGCAACGGCCTCGCCCTCATGGTCGGGCCCAACGGCAGCCAGCGCAGCGTGGCGGTGCCGCTGGCCAACATCGGCGCCATCACGGCCGGCGCGACCTTCGACGCCGATCAGAACGTGCAGGAGACCTACACGGTCAAGGTCATCCGCGGCGACCGCCGCACCGGCACCGCCCAGGACGTCACCGCCGCCGCCGGCGGAGGCACGACCTTCATGAAGCCGGTCGACAACATCGGCACCAAGACCTTCCCCAACTACGCGCAGTACGCCAACGCCCACGTCTACAACATCACCATCCCCGGCTGCACGCCGCCGGCCTCGACCACCGCCCGCATGTTCGTCGGCCAGCGCTCCGAGGCCTTCGCGGTCAACCTGGGCCAGATCTTCGACCTGGTCAACATGAGCGGCAGCGGCGGCACCGCCAACCCGCTGGGCGCCCAGGACCAGGGCTTCAACACCGTCGCAGGGACCAACGTCACCTCGATCGCGATCGAGGTGCCGAGCTCGTGCCTGGGCGAGAACGGCGCCGACACCATCATCGGCGGCTGGACCACGGCCAGCGTGCGCCAGGCCCGCGTGATCAACCCGACCGCGACCTACGAGAACCCGGCCCGCGAAGGCGGCCCGTGGGTCCAGGTCTCGCGCCTGGGCATGCCGCTGGTCAACGAGGTGGTGATCGGCCTCAAGGACAAGGATCGCTTCAACAGCTCGGAGCCGAGCGGCGACGGTCAGTTCGCCGACTACGTCACCCACCCCACCCTGCCCGAGCTGATGGAGATCCTGTACGGCGCGGCCACGCTGCCGGCGCCCAACAACTTCCCGCGCACCGATCTCATCGCCGCGTTCCTCACCGGCGTGCCCGGCGTCAACAACACCGGAACCACGCTGTCGGAGCAGCTGCGCCTGAACTTCGGCATCCCCGCCACCGCGGCGGCCGGGCAGAACACCTTCGGCGCGGCGCTTTGCTTCGATCGCTCCGCCGCTGGCGGCGTGCTCGATCTGCAGAACGCCGGCTGCGACCCGGCCGGTTATCCCAACGGCCGCCGTCCCGCCGACGACATCACCGACGTCACCCTCCGCGTCGCCGAAGGCTACCTGGCCCCGACCGCCGATGCCGCCGCCGGCGGCGCCGCGATCGTCGACGGCGCCTTCATCGGCAACGCCAGCTCCGCGGCCTTCCTGGCCGGCTTCCCGTACCTCAACACGCCGCGGCCGGGGTCGCCGTGAAGGCCGTACTCCTCCTCGCCGCGGCGCTGCTCGCCGCCGGCCTCGCCGCCTGCGGCGATGACGAAGGTGGGAGCGTCACCGACGCGCCCAACCCGGACGGCAACCAGACCGACGCCATGGACACCGACGCGCCGCCGGCGGCGACGCTGACCACGTTCGTGATCGACCTGGTGACCAACCAGACGGCCGGCAACACCAACCCGCGGCCGTACCTGGACTTCTCGACGTTGCCTGATCCCGACGGCAACAACCCCGCGGCCTACGGCTCGCTCTTTCCGTAGCCGCAGCCAACCTCTCGTCCCGGCCCCGCCGACCGAGCCCGAAGTGGGCTCATCCCATGGTCGGCGGGGCCAATTCCTTCTTGAGGGGCCACGCCTCCGTGTATTCTTCACGCCGCGGCCCTCCGGGGAGGACGCCGCGCCCGTATGGAACCGCCGGTGGTGCGTCGTCGACGTCTGGGCAATCCGCTGTCCTGGCGGATGTCTGATCGCTGCTACGCGATCGGGCTCCTGCTCACGGGGACGACGTTCTTCATCGGCCTCGCCCAGGCGCTGGGCGGCTGGCCGTTCCTGCCGCCCGAGAGCCACGCCACCGATCTGATCGCCTTCAACGTGGCGGCGTTCCTGTCATGGGCGGCGCTGGCGGTGGCGGCGCGGGTCGCCCGCGAGCGCGAGTCGGCGGCGATACCGCTGGCGCTGGCCACGGTCGTGCTCTACGCGGTCACCCTCGCCGCGTTCACGCTCTTCACCGGGCCATTCGGCGCGCCGGGATGGATCGGGTTCCTCGGCGGCGCCGTGATCGGCTACGTCGTGTTCCCGCGCTGGGTGTCGCTGGCCGGGCTCTTCCTCTACGTGGCCCTGGTCATCGTCGGCGCCCAGGCCATCGCCACCGGCCGCTTCGACGGCACCATGCTGGGGCCGGCGGCGCGAGCGGTGATGGTCGAGGAGTCGGCGATCGTGCGCGGCGCGATCTCGACGCTGCTGATGAGCGGGCTGACCTTCACCATCATCATGTGGATCATCGATCGCTGGCGCGACCGCGAAGCCCGCTTCGAACGGCTGGCCACCACCGATCCGCTCACCGGCGTAGCCAACCGCCGCCTGCTGTTCGATCAGTCCAAGCGCGAGCTGGCCCGCACCCGCCGCTACGGCACGCCGACGTCGCTCATCATCGCCGACCTCGATCATTTCAAGACCATCAATGATCGCTTCGGCCACATCGTCGGCGATCGCGCGCTCAGCCACGCCGCTGCCGTGCTCGGCGACGCCATCCGCGACACCGACATGATCGCCCGCTACGGCGGCGAGGAGTTCGGCGTCCTCTTGCCCATGACCGACCTCGACGGCGCAGCCGAGGTCGCCGAGCGCTGCCGCACCCGCCTCGCCGATCGACCGTTCGCGTCCGACGCCGGTCCAGTGACCATCACCGCCAGCCTGGGTGTCGCCACCACGACCGGCAAGGACGGCAGCGACGTCGACGATCTCCTCCGCCGCGCCGACGACGCGCTCCTGCGCGCCAAGGCCACCGGCCGCAACAAGACCGAGCGAGGCTGACGCGTCTCCCACCTGATCTGAGCCTCATCGAACTCCGCCGGCCGACGGAACCTGCACGATCGAATCCCCTCATGTGGGAGGCGCGTTAGCCAGATGCAGCTGGTCGCGGGTGCCGCGGGTGGTGATGAAGGTCGCGGTGATCACGCGCTGGACCAAGGACGCTCACTGGACTGCCGTGCACAAGGCAGCCTCGAGCGCCGCGCCGGTGACCGCCGTGAAGGTGGGAGGCGCCGACGGCTTCGCGCTGAGCTCGGCGCTGGGTGCGATCGGCTGGATGCCGACCGCCAGCGGATCTGCCCGAGGGCGGTGGCCCGCTCGTGTGTCTGCCCGACGAGCTGGCCCGCGCGTGGGTCGGCGGTGACGGCGAGGACTACAACCGCGCCTGCGCGGTCCGCGGCGACACCGGCCTGATCGCGGTCGGCGACGGGCAGGCGATCGTGCTCGGGTATCCCAACAGCACCACCTGGATCGAGGCCGGCAAGAACGTTGGGTTGATCACGCAGGCCATCATCTCCAACTCGGACGAGCAGGTGCTCGCGCTGGCGCTGGAGACCGCCAGCGGCGGCGGCTGGCGGCCGATCGGCAAGCTCGACGTCGGATCCGGCAAGCTGCGCATCCAGGACGCCTGTTCGTCAGGAAAGAAACCGGCGAACGGCAAGGTCGTGTTCCAGGTGCCGCACGGCCGCTACGTCGTCGAGCATCGACGCACCGGGACCATGGCCGCCGAGATCTCGGCGGTGCGGCTGCGGCGCACGCGCAAGAAGCAGTGCCGCTCAGATAAGAGCCGGAGCGTCCAGGTCCACGTCCACGTCGACGTCCACGACGAGGATCGTCAACGATCACGCCCACGTCCACGATCGCGTCCACGACGCGCAACCTCGGCACCGTGCGGACGAAACAGGAAGCATGCTCAGCTTCCAGAAACTCGACGTCTATCGTTGCTCCATCGAATTCCTCGCGCGGTCGGTGAGTCTGCCGGAGGCCCTACCGCGCGGTCACGCTGCCCCAGGGCGATCAGCTCCGCCGGGCGGCGCTCTCGGTTCCGCTCAACATCGCAGAGGCCGCCGGTCGGGCATCCGACGCCGACACCGCGCGGCACTTCGCCATCGCCAGAGGATCGGCCATGGAATGCGCCGCCGTGATGGACGCCTTCCTCGTGCTCGGCGTCGTCGACCCCGGCTAGCACGCGTCAGCGATCGAGTTGCTCGAACGCATCGTCTCCATGCTCACCAAGCTGTGTCGCGCTTGAGGCGCGGGGTCGTGGTCGTCGCCGTCGTCGTGATCGTGGTCGTTGTCGTTGACGACCTCGTGATCGTGGTCGTCGGCGTGGACCTGGAGGTGGACGGTCTGAGTTCCTCCGCCCTATCTGACCGGCATTGGCGCTAGTCGGACCCGGCGCCCAGCGCCCGCGCCAGCGCCGGCAGCGCCGTCCCCAGCGAGGCCTCGACCTTGGCGGCGGCGACGGCGTCGCCGCGAGTCGGCCCCAGGTTGACGATGGCGACCGGCACGCCGCGCTCGGCGGCGCGGACGACGAAGCGATAGCCCGAGAACACCGCCAGCGACGAGCCGGTCACCAGCAAGACCTCGGCCCGATCGAACAGCGCCCACGCCCGCGCCGTGATCCCGGCCGGCACGCTCTCGCCGAACAGCACCACGTCGGGCTTGAGCACGCCGCCGCAGGGTAGACACGCCGGCACCGCGAAGCCGGCGACGTCGGCGTCGGACAGATCGGCGTCGCCGTCGGGCGCTGTCCTGAGCGATGACCGAGCGTCAGCCAGCGGCAACCCCGGATTGGCGGCGAGCAGGCGCGCTTGCATCGCGGTGCGCGCGCAGGTGGCGCCGCAGTCGAGGCAGCGCACCCGGGCCAGGGCGCCGTGGAGCTCGACCACCTCGCGCGAACCCGCCGCCGCGTGCAGCCCGTCGACGTTCTGGGTGATCACGCCGGCCGCGGCGCCCGCGGCCTCGAGCGCCGCCAGCGCGAGGTGGGCGGGATTGGGCCGCGCCTCCTGCAGGAGCGGCCAGCCCGCCGCGCTGCGCGCCCAGTAGCGGGCCCGCACCGCCGCGCTGCCGGTGAACTCGCGGAACTGGATCGAGCGGCGCGGCGAGCGTCCGGCGCCGCGGTAGTCGGGGATCCCCGACTCGGTCGAGACGCCGGCGCCGGCCAGGACCACGACGCGGCGGCCACGGAGCAGCTCCGCGATCGCGTCGACGCTCATTTCTTCAGCGGGTTGGTCGGGCGCGCGTTCTTGAGAGCGCGGCTGACCCGCTTGTTGCAATCGGCCTCGGTCTCGCTGCCGTCCTTGACGAACACCAGCGGCTCGAGCATGGCGGCGTCGTACTCCTCCTGGGTGAGGCGGCCGCGCTTGAGCATGAGACCAAGGATGCGGTCGATCTTGGTGCCGGTCCACCTGGTCAGCGTGCCGTTGCAGTACTGGCGGTAGCGCTGCTTGGGCGAGGGCAGGATCGAGGAGAAGAACGCCGCCTCCTTGGGCGTGATGTCCTTGGCCGCCTTGCCGAAGTAGTGCCGCGCCGCCGGGCCGATGCCGTAGAGGCCGGGCCCGTACTCGATCGCGTTCACGTAGATCTCGAAGATGCGATCCTTCTCCAGCACCTGCTCGATCGAGTACGTGAGGAACAACTCCTGCAGCTTCCGCGACAGCGTCTTCTCGCGATAGAGCAGGACGTTCTTCACCGTCTGCATCGTGATCGACGAGGCGCCGTACTTGAAGTAGCCGGCGTCGAGGTTCTTGATCAGCGCGGTGCGGAACTCCTTGGGGATGAAGCCGTGGTGCTTGTAGAAGGACGAGTCCTCGGTCGTCATCATCGAGTTGAGCAGGTGAGTCGAGACCTCGGTGATGGGCACGAAGTCGGGGTTCTCGGAACCGATCACGAAGCCGACCCACTTGTTGCGCTCGACTTCGACGTAGTGCTCGAACGACTCCTTGAGCCGCTCCATGTCCTCGGGGGTCTCGAGGATGCGGCAGGCGCGGATGGCCAGCGAGCCGCCGAGCTCGGTGGCGTTGAGGTCGGCCATGTCGATGGCCACGTGCAGATCGGTCGAGAACGTCCCCTTCAGCTCGTAGCCCTGCATGTAGGGGGTCATCTCCGGCGGCAGGGCGACCAGGGCGCGCTGGCACGGAATGGCGGGGATGACGAAGCGCGCGGTCATGGCCGCGCGCGCGCGGGTGGCGCCGGCCGGGGTCACGCCGCCGGGCAACGACAGCGTCCCGGTCAGGCGGAACGGCATCTCGCGCGACACGAAATCGCCGCGGGTGAGCGCCAGCGTGCGGGTGTGGCGATCGACCGAGCCGGCGACATCGCCCGACACGTCGAGATCGGGCACCGGCCGGTCGGCCAGCATGGGATGCCCGACGGTGAGATCGTGGAGGTGGAAGCCGCCGACGAAGCCGGTGACGTCGCCGGCGAAGCTGAGGGTCAGCGCCGCGTCGACCGTGGTCTTCTGGTAGTCGACGAGCGAGCTCTGCTCGAGGATCGGCCGCAGGCGATCGAGGCTGAAGCGGTCGGCGCGGAGCTGGAGCTCGCCGTTGCCGCCGGCGCGATCGAACCATCCGCCCGCGGTCCACAGCGTGCCGGCGACGCCGCCGTAGCCGCCGTCGAGCGCGACCGCGATGCGCCCGGCCTCGGCCTCGTCGCGCAGCGTGCCGGTCACGCCAGTCAGCGCGAGGCCCTTCCACGGCGTCAGCTCGCCGCCGCTGACCTCGACCCGGCGGCCGTCGGCGTCGTCGGTGATGGTGAGGCGGGCCGCGGCAGCGACGCGCACCGGCGCGGCCGGCGCGGGCACGCCGGGTGGAGCCGGCGCGACGCCAGGCTCCGCCGGCTCGACAGGATCGAGCGCGTCGCCCAGCGCCTCGTCGAGATCGGCGCCGGCGGCACCGAACCCGTCCTTCAGCCATTGTCCGATGGCGGCGTCGATCGCGACGCGATCGATGGTGATCACCTTGCGACCGCGCTCGAACGTGCCGGCCAGCTCGCCGGCAACGCCACGCACGTCGTGCTTCTCGTCGTCGAGCTCGATCACCAGCCCCCGGACCGTGGCCAGCCGCGGCCGCAGGCTCGAGAGTCCGCTCCGCTTCGGGGTTCCGCCGCCGCCGCCGTCGTCGCCGGCGAAGCGCTCTCGCAGATCGTCGATGTTGCTGGTGCCGTCCCCGGCCCGACGCACGGTCAGCGCGCCGCCCACCACCTCGACCCGTTCGATGCGGGCGCTGGCCAGGAACGACTGCCAGGTGTCGAAGGTGATGTCGACCCGGTCGAGCCGCATCAGCGGCGCGTCGAGGTCGCCGGGACCACGCAGGGTGACGTCACGCAGGACCGCGCGGCCGAGCGACACCTCGATGTCGCCGATCGCCACCTTGCGCCCGACCTTGGCCTCGAGCCGTGGCACCACCCGCGCGCGCACATACCAGGCCCCGACCTTCGGGTAGATCACGCCCAGCGTGAGCAGGACCAGCCCGGCCGCCCCGACGACGATCGCCGCTGCGACGATGATCCGTCGCCGGAGCCGGGGGTGCATCGACCGCTCATACCACACCTCAGTCGGACGCCCGGGGCGGTGGGATTCTTCCGCGGTATCGCGGACCTACCCGCGCCTACAGCAGCTTGCAAGTCAGCGCGACGACCTGGCCGCGGTTGCTCTTCATCGAGCGCGCCAGCATGAACCAGTCGCCGAGATCGACCGACACCTTGGTGTCGACCACGCGCTTGCCGTCGGCGTCGTCGAGCAGCAGACCGAGCGAGAGCCGCCGCTTCTTGGAGCCGGGCGCGGTGACGTCGCGCAGGAGCAGCTCGGCCTTGCCATGCACCAGCGGCACGGAGGCGGCCTTCATCATCGACAGGGTCACGGTCTGCGCGCCCAGGCGCTTGAAGGTGTTCCACGACGAGAACGGCGGCTTCTTGAGCTTCTTCTCGAGCGACTTGAGCTCGGGGTCGAGGGACGGAGCATCGGAGCTCGAGCCTTCGATCTCGACGACGTTGCAGCTGACCTGCACGTCGGCCCGCGCCGCGTGGGTGAAGCCGATCAAGACCGCCAGCGCGGCGATGGCGAGCACGCTGGTGTGTACGCGTCTCATACGTCTCATATCCGGTCTCATATCCCGTCTCATATCCCGTCTCATATCCCCTCCAGCACGTCGTCGGGGGTCACCCAGATCACGGCGGTCTCGGAGCCGCCGTCGTCGTCCTCGATCGTGAACAGAGTGCCGGTGCCGCCAGTCACTTCCAGCGATTCGATCGACGGCGGCGTGGCGGTGAGCACGATCGGATCCGAGCCGCCGCTGCCCACGTCGGGCCCGGTCGCGCTGCCCTTGACGGGCACCTCGACGGTGCGGATCTCGACCCGGGGCTCGGCCCGCAGCACGAACGCCAGCGCCGCCACGGCCCCCGCCGACAGCGCGCCGGTGAGCAGGTGACCGCGATGACCATCCACCCAGCGCAAGAATCGCGACCACACTCCGCCGGCGGAGGCTGACGGCTCGCGATCGGACTTGGCCCGCTCGGGAGCCTCGACTTCGCCGCCGTCGAGGCGGCGCTCGACCAGGGTCCACAGCCCGGCCAGCCGGTCCTCGGCCTCGTCGGTGGCCAGCTCGAGGTGCCCGCGCACCAGGTCACCGACCTCGCGCACGGCTGCGACCTTGACGACGCCGTTCGCGCCGGCGGCGCGCTCGAGCGCACTGGCGTCGGCGGCGTCGAGTTCGCCGTCGGCCAGCATCATCAAGTCAGGGTCGGTTACCTTGGACACGGGGTTTCCTGGAGAGGTTAGGAGCGTGGGCTCGAATCTATGACTGTGGATCCTCTGCCTCTGATTCAATGCCTCGGCGATCTTCCTCACCGGGCTGATCTCCCGGGCCGTTCGCCAGATTGGCCGGACGATCGTAGAGGTCCACCAGCCGCTTCTGCATGTTCCTGCGGGCGTGGAACAGCCGGGACATGATGGTGCCCTTGCTGCACCCCATCACCTGGGCCATCTCCTCGTAGGACAGGCCCTCCAGCTCGCGCATCACGAGCACGGCGCGGTGGTTGTCCGACAGCTCGTCGAGCGCGGCGGCGATCCTGTCCCGAATTTCCCGATCCAGCAGTGCCCGGCCGGGATTTCCTCCGATGATCCGAGGGATTAGCGAGTCCTCGCCCAGTCCACCCTCATCCAGCGTGCCTTCGGAGAAGTCCACCACCTTCTGACGCCGGTTCTTGCGCAGATGGTCGATGGCCAGGTTCATCACGATCCGGTACAGCCAGGTGTAGAAGCTGGCCTGGCCCTCGAACTTGTCGAGGTGTCGGTGGGCCTTGATGAAGGCGTCCTGGACCACGTCGAGAGCATCGTCGGCGTTGCGGACCACGCCGAACGCGAGTGAATAGGCGCGCCGGCTGTACCGTTCGAACAGCGAGCGGAAGGCGACGCGGTCGCCCTTCTGCGCCCGGGCCACGAGCTCGCGGTCGTCGATGCCGTCGCCCGCCGGACGCGCGGGCGACCGCGCAGGCGCTGGCTGGGCCTGGGCCCGCTTGGTCACGCCGGGGTTATACCGCACGCGGGGTGGGAGCCGTCGCCAGATCCCTCTCTCATGTGTGCAACTTGCGCGCTAGACTCCTTTTGATCGGACGGGGTCGCCGTCCGGGGCCGCCGTGCAATCGCTCGCTTCCATTCGTAGCTTCCTGGCCAGTGTGCGTGCGCGTTTGCGCGGTCACGCCGCGGCCTCCGCGCTGATCGCCCTGGGTGTGCTCGCCGCCGTGCTCGGCCTCGCGCTGCCGCTCGCGGGCTGGGCGCTGTCGCCATCGCGGGTCACCGCGCTCGCCCTGCTCGCCGCCAGCGGCGTCATCGGCGGCCTCGGCATGATCACGGCGATCGTGCTTGGTGGGATCGCGCCGGCCCGACGCTGGAAGACCGATGCGTCGGTCGCACGCTGGGTCGGTGCCCGTGACAAACAGACCCAGGAGTTCCTGGCGTCCGATCTGCTGTCGACCGTGGAGCTCAACGCCGCGGCGCCGTCGCCGACCTCGCCGTCGCCGGCGCTGATCGCGGCGCTCACCGAGGTCACCGCCGAGCGCGTCGGTCGCATCGACACCGCGACGCTCTTCGATCGGCGCTGGCTGCGGCGCGGCAGCGCCACGCTCGGCGCGCTGATCGTCGCTCACGGCGCGGCCATGATCTTCGCCGGCGGCGCGCTCGCCACCGGCTGGCGGCGGCTGACCGAGCCGCCGGCGCGCCCGTTCGGCGGAGCCGCGCAATCGTCGGTGCCGCTGGTCGGTGATCTCGGCATCGTGCTCACGCCACCCGAGTACAGCCGGCGGCCGGTGCTGCACCTGCCGTCGACGGCCGGCGACTTCCGCGCTCTGGCCGGCACCCGCGCCCACTTCGAGACCCGCCCCCTCGACACCGAGGGCACGCTGTCGATCGTGCTCGAGCGCGACGGCGCCGAGCCCGAGATCGTGCCGCTCACCCCCAGCGCCACCGGCCCCGAGCTCACCGGCGAGCTGGTCATCACCGGCGCCGCCCGGTACCGCTTCCAGAGCGAGCGCCCCGGCGGCCACCGCACCATCGAGGCCATCGCCCACGTGATCGAGCTCGAGCCCGATCAGGCGCCGACCGTCGAGCTCTACGCGCCGGGCGACGATCTCGACGTCACCGACATGAAGCGCATCGAGCTGGCCTACGTCGTCGAGGACGATTTCGGCGTCGGCCGCGTCGAGCTGGTGTGGGATGTCAACGGCAAGCCCGAGCGCAAGCTCCTGTCAGCGATGCCGGGCGCGCCCGGCCGGGCCCAGGGCAAGGTGGTGTGGGACCTGTCCGAGGTCGCGCTGCCGCCGGGCGCGATCGTCAGCTACCACCTCGAGGCCTCGGACAACGACACCGTCGACGGTCCCAACATCGGTCGCTCGCGCGACCTGCGCCTGCGCGTGTTCTCGCCCCGCGAGCGCCACGAGCAGCACCTCGCCCGTCAGGCCGAGCTGGCCGAGAAGGTGGTGGGCGCGCTCGGCCACCGGCTGGTCACCGCCGCCAGCGCCACCGATCCCTCCGCCCCAGGCGCGATCGATCGCGAGGCGCTCCATCGCGAGCTGTCGGAGATCACCGTCGAGCTGGGCACGCTGGCCGCGGCCTACGAAGCCGACACCCTCGCCGACGACGGACTGCGCGAGGCGCTCGAGGCCATGCGCGGCCGCCTCGACAAGGTGGTGGCGCTGGAGGAGAAGCAGCTCCAGCGCGAGACCGCGCTGGTGGCGGCCGCGACCAAGCGCGGCCAGACCGCGCGGCTGGCGCCCGGCCGCTGGAGCCCGATCGACAAGCAGGCGGTGAGCGAGCTCGAAGACGACGTGCTGGCCCTGGCCGACTGGCTCGAGCGCGAGCAGATGGAGGGCATGCTCGACGTCGCCGACGAGATCGACGCCCACCAGAAGCGACTGGCCGAGCTGCTCGCCGAGTACGCCCGCACCGGCGACGAGAAGCTGAAGGCCGAGATCCTGCGCCAGATCCGCGCCATCGAGCAGCGGCTAGCCGAGCTGGCGCAGAAGCGGCGCAGCATGGCCGACGACGTGCTCGACCAGTTCGTGCACGCCCAGGCCCTCCAGGATCAGAAGAACGAGGGCTGCCTCGACGAGGTCCGCCGCCTGGTCGACAAGGGCGACGCCGTCGCCGCCCAGGCAGCGCTCGAGCGCTGCCGGCGGGGGCTCGATGACGCGGCGGCGGCGATGGAAGACGCCCTGCGCAGCCTGCGCGGCGATCGCTTCGCCGACGGCGAGAAGAAGCTCGACGAGCTGATGGACGAGCTGGCCGACGTGACCCGCGATCAGGCCGACATCGCCGCCGAGGCCGATCGGATCTTCGAGCGCTACGCCGAGCGCGCCGACGACTTGATGCACGACCTCGCCCGCGGCGCCCAGCGCCGGCTCGGCGTCACCGTCGATCGCCTGCAGGAGAAGCTCGACAAGGTGCCCGACGGCGGGTTGACCCCGTTCGCGCGCGAGGAGCTGGAGATCGTCGACAAGCGTCTGGCCGATCTCGAGCGCATGCTCGAGGACGGCGACATCGCCGAGGCGCTGGGCATGGCCCGCCAGGCCCGCCAGTCGCTCGAGACCGTCGCCGGCGAGCTCGACGCCGCCCTCTCCGACGATCCGCGCTCGCCGTGGGCCCAGGCCACCTCCGAGGCCCTCGACGCAGTCGAGGGCGCGCACCCGCTGGCCGAGAAGCTGGTCGACGAGCTCGAGGCGATGACGCCATCGCCCGATCAGATCCTCGGCGGCGACGACAAGCGCCGCATGGACGCGCTGCGCCGGCGCCAGAGCATGAACCGCGACCGCGCCCGGCGGCTGAGCGACCGCGCCCGCACCGTGCCCGGGCTGCCCGGCGACGCCGGCGAGTCGATCGCCCAGCGCCTGAGCGAGGCCGGCACACCCATGGACAACGCCGAGCAGCGTATGGGCAAGCGCGATCCGTCGGGATCGCGCGACGAGGCCCGCTCGGCGGCCGAGGCGCTGGAGCGCGCCCGCCAGGAGGCGCAGAAGGCGGCCCGCCAGGCCCAGTCGCAGGGCGACGCCCAGAACGGCGACGAGCCGGTCCGCATTCCCGGCGCCGACGAGTACAAGGCGCCCGAGCGCTTCCGCGAGGAGCTGCTCGAGGCCATGAAGAAACACGCGCCGTCGGGCTACGACGAGCAGGTGCGCCGCTACTACGAGGAGCTCATCCGATGACGGCGTCGCCACCCCGACGTCACCCCGTGGCCGCGGGCCGGGTGCTGGTCGTCCTGGCCGCGCTGGCGATCGCGCCTGCCGCCCACGCCCGCCGCGATCGCCCCATCACCGGCGACGCGCTGCGCGCCGCCCGGATGCTGTCGTCGGCGCGGATCGACGACGCCCGCCCGCTGATCGCCGACCTGGTCAAGAAGGCACCCGACGCGCCCGAGGTGAAGTGGCTCGAGGCCGAGCTCGCGTTCCTCGACGGCGACTACGATGGGGCGCTGGCCAAGCTCGAGGGCGTGCCCGACGACACGTTGAGCGGCCTGGCCGGCGAGACCCGGCGCCTGACCGAACGCACCCGCGACGTGACCGGCTCCTTCGCCCACAAGGAGTCGCCCAAGGGCCGCTTCGTCATCTACTACGCGCCCGGTCCCGACGAGGTCATCGTCGATCTCGCCGGAGAGGTGCTGGATGCGGCGTGGGAGACCATCGGCGACGATCTCGGCTGGCGCCCGACCGGCAAGGTCCGGGTCGAGATCGTGACCGCGCCCTCGGATCTGGCCAAGGTCTCGACGCTCACCGAGGAGGAGATCGAGACCACCGGCACGATCGCGCTCGCCAAGTACGAGAAGCTCATGGTGGTCACGCCGCGGGCCACGCTCACCGGCTATCCGTGGATGGACACGCTGGCCCACGAGTACACCCACCACGTCATCGCCCACGCCACCCACGACACCGTGCCGGTGTGGCTGCACGAGGGGCTGGCCCGCTTCGAGCAGACGCGCTGGCGCGCGGCCCCGTCGAGCACGCTGCCGGCGACCGACCAGCAGCTCCTGGCCAGCGCCCTGTCGCGGCGCCGGCTGATCGATCTCGACGCCATGCACCCGTCGATGGCCAAGCTGCCCAGCCAGGAGGCCGCGGCCCTCGCCTACGCCGAGGTCTTCACGCTGGTGGGATGGATGCACGGCAAGGTCGGGTATGCCGGCCTGCGCCAGGCTCTGGCGCTGCAGCGCGACGGCAAGAGTGCGCGCCGCGCCATGGGCGAGGTGCTGGGTACGACCTGGGTCAAGCTCGAGCGCGACTGGAAGGCGCATCTGCGCACGCTCGATCTCTCGGCCGGTCGCGCCGCCGGCAGCCACGGCCGCCGTGTCCGCTTCGACAAGGGCGGCGGCGACGACGAGAACGTCGGAGTCGACGAGGTCGCCAACACGCGCGCCCGCCGCTTCGCCCGCCTCGGCGGCATGCTGCGCGCCCGCGGCATGATCGCCGCCGCAGCCATCGAGTACGAGAAGGCCCTGGCCGCAGCCGGCGCCGGCGCCTCCGACCCCTACGTCGCCGGCAAGCTGGCCCGCACCTACGTCGAGCTTGGGCAACACGACAAGGCCATCGCCCTGGCCCGACCGCTGGTCGCGATCGACGAGCACGACGCGGTGCCGGCGGTGACCCTGGGTGTGGCCCTGGCGGCAGGAGGAGATCACGCCGGCGCCCGAGCGGCGTTCGAGCAGGCCCTGCGTGTCTCACCGTTCGATCCAGCGGTAAGGTGTGGACTGGCCGACGCCTACGATCACCTCGGCGCCGGCGCGATCGCCCGCCGCGAACGCGCCGCCTGCGAGCGCCTCCGCAACTAAAGACGATGAAGCCCTACCGCGCCACCTCCGAACTCGACACCTCGCCGACCACGCTCGTCGCCTCGCCGCCGGGCGTCGAGGTCACCCGCGTCGACGACATGATCGACGCGCCGGCGCCGGAAGCGCGCACGGCCGACGAGCAGCACGCCGATGATCTGCGCGCGGTCGCCGAGATCGCCCACGCCCACGATCAGATCGTCGGCGAGATCGACAAGCGCATCGTCGGCCAGCGCAAGGTGGTCGAGCACCTGCTCACCGCGCTGTTCGCGCGCGGGCACTGCCTGTTCGTCGGTGTGCCCGGGCTGGCCAAGACCCTGCTCATCTCGACCCTGGCCGAGACCCTGAATCTCAGCTTCCAGCGCATCCAGTTCACGCCCGACCTCAAGCCGGCCGACATCACCGGCACCGAGGTGCTCGAGGAGGACCACGCCACCGGCCGGCGCGGCTTCCGCTTCCTGCGTGGTCCCGTGTTCGCCAACATGGTGCTGGCCGACGAGATCAACCGCACCCCGCCCAA
>SXGT01769123.1_pt1 | contig 15051 bp, 11 predicted proteins | sample 3176221 | NCBI WGS metagenome assembly SXGT01 (sample SAMN11356862, study PRJNA531348) | freshwater metagenome | isolation source: freshwater sample F1-120 | place: China: Fuxian Lake, Yuxi | collected 2017-12-25
ACCGAGCATGCACCGCGCGGGGGCGATGAACTTAATATTGTGAAACCTGGCGCAAACTACGGTTGGCCGCTGGTGTCATTTGGGATAGATTACAGCGGCGCGGCATTCAAGGAACCCTGGCCCAAGGCGGATGATCCGAAACAGAAGGACATTGAGATGCCTGTCTATCGCTGGATGCCGTCGATCGGTGCGTGCGGTCTGGATATTGGGAAAGGCGGCGTGTTTTCACACTGGACTGGCGACCTGTTCGCAGGCGGATTGTCGGGGGCCAATGTAGATCGCATTCGAGTGAAAGATGGGAAACTGGTTGAGCGAGAAGAACTGTTGTATGGAAAAGGTCGCGTACGCGATGTCGTGACTGGTCCGGATGGTTCGATTTATGTGGTACTGAACGGGCCTGACAAGGTCATCCGGCTATCGCCGTCGAAATGAGGGCGGAGATTCATGGGAGAAATACTGCATATTTTGTCGCCGCAGATTGATCGAAATGTGGTGTGTGAAACGCTTGGGATCAAACCTGCATCGCGGGAATGGACATCGCTGAGTTGGAAAGATGGCAAGGCGAAAATGCAATTGGATGCATTTGAGTCTGGAAAAGAATTCAAGGAAGTTCTTAGCTGCTATCAGCAGTTGTTTGAAAATGTGGCGGAAGGCGCGGACCTGAAAGAGATCAAGCGACGGTTGCTCGCTACGAAGTGGCTTCTTCGCATTACCGCTAGCCCCGACTTTGATGCGACTGCAGCAGACTCTAACTCAATTGCGAGCTTGGCGATGCAATTGGATGGCACCTGTATCACAAGCAGTGCGGTGATCGACCCGGCAACCGGCGACGCGATTCTGGCATGGGATAGCGAATGAGATTGGATTAGAAAGAGAACCCGACGACTGCGAAATAGTCTACCACGCTGGCGTTTTTGGAGGCGGAGCGTGAGTCGTAGCGGTGCTCAAAACCAGTACGCAGATTCATCTTGAGTTCCGGGTCGATGAGAATCTGCCAACCAGCGCGTGTGACACTGCGAAACTGGCCTTGCTTACGCATATCGGGGTAGTATTCAAAGTTGGCGTACAAAGAACTGCGATCGCTTACTTTGTAATGTCCATCTAATGCAAAGATACCAAGTTCGGGAATCAATGCGTTTTCGCCATTGATTTCACGTGCGCCGCCAAGTCCTAAGCGAGCGAGGATCGTGGTTTTTTCAGTCTTTGTCACAGAGTACCCAAAACCGACCGCCCCACCGATGCGTGCATCCCACGCCTGCTTGTCGTCGATTTCAAGTCGCCCTTGCGTCCACATGCTCCATGGCGACTCCGCCGCGAATTTCCAGTCGTTGCGAGCATTGATCTCGCCACGGTTTTGCGTAGTGCCGTAGTTGTTTTGACCGTAGACGTACGACGCGTGTGCGGTGGTGTTCAGTTTGGCACTGGAACGGGCCATCGAGAAGTTGAGCCGCACGGTTTGAGAGTCAATTGGACCAGTGGTTCCGTTCAGGCCGAATTCAACCGAGCGGGACCACCCTTCCCAGAAGCTCTTGTCATCTTTTCCTGTAATCGCCTCGACAGGATCCATTGGCATCTGGATCTGGTTTGCATTGGGCAAAGGGTTCGCCGGTTTGGCAGGCGGTGGTGGCGGAGGCGGAGGAGGGGGCGGTGGAGGCGGGATCGGTGGTAGACCAGGTTCGGAACTGGTGATGCCCGGCAATGGAATTTTTACTTCGCCAAGAACCTGGTGGATCAGAATCAGATACTCGTGAGTTACGAGTTTGATTGTTCCCTTGATCGTTTCACCGTTTGCCAGTTGAAGCATGACCTGATTGCTAACGGTGACATTTGTGCCACTGGATACAGGGGGAAGCGGCTGCGGAGTCTGAGCGGAAGAAATCGAAGCGCACATTCCAACCAATGCGGCTATCGCGATGCCTGCTGTTGGGCTGTGAATTCCGATTCTTCCCATCTTCGGCCCTCTCTTTTTCGAGGAATTGCTCATTCAAGCAAGTCGCCGGATTCGCAGTACTATACCACCCCCGCCCTCCTTTGAGCAGAGCGGGGTCACTTGTAGTTTATCGAAATCTGCCCCTAGATGCATCACGATTTTGCCCAAGTGCCGTATTTATTTTGATATCGTGATAATTGGGAAGTGGGTTGTTTGAGTTCCGTGGGAGCGCAAAGTTCGCCCACAATCCGCGGTTGTACGGGAAATGTGTGCAATCTCTCTATAGTTGATCGACATATCGCCCGGGGCGTAAAGATCATTCAAAAGTGCCACTGATCTTAAGAGGAAAATTCAAGATATCTGCAATCTCGGTTGCTGATTTCTTTCCCAATCCTGAGAGTCTCTTGATAATCGGCCCGGGGTTGGAAAATGCGAGAGCACCCAGAACAGCAAACTTGTTCTCAAGTACCTCATTCAGGTCGACCTTGTCTGGGCCACTTGCATTTCGGGCATGCCCACCAGGATACATCACAAGGCCCGAATCGAGGACATTTCCCTGATCATCCGTGATCACCATCGAGGTAGGAATTCCATCGGGGTACTTGGCATCGTACTCGCTTCCACCATGCTCAAAGGTCATTTTCTCCATGAGAGCGCGAGTGACAGGGTGGTGCAGTGCCTCGTGATTGAAGTCGTGTGGCGTGAGGATCAGTTCCTTCCAGCCCAGCGGCCGCGCGGTCGTTTGACGCAACTCGAGTGCTTTGCGGAGCATGGTGCACACAAGATAGAGCATGGAGTGATCCGCAGATTGACGTGTCTTGGGATTGCGTTTTGCAGGATCACCGATGATGCCAAATGCTGGTTCGTACGCCACTACCACCATCTTGGCAATTGCATCGCCAGATTGATCGCTAAGGAGGTACGGATTCTTGTTGATCAAGTTGATCAGACCTTGCAACGCGCCGGCGGATTGGTGCTCATACAGCCCAAGCTTAAAGTGCATTCCCATGACCGCAAAATCGCTTCCAGTGCGGCTGAGAAACAGGTCAAACGGCGAAGCATCGGCCTTATCTGAATTTGCCTTGCTTGAACCAACCTTCTGGAACATCTGCCCCGGACCTTCGAAAATCCTGAAAATTGCCTCGGGGTTACGGAAGATATCGCGTGGCCCCATGAAGCCTGACATTGAACGTTTGACGGACAAGATTGCGGCCTCGGTCGTAATCGCCGCGGATGCACCCTTAGAATCAGAGAGTTGCTTTCCCGCGCGGATGGCTCGGAACGGAATGTAGTGGGCGACAACCATGCCGATCGCCGATTCAATTTGTTCAGCGGTTGCACCCATCATTGCGCCAAACGTCGCTGCTGAAGCAATCCCGCCGTGAATGACGTGATCGATCTTGTAGGTCTTGGCACTGAATGCTTCGGCAAGACGGCCGCGGATTTCATCAACCAGTAGCATTCCGCGAAGTGCAAACTCACCATCCTTGCCGCACATTTGTGCTGCCGCGAGGGGCACCGCATAGAAATCGTTGTGGCCGAATTCGCCTGCCGTCTGCTTCCTCGATGGATTGAAGCCGAAGTTTGTTCCGTTGGAATCCCATTCGCGAACTGCGGCACAGTTTGCCACAATGGCCTTTTCAACTTGCACATCCGCAGCAGATCCAAAAACAGGAGCGCCGTTTCTCACAACCTTGGAAGCCCAGTCGCAACCGGAAAGTGACCCGGCGCCTCGCACTGCCGCCGGATAGGTTCCCGCTTCATTTCGCAGGAGGACGGGCGCGTTGGTTCCCATTGCGATTGCGGAAAGGCCGCAGATACACGCATCGGTGAAAAACAAGTTGGTCCGGTCCAGTACCGCCTGATCGGGTTCGCCTCGCTTGCCTTTTGCATCAGACATGAAGTCGATTGCGTACTGAGCGATACCGAGGGCTTGATTGGAATTCGCGGGAAGATGAACAACGTCGGACATTTCTGACTGCTCCAGGTAAATTGACAAATCCGCCGGCTGTTCCGGGCGGGCTGGAGGGTAGTACACAGGTTGATTAGGCACAAGATACTGTCATGCCGGAAGGCGGATTTCTCTCAACTGGGAACCTGTTTTTTGCTAATTATCGCGGATCGGCGGGGGGTGGCATGGTATAGGGCTTTGACTTCTCTACTTTCTTTTCCTGCTCAGTCCCCCAGGGGTCAAAGGTGAAGTTCGCATCTGGAAGTTTTTGGAAGAACCGCCCCAGCTTTGTGTTCGCTCGCTTATGGAGGTTCTCGTTCGTCCTCTTGCCATCGGGGTCATCTGGCAGCGGTGCCTTTGGACCCCGGATAACAAGCCGTTCCCGCGGATGAGTAAGTTCCATCATGCAGCCAGTTGACAGAAGCAGACTCAGTGCCAGGACACAACCTCGCGTTGATCGACTGACTTCCGGCACTTGTGCGTCCTCCAATATCACGCAAATCTCAAAGAGACCGATGATCAGGCCTGCGAGTGATATACGTCTTCAATTCGCTTAACATGCTCAACGTAGCTCAGGAGATTCTCTGACACTGCATGGACCTCTTTCGGACTTGGAACTATCACTTCCCCCCGCACTACGCGAGAGATTGTACTCGCCAGATCATCAGCATCTGCACCGTTAAAGTACACTCCGTTTCCACACCCATTCTCGCCATGTTCGCGAATAAAATCTACCACGCCGCCAAGCCGCGAAATGATCATGAACTTCCCGGAGTTCAGAAGCTCTAACATCACCAGCGGCGCGTTTTCCATCCAGATATGCGGCACAATCGCGACATCGAAGTCCCGGTGAATGCTTGCAAGTTCCTCATACCGATACCCACCCAGAAAACTGACTTCCGGATATGGCGCCAAACGATGCCTGAAAGAAGAATCGTCTCCAAACGCTCGAATGACAAAATGACACGATTGCCGAACATCTTGCGCAAGCAGCGGAATCGCACGCGTCAGAACCTCAAGCCCCTTATTCGGAAACACTGTCCCCAGAAATCCGATGCGCAGCGGACGATCTAGTGTCGCGGCATTCCATGGACGTTTGTCATAGTACGTATGCCCACGGGCAACTCGTCGCAGCGCATCGAAATGCGGTTGTCCATATGGAACAAACTTGCATTTTTCCTGAGGGAACCCCATGGAGACCAGGACATCAGTGATGAACCGGCTCGGTCCAATGACGCGATCTGCATGTGCCAAGGCCGCTAATCCAGCCAAACGGCGATTTCCATAATGATCCAGCACGGCAAGGTGATGAGTTTTGCCGAGCAACTCTTCGTTGGCGTCACGCGGCTGACTGACAACACGTGCTCCCTCATTTCCGCGACATGCTCCGGGCGCGGCCAAGGGTGGCCCCATTGCTGGGTCTACGCACAACATCGTCGGATCCAACCCGTCGTTCGTCGTCTTAACCTCTCGTCCGGTCAGCGATCGGTGTTTCAATCTGCCCAATGCAGAACGTGCCTCGCGCATGAACTTGGCAGAATTGGGACCGAGTGTCGCCCAGGCCAACGCCTGCAGCTTCCGATTGCGAATCTCTACCTCCGGCGCGGTAGCTGAAATGCAATTCTCGCACGCTTTGCCACCCTCATAGTCATGGCACACGCCAGCTTCGTTTCGCAACAAGTCAACCTGAGGGCACACATACCAATGGTTGTGCAACGTTACAACCAGCCTGCGACCGCTCGCCTTGATTGCCGGCAATAGATCGAGACTCAAGCCTTCCAAAGAATGGACGTGCACCACTTCAACTCGCTGCGATTTGAGCCAGTGCATCACCAGTCGTGTCTGCTCCGGGCAGCTTATTTCCTTTTCTTGATTCCGGAAGTTGTAACGACTGATCGCAAGATTCGGGCTGTTAATTAGACTATGGCACTCCACTCCTCGCCATGTTTCAACATGCTCTATTCGCATGCCTCCAAATACCGTGTAGTCCATCCCTGAACGCAAGTAGCAGACCTTGTGACCACTCAGCGTCAGCCCGCTCGCAAGCTCTGATGCCGACAGGTTGTATCCACTGCCTTCCCGTTGCTGACTACTCAATTTCGCCCAACCGATCACGCAAATCGAAAGTGGTTTCGCCGATCTGGGCCAACCATTGGGTTCACCTGACATGCGCCACGCCCTCTGCAACGGCCGACGGCAGGCACAGTTGTTGGTACAGACCCTCCATCTCCGATGCATGCTCCTTCATTGACTTGGGTCGTCGTACCGCCGCCTTCAATCGCGGCAACAGCTCTGCATCAGTCACAAGCTGCGTCAGCGACGTTGCAAGTGCTTCGCGATCGTTGCCACGGAACAACAGTCCGTTGACATTGTGCTGCACCAAATCAGGAATCCCGCCGACGTCTGCGCCGATCACCGGCAGACCGCACCCCTGAAACTCCATTACAGTCTGCGGCCCGTTATCCCACCAGATACTTGGAACCACTCCGACATCCTTGTCTGCTAGAAGTTCTGGCAAACTGTCGAACACATAACCGTCTTGTGTTCCCAGGAAACTGATTTTGCTTCGCAGACGGTCAAGCCGAGGCATTGCCGACTCAAGGTTCTGAGCGTAGACATGCAACCCAAATCGCGATGAGATTGCAGGGTCAAGAAGTTCAATCGCATCAAGCAATACATCAAGCCCCTTGTAGCGATTATGAAACCCGAGAAACACGAGGTTGATCACTGCCCCATCGACTCTCGCTCGACTTCTACTTACAAACTCACTCGCACGCGTGCCAATGTTAAACGTGTGAACAATGCTCGGACGAACTCCCAGCCGTTGAAACCGCTGTGCTACATACTCAGAAACCGCATGAACGGCATCGCATCTATTAAGCATCGCCAGCATGGCCGCACGCCGCCTTCCAAATTTGTTGGTAAGGTCTGGCCGCGAATCCGCATTGATTTCATTGGTAATCGCGGCCAAATCTGCCTTTGGTTCCTCGGGCTTGCCCCCCACTGCCGCCGCAATCGGTGGCCGTCCTCGTACTTCCTCGACAGGAAAGGGGCACGCCTTGATAACATCTTCTGCGGCCTCAACAGCGTGAAATGGAAGCGGCAACCTCCCATCAACAGTCGGCATCAGAGGTTTTGTAATCGGTACGTTCAGCCGTTTCATTGCGCCGGTCCAGCGACGCAGATGTTCATGCCTCGAATCAAACTCCTCCCCCACTGTCGCAGCACATCGTTCGCAGGCGGCTCCGCCTTCGAAATCATGGCAGGGCGTCAGCCCACATTGCATGAGATACACCTGCGGACAGATCGAATGGTAGTTGTGCAAACTGAATACCACCCGAGAACCATCAGACACTATCGCATCCACACAATCCGCCGACAACCCCTCGATATTGTGAAGATGCACTACATCTGGTTGCAACAGATGTACAAATCGCCCGACTTCGGCGGCGAGTTGCGGGCAACGCTCCTCTAGTTCCGGATGCTGAAAATTAAATACCGCTGGCGCAAGCACTGGCGAGTTCACAACCTCAAACACCCTGATACCGTTCCAATCATCGTGCCGCCGAATGCTGATTGGACCGGCAGTTGGACGAAAATCGAGGGGATTGACATCCGGAACATCCTCTATTCCAGTTGCAAGACAAGAGACATCGTGCCCTCGTTTCGCCAGTTCCCGCGCCAGCCCGTTCATGTATCCGTTCGCGCCGCCACCGATGCGAGCTGCATCCCACACTTTCGCCCAGTTGACCATCAGTATTCGCATTGCAACGGGAGTCTATCCGAGCAAAGCGAGGGTCTAGAGTATTGTGTAACCCCAGGCTAAGCGAAGGACACAATGCCAGCAATCCAATGCAACAAGTGCCAGAAATCAGTCGAATTTACGCCCGCACAGGCCGGAAAGTCGCTTCCCTGCCCACATTGCGGAGAGATGAACACTCTTCCAACCCCGGACACCGCTACCACTGCCGAGTCTTCCGATCCAGCCGGCTCCAAAGGGCTTCCTTCAGCGACCGGTCCAGAAACCCCGGTGATGACAGTGCACCAAGCGATGTTCGGTTCTAAACCCTTCTCCTTCCTGATACTCTGTTTTGCGGCCATCGCTGGCATTGGAGGAGGGATTTACTTTGCAGTTGTTGCGCTGTTTCCGGCGGCAATCGCGGCATGCGGTGTCGGCGCTTTATGCCTGCTTACGCTGGTTTTTTGGCGAATGGTCCGACATTCTCGGCGACTGGAGATTACGAATCGCCGGATCTTCGACAAACAGGGACTTCTATCCCGCAAGGTCAATGAAATCCGAATTCAGGACATTCGCGATATGCAGGTCATTCAGAGCTTTCCGGAGCGTCTTCTCGGAGTCGGCCGTCTCAGCATCTCAACCGCCGGACAAAGCGATTATGAGATTGAAATCGCTGACATTCCTTCCCCAAATAAGGTCCGGGAGGTTATTGACCTCTACCGCCGAATCTGACCGATGCTATCATCTGCCAGACATTGGAGCCGCCGCTTTGAACTGGTTTCAAAAAGTTCGATTTCGCGTCCTCACCCTTGCGGTCGCGGTACTCATTGCAGGCATCACAGTTGCCAGCTTGAGTGCCTTTCCCGTGTGGCCAGTCGTTGGGGCAACCATCGCCGCGTTTGCTGTCGCTGTCAACACTTTCGGAAGCCGACTGAATACAGACATGTGCTATCACTGCGGCCAAGACCTCAAGGGACTTCCCTCTGGTGAGCATGGCGCAGTTTGCACTTCCTGCGGCAAACTCAGCTTCCCCGCAACCTCCACCGGCGAGACTATTGCGACAACTGAAGATCACGACGATTCCGTCGAGACTTGATTGATCCAAAAATAAACAGGTCTGAGTGGGATTCCTCCAACTCAGACCTGTGTTTTATTTTACTTTCTTACTGGCCACCGAGAATTGCCGGTTTCAGCGGCGGAATCTCGTCCTGTTTACTCATTGGCCGAGTGATCCTGGGGTCCGGTCTTACTGTTCCAATAGCACCTTCGCGGCCCGTCGCCAAAGTGGCTGGCTTTCCAAACGCTGATGGGTGTAAATATCGACCCTTGTTCCAGGCTTCTTTTTCAACTTCTATTGGAATGCGATTCTCGTTGGCAAACGCATCTTTGCGAATTCCGGTGACAAGCCACGAAACTTCGACATTGGGCGAACTGGTACGAATCGTGAATTGATTACTTTGTATCTTCTTGACAATCTTTACCATTACCCAATCCGAATCTGATTCATCAAGCACCGTTAGTTGATAGCGAAAATCCTGGTTAAGGGCCTCACAATAATCGGGAAGCTTAACAGTTACATATCCCGACTCATCCGTAACTACATTTCCATCGTATATGTTTTTCATATCCGGCGATTCAACAAATGAGTGGTACAGATATTTATTTTCCGGATCCAATGGGTGATCAATCTTAAATGAGCCTCCGCCCTTGGCGATGGTACCAGAGATCGTTACATTTCCGGTGAATGCGCCAGCAAGCCCGCCCGTCGCATTGCAAACAGCGTCAAGTGCAATCGGTGTTCCGCTACTGGAGCTTGCATACGCGAGCACCCCAGTCCCACCTGAGCTCATAGATTGAAATGAACCACCAATTGTTATCCCGGTTGCAGAGTTTGCCCGTCCAAGCACTCCAACGCCGGTCTCGCAATCCGCAGTGAACAATCCACCTGACGGCGAAAACGCCGAAGAATTTACAGATGAAACTCCCATTACCCCAACACCCGAAAAACCTGCCGAATAAAATACGCCACCGTATCCACCGTCAGAATGCGTGGATTCGCCCCATACTCCCGTGCCCGAGTCGCCTGCAGCCTCAAAAAACCCGCCGAAATTTGAACCAGTCGTCGAGGTCGCCTTCGCATGTATCCCCGTGCCAGATACCGAAGACGATTCTGCCCACACACCCGCTCCTGCCCCGGTCGACGCAAAGTTGAACCCCTGTAATGCTCGCCCTGTCGGATTGTTCGTCTCACCCCAAATCGCGGTGGTTCGAACGCCGCTCGTTGGAGTCCCGGCAAACGCATGAAAGGTAATGACACGTCCGGTCAGAGCGTTATCCACAACATCAGACCGAATCAACGAGTTGTAAAAACCGGCCGTTCCGACATACGTGTTTCCAGTCACGTAATCAATACGACTCATTGCGCCCGTTGGTCCAGTCCACTGTGCTGCTGCAGTTGCAGTCGCTCCCGCAACACTTATGAAACACACGGCGATCATGTTCCTCATTTGCTTCTCCAGTGCCGGCCTTCCACTGACATCAATCGCCACATGCACCAGCAAGTGTGCGTAATGACAGAGGCGTACCAACATGGAATCGGCAAACCCGGCGCTTTCCCTTGACTTTCAATCTCAGACGACCCTGGCCATGCCTCGCTCAATACACGCAAACACGCGAGGCCAATCTTCCATCTTCATCACCGGCAGCGGCGGCAACATTCGCACGTGATACGGGCCGTGCCCGCAATAAAACACTATGGCTCCCTCTTCAAAAATCGCTTTTGAAGCCTTTGTTATCTTGTCTTTCGCACCGCCAAATGGCGTAAACCGCATCATGCCGCCCATGCCGCCAGCTAACGCATCGCCGCTGCCGCCTAATGAGGGCACTGCCGGGAACCAGTCCGGATGACGGGCTGCAAGCGCCTTCACCTGTTCGCGGAACGCAGCATGGTGCTTGGCAAATAAGCCACTATCACCATAGAAATTCCCATCCCGCAGTCGTTCAACGATCCGTTGTCCGACCCGGAACGTACTGGTTTCGCCGGTAAAGGTTCCGGAAAGCAGACCCGCTTTGGGGTTGTATTCTTCTGTATAAAGCGTCGCGCACGCCTGCGTCATCTTGCCCACGCAGAACACATCGACATACTGACCAAGATCAAACAGGTCATACGCAAACATCCGGTTTGTGCGGCCAAATGTCTGAATCTCATCGTCCCATATCGCGATCTTGTTCTTGCGACACACTTCCATCAATGCGACAAAGAAATCCCGATCGCCGATGTTGAACCCGCCTTCGCCTTGACACAATTCAAAAATGAAACACGCATGCTGCCCCGGATACCGCGTGATGTATTCGTTGAGTTGTGCAACTGCATTGTCTATGAACTTGGCCTTGCCAATTCTCGCCGCCTCGACGGCATCCCAGAATGGCATGTAATCGACCAGCGTCGATAGCGGCACGCCTTGACGGTATTCCGAAGTATCGCCAATTTGACACATAGTGATTGAACGACCCATGAAACAATCCCGGAACGCAATCACGCGATTCGCTGGAGCATGTTTCTGATAACAGACCTTGAGCGCGTTTTCATTCGCCATCGCGCCACCGGTGGAAAGATACGCATATTTCAAACGGCTGTTCTTCTTCGCCTCGTTCAGCAACACTTCGGAAAATGCATGCGGCTCGAAATTCGCCTGCAAATTCCCATGCTTTACAGTGTCATCGATACTCCCAAGAAGCGACTCTCGGATGTTCTCTGTGTCAGAGTGTCCAAAAAAGTGGACGCCAATGCCACAGATCATGTCCCACTTCACACTTCCATCCGCAAGCTCCACCAGCGCTCCATTACCCGCGCCACTTCCGACGTATGGATACAACAGCGGCCGACCTCGCACATCTGCTGCTCGTTTCATAAGCGCTTCGTAGCTCTCTTTTTTCCCCGGATTCGCAGGCCGATCACCTGTGATCGATGCAGTCCGCGTACGAACCTCTGCCAGGATCTGATCAACGGCAGCAATAATCGCGGGGCTTCGCTTCAACTCTTCACCAACCGTCGAAGGAGTTGCTGGGGCTGCCATGATACTGGTAGTGCTATTAGTGGTACTCATAGTTGCGCTCGACATCTTTCTGCTCTCCATCGATCAATCATTTTTCCGTTCCGGCCACGCCTGCGACAGCCGCGAGATAAGCACGGCAAGTAACTGGCATCGTTCTACAAGGCTACTGATTTCAATCCATTCCTGCGGCGTGTGTAAACCGCCGCCTCGTACTCCAAGTGTATCAATCGTCGGGCACCCCGCGGCCTGCAGGTTGTTTCCATCGCAAACGCCGCCTGTTGAAGCAAACTTCATGGGCTGATTCAGGTCCGCCGCCGCCATCCGGGCACACTCAGCCAGTGCCATCGTCTGAGGGTTGCTCGGTTTCGAGGGTCTATTAAAACTGCGTTCCACCTTGATCCTGGGCAAACTCGGACCGGTTGTTGCGAGAGCGTCAATCCGCTCGGCGGCTTCTTGCTCAAGCTCTGGAGAGAAGTACCGCACATTCCCCCATGCCTTCGCCAGATCGGGAACAACGTTTGCTGCTTCGCCGCCAGAGATCCGCCCAATATTGCAGATCAAGCCGCGTTCCGGATCGGCAATTCCCGCCGCGGCAACGCACGCACGGGAGATCGCGGTAATAGCCGAGACTCCTGACTTGAAGTCTCTTCCAACATGGGCCGCTTTCCCAGTCGCTTCGATATAAAACTGTCCTGAACCTGGTCGCTCGGTCACCAGTGACCCATCTGGCAACGCAGGCTCAAGTGCAATCCCGCAATCATGTTTCGCGCCAGTTGCCCTCAATGCCGAGTCACTGTGATACGAACCTGTCTCCTCATCGCTGTTCATGATGAAGGACCACCGGCTTGGTACTCCGCACTCCTCCAGTGCCTCCAGCGCCGCGAGCGCAATCACCAAGCCGCCTTTCATATCTACACACCCTGGACCAATGGCCGTCTTGCCATCAGCACTGTGTGTCAATTTCTGAAACGGACCCGCTGGATCATGCACGGTGTCAAGATGTCCCGAAATCAGAATTCGTGCGCCCCTGCCATGCCCCGTCCGATCTGTCCGATCACACACCGCGGTCGGCGGGATGTCTCCTCCCGAATCCCCAACCCAGGCTGGCCGCACATCTCCGGGAATGACAGTGGTAACCGCGCCCAGCTTCTCCAGCCGGTGACAAAGTTCGTCACGCGTTCTATTCAATCCAGCTGCGTTGTTTCGCCCCGTTGGAATACCAACGTGCAGCGCAAGGTCATCGACCAGCGCGGCGTGCCGCGATGCGATTAGAGTGCAGAGGCGTTGTTCGAGGTCGGTGAGTCCCATGAGGTGGTTTTCTTGTTATCGACTGAACCGGGCGGCTGGATAAAGAAGTCCATGAGCGAGAGTGTCAGCCCCGCCAGTAGCGCAATGCACACGATCAGACGTACTAGTTTTGCCTCTCGATCAATTCCAAACTCTCCGAGCGGTTGCCCGATAAGTGACCGCAGTTTCCCCTGACGCGTATGTATTGATCCATGTCTAAAACTCAGGCGTTTGATGCCAATTCCATTAAGTTCTGCCACGCTTGAGAGTGCCTGCGACATTGCGTTGACCGAGGCTTGCGTGACCACAGCCGCATGAGAACCGGTTTCGCCATCGCCGATTTCACCCGCCGCCGGAAGCGATCTTGCCATGTGCCGCACGGCGAATGCATCTGCCTGCCACTCAAATCTCCTCGACACCATCCCAAAAACAGCGGCGACAATTCCAAGCGAACTTAGACTCAAGATCCAAAGGAGAGTTGCTCCCGACTGCGACTCTGCGGAAATCCCGGCGAATCGACCGATCCAGCTAGTCACCCCGCCAGTCAAGAACACGCTTGCAACAATTGCGGCAGCAAGCCAGAGGATGTGACGATGCTTGATATGCGCCACCTCGTGTGCCATCACCGCCTCAACTTCATGGGTTGGAAGTGATTCAAGCAATTGATCTGTCAGAAGAATGTACCGCACAGGTCTGAAGAACCCCATGGCCGCTCCATTAGCCATCGTCCCATGCGTGCGCCACACCAGGAGATTTCGCACCCCGACGCCGTATTTCCTGCACAAGTCCATCAGTCGCTCACGCAAGACCCCTTCGCCCAGGGGAACGGTGTCCCAGACAAAAACAAGCACCAGCGGCACCAAACTCAACACCACCGCCACGCCCGCGAGTTGTACCGCCTCTGGAAGGTAGTACTTCCACGGAGATAACCCGACGATCGCGCGTCCGTGTGCATCAATCAACCCCAGAATTTCCGGGACTTCCATATAGCAGAACTCACGCCAACCCATGAGCAGCGCCAATGGAACCGCGAAGAACAAGATCTGATGCCGCACTTTGCCGACCACAAACGCTCGACGCGAAGGCAACGCAAACAATGGCCGCCCCGTGTACATCCATCGACTGAAAAGCGCATCGTACCAGCGACGCTCTACTGAGTAGGCACCGAGCCAGAGCACACAGGCAAAGACCAGCAGCGGTGCCAGTGCCAGCAACTCGTCAACCAAAATGATGTCGCCAAGTGACGACCGGACGAAATCAAGCCAACCAAGTCCCAGCACTGCATAGTAAAACAAAGTACACGCCGCTACTTGCAACACCAGCAACGACACTTCATTCCAGGTAAAAGCCGACGGGTTCCCGCGCCGATCCAGTGCACGCGATGACAACATGCTCACCAACCAGCTGATGCACCCCAGGATTCCAAGCCCTCCCGCGAGAAACAACCAAGCGGGCGTGCTGGAATGTCCACGATTGTCTATCGCGTCTCCCATCGAATCATGAATGTAAATCGCCAAAAATGCGGCGATGACGAGAAGTTGCATGGATTACCTTGAGGATAGTCGCATAGACCGAGTTTGCAGCAACTTCAAGCCATGATCAAGCGTCAAAAACAGGAAAATCAACGCACACCAGCTTGATCCCCCCACCGCTCGCCAAGCAGTCAACGCTGTTTCATATTGCGCCCCGCCCGGCGGCAACACGAGCGCAAGTGTCACCATTGCCCCCGCCAGAACCAGCGGCCATCGACCGCTAGCAGGCTCACGCGATTGGTTCACCAGGAAAAGTGCCGCCAGCACAAATATTGCGGCGAGTTGGATCAGATGGCGAGTCGTAGTCTGTGGTCCAAATGCAAGTGATGCCACAATCAAGGCCACCCACTCCATTCCTATGACCCCCTGATTGGTCGCCGGGACTGACCAGAAACTGAAGCCGCGGCGGCAATACAGGTACCACGCCAATGCAACACATGCGGCAGCCACCAGGCCAGTAAGCACTACCGCAACGGGCGAACCAAGCGAGAATCGCTCAGCGAGGCGAAAGAAAGTGCTGGTTACCGAAACCGACCGTTCCCACGTAATCGGGTGCG
>SXGT01285493.1_pt1 | contig 15049 bp, 14 predicted proteins | sample 3176221 | NCBI WGS metagenome assembly SXGT01 (sample SAMN11356862, study PRJNA531348) | freshwater metagenome | isolation source: freshwater sample F1-120 | place: China: Fuxian Lake, Yuxi | collected 2017-12-25
CGAAAAGGACGCAAGTCCATCAAGGTGAAGAGCAAGTCGCCGGCCATGCAATATGCGCTCGACTCTCTGCACCGCAAACGCACGGACTTGTCCAAAGGCAGTCCGTTCAAGCGCGGCGTGTGTGTGAAAGTGACGACCATGACGCCAAAGAAGCCTAACTCGGCCATCCGAAAGATTGCTCGTGTGCGTCTTTCAAACGGCACAGAAGTGACAGCTTACATTCCAGGCGAAGGCCACAACCTCCAGGAGCACTCCATCGTGCTCATTCGCGGCGGTCGTGTGAAGGACCTTCCAGGTGTGCGCTATCACATTGTGCGCGGTATGTACGACACGCAGGGTGTCGCCGCCCGCCGCAAGGGTCGCTCGCTCTACGGTAACAAGCGTCCAAAGGCAAAGAAGTAGAGTTTGTAGTGATGGAGTGGCGAAGTGATGAAGTGATGTGTCGTTAGGTCACTCCAACACTCTGCTACTCCATCACTATCTTCATTTAACTCAGCCGGAGTACCTCACACGCATGGGGGAAGCAACCGGCAGAATACGTCATAATTATGCGCGGAAAGAAAGCGTCCATTCGAGTCATTGCTCCAGACCCAAAGTTTGGAAACGAACAGATTGCCAAGTTTACCAACCTCATCATGCGCGACGGCAAGAAGTCGACCGCTCAGGCTGTGATGTACGACACCCTCGATCTCATCGCCGAGAAGACGAAGGCCGATGCGCTTGTCACGTTTGAAAACGCGCTCAAGAACGTCATGCCAACACTCGAAGTGAAGTCGAAGCGCGTGGGTGGCGCCAACTACCAGGTGCCAATGCCTGTGCGTGGTGAACGCCGTCTCTTGCTTGCTACCCGTTGGATTCTTGCCGCGACACGCGCCAAGAAAGGCCGCCCAATGGCTGAGAAGCTCTCCGACGAACTCATCGCCGCTTCCAAGAACGAAGGCGAAGCGGTGAAGAAAAAGGCCGATGTCCAGCGTATGGCCGAAGCCAACCGCGCGTTTGCTCATTTTGCTCGGTAGGAGTTGAAGGTCCGCAGGTCCGCAGGTTCGCAGAACCATGGCCTGAGCACCTGAGAACCTACGAACCTGAGAACCTATATACTATGCCCCGAGAATATTCACTCGAGAAAACACGTAACTTCGGAATCATTGCTCACATCGACGCGGGAAAAACGACCGTGTCTGAGCGCGTGCTCTTCTATACGGGTCGCACGCACAAAATCGGTGAAGTGCACGAAGGGGAAGCGACCATGGACTGGATGGAGCAGGAGCGTGAACGTGGTATTACGATTACTGCCGCGGCTACGACCTGTTTCTGGAAGGGTCACCGCATGAACCTCATCGACACGCCAGGACACATCGACTTTACGGTCGAAGTGAAGCGTTCGCTTCGTGTGCTCGACGGTGCGTGTGTGATTTTCGACGGTGTGGCCGGTGTGGAACCACAGTCGGAAACCAACTGGCGCTATGCGGACGACTACAAAGTGCCTCGCCTCTGCTTCATCAACAAACTCGACCGCACGGGTGCTGACTTCTATAAAGACTTGAAGTCCATCCACGATCGTCTCACCAAGAACGCCTACCCACTCCAGCTTCCTATTGGAACCGAATCCGATTTCGTTGGTGTGGTGGATTTGCTTAAGATGCGCGCGTTCTTCTACCGCGATGACCAAGGCAAGCAGGTAGATGAGCTCGACATTCCAGATGACATGAAGGAGCTTGCCAACGAATACCGTGCCAAGCTCGTGGAAGCCATTTGTGCAACCGAAGAGCCACTCATGAACAAGTTCTTGGGCGGAGAAGCTATCTCTGAAGAAGAGCTCAAAGTGGCGCTGCGCAAGGCGGTCATCAAAGTGGAAATTATCCCGGTGCTTTGTGGCTCTGCCTTGAAGAACAAGGGTGTGCAGTTCATGCTCGACGCCATCGTCGACTACCTCCCAAGCCCACTCGACATTCCTCCGGTGAAAGGACACAACCCAGACGACATGGATGTGTTCATCGAACGCGCGGCGTCCGACTCCGAACCATTCGCTGCTCTCGCCTTTAAGATTGCCGCTGACCCATTCGTGGGTAAGCTTGCCTTCTTCCGTGTATACTCAGGTTCCATCAAGGCTGGTTCGTACGTGCTCAACACATCGAACGGAGAGAAGGAACGCATCGGACGCATCGTTCGCTTACACGCGAACAAGCGCGAAGAAGTGGACGAAGTCTTTGCGGGAGAAATTGCGGCTGCTGTGGGGTTGAAATCGACCTTCACAGGCCACACTCTTTCCGACGAAGCCAACCCAATCATTCTTGAAGCGATCGTCTTCCCAGAACCGGTTATCTCGATCGCCATCGAACCAAAAACCAAAGCCGACCAAGAAAAGATGGGTGTTGCCCTTCAGCGCTTGGCCGAAGAAGACCCAACGTTCCGCGTCCGCACCGACGAAGAGACCAACCAGGTCATTATCGCTGGTATGGGCGAACTCCACCTCGACATCATCGTCGACCGCATGAAGCGCGAGTACAAAGTGGAGGCGAACGTCGGCGCTCCTCAGGTGAGCTACCGTGAAACGATTAAAACGTCTGGGGTTGAGGGTGAAGGTAAATACATCAAACAGACGGGCGGACGTGGTCAGTATGGACACGCTGTTATCCGACTTGAAAAGAACGAGCCGGGCAAAGGCTACGAGTTTGATGAAGAAATTAAGGGGGGTGCGGTGCCACGCGAATTCTGGAACCCAATTGACAAAGGTGCGCACGAAGCGGTGGACCGTGGTGTGCTTGCCGGGTATCCAATTCTCGACGTGAAAATTACGCTTATCGATGGAAGTTATCACGATGTGGACTCCAACGAAGCCGCCTTTAAGATCGCTGGCTCCATGGCGTTCCAGGATGCGGCTCGCAAAGCAGGTCTGATGCTCCTCGAGCCAATGATGAAGGTCGAAGTGGTTACCCCAGAAGAATACATGGGAACCGTGGTGGGTGACTTGAACTCGAAGCGTGGTCAGATTCAGGAAATGTCCGACCGCTCAGGTGCCAAGGTTATCTCCGCTTTCGTACCACTCGCCGAAATGTTCGGCTACGTGACGCAGTTGCGTTCCATCACACAGGGCCGTGCGTCCTCTTCGATGGAATTCGATCACTACGAAGAAGTTCCTTCAAACGTCGCCAAGACGATCATTGAAGCACGTGCTGGCATGAACCGCCGCGCGTCCTAACAAATCAAAAACCGCCTTCGGGCGGTTTTTGTGTCTAAGATTTGACGTAAACTCGCACATGGTCCTCGTCTTTGGCTGGTGTCCATGTTTTGAATCGGAAACCGTTGGAAACGACACGTGCGCCGACAGGGAGATCCTTCATGAGTTTCGGTTCAAGGTCGTCCATGGCGTAAGGCACTTGGTAGAGGAAGACAACGGTGAACCTTGAGAAGTCAGCTTTCCAGTAGGAGGACCGAACGAATTTGGCGGTGGCGGATACACCGGAGACTTTTGCGAGCGCTTGGGACATACGGACGAGCCCTGGGTGAATCTCGTATCCCACGGCTTCTTTCACCCCTGCCTTGGCTGCTGCAACGACGATGCGGCCATCACCGGATCCCAGGTCTGTGACAACATCCTCGGGTTTAAGTTCGGCCAGGCGCAGCATGGATGTAACGGCTTCGCTTGAGGATGGGACATACGGTCCGCCGCGGTGCAAGAGTGGCCACAGCATCCAGACACACCACCAGCACGTGGCAAAGGCAAGGATCAGGAGGAGACAAAGGGTAACGATCAACCAGAATGTGGTAAGATCCATAGCGTCAGAATCTCAGTATTTACCAGTCAAATTATGGCGTCTGCAAACATTCCGGAGTCTATCCTCACCGCGTTTCCGTTTGGGGAAATCGCATCTGTGAAGCCGATTTCCATTGGTTTGATTCACCAAACATACCAGATTCGAGCCACAAACGGAATGTTTATCTTGCAGCGGTTGCATGCGGTGTTGGCGTCGGATGCTATCGGGAAAGATTTTTTGGCGGTGACGCGACATCTTGAGGCGGAAGGGTTTCCGGCGGCGCGATGTGTGTTGTCCACGAAAGGAAAAGTGCTCGTGAAGGATGCGCAGGGTCACAAATGGCGAGCACAAACCTTTTTGAAAGGAAAGACGTATCATCGTGTGGAGAGCACGGCGATGGTGCGAGAAGCCGGAGCGATTTTTGCTCGGTTCCACCACGTCATGGCGCACTCGGATTACGTGTTTAAATCAACGAAGATTTTGCACGAGACCGAGAAGATTTTCGAGACGTTCACGAACGTAGTGAAGAAACATTGGGATTCGCCGTTCATGAAAGACGTGGCAGATGAGGTTGCGTATTTGTCGAAGGAGATTCACAAGGTGTTGTTGCCGAGCGACTTGCCGCTGCGTGCCATTCACGGCGACCCGAAGATTTCAAATTTGCTGTTTGACGCAAAGGGGCGCGCGGTGGCGATTGTTGACTTGGATACCTGTAATCGACGACCACTCCTTGTTGAGACAGGGGACGCATTCCGTTCTTGGTGTGGTGGGAAAGAAGATGATCCAAAGAATTGCTTCCGGTTGGAAATTTTCGAAGCAGGGTGGAAAGGGTACGCCGCGGGTGCCGGAGATTTTATTACGGCTCGTGAACGTAAACTCGTTCCAAAGTCTGTTGCGACCATCACGCTTGAACTAACAGCACGTTTCCTCACGGATTATTTTAACGACAACTATTTTGGTTGGGATGCTTCGCGTTACCCGTCGCGTCGCGCGCATAATCTTGCACGTGTGCGTGGTCAGCTTGCGTTGTACCGCGATATCTGGAAGAAGATGGATAAGATGAAAGCGGTTGTTGGGTAGTATGCATCGGTTTGTTTCGCAAACTGATATTCGACCCTTGGTAAAAGCGACGCTTGGCGGCGCTTTTACGTTGCGTCCACTCATGGGAGGGTTGTTGAACCAAAATTATGTTGTCGAGACAGGACGCGACACGACGTGTTTCGTTTTGAAGATCTATCGTCCAGAGATACAGCAAGAGAAAGTCGAGGAGATGCATCGTCTCATGACACATTGTTCGCGTCGTGGAATTCCGCTTTCGCTCCCCATCTCTACGTATCGTTTGGCCGGTCATGTCGCAGCACTCTATCCATACATCGAAGGAGAGAACGCAACACGATTTGGGAATACGTTAAAAAATGTTGGGTTGATGGGCGAGATGCTTGGTCGAGTCGATAAAGCCCTCGATACGTTTCGGTCCTCGGTTACAAAGCCAGCCTCGATTGAACTCGCAAAATGGGATCCAGCAAAAACGCTCAATGAGATGGCGGACATACGCCGTGCCGCAAAGCATCGCCGTGGCGAGGTGCGAGAAATCGTTGAACGAGCGCTCGTGATTTACGAACGTATTATGGCAGAAGGTGATTGGGACAAAACACGTTTTACTAAACTCCCCGTGAAAATTTGTCACAACGATTTTCATATCAACAACGTCCTGATGCGAGATAATAAACTGGTTGCGGTGCTCGATTGGGAAAAAGCCGGCTGGGACTGGCGTGCGTTTGAAATTATGCGTACCATCACGTTCAATTGTCGCAAGTCCGATCGTGAACTCGACTGGACACTGGTTCGAGCCTATGTTCGTGGCTATCGCCAGTACGCATCTTTTACAACACGTGAACGCGAACTCGCCTACGACGCCGGCGTGTACAAACTATTTTTCTCCCTTTGGGCGATGAAGCAATATCTCGCTGGGCACAAAGAATGCAAAGCCAACGTCCTGCGTCGCGCCCGTTTGCTTCCGTACCTTTTCAAACATCGTGTGGAGTTTACGGAACGCATCGCGCATCTCCTTGACTGACGTGCCTGGCAGGTATTTACAAATACCCATTTTTCGGTTAGACCTGTTTGCGGAGAAGTCACATGCTGTTTTCAGGTCAACACATGCTCACGGCGACGGAGCCGTTTCGGCAGCTCCTTGCGGGGATCGACTTTCGTGGACGGATCGTCCTGGAGGTGGGGGTTGGTACGGGTGTCATCACGCAGATGGTGCTTGATCGAGGACCGGAGCGCGTCATCGGGTACGAGATCGACCCGACGTTGTGCCAACTTTCGTCTGCGGCACTCGAACTGCACATTGGTGATTTTCGAGATGTCACTCTTCCACTGTTGGACGCACGTCACGGTCTCGTATCTGCTCCACCGTACGACCTCCTTGACCTGCTCGTCCCCCTCGTGTCCGGGCCACGCGCTCCCATCCACGATGCCATCCTCATGATCTCGGAGAAGCACTTCTCTTTGTTTCCTGAGTTCGAGCTGGCCTTCACGCTGGCTCCGACGGATTTTCGTCCGCCTACGCGCCCGACGTCTCACCTCGTCATTCGGAAAGGCTTTCGTTCTCCCACACGCTAGGGAGAATTTTTGTATGAAAAAACCGCGGCGTTCCAACACGTCGTGTCAGACAGCCGCGGGTCGTAGGGCGGTGAGAACCTCACCGTGAGAACAGAGGAACGACGTGGGGTAGGCAAGGAGTTGATCGATCTCCTCCTGATCGACCACCACCGCCATTCCTTCCTTCACCATGCCTGGCTGGGCGAAGTCCTGGAGCCAGCGGATGAAGGTTTCGTTGTCCACCGCTGCCTCGAAGACGTAGAGGTCGTATTCGCCGGGCCAGGGGTCGGCACTGAGGCGGAAACGTCTCTGGTAGCGACACTGGCCGGCGATTTCGGCGGTGAGGAGTGTGTTGGCGAGTTCTTCGTCCAACTCGCGGGGCAGCGCGTCCTCGGGTTCTTCACCCAGCTCGATGCTTCCGCCCCACAGGCATTTGCGTCCGCGAATGTCCGCGTGTGGGTGGAGGTGGTCTTTCTGTTGCAGGATGCATTGGCCTGTATCTCGGTTTCGGATGAGGATGCCAACACCCGGTTCGCGATCATCCGTGCGGCCGTCGAGGAGGCGGCGTGCGGCTTCGCGGTGCGTTTCTTGGACCTGGACGTATCCCACGAACTTGGGTTCCACATGCGGAACCATTTCGCGATACATTTCCGCATCAGCGTGCGCAAGGAGTCCGCGCTCCGCGAGACGATCTACGCGACGTTCGAAGAAGTCACGCAGTCGTTGCAGGTCTGCCTGCGAGCGAATCTCTGAACGACAGAGGGCATCTGTGAGCAAGATGCCTTCCGCACGGACTTCGGGGATGAAGTCGTAGCGCACGTGCACGAGCAGCTGACCGCTCATCCAACGAGCGAATGCCCGGTGCAGGCGCTGCTGAGGTGTGGCGGGCTTCGGTGCCTTCTGGAGGACAGGGAGCAGTCGTGTTCTGAACAGGTAGCGACCAATCTTTTCGACGAGCGCTTCGGTGGAGTCTGTCTCCATCGCGCCGCTTGCCTTTGCGATTTCGGGAAGGGTTTGCAGCCCAAGCCCGTTTGCTCGGTTGATCTGCCCCACGAGTTCCCACCAGCGGCGAAACTCGTCTTTGCGAGCGACTCGATCGCGCCAGTTTGCCGCGTTCCACACGAGGTCCGCACGGAAGAAGTGCTGGTAACTTTCCGTGAACCGTGCCAGGGCAGGTCCAGCCTTCGGACCCGAGATGAGTCCTTCCCAGGCTTCTGTTTTGCCGGTGACACAGTAGTGCCCGTTGGCAAGGAGAAGCTCGAGGAGGCGATCGTGCGGAATGGGGGCTCCCGAGAGGCCTGTTGCCTCGAAGAGCGGCCAAATGCGTCGTTTGGTGTAGTCGTAGTCGTATCCGCTGGCGCGAACGGCGTCTACGAAGGCCATGTCTGCCAACACCATCGCGAACGCTTCCGACAACATGTTCTGGACGAGGTCGACCCGTCGGAGGAGTTCCGACACGGTTCCCTCAAACATGCCGCGCGACAACGGCTGGTGGTTGACGTCGTGGATGAAGAAGCCCTTTTCGTGGAAGGCGTCTTTCTTCGGAGTCGTTGGGATCCCGCCGTGGAGACCTGGGTCCCAGGCCACGGAGCCGCGGCGATCGACCGGAGCACGGAAATGGATTCCCATGTTGGCCACATGCTGGAGCAGACCGTAGAGGCCGAACTCACGCACGGTGGCGCGCCCCGTGAACGCATCCGTGTCGAGGTCATCGAGCACAAGCTTGTCGAAGCTCACCGGGCGGCCGGGGACGATGCCGAAGAAGTTGAAGTCACGGATTGAGCCGCGCACACGAGCGGCGATAAACTGTGCCACCGTTGCATCTCGTGCCGACACTTTCGAACCGGTCCGTCGCTTCCACTCCGTCAACGTTTCGCTGCTTTCCTGCATGCGGAACTGATCGTCCCACCAACCGTCGCCATTCCCCTCGCGCAAGTCGAGGTACCCGGCTGCGCGACCTTCGTACACCTCACGCCGAACCTCGTCGCCGTCACGCCAGAAGAACTGGACATGCGAGTAGTGTTCGACCGCCTGCAGGTGCTGGCGTGGAGCCGACGTGGTCGTACCGGGCAGCACCAAGTCGGACACGTCGTAGAGGATGCCCAGCCGGCCCGGATGTTCGCCTGAGCGCAGGCGTTCTTCTGCGTCGCGGAGGGTTGTTGCGGTGGTGTTGGGGTTTGGGTAGCCGATCCCTCGTACATCGATGCCGTAGCGCCGCAAAATGGTTTGCCACTCCACGAGCTTGGGGCGCGAACGCGGCGAGATGTAGAGCTGAACGTAGGGACGTGCACTCATGGAAGGATCTCCTGGTAGCCGTAGAAGGGTGGGAGCTGGATGAGGTAGGGGAATCGCGTGTGCAGCAACAAGCATGCACGAGCGAATAGTTCACGGACGTTTTCTTCGTTGCCGTCTTTCACGAGACGGCCACCAAAGAGCGCATGCCAATCCTGGATGCACATCCCCATGTGCATGGTCGTTGCACGACAGCTGAGGTTCAACATGTTGTGTGGATAGCGTCCGCCCACCGCGTCACGGGAGAGGGAAGCACGCCACAAGAGAAAACGTTCGATGTCTTCTCGTTGTTGTTGCTGGGCATCGGGAGAGCCTTGGGTGCGGTAGAGCGTGTCGCTCATGGCTTCGGTGTCGCTTGAGGTGAGACGTGCGCTTTTTCCCGCGCGCCCAGCCAACAGCTCGACAGAGTCCTCTAGCGACTGGCCCGCGAACAGTACCGATGCGTACGCTCGCGCCGTGACAGATGTGTGACTCTTGCCTTGCACGACTGCACCGAGATACTGCTCTCCTGTCCTGCGGGCTGACTCAGGGAAGGCGAGGTATGTCAGACGAGCGTCAAACGCAGCCACACGGGCCGATGGCTCCAGGTCTGTGTCGAGTCCAATGTCATCAAGCAGTGCCATGGCTTCAGGAGTCGGCGCTGTGACGTTCATCATCAGAACGCCTGGGCGCGTGACAAATCGTTCTCCTTCAACCGTTCCACCCCCAGCGAGAATGAGTTTCATCAGTCGCTGACGATAAGACAGAGACATGTTGTTTCCTTGGAAAGAGCTGGTTCCGCCAACCTTTGGCGGCGCTGAAACATATAACAAAACCGCCTCCCTGACAAGCAGGAGAGGCGGCTTTTGGATCGAAAGGTGAGAAGCTCGTATTCAGGCGTATACAGTGTTACTGATTCCTGTGATATCCACTCATTCCTCGTGCAGTGTGTTCTTGGTGAACGCTTTCGACTCTGTGCCAGGCTTGTCCTTCGAAGCTCCCGAAGGAGCGGAGAAGGATTAACGGCTGGCAGCACAAGACAGTAGAATACCAGAAAACCTTGATTTCGTCAAGCGCCGCAGGCTGTTTTAATGATATTTGCGCCCATTTCGGCCTCTTTCCGGGTGAGATTAAGCATGGGGGTGAGGAACAATGTGCTCGTATCGGTAAATTCTGTCACCAGGCCAGCTCGGTAACACTTGGCGGCAATGAGGGCAGAAATAGGGAGCCGAAACTCAATGGCGAGCACCATCCCAACTCCACGCACTTGTTTTACTTTTTTGAGCGACTCAAGCGGTTTGAGAAGGTCGAGGAGATATGCGCCAACATCCTTCGCGTTTTTAGACAAATCGTCACGGACGATTAACTCAACGTTTTTCTCCACCGCTGCCAAGTCCTGGAGTGCCCAGCCAAAGGTAGAGTTATAGGGAACACCATTACTCTTTTTGAACACGTGTTCTGTGACGAGTGTTGCGGCCATGGTTGCGTATCCACCCGTGAACGATTTTCCAAGAGTGATGATGTCCGGTTCGATCCCCCAAAGCTGTGAACCAAACAGTTCGCCACAACGTCCCATGCAAGTAGCAACCTCATCCATCACAAGGAGTACTCCATACATGCGACAAAGTTTTTCGATGGTTGGATAAAAGGTTGCTGGCGGAATATAACATCCCGCGTTGGTCCACACAGGTTCGCTCATGAACGCGGCAATGTCATTACGTGTTCGTAAGAGCTCTTCGAATTGTTCTAAAACTTTTTGTGCCTCTGGGTCCGTTCTTGGAAGTTTGAGTTTGATGAATCCGGTTACGTTGGGTTGCATGCCGGAAGTGGATGCGTTTCCAAGCGCCGCGGCGCCGTATGTGTGTCCGTGATATACGCTGCCGATGGTGACAATTTGTGGTTTGCCTGTGGTCATGCGTGCGCATTTGATGGCAAATTCTACCGCTTCCGAACCGCTGCACGCCCGAAAGACACGGTTTAATTTTCCAGGTGCCAACTCAATGAGTCGAGCGGCAAAGTCCTCGTGTCGCTGCACACGAAACCATGGTGGCACATGCAACCCCTCGCGCGCCTGTGCGCAAATCGCTTCCGCCATTTCTGGATTCTTCCATCCAACCGTTCCTACACACCAGCCTGTTTGAAAGTCCAAATATTTTTTCCCCTTTGTATCAAACAAATACGATCCTTCGCCCCGTACAAAATCCACCGGAGCCGAACCGTAATCCGCCAAATGTTTTGCCATAGTTCTTGAGTGTAACCGGGTGAGTTTGTCTTGACTATACGGCGAAAAAAACGCAAGTCTGAAATCTGGCAATGAGGAGGGGGCACGCGTCCTTTGCAGATTGATCTGGCTCGTGAGTTGTCGGGGTTTGTGGAAGCGATGAAAGCTGTGGAAAATCGCGCAGAAGTCCGCAGTCGACGCAGTTCATTCGCTGGGCCCAAGATGTCGCCACCGCTCGCGTGATGCTTCTCGAACAAATCCTGCAGCGGTACCCCACTGGCCGCGACTCCTGAGCCTCGGTTTTTTATGAACAACGTACGATCTTTTTTACCCCAGCATCTTTTGCTCGAATTCGCTGTTCAAGTTCCAAAATATCAGAACTATTCTCACTGTTTGTTCCACAGGTCGTAAAGTAGTAATGATCTTCTCCAAGCGCGTTTTGGAATCGTATTCTGCGTGGTTCTAGCAAACGGTCGATCGATTGGTCGTCTAATTGCCAATATTGACGATAGAGGTGGCGAACATCGTCCAGATGCTGCCGAAGATTTTTGTCAAAAACATCGTTGGCGTGTATTCGATCTTGTTGGGATGCTGCTGTTGCAAATGAGGCTAGTTTTATTTGCTGATAGGCGTTTCCCGCTTCACAAAGTTTTGTTACGATTTCCCGCCCTGCATTGTCAGTAACATGTTTATTGATCTCAATATTTGCCGTATCGCTCGGTAGAAAGAATTCTTTGAGAAATGTCGGTACCCCCGCTCTGTTCAGACCCTCCTTCCAAAGATATGCCTCGATTGAAGACCTTGGATATCCAAGAATAAATCCAATCAAAGCCAAGTCACGTTCCTCGTGTGTTGCAGTAACTGAGGGGCGGGACACATTTTCTTCAACTGATTGGGTTGTATCCCAGTGAACCGCAGTAGCAAATTCTGGTTCTGACTCCACTCGTTCTTGCACTTGTTTTAAGTTAACAATAAGTCCTGTACTTAGAACAAGTGCCTCAACTCCCTGTTGCGCAAGTCGTTCTCGGATCACTTCAGGGTCTGGTTCCTGGCCTGGATGGTATTTCCATGCCATATAAACAGCAGGTTTGATTCCTTTGATGAGAGAACGTACTTGGGAATCGTTCATGATACGTTCATTTGCATCGAAGGTTTTCTTGTCTGGCTGGTGTTCTGATTCTGTTGGCATAGGTATGAATGAGATTGTTACATATAGTATAGGTTACTCATCAAAACAAAACGACCGCCTCAGGTGAGGGGTCGGAGGGGGGGGGCTTCAGAGGGTGGCGGCCCGCAGGATGTTGAGCGAGGCTTCCGGGATCGAGGGAACCCAGGTCTGCATCGACTGCTGGGCGAGCATCTCATACGTCGCGCGACGGCGGGTGAGCGGCACACGGGCGAGCACAGCCTTCACCTCGTTCCACCGACCGGTTCCCCAGGTGAACCCGAGGAAGTGGTAGATGGGAATGGCTTGGCCGCGAATGACCGTGTGTGGGCCGAAGTAGTTCGTCTGGCGGGGCCAGCGCACGTCGCGCACGACGACGTGGTTGCCTGCCGCGACCAAGCCGTCGGCAAAGCTCACGATGCAGCGGGTGCGCACGTAGAACGTGCCACACGCAGCGAGCACTTCCTGCTGGGGGTCCACCTGCACGGTGGTGAGCCCGTCGAACAGGGTGATCCAGCGCTCGCCAGCCTTCGACCCGCCGCGGGTCAGGATATAGGTCTTCTTCATCTCGTACTCCGTGGACGCGTGGGCGTCCGAGGTGGTGTTGGGGCCAGCCCTTGTGGGGCGCTTCGCACAACGCAACCTTTCATCTCACATCTCAATAGAAGGAGACGAAACGGTGCAGAGTCTGATCGTAAAAGGATGATCGCTCGGTCTATCAACCTCGTAAAACAAGCATTGGTTTCACAAGTGACAGGGGGGTAATGATACCTGAAAATGGCTAAAATGTCAACCGTTGTTGGTACGTGTTGACCTTTAAACCCCACAGGTCTAGGCTCTTTCTCTGGAGGAATTCACGTGATCGAACTTTCCATGCAGCCACGGACCATTCCGGTTCCGTGGAAGGTCTTTCGCACGACCGCAGTCCCTTTTTCGTTGGCCATCGACGGATTCGTACCCGAGGGGCCAGAATTCGACCCAACCATTCCCGTGATGAACCTCAATCACCACGACGGAGTGAAACGCATCGAAACGCGCGCCACCTGCGCACAAGTCGAAATGCGTCTGGTGCTGAAGCTCTTTCGTACGTTCAGCGACAAGCATGATCCGCGCATGATCGTCTGTGCCAACGACTGCGACGAGGATGTGTGTACGAGTTGGTTTCAGCTCAAGCACCACGCCCTGTGTAGCCAAGTGTTCAACCCGCTGCTGCACCGTCTCGTCAGCATCGAAGACAAGATGGATACCACGGCTGGGGCGTATCCGTATCCGGCGGGAGTGGCTGTGCTCGAGGAACTCGCGTGGGTTTTCGAGCCGTACCGGCGTTTTCGGATGTCCGGTGAGCTCGACAAGCGTGAAGCGGATGCGTTCGTTGCTGTGGTGATGGATGTGGAGCACCGCATCATGCAGCACATCACGGGACGTGGCGGGCGCCTTGCGCTCGATACACGTTTCGAACGTGTGCGAGCGGGCACGGGGTGGACGATGGTGCGCGAACATGGGGCTCAGGCTCGACAAGGTGTGTTCGGCTCCGGTATCGAAGCGTTCGTCGCGGTTCGTGAACGGCCAGATAGTCGCTTCGTCTACACGTTCGGTCGCCTGTCCGATACGATCCCGTTCCCGCTCATGCGTTTCATTAGTCGCCTCAACCAGGAGGAGGGCTGCACGCTCGACCGATGGGGTGGGGGAGACATCGTTATGGGTTCGCCGCGCGTTGGCGGAAGCACAATTAACCCAGATAAGCTCTTCGCCGTTGTCGAGGATGAATTGAAAGAAAACGCTTAGCGCAGGGAACCTCTCTGCGTGTTTTTATTGACATCCAGCCGTTGGGGGATAAGATGCGCCCAGCGAGCCATTTATTTTTCAGACTATGGATAAACAATTGCGCCGTATTCTCGATCTGGTTCGGAAAACAGGCGACCGGATGGTGGTGACGGATACCAACGGGGACGATGTATATGTCGTCATGGGTTTGGAACAGTATGAAGCCTTGGTAGATCTTGGTTCCAATGATTTTGACTACTCTGGCGTGGACAAACCTGAGGTTAGTCCGTACTCAGGTGGTGGTTTTGAGGAGCCAGAACTAGATCTCCCGGAAGAGTACTACGCCCCACGTCCTTCTTCAGAAGGCCCATCAGCTACGTACACGTCTCCATCTGCAGTCGATACCTCCACCGAACCTCCGGACATCTGGGACCTCATGCAACCGGCTGGAGCAGAAGGAAGTACTTGGGATCTCGAGAAACTTACCGGAGCCGAACGCAAAGATCTCGAGAAGCAGTTCGTGGAGTATCAGCAGCGGAAAGCGGAAGAAGAATCAAGAATCAAAGCTCAGGAATCAAAGAAGGTTGAAGAGGTGAAGGAGACAAAAAAAGAGGAAGAATTTGGCGAAGAACAGTTCTATTTAGAGCCAATTGAGTAACAGAAAAACGGTCGAAGTTGTCCACTTGCTAACTCTGCAAGGTTCTGATACACTTCGGCCGTCTTTCTTTAGAAAGATTCTAAGAATTGATCTAACGAGAGCCAGAAAATTGCCCGCCTGGCCCAGCTTTCGTCCCGTGACAAGCTGAGCCGGCCGGGCAACCCTCCTTCGCCTTTTGGGCTTTGGACGGCGGCTCCAAGTTTTACACGTATGGCAGACGCATTTTTGCGCAACAAGCCGCACGTGAACGTTGGTACCATTGGTCACGTTGACCACGGGAAGACGACCACGACGGCAGCCCTCCTTGCAGTTCTCGCTGCACACGGAGGAATCGCCCAGAAAAAGGGCGTTGACGACCTCGACAAGGCTCCAGAGTCCAAGGCACGTGGTATTACCATTGCTACGGCTCACTGTGAGTACGAGTCTGAGAAGCGTCATTACGCACACGTCGACTGTCCAGGACACGCCGACTACATTAAGAACATGATTACGAAACCGCGGATAACCTGAAGAAGAGCGGAGCCTTCGTCCCCGGCATACGTCCCGGCGACCAGACCAGCCGCTACATCGACAAGATCCTCACGCGCCTGACGCTGGTCGGCGCGGTC
>SXGT01692146.1_pt1 | contig 15049 bp, 13 predicted proteins | sample 3176221 | NCBI WGS metagenome assembly SXGT01 (sample SAMN11356862, study PRJNA531348) | freshwater metagenome | isolation source: freshwater sample F1-120 | place: China: Fuxian Lake, Yuxi | collected 2017-12-25
GAGAACGGCGAGATCGCGCACGCCGTCGATGAGATCACCATTGCCGGAAATTTGCGCGACATGCTGCTCGGCATCGAGGCCGTGGCCGACGACCCGCGGCCGGACGCGACGATCTCCTGCCCCTCGCTGCACATCTCTGAAATGATGATTGCCGGCAGTTGAATCGGGGCTGCCCCCTGTGCAGGCCTGCCCGTGCGGTTCGCCTGCGGCACGCGATGCGCTATTGCCGCGGCCATGACGCTCGCCGATCTGTCCACTCCCGCGCTCGTCGTCGAGGCGGCGACACTCGAGTCCAACCTCGCCACCATGGCGGCTGCACTGCCCGGCCCGCGCCTGCGACCACACATCAAGGCACATAAATGCACGCGGCTCGCCGGCCGTCAGGCCGCCCTGGGCCATCGCGGCTTCACCTGCGCCACGGTCCGCGAGATGGAGGGTCTGGCTCGAGCCGGTCTCGGCGCGGACCTGCTGCTCGCCAACGAGACTCTCGATGCGAACCGACTGGCACGCCTCGCCCGGCTCGACGCGCGGGTCACCATCGCGGTCGACTCGCCAGAAACCATCGCGGCAGCGGCCCGGGCCGGCCTGAGCGAAGTCGTGATCGACGTCGAAGTCGGCTTGCCCCGTTGTGGCTGCCCGCCCGAGCAGGCCGGCCCCCTCGCCGGCGCAGCTCGCCGCGCCGGTCTCGAGGTGCGCGGAGTGATGGGCTACGAGGGCCACGCCGTCGGCGTCGAGGATCGCGCCCGGCGCGCCAGCGAGACGCAGCGCTCGATGGAACTGCTGCTCGCGGCTCACGCCGCGACGGGCGGCGAAATCATCTCGGCCGGCGGGACCGGGACCTTCGACCAGAACACCTGGGCCACGGAGATCCAGGCCGGATCGTATGCATTGATGGACACGGCCTACGAGCGGCTCGGCCTGCCCTTCGGGTGCGCGCTCTCGATCCTCGCGACAGTGATCTCGCGCCGAGCGGCCTGGGCCGTCGCCGACTGCGGGCTCAAGGCGCTCGGCATGGACCACGGCAATCCACGGATCGCCGATCATGCGGTGTGGTTCTGCTCGGACGAACACACCACGTTCGGCGGCCCCGAGGGCGCGCCGCCTTCCGTCGGCGTGGGCGATCGCATCCGCCTCTGGCCGGCACACGTCGATCCGACGGTGGCCTACCACGAGAAGTTGCATGTGATCGAGGGCCAGCGCGTCCTCGAATCCTGGCCGATCGATCTGCGTGGTTGGTAGGCGCGACCCCGCCCGGGGCGTACGGCACGAGCGCAACGACTGGGCCGGCGGGGACGACCAGGAGCTTTCCGCTCGAATCGGTGCGAGCCCGAGAGGCGTCATCGGCTCGTCGGCCTGGCGCGAGGCCGGCGAGGTTCGCCCCGCGCGGCACCGACGGCTTATGCCCCCAGGGGCGCCGTGCTAGGGCTGCGCGCGATGGCCGGGCGAGCTGCGCGCGCGTCGCAGGGACAGGGTGCCGGCAAGCCGTGGCGCAAAAGTGCCCGCGCCCGCGAGTTGCTCCGCATCTGGGTTCTGCCGCTCGCCGCGGGTGGGCTCTTCGTCGCCCTCTACGTCCTCGGTGCGCTCGACATCGCGCCGACGCCGCCGATGGTCGCGCTCGACGCGGGCCTCCTGCTCGCGACCGCGCTCTACTTCCCGCTGCGCTACGCGGTGCGCCTCGATGGCCGCGGGCGCCTGCTGGCGGCAGTCTTCGCGCTGGTCTGGTTTTCGTTCCTCGAGATCGCGCTGGTGAGGCGTGTCCTGCCACCGCCGCCCCTCCTGCAACGGAGCGTCGCGGCGAGCGAGGCTCCGGTAGCCCTCGGACTGCGTGCCGCGCCGGCACGCTTCGACCTCGTCGTACGCGGCCAGCTCGGGCCAGGCCGCCCCGGCGAGCCCCGCTCGGCGCGCTGGACGTTGCAACTCGGCCGGCGCGGCGCGGATCCGCTCGAGTTGCATGGCGACCTCTTTGAAACGCGCGCTCTCGGGCACCGCGAGCGCCGCGGGCCAGTGGAACTCTGGCGGTCGCGCACCGCCGCGCTCTTTGCCATCGACAATCCCGGAAGAGGCGATCTCGAAGTGCTGTCGTTGAATGTGATCGGCCGGGCCGAGCCCGTGCTCGAACTGACGCTGCTGCCGGCCACCCGGGCCCCGCTCTGGGTTCTCGCGGCCGGTGGAGTGCTGCTCGCCGTAGCCGCGCTGGCGTTCGATCGGGCCACTGGCGCGGGCGCAACCGCCGCCTCGGCCACCATCCTGACCGGAGCGGCCGTGGTCGGGACCGCCGCCTTCGTCCACCTCGCCGAACCGGCCCCCGGCTTCCGCGAACTCTTCGCTGCACTGGTGATCGGCGCGCTCCTCGGCGGTCCGGCCGGCGGACTCCTCGCCTGGCTCGGGGGCGCGGCACGCAAAGAAAAATCCCATGGGCGCTGAAGACAGCACCGGGCGGCCCGTACCGGGAGGGGCCGGTCGATGAACCGACTCCTGTCGCTGCTGCTCCTGGTCGCGCTCGGCGCCGCCGGCGTGCTCTACCTCTGGGGCGACGGCCAACAGCTCGCGCGCGCCGCCGACAATCTCTCGGCACCACGCGCTGCCGTGCCCATCCTCGCTACGCTGGCGAGCTACATCCTCATGAGCCTCAGCTACGAGGGGATCGCGCGCGCCGCCGGCCACTCGCTCGGTTTCGCCCGGATGGTGCGGATCACCTTCGTCTCCAACACCATCAACTATATTGTCGCTACGGGGGGGCTCTCCGGGTTCGCGGCGCGGATGTTCCTCTTCCGGCAGGGCGGCATCCCGCTCGGACCGGCCGTCACGATCTCCTTCGTGCAGGGACTGGTCACCAACGTCACCCTGATCGGTTTCCTGATTGCCGGCTTCACGGCGCTGCTGGGCCGCGCCACGCTGGAGCCCTCGGCCCTGGTCAGCGCGGCGGCAGCACTGCTGATCTTCACGCTCGGCGTCGCGTCCTGCGTCGTGGTGATCCTGCGTCCTCATCTGCGACGGCGGCTCCTGCTGCGGGCGACGCTTCTCGGCCACCGCGCAGCAGTCCGTTTGGCACCATCCCGCGCGCCTTCGCGCGCCGCCCTCTGGCGCTTGCAGCACAATATCGACCGCGGCCTTCAGTTCCTGGTCGAGCGCTGGCCCGCGATGATCGTCCCTACCCTCTGGATCCTCCTCGATTGGGTGGTGACGCTGGGCGTGCTGTGGAGCTGCTTCTGGGCAGTCGGCATCAATGTCTCATTTCCACTGATCGCGGTCGGCTTCGCGATCGGCATCCTGTTCTCGATGATCTCGGTCCTGCCCGCCGGCCTCGGTCTCATGGAAGGCTCGCTCACGACCGTCTTCGTCTCGATGGGACTGCCCTTCGAGGCCACGCTGATCGCCGTGCTGCTCTTCCGCGTGGTCTACTTCGGCATTCCCTTCGGCATCAGTCTGACGGCCTTCCACGGCGCGCTGGAACAGGCGCGCCACACCCCACCGGCGGCGGCCGAACCGACGACGATCCCGGTGGAGACGCACCGCCGGCCAGCTCCTCCCCGCGCGCTCTGACGCAATCGGCCACGCGGCCGCGCCGATCCGCTTGAGTCGCACCACGCGGCCGCCTATCGGGGGGTATGGCAAGCGGCTCTGGCGTCATCGCCGTGCTCGATTTCAGCACCAGCGGCGCCAAATGCGTGCTTTTCGACGCGCAGGGCCGAAGCCTCGCCGCGGCACGCGAGGAATGGACCTACGATCCCTACCTGCACGAGCATTCGGCGCTCGCCGCCGGTTGGTCCTTCGCGCCGGATCGTTTCTGGGCAGCCCTCGGGCGCAGCACGCGAGCGGCCCTGCGCGAGGCCGGGCTTGCGGGCGATGCCGTCTGCGCCATCACGGCCTCGTCGCTCCGCATCGGGACGGTGCTGCTCGATGGCGCCGGACGCGAGTTGTTCTGCGCGCCCAACGTCGACGTCTCGGGCCTGGCGGGTGGTTTCGAAATCCTCACCCGACTTGCGGAGGCCCGCGGCAACGAGATCACCGGACACTGGCCGCCCTGGATCTGGTCGCTGGCGCGCCTGCTCGCCTTCCGCGGCCGGCATCCCGAACAATCCGTGGCGGCTGTCCTGACACCGCTCGACTGGATCACCTGGCGGCTCTGCGGCGCGCTCGTGACCGAGCCGTCGATCCAGGGTCCGACCGGCCTTCTCGACGTGGGCCGGGCGAGCTGGTCCGACGAAATCTGCGACCTCTTCGATCTCGACCGCTCGCTCCTGCCGAGTCTCGTTCCGGCCGGATCCCGCGCGGGCGAGCTCACAGCGGCCGCCGCGGCCGATCTCGGCCTGCGACCCGGCACTCCGGTCCACGTCGGCGGCGCCGATTCACAATGCGCCCTGCTCGGGTCCGGCGTTCGCTCGCCCGGAGACTGCGGCGCCGTGCTCGGCACGACTGCCCCGCTGATGCGCGTCGATGCGCGCCCCAGAGTCACCTCGAGCGGCCCGCTCTGGACCGGCACGCACGTCCTGCCCGAACTCTGGGTGCGCGAGAGCAACGCCGGCGAAGCCGGCGCGGTGTGGGACTGGCTGCTCGAACTCACCGGCTTCGAGCTGCCCGGCGGCTTCGATCAGGCCGAGCGCCTCGTCGCGCCGCTGGCAATAGCCCCGTCCACCATCGTCAGTTTCAGCGGCCCGCGCGCCTTCAGGCCGAACACGACCAATCCCGACCGACCGCTCGGCTTTGCCTTCCGCCACTCGGTCTATGCCAGACGACCAGGACGAGCCGAGATCCTGCACGGCTTCCAGGACAATCTCGCTTTCGCGCTGCGCGTCAATCTCGAACAGCTCGCCGCCGATGTCGAGGGCAGCCGAGAGGAAGGGCTCACGCTCTCGGGCGGTCTGGTCCGCAGCCCAAGTCTGCTGGCGACCATGGCGGCCGTTCTGCCGGGACCGCTTCGCGTCGCCGCGGAACCCAACGCGACGCCACTCGGTGCCGCGGTGCTCACGGCCGTCGCGGCCGGCATCCACCCTTCACTCGACGCGGCACTGGCAGCCATGGTGCGGACGCGCGTGCTGCCGCCAGCACCGGACGATCTCAGGGTCGCTTACGACCAGGCGTACGCGTTGTGGCGGGGTTTCGACGCGGCCGTGAACCCGCTCTCGCTGCGCGCTCCCTGACCGTCACGCGGCCCTCCGGCGGCTCTGGCTGTGTGCGCGCCGCACGTTCGAGCGCCATCAGTTCACGGGCCTCGAGTTCGCGCATCTCGCCCACCGGCAGGCTGCCGAGCCGCAAGGGGCCGATCGCCACCCGCGAGAGGCGATCGACCGGGTGGCCAATCGCCTCGAACATGCGCCGGACCTGCCGCTGGCGGCCCTCGCGCAAGGTGATCTGCACGCGGGCCTTCTTCTCGAGCAAGCTCTCGACGACGACGTCGGCGGGCGCGGTGGGGCCGTCGGCGAGTCGCAGTCCACGCGCCAGCCGCTCCAGTGCTGCGGACGCAGGGTGTCCCTTGACCTTGACGCGATAAACCCGGGACACGCCAAAGCGTGGATGACTGAGCCGCTCGGCAAGTTCGCCGTCGTTGGTCAGCAGCATGAGCCCGCTGGATTCGTAGTCGAGTCGTCCGACCGGAAACACGCGGGCCCGGTGCGCCCGCAGCAGGTCGCCCACGCAGGGCCGGCCTTCGGGGTCGGCCATCGTGCTGACGATACCGACCGGCTTGTGGAACGCGATGTAGCGCAGTCGCGCGGGACGAGCGGCCTTGCCGTCAACCGTCACCGAGTCGCGCTGCGGATCCGCTCGGGTCGCCGGGTCCGTCACCGTCTTGCCGTTCAGCCGAACCCGCCCCTCCCGGATCAGGTCCTCCGCCGCTCGCCTCGAGGCCACCCCCGCTCGGCTCAGAATCTTCTGTAGACGCTCCAGCTCCACCATCGCCATCTGTCTCCGCCCAGACCGGATCGGCACTGCCCGACTCCAGCTCATCGTCGTCGCCCGGCGCGTCCGCCACCAGGTCCGCCAGTGCCTTGGGATCCGGCAGGGGCGGCAGCTCCCCGAGATCGCGCAGGCCAAAGAGTTCGAGGAAGCCAGTCGTGGTGGCGTATTCCGCCGGGCGCCCGGGCGACGAGCGCCGGCCGGCGATCACGAGCAAGCCGCGCTGCAGCAACGAGCTCAGCACCGCGTCGCAATTGACGCCGCGGACGGCCTCGACCTCGCCGCGGGTACACGGTTGCCGGTAGGCCACGATCGCGACCGTCTCGAGGAAGGCCCGCGAGAGACGCGGCGGCTTCTCGTCGAAGAAGCGCGCCACCCAGGGCGCCATCTCGGCGGCCGAGCGCAACTGCCAGCCACCCGCCACTTCGACCAGACGAATGCCTCTACCTGCATTCAAGAGTTCGGCGCGCAGCTCCTCGAGCGCGGCCGTGACGTCGGCCTTCGTGACTCCGGCAAGGGCCCGTGCCAGACGGCTCGCCGCCAGCGGCTCGGCCGCCGCGAAGAGAATCGCCTCGAGCAAGCCGGCGAGTGCGGGACGCGTCGCCTCCGCCGCAGCTTCAGCCGGCGCAGCGCCATCCACCACCGCTGTCGCGCTGGGCGGAACCTCGCCGTCCAGGCCAGGCTCGGCCACGGCGTCGCCGCCTTCCGTCCCAACCGACTCGCCGCGGGCAGCCCCCGCGAGGTCCACTGACTCGTCCGAGCCCTGATCGATCTCCGTCACGCCCAACCCACCTCGCCCCGAGCGACCCGCCTCAGCCGGCCGCTTGCTGGTCATCCACGTCAAAGAATTTATCCGGATCGACCTCGCGCAGCAGCTCGATCTCGAACTCCCCGAAGGTCCGCTCCTGCCGCGCCGCGAGCGCACCGTGCTTCATCAATTCAAGGATCGCCAGAAAGGTCACGACGATCCGCAAGCGCGAGGCGTCGGCCGGGAAGAGCGCCTCGAAGGCGCAACGGCGCTGCACGCGCAGGATCTCGATCACGAGGTCGATTCCGTCGCGGATCGAGAGCCGCCAGCAGATCGCCCGACGTGAGCGGCCGGAAAGGCTCGCTGAAAAGCCCCGGCACGCTCTCCACCACCCGACGCTCGAACACGTCGCGGCCGAGCACGGGCCGGCTCGCGAGATTGGAAGCCACCGCCTGATACCGTTCGTACTCGAGCAGTTGCTCGATGAGCTCGAGTTCGGGATCGAGCGGCTCCTCCTCCTCCAGATCCTCGCGTTCTTCGGGGGGCAGGAGGGCGCGCGACTTGAGGTAGATCAAGGTCGCCGCCATCAGCACGTACTCGCCGGCGACGTCGAGGTTCAAATCCTTCGCCGCCGCCAGATAGGCGAGATACTGCTCGGTGACTGCCGCCACCGACACTTCGTAGAGGTTCACCTCGTGTTTGCGGACGAGGTGCAGGAGCAGGTCGAGCGGCCCCTCGAAGGCCTCCAGACGAACGCTATACGCCTCGGTCACGGGGCCCTGCCTACCACCCGCAGTGCCGCGGGCGAAACTGCCTCTGCGGTGTGTGCTCGAGCGCCGCTCTCGGAGACGCCGCGACATCGCCCACGTCGTTTGCTGCCGCGAAGAAGCCGCCACCACCCCTTGCGTGTCGGCCGGCCAGACTCTCGACACATGGCTGAACCAGCCCCCCGCGCGGCCGCGCCTCTCTCAAGCAGCTTCGGGTGCGGCCCTCAGTACACCCCTCCCAGGCAGAAGAGACGCTCCTCGGGCGGGACGCCGCCGCGGCAGTTCGGCGCCACACCGCGGTAGGTCGCCCCACTCGGCAGCACGATATCCATCTCCGCCGGTCCGTAGAGACCCAGCTCCATCACCGTCGTCGCGAGATAGATCTTGATCTTGTAGCCGCCGCTGCGCCGGTCCTCGACAATCTTGACGCGATTGACCAGCCGGCCCGGCGTGCCCTCGTCCGTGCAGATGAAGCCACCGCGCCGGCCCACCACACACTCCGCCGCCGTGAACGTCGCCCCGACCTCCTGGCCGAGCCCAGGTGCCGACCCGGCATCACGGACCACGATCTCCATGCCACCGTCCACGTCCAGCGGCACCACGCCATCGGTATGGCCGCGCGCGATGATCGTCCCGTAGTCCTGGAACGCAGGCCACAGCACGATCCGGTCAAGCCCAAGCGGCAGATAACAATCGCTCGGCCCGACCGGTCCGCCTCCGCAAGGGGGACCGCCCACACAGCCGCGAGCCGTTGGCCCAGGAGCGGGCTCGTTCTCGCAGGTATAGCCCTCCTCGATCACGCAACTCCCGTCGCAGCCGTCGCCCGCCTCGGTGTTGCCGTCGTCACACTCCTCGCCCTCGGGGCCCTTCGGAGCCCTCGCGTTCGGCAACGGGTCTCCCGTCTCCACCAGGCCGTTGCCACACTCGGCGGCCGCAGGCGTTGCCGTGGGTTCCGGAGTGACCGTCGGCTCAGGGGTCGCCGTCGGCGCGGGCGTGGGCGTCGCGGTCAGTGAGCAGACCGAGGGCTGGCCGTTGCAGGTGTAGCCCGCTTCAATGGTGCAGGAACCGCTGCAACCATCGCCATTGGCGGTGTTGTTGTCGTCGCACTGCTCGGCCGGGGAACCCCTGGGGCCGCCTGCAACCGTCGATCCCGCGAAGACCACACCGTCGCCGCAAATAGAGCCGCTCAGTGGCGTGGGAGTCGGGGCCGGCGTTGCCGTCGGCTGGGGTGTCGGGGTCGCGGTCGGCGTACAGTAGTCGGCGCCCTTGCCGTACTCACAGCCCCAGCCCTCTTCGACGTGGCAGGTGGCGTCACAGCCGTCGCCGGCGGCGGTGTTGCCGTCGTCGCACTCTTCGCAAACCAGGACAATCCCCTGGCCCTTGACGCCTGAGCAGCCGCTCGTGTCGCGATTGCTGTTGCCGCAGAGGCTCGTCGGGGTGGGCGTAGGCTCAGGCGTCGAAGTCGGCGATGGAGTCGGAGTGGCCGTCGGGGAGCACTGGGAGGGTTGCCCAGTGCAGCTATACCCTGCCTCGATCTCACAAGCCGCCGAGCAGCCGTCATTGTTCGAGAAATTGTTGTCGTCACACGCCTCGGATACCTGGATATAGCCGTCGCCACAGTAGGGCGTTCCCGCCATCGCCACATCGATCCCGAGCGGAGCGGCCACCATCGGGCCGATCAGTCCGCCCGCGAGGACGAGGGCCGTGCTCGGGAAGAGTCGCCGGCGCCGACTGGCGCTGGACTGGCGCGCTCTCGGCGCAGATTGCTCGTTCTTCATTGGTACCCCTTGCCTTGTAGATCCCGACGAAATCATCAAGTGAAATATCGCCAGGTTTGACCGGGATGATCGGCCCACACCGTACCAATCCATGCGAGAAGAGCAGCCCGGGAAGTGCAGGTCAGCCCGAATACTGGGAGGGTCTGGCCATATTTACAGAGAGGTATTCGAGATCCGGGATGAGTTCGCGTGGCACGGGACCGACAGCGGTGCACTGACGCGGGACCAGGCGCCGCCGCGCCACTCACCGCCTCCGCGGGGCGGCCCCGGGTCCTGGCGACTCGTCGTCGGCGCCGCGCCGCCCCTTGGCCGACTGCGCCGTGGTGTTGTCAAGAATGTTCACGGCGAGCGCGCCGGCCAGGAGCTCGAGACCGACCGCGCTCGGGTGCATGATGTCGAGGAAGAGCGGCTCGACTCCGGCCTGCGCCTCGAACGTATCGCGCAGATCGAGGCACTCGAGGCCGAGTTCCCGGCAGATCGCGGCGAGCCGGTGCTGGGGCGCGAGGTCCGGCGCGGCGACGGCGAGCTGGTCGCCATCGGGCGGGATCGCCACCAGCAGCCGGATGTCCCGCGCCGTGCTCTCCTCTTGCATCTGACGCAGGGCCTCGACCATGGCCGCGAGGCGGCCGTCGCTCGGCTGGCGCCAGTAATTCTTGCGCAACGCGGAGACGAAGCGGTCGAGGTCGCCGAAGGCCGGGGCCGTGGCACCCCCACCGCGGGCAACCTGCCCCCCGGGCCCAGCCAGCCCCCCACCGCTGCGGACCAGCCAACGCAGGAGCAGATGGAGTTCCGAGACCTCGGCGACCGCCTCCGAGCAGCCACCCGCGACACGTTCGTTGGTGAGCACGCCGTGCGGACCGAGCACGGGTGGCGCGTCGAAATCGTTCAGATTGAAGACCAGCACGATCGTCTCGGGCGCGAGGCCAAAGCCCGTCTGGCGAAGGAAAGCGAGTTCGGCGCGCGTGTCATAGCCCTCGACTCCACCATTGACGACCTGCCAGCGCATGCCGCTGCGGCGTTCCAATTCGGCTTCGAGACGCACGGCCAGGCTGTCCGCCTCGGCCATGCGATAGCCGAAGGCGACCGAGTCTCCGACCAGCAGGACACGCCGCCGTCCCGGCGTCGGTGCACGCTCGATCTCGGGACCGCGGAGACCCATTGCGTTGGTCCGAACACGCCCGCCGCGTACGTCCACGTCCAGGCCGGGCCGCAGCACATACGGCAGATCACCTGTCGCCGCGGCGTAGAGATGGCGCGGATAGCCGTTGAGCCGATCAATCAGCCCAAAGGTGCGCACAGCCGCCTCGCCGAGAAGGCCCGCGCCGAGGAGCGCCACCACGCTGAGTCCGATCCAGCGGAAGAAAAGACGCGCCCGCACCGGCGTACCCTAGGACGCGCGGCGCGATGCGAACAAGCCTGAGTGTCGGCCGCGACGCAGCAGCTCCGGCAGTACGCTGGCCGGCTCGCCGACCAGGACGCGCGGGAACTCGGAGGGAGCGACGGACCAGGGCGTGTCCGACAGCACCGCGACCGGCTCGCCGCTCCCGACGCCGAGCGCGGAGTGCGGGTCCGCAGCGAAGGCGGCCCTCTCCTCGCTGCTCGCGACCACGACCGCACGCGCCGCTGCCACGACCTGCCGCAGGAGACCGGGTAGCGACCGGAGCACCACTCCGTCCTCGAGCTGCGCGACCAGAAGGGCCCGATTCGCAACCGGCGGCAGGCCGAAGACCGCGCTGGCCGACATCAGGCCGAAGAACACGCACGCATCGAAATCCGCCTCGTGACGCCGCAGGTGATCGAGCAACGCCCAGGAACACGGACCCCGTTCCTGCATCCAGCGCTCCTCGAGTTCCGGGTCGGCCGCGCCCGTCGCGACCGCCCGCTCAAGCCGGTCCGCCAGCGCCGACACGCGCGGGTGGTCGACGCGAAAACGCCGCAGCGCAATTGTGCCGAGCCAGCAGAGCCCGGGTTCGTCATCGTCCCGCCACGAATGCTCGTCCGCGGCGCAGGTCGTCAGGATCTCGATTTCGCCGAGTCCGCTGCAGGCCCGGGCCGCCGTGAGGCAGCGCGACACCACCGGCGCGACCATGGCGATCTTCATCTTGGCAGCCCCGGAGGGCTCGTCGGCCGCAGCGCCCGCGCTGCCCCGCCCGAGTGCTGTGTCGCAGCGATCATCCCGCACGCCTCCTCGCGCGCCGGGTGGTGCGAGTCAACCCGAGCACGCTGCAACGTCTGTCCTCACTGGGGTGGGCAACGTCGCCGCTCGCGGGCGCGGTGGCGCGAGTCAATCCGTGCTCGTTGGGGGTGGCAAGCGTCGCCCCGAAGCACTGGCGGACCGCACAGGTCCTTTCACACGGGTGCTGGTGTTCCGCCGCAGTTCAGATCGCGGCTCTGGGCTGCTAGCGGTGAACGCATGGGCCGGCGGGTTCATCTCCTGCTCGAGGGCATGTACCTGCGCGCCGACTCCATCGCGCGTGATGCCCACCTGCAGCATGGCTTGATACGTGACCTCGGCCTTGAGGTGGAGATCTTCACCGACCGCTTCGACGCCGCCCACTATCCAGGGGTCCGGGTACGGCCGCTGGCGGAACTCGAGGCGGCACAGCGGCAAGAGCCGGCTCTTCTCGTCTATCACTGGGTTGACGGCTGGCGCGAAGCCGAGGCGCTCCTGCCCCGCCTGCCCGGTCCTCTGGTGATCCGCTGGCACAACAACACGCCGCCGTGGTTCTTCGCGCCTTATTCGCCGCTTCCGACCCACAAGACCGTGCGCGGATTCACGGCACTGCTGCGTACCGCCGAGCGGCTGCCCGCAGCGCGCTTCTGGGTGAACTCGCACTTCTCCCAGGAGCAGTTGATCGCCCTCGGCATCGCCCGGGAGCGGATCGACGTGCTGCCGCCGGTATCGCCGCTGCTCGAACCTGACGGCGTGCCCCCGTCGGCGCGCGCCGTCACGCGGGGTGCGCCGATCCGCTTGCTCTTCGTGGGCCGGATCGTGCCGCACAAGGGACAGCTTCATGTGATCGCCGCCGCGGCGGCTCTCCAGGAGATGACCGGACGAGCGGTCCAGGTCGACCTGCCCGGCCGCAGCGACGCCGACATGCCCGGTTATGCCAGCGAACTGGCGACGCTGGCGCGCCGGCTCGGTGTACGCCTCGAATTGCCGGGTGAGATCGCCCACGAGCGGCTCGCCGAGATGTATCGCGCAGCCGACGTCTTCGTCGGACTCTCCGAGCACGAGGGCTTCGGTCTGCCGATCCTCGAGGCCGTCGCGCACGACGTGCCCGTCGTCGCGTACCTGTGCAGTGCGGTCGCAGAGATCGCGGCCGATCATCCGCTCGCCGTGACAACGCTCGATCCGGTCGAGGTCGCGCGCCGCCTGCTGGCCGCACTCGATCCCGCCGCACGCGCAGAGCTCACTGCCTGGCAGAGAGCAGCCATCCTGCCCCGCTTCTCAACGCCAGCGGTCGCACGAAAACTCCCTGCCCTGCTGGCCGCAGCCGGCGTCGATCTGCGGGCACCGCTGGTAGGGGACGCCGATAACCCCGCACCGGCCCCACCACTGGCCGTTGCAGCACTGGCACGCGCGCTGGCGCATCCGACCCCGGTCGGGGCCCTGCCCCGCGACCTGCCGCGCGACCAGAATCCGCACTTCGTCACGCGCTGGGACCTTCGCGCCTACAGCACCCTGCTGCGCTCGGAGACCACCGGAGACCTGCGCGAGCGCGCCCTCAAGTTCCGCTTCGGCTCGCATCGCCCCCGACTCGGCGCCCTCTTCGCCTTCTTCAAGACATTCGTCCTGCGCCTCCAGGACGGTCTCCTGCGGACGATGGAACTCTCACACGACGACCTCGCCGATCAGTTGCGCTCCATCGATGAAAAGCTCGACGCACTGGCTGGCTCCCTCGGTGACCGGCGGACTCCCACAGATTCTGACGCTGCGCCCCGCGCTGAGGAGAACCCGCTCAAGGGCGCGCCAGGGACGCCGTGAGCCGACGCAAGCCCGCCTCGAAGTGTGCGGGAGCGAACGCCGCGAGACGCCTGCGCTGACGCTCGAGCACCTGCGCGCGCACGACCGGATCACGCAGCACAAGCGCCACCGCCTCGGCGATCTCGGGAATGGCGCGGCTGCCGACGAGCACGCCGGCATCACCAAGTGTTTCCGGGACCGCAGCCGCACCGCGCGCCACCACGGGCATGCCGAAGGCCATCGCCTCGACCAGCGGCACGCCAAAGCCCTCATGCTCGCTCATGCAGAGGAATACGTCCGCGACCCGGTAATACGCCGCGAGTTCGGCCGGCGACACCTTGCCGGCGAAGACCACAGCGTCCTCGACCCGACAGGCACGCGCGACTTCCACCAGATCGGCTCGGTAAGCGTCGATTTCCGGAGCGGCCCCGACCAGCACGAGCCGGCAAGCGGGATCGATGAAGCGTCGGTACCACGCAAAAACCCGGATCACGTCCTCCTGGCGCTTGTTCGGAACGAGCCTGCCGACGAAGAGGAAAGTGGTCTCCGACCCGCCATGACGGGCCATGACCTCGCCCTCGGGCACGATCGCGAGAAGACGATCGAGATCGAGCGCCAGCGGCAGGAGCCCGACGTCCTGATAGTCGGCCGCCTCGAGCTCGCTCCGGTTGAACTCCGATTCGGTGAACACCGCCTGCATCCGAACACGCAGCGAGCCCAGCGCCGCGCGGGCGCGTCGCGCCGACGCCGCGAGTTCGTCGCTCCAGGGCGCGAACCAGTGGGCGGGCGTGACGTTGTGGTAGATCATGCCGCAGCGCCCGGGAAAGGTATCGAGCGCCCGCGCGATTCCCTCCGACCAGAAGGCGTGGTGGTAGATCAGGAGCGCACCGGTTTCGCCTGTCAGCTCCCCGAGCGAACGGCTGGGCTCGGTGGCGAGCGGATGGCGGGCGCCCGCGAAGATCTCCGACTCATGTCCTTGACGCCGGAGCTCGCGCTGGATCGCCAGCGCAAGGCCCGCCACCGCGTCGCCGAATTCGAGACTGGCGAGAAGCTGGTGGATCCGCACCTCAGCCGCTCCGGCCGTCGGACTCGCGCCGGCGGGCCTCGTCCACAAGTCGCTCGAAATTGACCTCGAGCAGCTCGAGCTCGCGCTCGAGCACCTGCTGCAATCGCTCGAGCACGACCTCGAGCGCCGCATGGACGTCGCGCTGCTGGTCGATGTGCCGGCGCATCAGCTTGCGCAAGAGCGATTTGACCGCGAGTTCGAGGCGTCCGGCGAGGCCCGCCCGCACAGTCGTGACCTCGCCGAAACGGGCCATGCGCCCCGCGAGATCCGCGCGAGCACGACGGAGTTCGCCCAATTCCTCGGCAACGGCCCCGAGCCCGGCCAGGCCGAGCGGTGAGACCATGCCGGCCCGCGACCGCGCCGCCGCCGCGAGCCGAGGGCCCAGTTCGTCCTGCTCCTCTGTTTCCTGCGCCATGACTCGGCGAACACCGTCCGTGGTGGGCTTGGACCACAAGAGATGGCGCCACTCCAGCCCGGGCGTCTGGCGCAGCGGTGGTGCTGGCCCAAGCGGCACGCTAGCGGAGCGGGGACGAAAGGAGGCCCTCTCGATGGCCAGCAACGCGGAAGTCGCATTCGGAATCCTGCAGGCGAAACTGAACCAGCCGGAGGGCACCGGCGAGTGGTTCGAAGTCACTCAAGCCCAGGTGAACCAGTTCGCCGACGTCACCCACGACCACCAGTTCATCCACGTCGACCCCGAGGCCGCCAAGGCAACTCCCTTCGGCGGGACCATCGCGCACGGCTTTCTGACCCTCTCGATGATGACCAAGCTCGTGAGCTCGATCCCCGGCGATATGTCCATCGCGAAGGGCTTGACGATGGGCGTCA
>SXGT01381058.1_pt1 | contig 15047 bp, 14 predicted proteins | sample 3176221 | NCBI WGS metagenome assembly SXGT01 (sample SAMN11356862, study PRJNA531348) | freshwater metagenome | isolation source: freshwater sample F1-120 | place: China: Fuxian Lake, Yuxi | collected 2017-12-25
GCATGGTGCTGGATCGCCGGCTCACGCTTGGGTCAGCTCGAAGGCATCGTTCATCACCGCGCATTCTGGATCTGATCAGCCGCCCGCGCGTCGCGGGCGGATCGCGCATCGAGCGGCTGCACCCAGCTGTTTCGTGCGCGCGCCACGCGAGAGGCGATCGTCGCGAGCGCCCAGAAGGTAGGCGTGCACCGCCTGACGACGTCGACCGAGACGCTCATACACGCGAGCGATTGCATAGATCTCGCCGGGACGAGACCGGACGCCTCGACGCCACAACTCGCCGAGGTGCTTCGCCAACGTCAACAGGTGCTTGTCCCGTTGGCGCGCACGATCCGCGCTCAACGAATCCGAGCGCACGTGGTAGTAGGCCAAGGCCTCGGGCACGAAACCGATCCGTTCCCCCCCGAGCAAGAAGCGGATCCACAGGTCATAGTCCTCGGTACCGCGTAGCGATTCGTCGAGCAACCCATACCGATCGAACAGCTCGCGCCGGATGATCGCGCCGACATGTACGAAGTTGTCTTCGGCGATCCGTTGGAGCTGGTGGTCGTACGCGAAGTCGAAGCCGAGCACGTCGGGGTAGAACCGGGCGCCGGTCAGCGCTCCGTCCTCGAGGATCAGCGCGTCACTGGTGATCAATCCCGTCGATGGATCAGCAAGCAGTTCGCCGATCATGGTGGACACCCGTTCGGGCAACCAACGATCATCGGCGTCGAGGAATCCGATGAACGAACCGCGCGCGACGCTGATGGCATGGTTGCGGGCGGCCGCGGGACCCTGATTGGGTTGGCTGAGGACGGTCACTCGATCGCGATACGTCTCGAGCACCGCAGCCGTGGAGTCGGTCGAGCCATCGTCGACGACGATCACCTCGACGTGAGGGTACGTCTGCGCCAAGGCCGAGTCGATCGCATCGGACACGAACGCCTCGGCGTTGTACGCCGGAATCACGATCGAGATCAATCCGGGCGGTCGCTCCACGATGGCCGATCGTAGGTCCGCGCAAGACTGCGGGTCCCCTTCGACCAATGTCGTCACATCTCGGCCGTCGAACGCCGGCGGGCGCTGGACCCGTGCTCGACGCTGCTCGGTACACTGCTGCGGTGGCGGACACCATCCCGCAGCGCGTGCGATCTCGCCCCCGTTTCGTTGTGTTCGGCGCGTCTGCGCTCGCCGTGCTCGTCGTCACCGAACTCGGTGTTCGAATCGCCGAATCGCGTCTGCCCGAACCGCTCGAGTACTTCTCGGCCGACGCGCAGACGATGGCGCGTGATCTCGACGAGCTGGAGCGACGAGGGATCCGCAGCGATCTGACCTTCGTCGGCACGTCGATGGTCCGGCGCGGCATCGACGCCAACCGGTTCGAATCGGAACTCGAAGGCGTCGACTTCGCGCACAATGTCGCCCTGCCCGGATCGCAGGCACCGGTCGTCGAGCGCTGGCTGTTCGACGAGGTGGTACCGAGCCTTCATCCGCGCCGGGTCATCTGGGGGCTGTCGTCGATCGACTTCAACGCCGGACGCACCAACAAGACGATCGAGCGCTACGAACGGGCACGAGCAACCGAACACGGAATCGTCGGCTCGCTCGACCGCGGCGTCGCGCACCTCGCGATCTCGGCGCATCGTGACACCCTTCGCGATCCCTACGAACTCGCGCAGTCGATGCAGGGTTCGCCGGTACGGTTCGATTCGCGACGCCCGATTGGCGACCGCGCGGTCTGGGAACTCGACGAGCGGCCGCTCGGACCGGCCGCACTCGACCGACTTCGCGATCGCCACCGCAGCGAAGTTCGCGACGAACAGCTCGTTGACTTCTCGCTCGGCGATGAGGAACTGGCCGCGTTTCGCCGTGCCGTGCGACGACTGCAGAACGAAAACATCGAGGTCGTCATTGTCATCATGCCCGTGCCGTCAGGATTCCGCGACCTGCACCCTGGCGGTGCATCGCAGTTCGACGAGTTCCGCGAGCGCATCCTCGCCGAGACATCCGACCTCGGTGCCGCCGCATTCGACCTCAACGACGCGATGGCCGACGACGACTTCCGCGACTACGAGCACCTGATCCCAGACGCCGCGCGACGGTTCTCCGATCTGCTCGCCGACAAACTTCGGACGCTCGGTTGGTACTCACGATGAAACAGACCCGACGATGAGCCGACCGCTCGACATCGCGAGACACGCGGCTCGTGTCGCCCGCATGGCTTGGTATTCGCCGATGCTCGTCGGCCTCGCGGTCCGCCGCGCGGCAACGGTCATCCGCCTCGACACCGCTCGGTGGGTCGAGGTCGTGGCTCCTCCCGGCCCGTCTGCGTTCGCGACGCTGGCGCTGCTGGCGACCTACCGTGAATACCGCACGCTCTACTGCTACCGCCTACGGCGCAGCGGCGTGATCGGCGCAGCAATCGGTGCCGTGCTCGGTGTCGCATACCCGGGCGAGCGAACGCTGCATTTGGCGTGTGGCGACATCGGGCCGGGTTTGTTCATCCAACATGGCTTCGCGACGATCGTTGCGGCTCGCAAACTCGGAGCGAACTGCTGGATCAACCAACAGGTCACGATCGGCTTCGACCGACCGGACGCGCGACCGACGCTGGGCGACAACGTCGCCGTCTACGCCGGGGCCAAGGTGCTCGGTGAAGTCCACCTCGGTGACGGTGCCCGAGTCGGAGCGAACGCTGTGGTGCGGTGTGACGTCCCCGCCGCGCACACCGCGGTCGGGAATCCGGCCCGGCTGCACCCGCCGAAATCGCAACGCGGCTGAGCACCGTGCGCGTCGCCTGGCATTGGCCGTACCTCCGCCCCGAGCATCTCCCGCTCGTCGACGCGATGGCCGATCTCGTCGACGAGCTCGTCGTGCACACGATCGCCGGTCGCATCGACCCATCCGACTACGAGCGAGGTACTGCCCGAATCGATCCGAACGTCCCCGACGTCGGTGTCCATCGCGAGCGGTCGCTCGCCTGGTTGCGATCGCGAACGTCGACGTACGTCAACCGTGTGCGCCATCGCCACGATCGTGCCTCCGACGTCGACTTGATGCACGTGATGTTCGTCAACCGCTTCACCGACTGGTGGGCACTGGAGCGCCTCGCTCGGCGGGGGGCGCTCGTCACGAGTGTGCACGACGCCGTTCCGCACCAGTCCCGAATGCCCGAATCGATCGAACGACTGCTCCTGCGGCGCCTCTACGCCGGCGCTGGCGAGATCGTCGTGCACCACGCATCAGTCGGCGCGCAACTCCGCTCCGAATTCGGCGTTGCCGCTGCGCGTATCCACGACGTGGATCATTGGGTGCTCCCGGCTGCGAGTGAGCACCGCGCCCGACCCAATCGCCCGCCCACCGTGCTGTGCTTCGGCGCCCTCCGACGCAACAAGGGCATCGACGTGCTCCTCGACGCGATCGCCGCTCGCCCCGAGTTCCAGGCGCGGTTCGTGTTCGCCGGTCGCGGAGCGCCCGAGCTCGAGGCACGCTTGTCAGCGGCCGCGACCTCCGACCGACGGATCACCGCCGAGATCGGTTACGTGAGCGAGACCCGCAAGGACGCCCTCTACCGCGATGCCGATCTGGTCGTACTCCCCTACACGAGCTTCGCGTCGCAAAGCGGTGTGCTGCACGACGCCTACGCACACGGGCGGCCGGTCGTCGTCACCGACGTGGGCGCGCTGGGCTCATCGGTCCGCGCCGATGGCACCGGCCGGGTCGTGCCGGCAAACGACCCGAGCGCCTTGATCGACGCGACGATCAACCTGCTCGCGGATGAAGAGGAATGGCGTCTCGCCGCGAACGCGTCCGAGGCGATCCGCCTGGCCCGCCACCCGACCGAGACGGCGCGACGTCTTCTCGCGATCTACGAGCACGCCCGTCGTTCGACGCTGAGCGTCGAACGCTGAGCGCTGGCTTACAACGTCTCGCCGGTGAACGAACGCGTGCGCAACGTGCCTTTGGTGTCGAGCATCAGCTTCGACGACCGACACAGCAGGTCCGGTTCGAACTCGGGGTGATCGACGAGCAGGATCACGAGGTCGGCTGCGCCGAGCTCATCGGCCGTGGCTTCGACGATCGGCATACCGGCTGGCAGCGTGGTGCCGGCCGGCAGATACGGGTCGGCGGCGCGCAGCTCCGCACCGAGTTCGGCGAGCAGTTCGCCAACCGCGATCGACGGCGATTCACGCCAATCAGAGGTCCCCGCTTTGTAGGCCAGACCGAGCAGCAAGATGCGGCTCCCACGAATCGAACGCTCCTGGTCGTTCAACATCCGCTGCACCCGCTGCACGACGTAATCGGGCATGTGCTCGTTGACATCGTTGGCGAGCTCGACGAACCGGAACGGATGACCACTTCGCCGCTTGACCGACCACGACAGATACGAGGGGTCGATCGGGAGGCAGTGCCCACCGACACCTGGCCCCGGAGTGAACCGCATGTATCCGAACGGCTTCGTCGATGCCGCGTCGATCGCGTTCCAGATGTCGACGCCGAGATCGTCGGCGAACATCGCGAGCTCGTTGACGAGCGCGATGTTGACGTGCCGAAAGGTGTTTTCGAGCAACTTCACGAGCTCCGCCTCGCGACACGACTTCACGGGAACCGTCTTGTCGACGATCGTCGCGAAGAACGCGTCGACGGCCCGCAAGGACTGCGCGTCGATGCCTGAAACGACCTTCGGCGTGTTGACGAACCCGAACATGGCATTGCCTGGATCGATGCGCTCGGGCGAATACCCCAAGAAGAAGTCCTCACCGGCACGCAGGCCCGTCGACTCGAGAATCGGCCGCACCAACTCATCAGTGGTGCCCGGGTAGGTCGTCGATTCGAGGATCACCACCGCGCCCGCCCGAAGGACGCGGGCGACGGCGTGACTCGCCGATTCGACGAAGGAGAGGTCGGGGATACCTTCGGCCAGCGGCGTCGGGACCGAGATGACGGCGACGTCGAAACCTGCAAGGTCGCCGATTTGGTCGGTTGGCCGGTATCCGGCCGCCAGCGCCGCCTGCAGGTCCTCGTCGGCGATGTCGCCGACGTAGCTCTGCCCCGACCGCAACATTGCGACCCGGCGCGCATCGACCTCGTAGCCCAGCGTCCGATGACCGACTTCGACGCAGCGCATCGCCACCGGAAGACCCACATAGCCCTGACCGATGATCGCGACGGTCGCGGTGTGCTCATCCAGCTTGGCGAGCAAGGAATCGAGGAGTGAGGCGCTCACGAGGAGAACGACGGTACCCGACGCGTCCTGAGCCCCGAAAGGGTGGGCTGGAATCCGGGAATCCGCCACAATCCTCGCACCTCGGACACGCCGCGCGTTGCTTTGGGGGTGCTCCGGATGCGATCATCGTCAACCGCAGTTCGGGGGCGGCCCAACATCGGCGGAGGATTTGTGCTGACACAATTCAAGACACCGGTCGCGAGATCGGCCTTGCGCCGGGTGGCAGCCCCCCTGACCTTGGCGTTGCTCGCCGTGCCCGTGATCGATGCAACTCCCGCGGGCGCAGCCACGACGAGCGCGACCATCGTGAGCCGGGGCACTAACGGGGCCCAACTCGACGGTTCGTCCGAGAGCCCGGCGATGTCGGCCGACGGCCGCTTCGTCGCCTTCTCGACCGACGCCGAGTTCTACCCCGGCGACGACAACGGCTCCTACGACGTCTTCCGCAAGGATCTGCTCACCGGGGCGATCATCCCCATCAGCATCGATGAAGACGGGATCTTCGGCGATGCCGACAGTTACGGCCCGTCGATCACCGCCGACGGTTCGAAGGTCGCTTTCCTTTCTGACTCCGACGAACTCGACACCTACGACAACTTCGACCGCGACCAGAACCTGTCGTCCGACCTGTACGTTCGCGACGTCGCTGCGGGCACGACCCGGTTGCCGTTCGTGTACGACCCGCCCGGTACCGACTACGACTACTGCGGCGACAACATTGCGTGCGCTCCAGAGTCTGGCGCCGACTTTGGCATGATCAGCCGCGACGGCAACCACGTCGTGATCGAGACCTACTCGACCATGAACGCGACCGAGGGCCTCGACGACTTCGACGCCGACGTGTACGTGCGTGCACTCTCGTCACAGTTCATTCGACGGGTGTCGAAGAACCCGACGACGAACGTCGGCGGCGGCGGAACCGCGCCGTCGATGTCGAGCACCGGACGATACGTCGCGTTCGCCAGCGACGACGCGAACATCACCGCAGTCCCGGACACCAACGGCTTCACCGACCTCTCCGTGTGCGAGCGCGACAGCGACAACGACGGGGTGTTCGACGAGTCGGGAGGAGTCGCGACGAGCCGAATCTCGGTCGCGACCGCCGGCGTCACCGACGGGCACAGCACCGGGCCTGCGATCAACGGCGACGGCCGTTTCGTCGCCTTCGTCTCGGAAGCGACGAACCTCGGCGGCTTGTACGGGGGCGTTTACCTCCGGGATCGCCAGGCGAACACGACGTTTTGGGCGTCGCCTTCGTTCGGTGCGCCCGACGGCGTCTTCTCGGCGCCGGTGGTCAGCGACAGCGGCCGCTACGTTGCCTTTTCGAGTAACGCATCGGCACTCGTCGTCGGCGACACGCCGGGAACGTCCGACGTCTTTCGCCGCGACGTCACGGGGGCGACAACGGCACGCGTGACCCAAGGCAACGACGGCGCCCAGCCCGACGGGCAGAGTTACGGAGCGCAGATCAGTCCGAACGGAAGCGTGGTGGCATACACGTCCGGCGCGACGAACCTCGTGCCGACCGACACCAACAGCGACAGCGACGTGTTCGTCTGGGCACCGCTCAGCGATCTGACTGCTCCCACCGTGTCGATGCTTCGACCCACACGACGTTTCACCACGGCGGCACCGACCGCCCAGTGGTACGGGTTCGACACGTCGACCGTCGACTCGTTCGACGTCGAACGGCGGGTTGCGACATACAACGGGTCACTCCCCGCGTGGAGCGCGACGCTGACCGACACTGCGGCAACGACCCAGACCGTCACTGGCGTGAGCGGCCGGACGTATTGCTGGCGCACCCGAGCCGAAGATATCCACGGCAACGTCTCGGGCTACACGGCACCCAGTTGCACGGCGCTCCCTCTCACCACCGCGTCGCTCGCGTTCTCGACCGGCTGGACCCGAATCGACCGCGACTACTACTACGGCGATCGTGCGCACAAGGCGACGAGCGCGGGCCGCATCGTCCGACGTACTGGGGTCGTCGGCGAACGAATCGCAATCGTCGTGTCGACGTGCAACGGTTGTGGGTCGGTGAAGGTGACCTTCGGAGCGTCGACCAAGACGGTGAGCTTGCAGTCGAGCACGACCCGGCGCGCGTACGTGATCGAGGTCTTCGCGTTGTCGGGCGTCCGCACCGGCACCGTCACGATCGAGACACTCAGCGCCAAGCCGGTCGTGGTCGAGGGCCTCGGCGTCTACAAGGACTGACGGCCGATGAACGAGGTCACGTCGGGATCCGGCGACGAGCATCTGCCGAGCCGCTCGAGCTGGCGCCGCTTGACGTCGCGCCCGCGAGCGCTCGCTGGCGCCACTGCGGCTGGATTGGTTGTCCTCGGCGGCGTTGCGCTGGCGGCCTCGAACGACGACGAGAACGACGCATCGGCCGTCGGGTCCACCACCGCGTCATCGGCCTCGACCGTGTTCACGACATCGGGCCCGGCCTCGGCGACGTCGGCCACGGAATCGACACGAACCTCGACCTCCACGACGGACACCAGCACTGCGGCGACGTCGAGCATCCCGTCCGCGCTCACCACGGCCCCGGGACAGACGTTCCCGACGGCGCCACCCGATACCTCCCCGGTGACCACGCTCCCGGCCCCGCCGCGTACGACACCGCCGGCGCCCAGCACCACAGGTCCTGACACGCGCTCCCCGCGCCAGGCCTACGCGCAGGAGTACGAGCGATACTGCCGCCAAGCGTTCTCGATCTCCCCGAACGGCGTCCTCGCCGATCCCGACTTCATCGACGACACCTACACGGTCGACGATTGTCTCTACTGGCTCGACCCGGATTGTGGAGACTTCTTCGATACGGCAGCCGAAGGCGCTCAAGGCGGCATCGACGACGCAATCTCGACAATGGAAGACATGACGTCGTTCTCGGGCGCATTGTGTTGGCTCGACCCCGAAACCGAACAATGGGGCGGTTGTTGGTTCTCGCCGAACGGCTGAGTCCGGTCGACGCACGCACGAACCCACTCAAGTGAGGCTGCAGGTCCACGGCAGGCCCAGCCGAACGTCTGCGAGCTGCGCGTCGCGCAGCTCGCCCACCGAACTCAGCGCACCCATACCGCACGCCAACGCGTTTCCGTCGTCGAGGCCGACCTCGAGGTAGACCGGGTTCGCAGCACTATCTCCCGACCAAACCGCCAACCCGTCGTCGATCTCGGCTGGTACGAGTCGACCACCGAAGAAACCGAACGACACCGACTCTGCCGACGCTGGCAGTTGCGCGACCAGGATCCCCAAGCCGGGCGAGTCGTTGCTCGTCAACACGACGACGACCTGATCGGCGATGTCGTCGGAAGGATCTGGCGCGGCGATGCACCGGGCGTCGTCCGCGGCGTTCGGATCGTCGACGACAAGCGGAGGCGTGGATGTGACCTTCCAACAGCTGCTCGATCCTCGGATCGGAGCTCGAAACAGCTGCCACGACCCTTCCGGCGACGAACCGGCAAGCACTTCCTCGTATTCGCCCGACGGCTCGAGTGGCGGCGTAACCGGGCGAGTGGTTTCGGGGGTGGTGACCTGGACTTCGTCGTCGGTATAGGTCACGGCGTAGTCGAGTTCTGCCGTCGAACCCGACGCGATGGTCCGCATCGTGACGCGCTCCAGCTTCGCGTCGGGGTCGATACGAAGCGTCATCGTCGAGTCCGCGTCGCCGAACTGATTCGGGGCGTAGTCGAAAGTCAGCAGCGACGAGTTCCCGTCCGATTCCACCGCGGTGGGATTGTTCACGGCAAGGCGCTCGAGGAAGGCCGGTGGAAACAGTGGCTCGATCGCATCGCGCAAGAATGCGATCGGCGTCACCACGTCGCCGCTACCGAGCGCGCCGGGAGCGACCAGGAGCAGGGGCCATGGTCCGGAGGCCGGTGCCGACTCCGAGCGGAGACTCACGGCGTTTTGACCCGACCATGTCAGGCTGAACGGCACCTCGGGCTCGAAAGGAACGGCACCGCTGACCCGCCCGCGGCCGTCCTCGCCGAACGTCGATCCAGCAAACTCACCTTCGATGTCGGCCGATCGGCCATCGATCGTCAACGTTCCTTCGATACGCCCAGACCGGTCTACGAATGTCGCTCCGACCGAGGGTAAGTCGCTCTCGACGAAGCTCGGACCATCGTCACCTGCACAGGCGGCGAACAGCGCGGCGGCCATCGCTGGAACGAGACTCACCGTGACGACCCAGCGGCGAGCGCGAAGCCCGCTCACTGGTCGCCCTCGGGCAACGCTGGACCCTGCAAGGGCGCGGTCGAACTTGGTGCCTCGGAAACCTCGGCTCGCACTTCGCATCGATCATCGCTGGGCTTGCCGCCAGTCGCGGCGGCCGCCTTCGCGGTGGCCCCCGGCCCCACGGTGAACAGATCCCATCCGTCGCCAGCCACGATGCGCACATCAGCGCCGCCCGAACACAACGTCTCGAATTCGGCAGGCAAGAACTCGTCGCGACCAGTCGTGTCGTCGCTGTATGCGACAAAGCCGAGCGTCGATATGCCGGCCTCGCCAAAATCCGCATCACAACTCGCGAGCGCGCCCGGCAAACCAATCTCCGCGTAGTGCCGCTCGAGACGCACGATGTCCTTGTCGGCGATCGCGAACGTGCAGCCGACACCAGCCTGCGTCAGGTCTTCGGCGAGACCTTGCAACACGAGCATGGACGCGGGATCCCAGTCAGGCTGTTCCACGGGTCCGCACGGCTCGAGTCGGTACGCACCACGAAGGACGTCGGCAACATCGATTGCACTGGTCTGCGTATCGGTCTGGATGCTCCAGTCGTCGCCGATCGCAAATCGCAACGCCGGCAGACCAAGGTCGGTGTCCTTCGCCAGGGTGCAGATGATGTCGACCCGCTCCTCGATGAACGCATCGCGCTCACTGGGGCCTTCGAACACGACGATTTCGATGTTTTCGAGCTCGCCCTGGCCGAGATCGCCGAGCGTCTCGATCGAACAGCTCCCGAGCGTGAGGGGAATCTGCACCGCTCGCTGCTGTGTCGTCAGCGACAACCGGTAATCGGACGGCGAGGTCACACCGAGGTTGGTGCAAAACCCATCCCGGGCCGCTGCCAGTTCGCGGCCGAGGTTCTGTAACCGAGCAACGGCGGCGGGCGACCACTCCTCGGGTACTTCGGTGACGATGTCTGGAACGGTGACTGGGGTTGGTCCGCCATTGTCGCACGCGACCGTCAATGCCATCGTTGCGACGACTGGCAATACCGATTTGAGCTTCATACACGTCGAACGAACACTGGAGTCGAGACGTTCCATAGAGAGAGCGGAGTGTAGAGGTTGACATTCTCCCCGACGCTGCGGCGAACGAAAAGGGCCCACCCCGAGGGGTGGGCCCTTTCGATTTCTATCCCGACGGATCGGGAACGTGCATCCGAATCAGGGAGCGCCGATGAAGATCGACGAAGCCGGAACGGTAGAACCGAGCAACGGAGTCCCCGGCTCGGTGGTGAGCATGATGCCGCGCAGGTTCACGGTCTCGCTCACCGGCTCCGAGGTGGCCAAGCAGCCAGCCGCGTTGCCGATGTCGGTTGCGTAGCCCTGGATCGCGTCACCGCTTCCCAGTGCCGAACCACCAACGCCGTCCCAGTCGAGGGTCTGGAGCTTGTCCTTGATGATCGGCGTGTAACCAACTGCGGACTCGATCTGAGCACCGATGCCGACACCCTTGGTGATGATGCCCTTGAGCACCACGACGTCCGATGCCGTACCCGTCGGGTTCGCCGTGGTGACGTACGCGTCGGTCTTGGTCAAGTCGCTGTAGCTGTAGCTCAACTTGCCCGAGAGCGGCCATTCGCCAGTCGCGGTCGGACCGGTGTCGGCAACGCAGTCGATCACCGGCGAGACGGTCTTGCTGCCCCACTTGATGATCGTACGCGTGCCCGCCGGAAGCGTCGAGAGACCCTTGTCGGCAGCAATCGTCTGGATGAAACCACACGAACCGCCGACCGTGCCGGGAGTTCCGCCAACGGCGTGAGTGCCCTTGGCGCTGACGGTCGCGTCGTGGTTCTTGTCGGTGATACCGGCGTTCTTGAGGTCTGCCGGCCAGATGAACGAGCTCTTCGCGGTGGCGATCGCACGGGTGCCGGAGCAAGCGCCAACCGTCGTGACCACAGCGTCGGATTCCGACGGCTGCGCCATGGCGAAGGCTCCTGCAACCATGCCACCCGCAAGGGCCACACGAAGTGCACGAGAAACAATTTTCACGTGAATATTCTCCTCTGTCGCTTCCCCAGTGTTCCGGACCGCTCGGGACACCCTGGATTGGTCGTCGAGGAGACAGACCACCGCACGCGTCACGCGTCCGAGACGCGTGTTGTTTCGGCAATCAGTTCCCCCCAACCCCTCCGCTGGAGCGAACTCCACCGGAAGCCATCCCGTTCGCCGACGAGTCGACGAGCGAGGCGGTCGTGCGCCATCTTGACCGCGCCGCGTGGCGGTGTCAAGCGTATGACCCAAACTCGGCCATGCGTCCTCCGGCCGCTTCCAGGCACTCCGTCTGGCTTGTCAACGGGTGGGGCGAGAGTTACAGATGTGGTTTCGACGTCAACGCAGTGATCGGCCACACGCTCCCCGAAACCGATACCCGTGACGATTTACGCCCACGTTGAAAGCACGGCACTCACCGCACTGCCGCTCCAGGCGCCGACACAAACGGAACTCGATGACCCTTGCGCTTCGCGCACGATCACACGCATCTCGCAGTCTTTGGCACGCGCTCAGCGTGGTGGCACTCGGAACCGCGATCGGTCGGGTCGTCACCTCGGAGGTGTCCGTTCGGTGGTCAGACCGAGTCTTCGGCCTGACCACTCAACGGAAGTGCTGATCGAGTTCGTTGGAGCTCGGGGTGAACACTTCGCCGTCGAAGGTGTCGACCGGATTCCAGATCCAGACGTGCAGCATCTCAGGTGATCGCGTCGCGATCTGGCCCGCAACGCACCTGCCCTCGGCGTCGGGTTCGCCGACCGGGAAGCCGCTCGCCACCACGCAATACGGATCGGGTTCGTACACGTGGTAGTGCCACGCAGTTGCGGGCCCACCGACCTGTATCCCACTTCCGGGTTCGGGTTCGAGGAACATCGCACCGAGCAGGACGAGGGTGCCGTCGCCAACAGCGTGGTACATCAACGCCTCGGGTTCGGCGGGGTCGGCGTGATGGTCGTCGGTCAGACGATCGACCGACACGTAGTGCATCGGATCACCGTCGAGATGCACGTAGCCCGCGTCGATCGCGTCGGCGACATCGACGTAGCGCTCGCGGATCGTGTCGATGACTTCTGCGCCGAAATCGAACGCGGCGGTTCGTTGCGCTTCGCTCGGCTCGCGTCCGAATGGATCTCGAGTCACGAGATACATCCCCGTGTTGATCAGCGTGAGGTATCGGCCGTCGTCGGCTCGACCTGCTGGTTCGACGCCCGTGAAGGGAGTGTTGGGAAAGTGATCATGCGTTGTGAGCATCGATGTCGGACTGGCCGACGAACCCGGACCCGACGACACGTTGCTCCGAGCCGCCGTCGACCCATCCGGCGCACCGCTCGTGCAGGCGGTGGCAAACACCGCCCAACAACCAACGAGGACGGGGCCCCACCGGAACCCCGTCCCCGAACGAATCAATCGAACGGTTCGTCGACTGATCAATCGTCGTCGTTGTTGATGCGGACGGTCCCGATCCCGTCGGTGACCCCGGCGCCCGTCATGGTGACGGTCAGGGTCTCTCCGGAGAACACCCCGTCTTCGTCATTGTTGTCACCAAAGATGGTGATGACCAACGCGCTCGTATTCTTCCCCGCGTTCAGCGTCTTGACCTTGGCGATCAGCACCGGCTTGAAGTCGTCGCCGATCGTCTTGCCGTCGACTGCTTCGGCGGCATCGAACACGGCGATCACGTCGTCGCCGTTCGTGATCGTGTAGCTGAGCGGCGTTGCCGAAACCACGGCGCCCGCCGCCACGATCGGGAGCACCGCGGTGCCCTTGCACTTCAGCGCGCCGAGACACGCCAGGTCCTCGGCCGACTCGTAGACGATCGCGTCACCGAGGGCGATGCCAGTGTCGGGCTCGGTGAGATCGTCGTCGTCGACGATCGTGATCATGCCGACGCCGTCGTTTTCGACCAGCTGCGGCGAATGGGCGATCACGTCGATGAAGATCGTCTCAGCCGGCTCGTCGGTCTGATCGGGGGTGATGTTGATGCTGAGCTTCGCCGTGTTCTTGCCGAGCTTGATCTTCAGAACCTTCGGCTTGGCCGCGGTGATCGCCTGGTAGTCGGCGCCTCCGAAGTTGATCTTGGTGCCGGCGAGCGCGCTGCCGCCCGTGGTCGAATCGGCGATGACCGTGATCAGACACTCCGCGATCGGGCAAGGCTGATCGAGCGTGACGACGACCTGGGCCTTGTTCTTGCAGTCACGGCCGAGGCAGCCGAGCGCCCCGTTCCCGCCGTCACCTTCAGGCACGGTCACGTCACCGACGTTGATGTCGACACCCGCCGGCGAACTCGCATAGTCGACGGTGTCGGGGATCATGCCGAACTGCACAGCACTGTTGTCGGCGACTTGGCCTCGCCGTCGCGATGCTCCTCGAGCACGACCGGCTTGAACTGCTCGATGCCGTGCCAAATCTGCATCAGGCTGGCCACGTGCTCCTCGATGAAGGTCAGCGTCGCCAGCACCTTGCCGACGCGCTGTCCGGTGAGGTCGTGGAAGTTGCAGGCCTCGTAGATCTGGACCACCCGGTCGCGAACGTCATGGGCAAGGCCCTGCTCGTGCCCGGTTTTGAGCGCGGCCGCCAGCGTGTGCGCGGTCTGGTCGATGTCCTCGGCGGCCTGCAGGATGGTCTGCGTCGCCCGTTCGGTGCCCGCGACGATCGCTTCGAGCTCGCGGCCAGCGCGGCCGATCTGCGTCTCGCCGAATGCGCCCGCGGCGGCCCCGCCCATTTCCTGCCGGCTACGGCGCACCGCGGCATAGATCAGCTCGAGCTCGTGCTTATAGGCCTGCGCCTCCGCGATCTGCGCGCGCCTCTTCCATCACTTCCCGGCTCACCGGCGCTCGCGGCTCGATCAGCGCACGCAACGCCTTTAGCTCGGTGATGAACTCATGATGGCGTAACGCCGCTTCCGCCTGATCGGCGGACAGCGCGGCGCCTGCGCTGGCGCGCGTGCTCTCCTCGATGCGAAAGACCTTGCGTTGAACCGGCATGACGCCCCACGTCCCGGGCTCGCTTGTACGAGGCGCCGTTTAAAATCGCGTTCATGCGCGATCTATCGCCGATAACGAAGGATCGCAGGCCGCGCGGGAAACTCCGCATTAACCATGACGTCTCGCAATTCACTCAAAATAAACTCTAATTCGACGAAGCCCGCGCCAACTGCGGCGATACGGACAATGCGAACGACGCTTTTTACCGATCAGTACATTTTTCACCATGTAGTACGCGTGCACGGGAGCAATCCCACCGACGATCAAGTAACCAGTCAAAGAGTACGTCGATGCAACGTGTTGTCCCCTTCGCGCTCGTCGCGAGCGCGCTTGTCTTGAACTGCGCCTTCTTCGTTCCGGCCTCGGCCGAACCGCTGCAACTCAGCCCCGAACGCTACGCCCAGGCCAGCCGGCGGGCACCGGCCTACGTCGCGCCGCAGGCGGCGCCAGCCTACGAGGTCGAGACCGCGCAACCGGTGCGCTACGCCCCGGCCCAGCCCGAGAGTCCGAGCTTGACCTTGGCGCCGTGCGCGCCCACCCGCTCGCCCCGACCCGCGCTGGCGGGTGGGGGCAAGCGCGGGTGCGTGCGCTTCGAGCCCGCTGCCACACTCGTGTCGGGCCCCCGAC
>SXGT01709477.1_pt1 | contig 15046 bp, 30 predicted proteins | sample 3176221 | NCBI WGS metagenome assembly SXGT01 (sample SAMN11356862, study PRJNA531348) | freshwater metagenome | isolation source: freshwater sample F1-120 | place: China: Fuxian Lake, Yuxi | collected 2017-12-25
CATCGGGCGGGGGGAAGGAACCCGGGGGTCTCGTAGATGTTGCCGATGACTTCGATATCCGACTCGTCGCAGTGGCTGATGGGCACCTTGCCGTGCGGCTTCGCGAACGGCTGGTGAACGAAACTGCTGCCCTCCCATTCCACAAGGCTCGCCTGCCCGTCCCATCGCACGATGTCCCCCTCGAAGATCTCATTCCCGTTCTTGTCGAAGAGCCCCGTGGACTGCATCCAGGCACCCTGCGTGAAGACCTCGTTCACGCGGAAGGCACGGCCAACGATCTTATCGAGTGTCATTTCATTCATGGCTTCGTAGGTGATGATGAGGCGATCTTTCACCTTGGGGTTGTAGTCCATGTGTGCCTCAATCTCTTCGGTCCCGGGATGCCAAATTCGGAAGCGAAGGGGGCTCATGTGGGCTTGTGGGAGGGCTGAATCTGAATCGTCTGCACGGGCCGCTTGGCCTCGCTCTTCGCTTCTTTCTCGGCTTGCAGCAGCTCGAAGAACGTGTCGGTGATCTCTTTCAAATCCGTTTTCTGGTCGTCGTCCTGAAGTTCTAGAACGGTTCGGAGAGACTGGATGTCGGCCAGCGCTTTCCGCAGCTCGTCCCCCTTCTTCTTGAGCACCAGGTCGTGTTCCTTGAGCTTGCGGCGGAACCGCTCGCGCAGCAGCACTTCTTCGTTCACCTGGGAAGACGTCGCAAGGGAGTTGGCTTTGAAGACGGAGGCATGGAGCAACGCGGATTCGCGGGTGAGTGTATCGACGGCTTCGGCGAGGGTGTTCAAGTCGGTCATGGGGTGTCAGGAATTGGAAGCGATGTCAGCGGCTTTCGCGAGGAGAGCGGTACGAGCCTTGACCGCGAAGGTGAGGGCGCTGGCCAGGAGTTGATCGTCGTTCTCGGTGTGGAACGTCTTGGCCCGGCCGGTGATGTAGGCCTGGGCGAAGCCTTGCAGACAGATCGCAATCGACTTCTCTTTCTGCTCGCGATCAACAGAGGCAACCGCCTTCTCGCTCTTCGCCGCTTGGTAGTTCGAGGGGTTCGGCATGGAAAGCACGGCTTCCCCGCGCGGCAGAATCTCCCAATTGACCCACTGCCCGTTCAGGGAGGCACGGCACACGTCGTCCTTGACGGCTTTCGTGAGCACCAGGTCGTGCGTCTTGGGGAAGATGTTCTCCTTGTGGACGGTACCACCGTTCAGGAAGGTGTACTCGTAGGCCTGATAGGTTCCGCCGTCCTTCTTCTTCTTGGTCAGAAGCTCGGAGCGGGCGACGAAGGTGAAGTCTATCGGGGAACCTTGTTCTGCCAGGATTTCATTGAGGTATTTCGCCATCGGATGAGGGGGTAAAGAAGAGCTAATGGGAAGAGCAGGAAGAGGGTTGCGGGGTCAATCATCGTCAGAGGGGGGAGGTTCGTTGGGCTGTGTCTTCTCTGCCAGCAGGAGAGAATCATCCTCGGCGATGGCGTGAAAGGCCTTCATCTTCGCGTCGAACTTGCTGCTGGCCTGAACATACTGAATGCGCATGTGGACGCGGTAGATGGTCATGGTCAGAAGAGAATGGAACGAGCGTCATGCAAGCATTCTTGCTGGGCGGCCAGGAGGAGAGCTTTCAAGCCGAGTTCTGCACTGCGGTGCTCAGAGACGGGAACCGACTCATCGAGGAAGGATTGAATGCGAGCCTCAAGAGCGGAGGAGAAGAAGGAGTCCATACGGTGTGGGGGAAGTGATGTCTGTAGCCTACTCCTCACCGTGTACGTTGTAAACTCATTGATCTTGCTTCTTTGCCAGAAGTGTTTCGTACTCTTCGGGCGTCAATTCAATCTTCTCTACCTCCACGGGCTCTCGTGATGTCACGACACGGAGCGTTCCGCGCTTGATTTTGTTGGCGACGTTCTGGCGGGACTCACCAGACAGTTGCATGTACAGCTTCCGAGTGAGGCGGATGGATTTGGTGATGAGCATGGCTCACAACCTACCAGTGATCGTGTACAGGCGCAAGCCGAAGAAGCCCCCTCCGAAGAGGGGGCGGGGCACGGAGGCGGGAAGGTCGGCGGATAACTGACGGGCGATTGACGACAACCGAAGCCCCGATGTGCGAGACGAGCATACTACGAAAAAGCCGCCCCTCAATGGGAGCGGCTTGACGTGGTCGCGGTCGGTTATCGAACTGCCTTCTTCTTGCAGACTTCCTTTTCACCGAAGAAGCAGCGGACCTGGATGGAATACTTGCCGATCTCCACGACGTTCGCGCCGTAGGACCGCTCGAAGAACTCGCCGTTGAGCATATTGCTGTGGTTCAGTTTTAGGCGAGCCTCGATGATCGCGCGGTTCTCGGGACGCTCCCAGTTTGAGCTGAGAGAGGTCTTGGATTCGAATCGCTCAATTGGGGTCATGCCTTTGGCAGATACGAAGCCCGGAGTGAGCAGGGACAGGCCCACGAGGGCGGAGAGGAGAGTAGTTTTCATGGAGTAAGGGGGAAGGTAAGTAAGTGTGACGATAGATCATGTGTCAGAGGTTGTCAAGAACCTCTCGGACGTAGGCCAGGTGGCTCTCGACTTTCTTGATGCGGCCGACCTCGCGGCTGTTCCAGGACTGGATGCACTGGTTCGCCGTCTTGCCAGCATTGATGCACTGCGTCATGCGGAGAGTGTACTCCTGGAACTGAACATGCCAGTTGAAGGCGAAGTCCGGGAAGTCATGCTCGAATTGCTGCTGAGGGCTCTTGCCGTCCTTCCAGTTGCAGTAGGTCTCGTGCCTCGTGGCGTAGTGCCCGAGCGCAGGTGCGTCTTCGTCGCCAGGTTCGATGTAGATGAGCGGCGTGCCCCGGTGGCAGATGTGATGGCCCATGAACCCGATCGCGTAGCACACACCCTTGATGCAGTCGTGGCGGCGCTCAGCAGTCAGGGTACCATCTTCCTGAAGGAGCATCGACAGGAGCTTGGCTGTGTGGGGCTCGAGGACGGTGCCTTTCCACATGGCAGCCATCTCGCGCAAGCGGCGTTCCTTGTAGGAACCGGGGAGTGCCCCGAAGCTACTAAAGTTGAGGCGGATGCTGCCGAGGCGGGGGTAGAAGGAGAGTTCTTCGGCAGATGCGTGTGGGATCGCAGCGTCTATTAGTCGGCGCGCTGCACTCCGGGTGTGAAAGAACACTGGCTCGCATCCTGAACGCAGGCGAGGCTTTGGGTGAGCTTGGTTTCGGCAGCGAGGTACGCCAGGTGTGCTTCCTTGGTCTGCTCCATGATGGCCTGCTGGACCGGGACATCGGCCGCGGCGAGCTGCTGGGCACTGGGGCTCTTGGCGAACACCGCACGCGCGGCGATGCAGGTGAAGATGACGATCACGAGCGAGAAGACGATAGCCTTGTTAGAGCCGATGATGGATTTGAGGGTGAACATAGCGGAAAGGGGGAAGGTGGATATGGGTGTTAGAAGACCGGCATGTGCACGGTCGGAGAGAAGAGCGCGTACAGACCATTCACCAGGGCGAGGCCCAGGCAGAACGCGGTAAGGACGCACAGACCGGAACGGGTGAGGGAACGGAACATAGAGGGAGTGGGTATGGATGTAAGCAGAGCTTGATGCTCTACTAACAGTGTACCACAGATTAGAGTTTTGCGCAAGCCCTCGGAGCGCGGTTCCTAACCCGTATACGGGGTTATAGCGTACCGGGCTGTCCGTTCTCACTTCCGGAACCGCGTTCGGAGGGCTGCTGGTGATGTCATAGATCAGCACTCTCCGCGTTCATCCAAGGTAAGGTAGCATTTGGGTCGCCACCACAGCGATTCCTGCGATCAGAAGCAATTCGAGCCAGTCGAGGAAGCGTGAGGTGGTCATAGGCAGGGAAGAAGTTGTTCGGCAGGCGTCCCGTGACTCGGCAGAGGCAGATTGTTTGGGTATCCCTGTGGGGCGCAGGCAGAGAGCAGTAAGGCCGACAGGAGAAGGAGCTTCTTCATGCGGGCTTGGAATGCTTGCGGTTGAACGCGCACATGCTACACGTCTCCGGCAGGTTCAGCCTCTTGTTGAGCGTCCACAGGATGCGGTTGGCCTCGATCTGTTTCCCGCAGTGCTTGCAGGTGCGCTCGCGGGAGAGACGCTGGGCCGTGAAGTAGTTGCTCTGGTCGGGAGTCAGCATGTTGGAGGGGAAGTGTGCGACCATCATAGCTCGTGTGCGCACACATAGCAAATGGATGGGCTTGACGAAAACTTGCATCTGTGCGCACGGCAAGAGTACACTGCCGCCATGCCATCCAAGAGAGTTTCCATAAACATCAGTCTCCCCAATCGAGCGTTCAAGAAACGTGTACTCCGCATCGCTAAGCTTCGGGGCAAGAAGCCCTCTGTCGAGTTCGTCGATCTGTATATGGGGCTCTACAAGAACCTTCCCGAAAACCAGTGAGATACCTCGTCTGTGCCATTCTCGGCCTCGTGCTCATCTTCGGCCTCACGCTCTGGGGGCGAAAAACAGAGTGTCGCATTGCGCTGGAGTTCGACCCCATGGCAGGCTTCCGCTCTCACAGCGAGATCGACGAGGAGTGTGAGGAACGCAATGAGTTCTTTCTGCTCTTCCGATGAGTCTCCACAAGTTCTTCTATTGCTGGTGGCATGGTCGAAGGACGATTGGCGGCCCCTTGCTGCAAGTGTGCTACCTGTTCTTATACCCATTCATCTACCTTGGCGACCGTGATCTGTTCGGCGAAGATTTCTACAACGACCTTCAGGACCCTGAATACCTACGCCTCTTCTACCGATGACCTTCCGCCAACTCTCCTGGCACGAGATCAACGTGCTCGCCTACCAGTTCGGCTACTACAAGAAGCTCGTTCCCTTCTGCCGATGTTCAACCCTCAGCCCAAACCTCCCAAGCGTGGAGCCAAACCACGCAAGCCCCTACGCCGGCGTTCCCCGCGCTCAGTGGAAACCCGCAGGAAGGACGCCGAACTCCAACGCCTGATCGCCCCTGATGGAACCTGTCCCAACTGCGGCCAATGGAAAACCCTCTCCGGACACCACGAGAAACCCCGGAGGTACCGTGAGTCCAGATGGAGCGTGGATAAAATCACCGCAGTTTGCTGGGAATGTCACTTGGACCTACACGGGCTTTCTGCCGAAAAGCTCATCCGCAAGTATCCAAACTCCCTCTACCTACCGGAGTGGGAAGCCACTGCACGACGGAAAAAATCATCTCAACTACCTCTGGAAGGTGACGAACGTCTGTAGGGACTGTGGTAGAGTGGGGCCGTTTGACTCCCTCTGTCAGATCTGCCGCTCCAAACCATGATCGCCATCATCAGCTCCGGCTACACCTGTGAGCGCTGCAACAAGAAGATCAAGAGGTTCTCGTGGGCGAAAACGCAAGTCAGCATCAACCATAGGCTCATCATCCTCTGCTCCTCCTGCACCAAGCAGTGGCTTGTGCGCTTCCAGAAGTTCCTCACGACCGCATGAGAAAACCCCCGAACATCTCCCTCGGCCCTCCCAGTGGCAGAGAACCACCCTCATCGAGATTCTGGCCCCCACAAGTCTGTCAAACGTGTCACAAGCCCTATCAGGGAGAACTCTGTCCGATCTGCTTCCCCACCACCGCATGAGCAAAATGCAACGCATCCGACCGGACGGCTACAAGTGCTGGGAGAACATGCGAAGCCGCGTGAACAACCCAAACGCAACAGGGTACGCGGATTACGGGGGAAGAGGTATCAAGATTGACCCACACTGGGAAACCTTCAAACAGTTCATCAAGGACATGGGGCCGAGGCCGTGTGGGACCACTCTTCACCGCCTAAACGTGAACGGCGACTACTCCCCAAAGAACTGCCGCTGGGCGACTCACAAGGAGCAGGCTCGCAACAAGCGGAACACCTCTAGGTTCACGTTCAACGGCAAGACGCAAGCCATTGCGGATTGGGCTGAGGAGGTGAAACTCCCTGCAATGCTTCTCTGGCAACGATTGGTACGGCTTCAGTGGCCGGTTGAAAAGGCTCTACTCACTCCCAAAAAACACTATGTCCGGCACACTATCTAGAACAAAAGGCCACTCCTTCGAGCGCGACATCGCGATCGACTTCCAGGAGCTGGGCTGGACCGATGCACGCCGCCAGCTCGAGTACCACATCAAGGATGCTCTAGGTGTTGATCTTCAAGGCACCGAGCCGTTCGCCGTCCAGTGCAAGAGGGGTAGGCAGTACGCGCCGATCACCGCGATCGAGGAGATCATGCAGCGAGTCTGGATCCACGACTCAGGAGGTGTTATCAAGATCGAAACCGTCCCCCTCCTCATCACGAAAGCCGACCGCAAGCCCACCATGGCTGTCCTCCCCTGGGTCGAGCTAAAGAAGCTCCTCAAGATGGCTTACCCCAAAAAGCCCTGAGGCCTCCGGGGTGTTTCGCCAGCACCCCAAGGGATGCCACGAGAAGTCTACACCTCCCACGGCGACACGTACACCATACTCGTCTACGACGAACAAGAGCCTTTTTCGTAACAGCGGAGTAGAATCCAGACGTGACCAAGCCTTCCTCCCTCGAACACTTCCTGACAGAACTGCGCAAGGAGCAACTGGCTCTCATCCGCTACCAGGAGATGCGACAGGAACTGCCTCTGGGTTTTACGAAGCGAAGACTATACCCCTCTGCGGCATGAAGTTCTTCATCCTCTTCACCGCAGCAATCGTGGAAGACCAACGCCAGAGCTGGTTCATCGACAAGCATGGCCTCACCTACTGGTGGGAACACCAAGCTGAGGCAGAGGACTACGCTTCCGACAACTGGTTCTCGCGCAGAGCACGCAAGCTGCTTGCTGGTGAATCTCAGGATGGAACCAACACCTTCCTGAAAGACCTATGAAACCCAGGAAGAAAGGATGCTCTCACCCCCTCTCCTGCACAGTGACTCTGATTCCTATAGGACCGGTGAAAATGGTGATCGCCTCTCTGCACTGTCTGCTATGTGGAAGAAGTGCGAGAAGGAAGAAGCAATGGAGAACGCAACGGTGATGCTTGCTTGTCAATAGGAACAGCGTCGGAGCGGTGATAGGTTTGCGCCGTGCGGCTACCCACACATTTAGAATCGGCCTTCATCACGCAACGGGTTAGCCGCTTTTTGCGTGCTCTGAGGGTCGTTTCTAGGTGTGTGGCATGAGCGAGAATCCCCAGCGAGAGAACGGCCACATCGACATCGCCAACGAGATCGCGGAGGCGATGGCTCGAATTAACCTGACCGCGCATGAGACGCGGTTCTTGTGGTGCCTGTTCCGCAAGACCTACGGCTGGCAGAAAAAGGAAGACTGGATTTCTTTGAGCCAGGTGTCGGAAATGACCGGGATGCACAAGTCCCACGCTTCCCGCGCCAAGCGTCTCCTCATCCTCCGAAACATGGTTACCCCACGGGGTAACAAAATCGGGTTTAACAAGTACTTCTCGCAGTGGAAGGAGTTACCCCACGGGGTAAATAGACATGACAAGTTAACAAAAGTTACCCCACGGGGTAATTTGCCCCCCGCCCCACGGGGTAATCGGGAGTTACCCCACGGGGCACCACAAAAGACAACGTATACAAAAGACACTATTACAAATAAGACGGTCTTGGAGAAAAAACCGGACACGGCTGACCCCGGGGAACGCGAGCGTCGGTTCAAGGCTCTGTTGGTTCAACAGGGATGGTGCGATCAGTCTTACGCCGACAAGACGTGGGAACAGGGCATGGGCATGTCGGCCCGTGCCGAGTTCGTGCGGAAGGTAAACCTGATGCTGGGCTGGTCCCGCATCCCGGCGAAGCTCGAACGCGCGCGGCTGCTGTTCCACGAGATCAGCGGCTTTGTGAACGACCAGGGGGCCATGCAGCAACGATTATCGCCCCAGGAGATTACCGCCCGTGCAATCTTCCGTGAGGAAACAGGCCAGGACCTCGAAGCCGCATGAGCCCACCTCTCCTCCTGACGCAAGGCAAACCCCTTGAGATTTCGCTCAAGAGGAGTACCTTTGTTGTTGATGGACAACGAACAGAGCATATCACAGGAACTCGACAGTTCGATTATCTTCCGGGCCGCGTGTGCTCGTCTACACCCCAAAGCACACAAGGGTATAACGCTGTACCGGAGCATCGATGAGCGGACGCGAGATCACGTCTTCGGCGTGAAGCGGGAAATCGAGGGGCGGAACGATTACCTCTTTGAGGAACTCCACATCGAACCGCAGTGTCCAGCCCGCCGTGCTGTTGACCTAATCATCGACGCTGCCGACAAGCTTGCGCGCACCGACATCGATTCCGTTTCTGTCCGCGACGAATAATCCCCCTCCCCAATGACCCCCAAGAAGACACCGAATGTTCTGCCCACACTGAAGCCGCTCAAGGCCTGGGCGATCATCGACACGCGACTCCCGAAGCCCCGGTGGACCTTCCACCGCTCTGGCGGCGAGAAGATCGGCCTGCTCGCACTCTACGACCGTAAACCCACCGTGCCTCCCGAATGGAAGAAGTTCAAGAAGATCGTCCGCGTTCTCATCGCACCCCTATGAGCCCCCGACAGCCCACCAAGACCCATGAGCTTTGCGCGAAGTGCGGTAATGCATTCCGCCCGGCACGTCAGAGCTTCATCGTGTGCGACCCACGGCTATTCCACTTGGACATCCCGCCGATTGAGACAGGTGGCCCGCGCTGGTGCGATCTGTGCAAGGTGTGGTACGACACCAGAGATACCACATCCCCGTCATGATTAACCTCCGCGACAAGATCATTGACATCCTCAACAAGCAGCCGGGCTACGACTTCGACATCATCGAGGCATCGTTCCAGCTTGAGTCCCTCATCGCCCAGGAGCGGAAGGCGGCGGTAGAGGAGGCGTTCGAGGTTCTCAACAGCATGGACACCTACGAACACAGTGTCTATGGGTCGCCACTCCCGCGTGACATCATGCCCATCCGCCAGGGTCTTACTCTAGCTAAAATGTTCCCCACCCCCCATGTCCACCAGTGACTGCAAGCTGGCCGCTCTTGGTTTTTCTCTGCTGCTCTCTGCTTGTGGCCCTTCCGGATCTCAGTCAGGGCAAGCCATCCACGTAGGAGAACGCATCAGGGTCAATGGCCAGGTGTGTCAGGTTGGGTGGTGCGGTGGCTCGAAGTGTGAGCATGGCCAATGCTTTGGTCTCTGCTGTTCCACGCACGTACAAGGCAAGCCGCTCGACAGAAACCCTCAATAGGTTTATCCTCCCTCTCGTATGACCAGTGAGCCCACCCGCATCCCCATAGAGGCTGAGGCCACAGAACAGGCAAATAACAAGGTGCAGCGTGACGAGAAGGGCCGATTGTTGCCTGGTGCATCTCTAAACCCAGGCGGCAGACCCCCGCGCAAGTGGACATGGAAACAGCTACTCGAAGAAGCCTTTGAGGAAGAGGACGAGACGGGCCAGCCAGCCAAGCAGATTGCCGTCCGTAAGCTCGTGCAGAAGACGAAAGAGGGTGACGTGCTCGCCTTCCGCGAGGCGATGGATCGGATGGACGGCAAGGCGACCCAGGGCGTGGACGTGACGAGCGCCGGCAAGGAGGTCGGCACCGTTGACGCGATGATCGCTGCCATGGAAGCTTCCCGCTCTGCGCGTGAATGAAGCAGGCCAACTCAAGCTCGCAGGGTACGTCGCCAAGACCTTCTACGACGACCCTGAGGCCTACTGTAAAGCGGTTCTCGGCTTTCAGGCTGACGAATGGCAACAATCTGTTCTTGGTTCAATACGTGATTACCGAAGAACCTCTGTGCGCTCCGGGCACGGCGTTGGGAAAACTCGCCTCGCTGCTGCTGTCATCCACTGGTTCATCGCCACGCGCAGCTACCCCCAAATCGTCTGCACCGCCAACACCCTCCCCCAACTCACCACCAAGCTTTGGCGCGAACTCGCCCGAGTGAACGATCAGGCGCAGAACCGCGATCTGTTTCAATGGACCGCCACCAAGTTCTTCCTGAAGGCCAAGCCTGAAACGTGGTTTGCTTCCGCTCAGCCCTGGACCGAGCACAACTCTACCGCCTTCGCAGGTACGCACGAGAAGAACGTCCTGATGGTGTTCGACGAGGCTTCCGAGATCCCCCCGATCATCTGGGATGTTGCCTCGGGAGCGATGTCCACGGAGGGAGCCAGGTGGCTTGTGCTGGGGAACCCCACGCTCAACACGGGGAAGTTCTTCGAGTGCTTCGCGAAGAACGCCTGGCAGGAGGGAGAAGGCGAAGATCAGGGCCTCTGGCACGCGCACACCGTTAACGCCGAAGACTCTCCGCGTGTTGACAAGGGGTACATCAACGAGCAGCTCCGTGAGGCGAAGAACAACCGCGAGGATGACTTCTACCGCATCCGTGTCCGAGGGTTACCACCGCTCCAGGCAGTCCACCAGTTCATCCCGGTCGATCTCTTCGAGGGGGCGAAGGACCGTGCTGTGGTCACGCTTCCTCACGAGCCCCGCATCCTCGGAGTGGACGTGGCGGGTTTCGGAGACGATGCGTGCGCCTACACCGAGCGGAAGGGCCGCAAGGTCTCTCTGAAGGGCACCAGACGCGGCCAGGACACGATGGCGACCGTCGGGGATATCATGGCGCTTCGGCAGCAAGCCCTCGACGAGGGGGAACCCTACGACTACATCCCGATTGACGTGATCGGCATGGGTCGCGGAGTATTCGACCGCTTGAAAGAGCAGGGAGTGACTGAGGCTCTGGCTGTGAACGTCGCGGAGAAGGCCCGCAGAGACGACTGCATGAACCTCCGCTCCGAGCTGCACCTGCTTGGCAAGAAGTGGCTTTCGGAAGGTTCTGTCAGCGAAGAGTTCCGCGATGACCTGATCGGCATTCAGTACAGGTACGACTCCAACGGCAAGCTTCAGATGGAGCGCAAGGAGGACATGAAGAAGCGCGGCCTCAAGTCTCCTGACATCGGGGACAGCTTCTACCTGACCTTCTTCCCGCTGAACCCAATCAAAACCACGCAACGAACGCAGCAGAAGGCAAGGCCTCAAGCTCGCTGGCAGCGTGCCACGGGTGTACGCTGAATTTGCACATGAAACACCTCACCCTCAAGGAGTTCCAAGGTTCGGCCGTCAAAGATGTCCCAGAGGGAGAAATATTCTCCGTCCACGACCAGCAGCCTGCCAACAAGTCGATCTACGTCCTGACCCCTACGGAGTTCGTGGAGGTCTTCGCCTTCGCCTGCAAGATCAAGGGACAGCTCTACACCTCCGCGTGGGTAGGAGAGAACCAGGACAAGAGCATCGCCCGAGACGCCATGAAGCAGATTCTGTTCATCAAGAAGGGCGGATGGTACGACACCGGAGAGAAGCGGATGGACGAGCTGAACTTGCACCGAGAACCGCTGTTCCGCTGCGCCTGGTGCGGCAATGAGACGACCGAGGTGAAGGGGGCTTGCATCTGTCGCAGGGTTGCTGCTGGAATGACCAACAAAGCCTAATCCCATCCCCCCGTTTCCATGTCCATCTTCTCCGTTGTCCTGCTTGGCCTCGTGATCGCACTCTCGCTCCTCTGCTGGAAGCTCTTCGTCGCTGACCCCAAACAGCATCTCTCTGCCGAGATCGTCCGCAGCGAGGTCGAGAAGCACGCCAAGCAGCTCTTGCCCGAACTGGTGAAGGAGAACGAGTTCAAGCTAAAGGAAATTGAAATGCGCCAGAACGCCATTGCCGCGAACAAGGAGGTGATGCTCGCCCTTGTCGCCAAGTGGGACGGTAAGATTCCTCAGGGCGTGACCAGCTTCACCTTCCCGGACATCAAGGCATGACACCCGAACAACTCGCCACGGCCGAACGCAACGTCCTCCTCTTCGCGGAGGAACTCGTCAGGCGCTGCTTCATGAACTCCCTCGGACGGGTGAAGGGGAAGGATGTGAACAAGCAGCTCAAGGCTCTCGGGAACGCGGTTGGGCAACTCCGCTGTGCCCGGCATAACGTCGCTCCCGACAGTGACGCTTACCCCTTCTACACCCTGTCCGGTAAACCGTTCTTCGGGGAGGGGTCGATCTGGGAAGGGAAAGAGCCACGCCCAGAGCTGCCGTGATCTTGCGCTTGCTTCGAGAGCGGAGTATTTTGGCGACGATAGAGGATGCCATTATCGCGCCCTCTGCCCTCATACCCCTTCTACTTCCAGGCCAAGGACAAAGCAGCCCCCAAGGTCGAGATTGATTTAACCGAGGAACAGCAGCTCCAGCGCCAACGGGATTGGGAAGCCATCAAGGGCATGCGGGACTATCAGAAGCGCTATCACGACGAGTGGAAGGAGGGGGCGAGAACGTACAACGTTCTGCAAGACGGCTCATCCGACGACCGCATCAGCAACATCTACATTGGGCTGCCCCGCATGATCATTGACACGGGGATCTCCATGATGACGGAGGGGGAGCCGGACTTCGACTTCGCTCCTCTTGGGCCGAGCGACTACAAGAAGATCATCCTCTGGAAAGCAGCCCTCAAGATGGTGCTCTCTCAGAGCAACTACCGCTCCCACCAAGATCGCTTCATCACCGACTTCATGGTGCTCGGCACAGGGGCCTACGAGGTCTACACCCAGCTCCCCTTCCGCAAGAAGCGCTTCGAGAACGCTGAGGGAGGCATTGTCGAGAAGGTGGTGCGTGACTTCCGCAGGCCGAAAGTAGGTGTCAGGCACATCGCCCCCAGGTACACCTCTCGCTCCCCGAACGTCGCGGACCCTGATGATGTTCCTGCGTCCGAACGCAGAGAGACACTGACCTACAACCAGTTCGTGCAGAACTACGCGAATGTCTACCTGATGGACGGGAAGCCGAAGTACGACCAGAAGGTGATCAAACAGCTCCTCGCGATGGGCGGAACGCACTTCCAGGTCACGTTACTCTACGACGAGATTCAGGACGTGTTTCGGCAGTACGCGCTCCCCTGGAAGGGGATTGTCGAGGGACAGGCCGCGAACGCGCCTGAAGATGAGCTGGGAGCCCCGATCTTCGACAAGCCTCTCTCGATCAGCCGCATCGGGTACGAGAAGGACGGGAAACGGGAGATTCGCTCGTCTGGCTCGAACGTCTTAGGTCTCACGCCGATCTGCTATGGCATCAACAACGACCAATACGACCGTGATCTCAAGAGCCACGCGGTCTATGGCATGGGCATCCCTCGCCTCATTGAAGGCCCCGACATGGCGTTCCAGGCGATGTTCAACATGAACCTGGACAATCTCAGGCTCCAGAACACGGTGACCCTCAGCTACAAGAGCGGCAACGGGCAGACCGCTCCTGATCTGGACAACCTGAGCTTCTACAGCGGCATGTTCCTCGACGGAGACGTGGTCGCTTCCCCGTGGGGCCAGGCGCGTGTTGGGGACAACTCCACGTACATGGATTTCCTGAACAACCTCTGCGTGTGGATTACGGGCATCAACTACCAGCAGCTTGTCGGAGATACCTCGAAGACCGCCTTTGAGTTCGCCCAGCGCATCCGCATGAACAACCAGCGCGCGGAGAAGCGCCTTCGCTCTCTTGAGAACGGCTGTCTGAAGAGGATGGCTACGCTGCTCCTGTCGAACATCCTCTCAGAACTGACCGTGGAAGAGTGGGAGGACCTGACGGAAGAGCAGGCAGAAGCGATTGCGAAGCGCATCGAGAGCGGAGAAGCAGCCGGAGAAGACTACAAGGAGTTCCAAGACGGCAAGCCGACGAAGCGGAGAGTTCACACCTACATCCCTGTGGCGGATGGCTCGATCAAGGAGGACTTCTCTAGCTCCAAGAAGCGCAAGCTGGACCCAAACAGTACCGATAACACGCTGGTCGATAACCCGGAACCCAACGGCACCACCTACGTTCCGTCGACCGCTGAGTATCTGTATCCCACCGAGTACATCGAGTACGGGGTTCTGCCGGATGTCATCGTGGACGGCAAGCGCATGCTCGGCGATCTCAAGGCCCAGGACGTCTCCACCTGGAAGGAGTACAGCGCGTACATCCAGAACCGCTACGCAACGACCGTTGGAATCCCCGGCATGGAAGACCAGGTGCCGAATGTGGACTTGAAGAAGATCGACGTCGAGTTCGGCAAGTTCGCGGGTATCGAAGAGAACAAGGTCGCCAAGGACACCTCGAAGGGCTCGGAGATGGAGAAGGAGTTCGCAGGCGCAGCAGAAGACCTCGAAGAACAACTTTCCCAACCCACCAATGCTGAACTGGCTATGCAACAGGCTCGCCTCCAAACTGCTGCCACTCCGCCGCCTCCACCTCCAGGACCTGGACTTGAGCCCCCAGAGGCTCCCGAGCCTTCTGCCCCATTAGAACAGGCTGCTTCTGGTACACTCTAAGCATGAAACGCAAATGCTCAGTTCTCGGCTGCTTGAACCCCCGTCTCGCCAAAGGCCTTTGTTCGAAGCACTGGAATAGGCAGCGAGCAGGGAAGCCTCTTCTCACCGCGAAAGAGCAGTTTATCCGTGACAATCCGCCAAAGGATGGTGTCGGCCTCGTGCCGTTAACACAGGGGCACGTCGCCATTGTAGACGCTGCCGATTACCCGATGGTCATCCGAAAACAATGGTCGGTGAAGCCTGCCGAGGGAGGGTTGTTGTATGCGGCTTGCTCAGTCCCGAATGGCAAGACAACCACGACCATGACTCTACACCGCTTCATCCTGGAGGCTTCAGATGGCGAGCTCATTGACCATCAGAACAGTAACGGACTCGACAACCGAAAGAGCAACATCCGGCTGGCTACCCCGCTTGAAAACAGTCGCAACAGCCGGAAGCTGAGGAAGGCACCGTCCCGATTTAAGGGAGTCTCTAGGGATTCCAAATCTGCCCAATGGCGCGCTCAGATCAGATTCAAAGGGAAGCAGAGGCACCTCGCTTTGTGTGATTCGGAGGAGGATGCTGCTACCTACTACGACGTTGCAGCCCAAATTCTTTTTGGCCCTTTCGCCTACACCAATGCTCAACATCGTCTTGCAATGGCTTCTGCCGCTTAGGCGGCTTTCCCTGTCGGATCTCGACCTCGGTCCTACACGTCTCCCAAACCTTCGGTCATTATCACGTGCTCAAAGGAGGGAGCTCTGTGAACTCTGTGAAG
>SXGT01162453.1_pt1 | contig 15044 bp, 10 predicted proteins | sample 3176221 | NCBI WGS metagenome assembly SXGT01 (sample SAMN11356862, study PRJNA531348) | freshwater metagenome | isolation source: freshwater sample F1-120 | place: China: Fuxian Lake, Yuxi | collected 2017-12-25
CATTGGCGTCGGCGGCGTCGCCCGCTGCAGCGCCGTCGGCGCCATCGACCCCGGCCTGGTCGGCGTCGACCGCGCCGCTGGCAATGCCATCGGCCAAGCCGTCGTCGGCGCCGCCTGGGCTCGCGTCACCGCCGCTTCCAACGCCGGCGCCATCGACGCTGGCGCCCTGCCCGCCGTCTTGACCGGCAGCGCCGCCCCGGTCGCCCCCGCTGGCGGCGCAGGCCACAAGGCTCAGCCCACAGGCCAAGCCGACCGTCGCCCTCACGATGCCCCGACGTCCACTGCACTGCCGCACGTTGACCTCCACGCCGCGTTGGCGCCGATTCGCCCACCGCCCCCCCTATGACGGGCGAGGCGCCAGGACGCAACAGGCCGACAGTGGACCCAGCGCTCGGGCTGCGATGCGGCGGCGCTTGGCCGGCGCGTGGAGCGGCGCCTTGGCCGACGCCGAGGCCGATGACGGCAGGGCAGGCGGAGGAGAGAGACAGTGCCCTGCGCCCGGGCTGCGATGGAGATGACGCGGCGACCCCTGACTAGACGATGGAGCCGCGCTGCGTGGCGCCGGCCGCCGCGGGCACCTCCTGCCGCTCGCGCCGCGCCAGCGCCTGCGCCGCCGGAGAGCGCGACCAGCGCGCGAATTGCACGGCGCCGAGCACCACGGCGATCGCCGACACGGTCGACAGCGCGAGCAAGTTGTCGTCGCCCGGCAGGCCCGCGGCGAGCAAGAGCACGAACACCGTCGCGGCTTGGTTGACCGAGCCGGCGAGGCCCGAGACGCGCCCGCGCACGGCGTCGTCGACCCCGCGCTGGCGTATCTCGACCTCGCCGACCGCGAAGCCGAAGAGGCCGACGCGCGACAGCACGACGCCAGCGAGGAGCCCCGGCAGCCAGTCGAGGCCAAGGGCCAGGGTGCCCAGGCCAATGACCAGGGCCTGAAAGACGACGAACCCGCGGGCGGTGGCGACGACGGTGTAGCGGCGGCGGAAGTGGTGATGCAGCTGGGCGCCGAGCACACCGCCAGCGGCGCCGAGGCCACGAAAGAGCCCGAGCTCGGCGTCGCCAAGGCCGCCAACGCCGCGCAGCCACGCCGTCAGGACGGCGCCGTGTGGCGTCAGGACCGTCGACCAGAGGCAGGCGTAGGCCAGCATGGAGCCAAAAATCGGCTGCGCCCGCCAGAGCCGCCAACGCGCCGCGAGGTCGAAGCGCTCCGAAGCCGCGCTCTGCGGCCGCGGCAGCCCAGCGACAAGCGGGCGCAAGAGCAGGTACTCTGGGATGAAGCTCATGAAGTTGAGGGCGGCGATGACGCCGAGGCCGACCAGCGGCGCGTTCGCGGCCGCGAGCACGACGCCAGCGACCACCGGCATCACCACCTCGGCGCCGAGGTCGATCTGGCGTAGCCGCACGTTGGTGCGCGGCAGATCGCCGAGGGCGACGAGGCGCGGCAGCCAGGATTGGGCGACGGCGACGTCCATCAGCGAGGCGCAGAGCGCCGTTGTGGTCTGGGCGATGGCGAGCAAGGGCCAGAGCAGGCGCTCGTCGCCGCCGCCGACGCGCACGGCCACCATCACGCCGAGGCTGGCCCAAGTCGCGGCCACACCCGCCGTCTGGCCGAGGACGCCGACCCGGAGCACGCTCGTCGGCGACCAGCGGTCGATCATCGCGGTCAGCCGCTGCACGAGCAGCGCCTGGGCGACGCGCAGCACCAGCCAGATGCCGGCTACCAGCTGGACGTTGCGTGGGTAGAGGGCGGCGATCGCGAGCGGCAGCGCCATCTCCCAGGCCTGGTCGCCGGCCGCCGTGAGGCCGCGGGCCCAGAGCAGCCGACCGCGGACGGTGGCCGCTGACGGAGGGACTGGGCCTGTGGTGGGCGCGGTCGCGACGTCGCTCGGCGCGCTGGCGGCGGACGCGGGGGTGGATCGCGGGCGCTCGGCTGGCGCCGGATCTACTGTCGGTGGATCGGGCGGCGCTGGGACGGTTGGCGGCATCGGGCTCCGGCGCAGCGCCTGCCGCGCGAGGGCGCGGTCGGCGGCGGCGGCACGATACGCGCTCCAGCGCCATGGTCGAGCCCGGACGGCGCCGGCGGAGGGCGAGGGGCGGCGGGGCGAAGGCTGCGTTGTGCGGGACCCGGCGACGCGGCTGCGTCGAGGCCGAATGGGCGGATGGCGGTGGGGTGGCGGGGTGCAGACCCGCGTCGATGTCCGCCAACCGCAGGAGCCGAAACAGAATAGGTGGACGCCAATTCGCGCTTTGCGCTTTGCTTGGGACTCCCCAACGTGCTAGACTCCTTGCCACCTTGAAGGGAGCGGGCTCAGCGGAAGCGCACAGTCCCGGCAAAGCGGCCGGCGTGGGGATGCCTCGTGAAAGCAGCCGTGTATCGTCGGTACGGTCCGCCCGATGTCGTTCAGGTCGAGGACGTGCCCACCCCCACAGCCAAGGCAAACGAGGTGCTCGTCCGTGTCCATGCCAGCACGGTGTCGTCGGGCGACACCCGCATCCGCGGCTTGCGGATGCCCGCGGGGTTCGGCCCGCTCGCGCGGCCGATCTTTGGCGTGTTTGGGCCGCGGCAACCGATCCTGGGGACCGAACTTGCCGGCGTTGTGGTCGCGCTCGGTGCGTCGGTCACGCGCTTCCAGGTCGGCGACGCGGTGTTCGCGTTCCCCGGCATCGGCATGCGCTGTCACGCCGAATACCGCGCGGTCGCGGCCGACGGGTGCATCGACCGCATCCCCACTGGCTTCACGATGGCCGAGGCGGCTGCGCTCTGTTTTGGCGGCACCATCGCGCTCTACGCGCTGCGCGATGCGGCGGCGGTGCAGCCGGGCGAACGTGTCCTCGTCATCGGCGCATCGGGCACAGTGGGCAGCGCCGCGGTGCAGCTGGCGAAGCACTTGGGTGCGCACGTCACGGGCGTGGCAAGCGCGGCGAACGTCGACCTCGTGCGCGGGCTCGGCGCCGATGCCGTCATCGACTATCGCGCCACTTCGCCGTTCAGCGCCGGCGAGACCTACGACGTCATCGTCGACGCGGTCGGCGCGGTAGACTACGAGAGCGCGCGCGCATCGTTGAGCCAGCGCGGCCGGCTCCTGTTGCTCGTCGCGAACTTGGGGCAGCTGATAACGACGGGCTTCGTCGCTCGCGGCAGCACCCACCGCGTGATCGCCGGCAGCGCGCCCGAGCGCCCCGACGACGTGCGCACGTTGCGGGCCCTCGCCGAGGCGGGCCATTTCAAACCCCTGATTGATAGCTGTGTGCCGCTCGCCGACATCGCCGCCGCGCATGCCCGCGTCGACTCCGGTCGCAAGCGCGGCAGCGTCGTGGTGATGATGGAGCAGGCTGCAGCCTGACACGCGCCCAGATGACGGGCCCATGCACGGCGTCGTGCACCGGCGCCACGGCGAATCCTGGCATGCCGCGCTCGGGCACCCCATGACCCTCGCCTCCGGACATCGTGTTACAGAGTGTCAACGTGGTCGGCTGGCCGACTCCAAACGCTTGCATGCCCGTCGCGATGCCACCGATCCTGGTGACCTCGTCGCCGTCACAGCCACGGCATACCCAGGGAGGACTCATGCGACAGCCATCCAGCCCAGCCATGCTGCTACAGGCCGCCTTGCTGGCCGCGCTCTGCGCCCTGCCTACCATCGCCGCCGCGACACAGCCTACGAGCGCCAACGCTCCCATGGCGCTGACGAGCGCGGCGCCAGCGATCCAGCGTCTACCCGACGTGGTGGTCCGCGGCCGCATCGCCAAACCGTCGGTGCACTTCATTTTGGCCCGCAACTACCGCGCCCCAACGCACCTGATGAGCCACGAGCTTTGGCAGGACAAGCTGGCGCAGATCGCTGCCGGCGCGCGCTAGCCACCGATGCGCGGTGAGCTGGTCACTGGCCTCCATGCCAGCGCAGCCGCGCCATGATCCGGTCGTGCCGAGCCAAGCTGGCAAATGGCCCGGATTCGTCGTTTAGCTGGTAGCGGACGTACCCGACTCCGAGGCGCATGCCGGCGCGCAGCAGGCAGTTCGCCTCGGCGCGGACGACGCGGCGGTGCTGGGCCCGGAGGCCAATCGCCATGGCCACCGCGCGCAGCTCCAGCCATTCGCGCAGTGCCAGGTTAGGCTCGGTTGCGGGGATCTGTGCGTTGGGCGCGTGTTTTCGGCGTTTTTGGGGTTTGGAAGGCTTGCGTTTGGCCGGGAACCGGTTGTTGTCTGGTGGTCGACCGGCTGTGTTGGCTGGTGGTCGACCGGCTGGCAAGGTCGATGGGGCCCTGTGGTGGGGTGACGGGCGTTCGCAGATGTGGGGCAATGCAGCCTACACCCCAGGTGCGGGCCTAGCCGTCAGAGTCGGCAAAGCTGGTGCGTCTGCCATTGGGAGCAGCGTCAGCGTGGCTGACAGCCGGACGGCGTAAGAACTTGAAGCGACGAACAACGAAAGATGCTAGAAGAATTCTGTCATCGAGTTGATGACAGACCCGAAGCCTGTGGTACAAGGAACTCGCAGAGACGCAGTTCGGTGAATTCGATCGAAGCACTCGGAACGCCGTGAGGGTCGGGAGAGAGTCGTGACGTTTGCTACTTGGTTTGCCAAATTCTCGGGTCATACGCCGCATCCATGGCAGCAAGAACTCGCCGAGGAATCGAGCTGCGGATCGCGCCTGATCCGGATCCCGACGGGCTTCGGCAAGACTCTTGGTGTCGTCGGCGCCTGGGCCTACCAGCGTTGCATTCTGGGCCAGCCAGACTGGCCAAGGCGCTTGATCTACTGCTTGCCGATGCGCGTCCTCGCTGAGCAAACCGAGCGCGAAGTTCGCGACAGCTTGAAGCGAGTCGGACTCTTGCGCTCGGCAACAAACCCCTCAGGCGTCGCGGTCCACGTGTTGATGGGCGGCATTGCTGCTGAGCAATGGCACCTAGACGTCGGAGGCAACGCGATCTTGATCGGCACCCAGGACATGTTGCTGTCGCGGGCCTTGAACCGCGGCTATGGCGCCCCCCGTGCGCGCTGGCCGATTGAGTTTGGCTTGCTTCATCACGACGCGTTGTGGGTGCTTGACGAAGTGCAACTCATGGACGTGGGCTTGGCGACAACGGGCCAGCTTGAGACGTTTCGCGCTGAGGACGCGGCTGCGCAGCGGATGTTGCGACCAGCTCATTCTTGGTGGATGAGCGCGACGCTGCAACCGGAGTGGCTGCGCTCGGTCGACACAGAGCAGCTGGTGCAGTCCATCGAGCCTCGCACGCTGCGAATTCCGCCTCCACTGCGCAGCGGGGCACTTTGGACCGAGGTCCAGAAGCCGGTCACTGTGGTGCGTGCAGCCTCAAACAAGTTGATCGTGCAAGAGATCGTTGCCCGTGTGTGTGACGCGCTCGCAGAGACCAGGCCCGGCCAGTTGACGTTGGTGGTTCTGAACACGGTCGATCGCGCGGTGGCGACCTATCAGGCGTTGCTGAAAAACCCCACCGCCGCTGGCCGGGATATTCAGCTCGTCCACTCGCGTTTTCGTCCCGCCGAGCGAGCCAAGTGGAGCCAGACATTTTTGAGTCGCGACGCTGAGATCACCGCGGCTGGCAGGATCTTGGTCGCGACGCAGGTGGTCGAGGCGGGCGTGGACCTCGACGCTGCGCTGCTCATCACGGAGCTGGCGCCCTGGCCGTCGTTGGTACAAAGGTTTGGCCGAGCTGCGCGGCGCGGCGGATCGGCCAAGGTGATCGTCGTCGACGGACAATGCGCAGACGACAAGGCAGCGGCGCCCTACACCAAGGTGGCCCTCGAGGCTGCAGCGCACGCGCTGAAGACGGGGTCATTGAGCGACGTCGCGCCGCTGGCGCTCGAGGCCTTCGAAGAGGCGCTCCCGGTAGAGGAGCGCAAGCGCCTATACCCCTACGCGCCGCCACAACTGCTGTTGCGGCGCGATCTGAACGACCTTTTCGATACGACGCCCGATCTTTCTGGCGCGGACATCGACGTCGGTCGCTTCATTCGCAGCGGCGATGACCGAGACTGCGCCATCGCTTGGGTGAGCGTCCCGGGCAAGGACGCGAGACCGGCCAACAATTGGCAGCCCTCCAGCGATGAGCTGTGTCCGGCGCCCTTCTTGGCGGCACGCGAATGGCTGTGCGGCAAGGATAGCGACAAATTGCGCGAAGACGTACGCGCTTGGGTCTGGGATTGGCTGGACGGTTGCTGGGTGGTCGCTCGCGCCAAAAGCCTGCTGCCTGGGCGCATCGTCGCTGTCGAGTGCGGCGTCGGTGGCTACAGCGTGTCACTCGGCTTTGCTGCATCGCAACGCAAGGTCGCGGTGCCGATGGTGCCAACGGTCACTGAACCGTCGGAACAAGACCGCGCAGACGGGAGCGACGAGGGCGAGGCATTAAGTGAGTTCCAGTTCAAGACGATCGCCACCCATGGGCAAGAGGTCGCGGCCCAGGCGCGTGCGCTCGCGGCAGCCGTGGCAATCGCTGAGCCGATGGCAGCGCTGCTTGAGACTGCAGGTCATTGGCACGATCTCGGCAAGGCTCATGCGGCGTTTCAGGGCTCAATCGTTGCGACCGACCGGCCAGCACGCACGGACCTCGCCAAGGCCCCTGGCAGCGCCTGGCCAAGCAAGTCTCTGTACCTGATCGCCGCGACCAACGAGCGGCGCCGAGGGTTTCGCCATGAGCTCGCCAGCATGTTGGGGCTGTTCGCGACGCTTCGGAACTACGATCCTGGGCACGCCGCGCTGCTCGGACCATGGAGTGAACTCTTCGCCGTGCCTGAGCGAACTGAGGCGCCGCAGTCGGAGCTGGTCGCGGCGTTGGTCGGGCTGCAAGCGCATGATTTCGACCTTTTGGCGTATTTGGTCGTGAGTCATCATGGCAAGGTCAGAATGAGCTTGGTGGCCAGCCCGGCCGACCAGGAGTTCCGCGCTACAAGCAACCTGGGCATGCCGATTCGCGGTGTGGTCCAAGGTGACGTGTTGCCGCCGACACGGTTGGGAGACAAAGGCTCGCCGCTGCCGGCGCTGGAATTGAGCCTAGAACCCGCGAACCTCGGCCTCTCAGCCGTGACGGGGCGCAGCTGGGCAGAGCGGGCTCAATCCCTTCTGCGCGACCGCGGAGCCTTTACGCTGGCGTTCCTAGAGGCATGTCTGCGGAGCGCTGACGTGCAGGCATCGCGCCTAAGGACCTTGGATCCGTCGCTCGCCGCTGCCGCGGAGGCCGAGTCATGATCTGTCGACACGAGTTGCAAGGCTGTGCTCCAGCGCCGCTGGCAGGCTATCTCAAGGCGCTCGGCGTGCTGCGACTGATCGCAGCCCAGATCGACCCGAACGTTCGTGGCGCCTGGCGCGACGGTTCGTTCGTCGTCTGGACACGTCTGTCTCGTGAGGAGTTGGTCGAGTTCTTTCTATGTGCATATCAGCCGACGCCGATGGTCTCGCCGTGGAACAAGGGCTCGGGCCTGATGAACGACCACGACGCCGCAGTCCAGGCAATCGCGTCGTCGACCGCAGACAGATTCGCGACGTATCGCGCCGCGATCGCGCAGGCAAGGGCCGCCAACGTCGAGCTGGGCGCCGCAGATGCGGCGATTCGCGTGATCAAAGACGAACCGAAGACAGTCAAGTCAACGACCGAGCGCGCCCGGCTGCGCGGTTCTGCGGAGTACAAGGCCCGGCTCGCCGATGCAGAGCGTGTCTTCGCCGCGTTGAAGGCGGAGGCGATTCCGGCATGCCGCCGGTCGTGGCGCGGCGCGGTGCTCGATTGGTTCGACTCCGCCGCTGTCTTGACCTCCGGCGGTGATGTGAAGTTCCCTGCGCTCTTGGGAACCGGTGGCAATGACGGCCGCCTGGACATGACCAACAACGCCTACCAGCGCATCGCTGAGCTCTTTGATCTCGGTGGCGGCGGAGGTCCGATCGAGCCAGGCGCGCGCGCCGCACTCGACGAGTCGCTGTTTGGCTCGGTGCAGCGCGGACGCGGCAACGTCCCGATCGGTCAGTTCCTTCCTGCGTCAGCCGGTGGAGCGAATTCGACCAGCGGCGGTGCCAGCGGCGCGACCGTCAACCGCTGGGACTACCTCCTCGCGCTTGAGGGGTGCATCATGCTGCGCTCCAGCGCGGTGCGCCGCGGCATGTTCGAGCGCACCGGTGCCGCGTCTGCGCCCTTCGCTGTCAGGAGCTTGGCATCGGGCTATGCCAGCGCCGGTACGGCAGACGAGAGCGCACGTGGTGAACAGTGGTTCCCGGTCTGGTCGCGACCGGCGAGCGCGGGCGAGCTGGCCACGCTGTTTGCTGAGTCACGGGCGCAGACCGGGCGCGCAGCGGCCAAGAGCGCGATGGATCTCGCCCGCGCGGCGTCTCGCCTCGGCGTGGCACGCGGCATCGATGGCTTTGTTCGCTACGGGTATATCGAACGCAACGGACAGTCCAATCTCGCAGTCAGCCTGGGCTACTTGCCCGTCCGTGTGCATCCGAAGGCGCACCTGATCAACGAGCTCGCGGTGTGGCTGGACGTTCTTCACCGGAAGGCCACCGACAAGCTCGCGAGCCATCGTCTGCAACGACTCGAGAGACGGTTGGGCGACGCGGTCTTTGACCTGCTCGCACACCTCGACGAGCCGACGCGCTGGCAGTTCGTGTTGCTGTGCGCCGCCGATGTCGAGTCGCTGCTCATGCCGGGCGCCAGCGGGCTCGCTGGCCCGATCCCCAAGCTTAGCCAAGGCTGGCTGGAGGCCGCCGACGATGGCTCCGCTGAGCTGCGGCTCGGCGTCGCGCTCGGCAGCGCGGTCTGGCGTTCACCGACGAAGGCCCATTCCCTGCCGACGATCCGCGCCCACATGCTGCCATGGGAGAACGGCAGGCTCTGGACCGACAGCACCACCGGCAGGGTCAAGCAAAGCCGCGACTGGGTCGTCTCTGATGAGGTCGAGCCAGTCGACGGGCTCATTGCGCTCGTGTTGCGTCGCTTGATGCTCGCCGAAACACGCGCTGCGCGGACGCTGCCACTGACCGCCGCCGCAGGCTGTGGGGCCGATCTCGGTGACGTCTGTTTGTTCCTCGACGGTCGGCTCGACGTCAGACGCATCGTCCAGTTCGCGCGTGCCGTCGCGGCAATCAAGGTGGATCGACCGCGGCTGCGTGCCCCCAGGGCTGAGCCTCCAGACGACGGCTGGCTGCTGATTCGCTTGGCGATGAGCGGCGCGCTTGTCGCCGATAGCGCGCCAGTCCCGGCCGATCCCGCCATCGTGCGGCGATTGGCCGCTGGCGACGCGGCGGCGGCGGTGCAGATCGCGCAACAGCGCCTTCGCGGCGCGGGATTGCGGTCGCCGCTCTACAGCGCCACGACAGACCGTGGCAGCGCGCGCCTGTGGGCAGCAGCGCTCGCCTTTCCTTTGTCCCCTGTGTCTCATCGTGCCGCGGTGGCACGCGCCTTTCCCTCTCTTGCCGAGGTGTCCCATGAGCGTTGATCTGACCTCCTTGCAGTCGTCGAGTCGACTGCTGTTCGCCATCGCCCTGCGACCGATGCAGGGCCAGCGCTTCCAGCCGACCGGCTTTCCGAGCCTGGGCGCGGCGACGTTTCAGACCTCTCAGGGCACCAACCTGTTGGTCGAGAGCGCGCAGAGCATGGCCAATCGTTTGGAAGAGGTCTGTTGGGATCCCAACAGCAAGGGCCCGGTGGCGGCGCTGAACGGCATCTCGCACGTGCGCGTGAACCTCCCGAACGGCAACTTCCTGACCGACACGATCCTCGAGGCCCACCGGCTCAGCAGCCCCTATCTGCTTGAGGGCAAGAGCAGCGCGGGGTTCAAGGCGCTGCTCAAGGCCAAGCTGGGCGGGCTGGCTGTGGGCCCGATCGATCGCAACCTGCTCGCGAGCACGCTGTTGCACCTGGACCTGGGCTCGCTGGTCCATGGTGTGTTCTTGAACAAGCCCGACCTCGCCGGCGGTCGCCTGCGCGTCGCGCGGGCACTGTCTGCCTTCATCGAGGCTGATGGTGTCAAGGTCGCCGCCTCGGGTGGCGTCAAGAACGACCACGTCAACCCCTCCGGCGACACCAAGCAGGGCTTCGGCAACGTGCCATTCGCGCGGGATGAGTACGTGGCCGAGCGCATCACCCTGTACGTCAGCCTGGACCTGGCCCAGCTGCGTGGCTATGGCCTCGGCGACGACGCCACGCGCTTGCTGACCTTGGTGGCGCTGTACAAGGTGCGGCGGTTGGTCGAGGGTGAACTGCGCCTGCGCACGGCCTGTGACTTCGACCTGGTCGACCCGCAGCACGTCGTCGCCAGCCGCCCAGCAGGCTATGCCTTGCCGAGCCTCGCCGCTTTGGAGGCGGATCTTCGCTCCGCGATTGCGGCCTGCAAGGAGATGATGACGACGACGACGGTCATCTACTCGGACGAGCTGAAGAAGAGCAAGGCGGTCGCCAAAGCCACTGAAGCCGAAGGAGCCGCTGACGACGACGACGATGATGCGGCCAAGGACTAGCCATGACGACCAAGATTCAGCTCCGCTTTCCGGCGGGCCACTACCACGCGACGCCTTGGCTCAGTCACGTCAACGAAGGTCATATCGAGTGGCCGCCGAGCCCGTGGCGGCTGTTGCGTGCGCTGATCGCGGTGGGGTACACGACGCTATGGCCGGACGGTATCGAACCCGCGTTGGCGCGCACGCTGGTCGGACGCCTGGCCGAGAACGCGCCGAGCTACAGTCTACCGCCCGTCGCGACCGGCCATTCACGTCACTACATGCCGACGGGAAAGTTCAAGAATGGCAACGAGGAGACGACGCTGGTGTTCGATGCGTTCTTGCACCCGGGCGATGGCGTGCTCGAGGTGACGTGGCCCGTCGAGCTGCCAGCGGAGCAGGCGGAGCTGCTGGCGGTCCTGGTCCGCAACCTCGCCTACCTCGGACGGGCTGAGAGCTGGGTTGAGGCACGGCTCGTCGACGACGACTCGCATGTCGCCGGCTCTAAGTGCTGGCCGTGTCGTGAAGGCGATGGCCCAAAGGGTCCAGGCTGGGAGCAGATCAGCCTCCCTTCGCCGATCTCAACGGAGGGGTACGAGCGCTGGCGAGCGGAGCAGGTCGCTGCGATCGCGTCCGACCCGCGGTGGGAACCGGTCGGCGAGAAGCTGAGGCCGGCGCAAGCAAAAGGGCGCGCAGCGGCGCTGGGGGCCATTCCGGCCGATCTTTGGGCTTGCCTCACGTGCGATACCGGACAGCTGCAGGCGCAAGGCTGGGGCCAACCTCCCGGCAGCGAACGCATACTCTATTGGCGCTCGTCGCGGACCATGGCCGTGGCGGCGCCGCAGCAGCCGCGACAGCCCCGGCAGCAAGAGGCCCACTGCGTGCTGCTGGCCGTGGGGTATCCGACGGGCAACCGCTCGGCTCTGCCTCCCGTTTTTCGGACATTGCCTCAGGCAGAGCTGCTGCATCGCGCCGCAGTCAGCAAGCTGGGCGGAGGCAGGCCGAGCTCGCGTGGGTTGGAGTTGGTCGGCAAAGATCCATCGGGAGAGCCGCTTCGCGGTAACCAACACAGCCACACGCTGCCGCTCGATCTCGACGGCGACGGGCACATCGATCATGTCTTGGTGTGGGCGCCTGGCGGGCTTTCGATGGAGGCCGTCGCTGCATTGCGGGCAACGCGAGCGACGACGACCAAGGGCACTGATGCGACCCTGCGCCTGGCTGTCGCTGCTCTCGGCGAGGCAAGTGGGCTCTCGGAATTGGCGATGCCGTGGGGCATGGCGCTGCAACGGGTCACCGGCCGAGGCAAACGATGGCGGACTGAGACGCCTTTTGTCCCGCCACGCTTTGTCAAAACGCGCGGTGCCAACGCCTGCGTTGGCCAGATTGAGGCGGAGCTGCGGGCGCGCGGGTTTCCAGAGCCCGCGTCCGTCCGACTGTGGGAACGCGACGAAGCGCTCGAGTCTCAGTTTCGACATTTCGTTCGGGCGAGAGATCGTCGCGCGGCCCAGCGTGCACCACCTCAAGCGATGTGGCTTGGCTTCGATGTCGAGTTCGCAGAGGACGTGCAAGGTCCGATTTGCATTGGCTACGCAAGCCACTTCGGACTGGGGCGCCTGGGGCTGGTCCGCGATGAGTAGAGGTCGTTGGTCGACCCGGCGCCTGGGCGCTCGGCGCCCCTTGGGGTTGTGATCTAGCCAGACGTCAGATTCTGCGGGCCATGCGCGTCCCTTTGAGCGACAGCTGCTGGTCGTGTTCGATGTGGTCGAGCAAGTGGGGCGCCGTCGCCGGAGCTCGCCATGTCGTCGTACCAACCCACCCTCCCCGCCCGAATGCTCAACGAGTGGGCCTATTGCCCCCGCCTGGCCTACCTCGAGCATGCCCAAGGCGAATGGGCCGACGACGAAAACACCCTCGACGGCAAGCGCATTCACCGCCGCGTCGACAAAGAGCAAGGCGAGTGGCCCCTGGCAGAGGCCCTCGAGGGCACAGAGGTCGCGCGCTCGCTCTGGCTCACCTCTGAGGCCGACGGCATCTCTGCCCGCGCCGACCTCGTCGAGGCCCTGCCAGACGGCCGCGTCCGTGTCGTCGACTACAAGCGCGGCGCCGCCCCCGACGTCCCTGGCGGCGTCTACGAGCCCGAACAGGTGCAACTGGCGGCGCAGGCGATCGTGCTGCGCGCGCACGGCTACCGCGTCGACGAGGGCGCGATTTGGTTCGCGACGTCGCGGCGGCGGGTGGTGGTGCCGCTGACGCCGGCGCTGGAGCAGCGTACGCGCGCGATCGTCGGTGCCCTCAACGCCGCCATCGAGTGGGGCGACATGCCACCGCCGCTGGTCGACTCGCCCAAATGCCGCGGCTGCTCGCTGGCTGCGATCTGCATGCCCGACGAGACTGGCCTACTGCGCGGCAGCTACGGCGATGCGCAGGCGCCCTACGAGGAGCGCTTGCCGCGGCGTCTGATTCCAGCGCGCGACGACGGCGTGGCGCTGCACGTAAGCACGCCGGGGGCGTACCTGAGCCTCTCGGGCGAGGAGCTGGTGGCGAAGAGAGGCGGCGAGACGTTAGGCAAGCAGTCGATTCCGCTCTGCCACAGCGTGGCCCTGCACGGCCCAGTGCAGGTGAGCTCGCAGGCGCTGACCAAGCTGTTAGGCGAGGGCATCTGCGTTACGTTTCAGAGCACCGGCGGCTACTTTCTCGGCCAGGTCACGGGCATGCCCCACGGCAACATCGCGCTGCGCCAGCGGCAGCACGCGGTGGCGGCGGACCCAGCGCAGGCGCTGGACTTGGCGCGGATCTTCGTCATCGCCAAGCTGCGCAACCAGCGGACGCTGCTGCGGCGTGGCGCCCGGGCGCGCGGTCGACGTGTCGAGCGGCAGGCGGAGGTCGAGACGGAGGATGCGTCGTTGCCGCTCGGCGCCCTCGATCTTGAGGCGGCGCCGCGGTTGGAGTTTGCGGACGTCGCGGCTGATGTCCTGCCCGGCGCACCAACAGACGGCGATGGGGAGACGATCGACCACAGCGCGGCCCAGGATGATACGAACGTGGACCATGACGGTGGCGCCGAGGCGGGTACGCCAGAAGACGAGGCCATCGACGACCGTGCCATCGAGCGCGCGCTGCAGACCCTCGCCGACTCGGCCCGTGCGGCCGCGGACGCCAAGGACATCGCGACGCTGATGGGCTGCGAAGGCGCTGGCGCCCACGCCTACTTCGGCTGCTTTGCCAGCCTGCTGAGGCCGAGCGCCCGGCGCAGCGGCTTCGACTTTCAGAAGCGCAACCGCCGCCCACCAGCCGATCCGGTCAACGCGGCGTTGTCGTTCGCGTACTCAATGTTGGTGCGCGAACTCTCGGTGATTACCCTGCGCGTGGGCTTGGAACCGATGCTCGGCTTCTTGCACCAGCCCAGGCACGGCCGCCCGGCGCTGGCGCTGGACCTGATGGAGGAGTTTCGACCGGTGCTGGCCGATTCTGCCGTGTTGATGGCGCTGAACAACGGCGAGCTGCGTCGCCAACACTTTCTCTGGCGCGGTCCGTCATGCAACTTCACCGATGAGGGGCGCAAGCGGATGATTCTGGCCTGGGAGCGGCGCCTAGACCAACTCGTCACGCATCCGCTGTTCGGCAACCGTGTGTCGTATCGGCGCATTCTTGAGATGCAGGTGCGTCTGCTCGCACGGGCGCTGCAGGGCGATGTGCCGGCGTATCCGCCGTTTGAGGTACGGTGAAGAAGCGAACTCTGGGGGCCCCACGTGGAAGCGCGTCGGTGGTTGCAGAAGGGGGATCTTGCGCCGCAGAGCGCCTGCATTGCCGTAGATGACGCAACGCCGCAACGGCCGGTCGCTCGAAATGGCCGAAATTTGCAATGTGTTCTTTGCTGGGGTGTCGACGGAGGCTCTGGAGGACTGCCGCATGCGAAAGACCTGGATCGTCTGCTACGACGTGCGCTGCCCGAAGCGTTGGCGTCTGATCTACAAGCTGATGCGGGGGTATGGCGATCATGTGCAGCTCTCGGTATTTCGCTGTGTGCTGAGCCCGCGTGAGGCTGCCGAGTTGCGGTTGCGCATCGAGGATGTCGCCAACAAGCAGGAGGACCACATTTTGCTCATCGACCTCGGGCCGGCTGAGGGGCGCGGGGATCGGGTGACGATTAGCATCGGCAAACCATTGCCGGAAGCCGAGGCGGTGGTTAAGGTGCTGTAGGTGTTGGGCGCTCCGGTTGGTCGGCGGGTTGGCGCCGGGCGGGGCGATGGCGGATCGAGCGGTCCGGTTGTGCGGAAAAGCCGGGGAGCGCTCGAAGCGTTGTAGGTCGTTGATAACTTGATTTGTTCGGGTATGGTGGGGCTGGTTCGACGAGGTGGTAGCTGGGTTGTTGGAGGGGGCGGTGGTGGACCTCTCGAAAGTTGGGTTAGAAGTTCGTTTGGTTTTGTTGGTTTTTGGGGTGAGGCTTTCCCTGACCTTTGGGTTGGGGCTCCATTGAAGGTGCATCGCCGTCGAGAGAAGCTGCGGAAAGTCGCTCTTTCCCTGACCTTTGGGTTGGGGCTCCATTGAAGGGTTCGGCTACCCGCTGCCCGTTTGATCTTGTTCATCTTTCCCTGACC
>SXGT01106756.1_pt1 | contig 15042 bp, 10 predicted proteins | sample 3176221 | NCBI WGS metagenome assembly SXGT01 (sample SAMN11356862, study PRJNA531348) | freshwater metagenome | isolation source: freshwater sample F1-120 | place: China: Fuxian Lake, Yuxi | collected 2017-12-25
GAGGTGCTCGACGCCTGGCAGGATGCTCCAGGTCTCGATGGGTTCGACCTTGAGGCCGGAGGCGAGCTTCATCGCCTCGATGTCTTGCTTGCTGGCGTCTTTGCTCCACTTGACGACGACGGAGCTGGGGTCGAAGGCGAGGTCCTTGACGTGGTCGATCAGTTCGTTGCGCTTGCTGCGCCAGTCCGTGCGCCAGTCCTGGAGCTTTTGGTCCTGGGCGGCGACTTGCTTGGCGACAAGGTCGAGTATTTGGTCCTGCGCGATAAGAGGAACCAGGTGCGTCGACAGAGCGAAGGCAACGAGGGCAAGGTGGCGCGTTTGCATAAGGTGGGAGATAACGCTGGGGGCAAGACTGCTCGCGGTTGCCGGATAACTGCAGGGCCAACACTGCTCGCAATCTTCCTATTGATCCTAGCCCCGACCCCGGACCTGAGAAGCCCCTCGGCTTGGCCACGGTTCCGCTGCGGACAGCATCGTCGTATCGGCGTGCCGAATGCATTCGACGGCAACAATGGTGCTCTGGCGCATCCATTCGCGAAACCTGGCGCCCGTTCTCTTGCGACTCAACCGTGCCAGCGGAGTTTCGTCAGCATGCGGTCGAGCGCGCGAACGCGGACTCGGCATTCAAGGTCGACCGTATTGCGCACGAGCCTAGTGCCGCGATGGCACCGAAAGAAAATCGGCTGGTCCTCGAGGCCTGTCATGCGGTGCAGCGCGCGGCGGGTCTGGTCGAGCAGGACTTCGTCGTCGATGGCTGCGGCCGTGCCGCCGAACGCGACGCGGATCAGCGCCTTGCCGGTTTGCGCGCGACGCGGATAGGCCGAGCTGCAAAACACGACCTCCTCGATGCCGTCGAGCTCCGCATCGGGCGCGGCATCCTGCGTCAGCATCTCCGCCAAGACGATGCCGTAGCTGCCGGTCGCCGCCGCAACCTTGGCGCTGTTCGAGTAGCCGACGAAGCAGACGGCTTCGGGTTCACGATCGAAGCGTGAGCACAGATCGGGCAGCGCCGGGTCGAGTGGCGCGAGCAATCGCGCAGCGCGATCGAGCGGGACGAAGAGGTCGACGCCACGGGCGATGACCGTGCGCGGCGATTCGCCGCCGAGTGTCGCGAACAAGGACCCGTCCTCGCCGGGGGCGAGCGCGGTCACTTCGCGGCTGAGTTGGAGCACAGGTTCTCGGGCACCGTCGGCATCGAGTGCGGCGTCGTCGACTTCACGCCGGAATGCGATCACGAGGTCCTCGAGGCCGCCCGCGCCGGAGACCGGGTCGCCGCCGACCGGGGCCTGGAGCAGTTCCCGACCGTTCCAATAGAAACCCGTTGTGGCCCCCGGTTGCAGCGCGATCGCGGCGGGCGGTCGGCGCAGCCGCGCGGCGTAGCCATCCCAGTCCTTTCGCGGCAGCGCGAACGGGCCGTATTCGCAGACGAAGCCCTCGGTGCGCTGCGTGCGGATCCGGCCGCCTGGTCGCGGCGCCTCGTCGACGAGCAGCACGGATTCGCCTGCGCGAGCGGCGTCGAGCGCGCAAGCGAGACCATCGAAGTTGGCGCCGACGACGAGACGGTCGATGGGGGAGGGGGTGGGCACAGTGGATTTCTCGAAGGTGCAGCCCAGAAATGCGAGGAGGCGGGACTAGCCCGCCTCCGTCAGCAAATCGAATCTGCGTCTAGGACGCGCGTTCGATCAGAACAGGACCTGGAACTGGACGCGGATGATGTAGTTCGTCGCGTCGCCACCGGCGTCCGGGTTGACTTCCTGCTGCGTCAGTTCGATCTGCGTCTTCGCGGCGTGGCCGCTGTAGAACGCGTTGGCGACCAGCGAGATCTCCGTTGCGTCACCAGCCGCGGCGCCGAGGCCGGAGAGGTTGGTGGCGCTCAGGCCGCCGTCGGTGTCGATCGTGTTGAGTCGGGCGCCAAAGCCCCACTGGATGGCGCTGTCGCCGCTCTTGGGCAGCGTGTAGGTCGCCATGGCGTAGAAGCCGTTCGAGTCGAGGTCGGTCCCGCCGTCCGGGCTCTCCGTGCGCAGGAAGTACTCGCCCTGGACGGTCAGACCGTTGCCGAGCATCCAGCCCGTGTTCAGGTTGACCTGGGAGGCTTCGAGGTCCGCGCCGCCGGCAACCGAGTTGCCGAGCTGGTAGCCGACACCGACCGTGCCCTTGACGTCCTTGGCACCATCGAGGTCGCCCTGCATGACGCACTCATTGCACTTGCCGCCGGTGGTATCGCCCATCGGGTCGAAGGACAGCGCGCCGATGTAGGTCAGCTCATTGTCCGGGTTGGCGGCGCCTTCGCTGCTGTAAGCCGAGCCAGCTGCGACGTCGTCGTTCTGTGCACCGAGGACCCAGCGGATCGAGTTCTCGCTGTGGCTGCCGTGGACCCAGGCGCCCTGGTCACGTGTGCGGTCCTGGCCAAACGTGCGCGAGGCCGTCGAACGCTCGACGAAGAACAGGCCCGTCTCCGAGCCGGTCGACTCGAGGCCGTAGCCCGAGAGGCCCTGGCCCATGCGGAGCGACAGGTTGCCGCTCGCACTCTTGCTGAAGGCCCACTGAGCCCAGCCGTCCTTGAGGGCGCCGTCCGTGTCGGTGCCGTCGATCATCAAGCGGTAGGTCAGGTCCTTGCTGACCGCGTGACCCGTCCACGCAAGTCGCGCGCGGGGGATCTCGAAGCTGCTCGAGTCGGCCGCGAACTCGTTGTCGGTGAACGCCCAGCCCGCTTGGAGCTGACCGCTCATCTTGGCCGAGAAGTCATCGCCTTGGGCGAGGACCAGTCCCTGGCCGGGGGCCCAGGACGTGCCGCCCTGGTAGGGGTTCTTCTTGTCACCCTCGCCGCCGTTGGCGAGAGCGAGGGACGTGGTGACCGCGAACGTGAGCAGAGAAGCAATCGACTTGGACATGGGTGTTTTTGATCTCCTCCCTAGTGGGATCGTCAGAAGGCAGTCGACTCGGAGGCGACGACAGTGGTTTTGTTTGGTTGACCGTTGGGTTGCTACCGCCTCCGAGGCGGCTGATGGGTGGAGAGGCTAGAAACAGCCCATGCCATCGGGAAAGCACGAAGTCGGAGAAAAATACGCCCGACCCGAACTCTTGTTAGGGTGGAGAGAAATAGCTGCGCGTCGCCAAGTCGCTTTCCTGCACAGAGTTGAACCGTGGAAAGTCCTTCACATGGGCTGAGATTCGGTCCCTTCCGGGACGAAAAATCGTGCCGCACCGAACTAGCTAAACCCCTGAGTTCGAGCCCCTAGGGGCGGTTTCTCTGCCAAAGTCGAGGGTTGAGTTCGCCGGCAAACTCGACCAACTACGCACTCGCGCGGGGGCCTGCCTCGCTAGACTCCGCGCCCACAGATGGCCGCCGAACTGCGCCGCACTACCTGCAGCCGCGACTGCCCCGATGCCTGTGGGATCGTCGCAAAAATCGAGGACGGGAGGCCGGTTTCGTTGGCCGGGGACCCGGCCCATCCGGTCACGCGGGGCTTCTTGTGCTTCCGAACCAGTCGCTACCTCGACCTGATGTCGGGTGCCGACCGGCTCCGGCAGCCGCTGCTCCGGCGGGGTGGCAGCCTCGTGCCGGTTTCTTGGGAAGAAGCCCTCGACACCGCCGCGGCCTGGCTGAAGAAGGTCCGAACCGAGTCGGGGCCAACGGCGGTATTCCACTATCGGTCCGGGGGATCGCTGGGGATCCTGAAGCAGATCGCCGATTTGTTCTTCGATCAGTTCGGCCCGGTCACCGGCAGGGTTGGCGATATCTGCTCCGGCGCGGGCGAGGCGGCGCAGATCGAGGACTTTGGCACCAGCGACAGCAACGCCCTGCATGACCTGGAGCACAGCCGCCACATCCTGCTCTGGGGCAAGAACCCAACCGTCAGCAACACGCACCTCGTCCCGGTCCTCAAGCAGGCCAAGGCCAAGGGCGCGCAACTCGTTCTCGTCGATCCCATCCACCACAAGACAGCGAGTCTGTGCGACGACTGGATCCAGCCCGCCCCGGGCGGTGACTTCGAACTGGCGCTGGGCGTCGCGCGGATGCTCTTCGATCGCGGGCAGGTGGTGCCGGAGGCGGCGAAGTTTTGCGACGGTCTGCCGGAGTTCGAGGCAATCGCGCAGTCGCGGTCGGTTGCCGATTGGGCAAAAGCCGCCGACGTCCCGGTCGCGACGCTCGGCGCGCTGGCTGATCGGCTGGCGGATGGCCCCACCGCAATCCTGGTCGGGTGGGGAATGCAGCGGCGAATGCGCGGCGGCGCCATCGTTCGTGCCCTCGACGCCCTGTGCGCCTTGTCCGGCAACCTGTTCCGGAGCGGTGGCGGCTGTTCGTTCTACTTCAAGCGTCGAAAGGCCTTCACTCCCTTCGGTCCGACCGTAGTGCCGCCGCGCGTGCTGCGCGAACCGGTGCTCGGCCACGACCTGCTTGCCGCCGATCCGAGGATCCGCCTGATGTGGGTCACCGCCGGCAACCCGGTGGCGATGCTGCCAGACAGTACTACTGTGGCTGCTGCGCTCGACTCGATCGAACATCTGGTGGTGGCGGATGTTTTCTTGACCGAGACCGCCAAGCGGGCAGCCCTCGTGCTGCCGGTCCCGTCCCTGCTCGAGGACGACGACCTGCTCGGCGCCTACGGTCATCACTGGATCGGTGAGTCCCGCCCGGTCGTCTTGCCCCCGCCAGGCATCCGCCATGAGGCGCAGCTCTTCCAAGACCTGGCGCGACGGCTTGGCATGCACGACTTCCCGCAGGACTCGATCGACGACCTCAAACGCCGGGCACTTGCCGCGGTCGCTCCGCTCGGCCTTTCGCTCGAAGCACTGCGGCAGAACGGCGGCACGATGCAAAGCCCGGTGTCGGGGCCGCAGTTGTTTCCAACGGGCAAGACGCTGACCGCGAACGGCAAGGTGCAGTTGCTGCGCACTTCGCCAGCGCCGCAGTCCGAGTCGGCTGCGCAACCACCAAGTCTGCCGGGCGGCAGCGCGCCGTTGTGGTTGTTCTCGAACTCGACCGAGAAGAGCCAGGCCTCGATCTGGTCCGGAGCCGGGCTCGGCGATCACGCGTGGATCGCCGTGCACCCCGACGCAGTGCCGGGCGTCGCCGACGGCGAACTCGTCCGCGTCGCGAGCTGCCGCGCCGAACTGGTCGCGCGCGTGCGCCACGACCGCGACCAGCGGCGCGATGTTGCGATCATGCCCAAGGGCGGGTCGTTCGAGCGCGGTCATGCCGCCAATGCGCTGGTCGAGGCCCGCCCGACGGATCTCGGGCTCGGCGCTGCATATCTCGACTGCCTCGTGACGCTCGCCCCGCTACAAGGGCGGGCCCGATGAGGCGGATCACCGGCACGCACATCTACTCCTACGCCAAGTGCCCGCGACTTGTAGCGCTGGATCTGTCGCTCGACAGGACCGAGCGTCGACCGCCACACGCGTGGGAAGAGTTTGCGATGCAGCGTGGTCGCGACTTCGAAGACCGCTACGTCGAGCCGCTCTGCGTCGCGCGCCCGGACTACCAGGAGCGACAATGGGAAGACGGCGCGCGGGCCACGCTCGACCTGATGCGCAGTGGCGCGCCGTGGATCCACCAAGGTGTGCTGCTCGCCGATGGTCGGCTCGGCGTGCCCGATCTGCTGCACAAAGTCGAAGGCGAGTCTGCGCTCGGCGCGCATCACTACGAAGTGATCGACGTGAAGTCGTCGGGTCGACCGCGCGGCGATCAGGCGCTGCAGGTCGTGTTTTATACGCGCATCCTGGCGGTGACCCAGGATCGCATGCCCAAGCGCGGTGGCATCGTGCTGAAGACTGGTGAGTTGCGCAGCTTTGCGATCGCTGACTATCACGCCGTCGCGGCGGACGTGGAGCAGCGCGTATTCGCGCTGCAACGTGAGCCCGATGGCGCGCGCCCGTTCTGGCAACGCAGTTGCGATGGCTGCCACTGGAGCCTGCGGTGCCGCGATCAACTCGAGCGCGCCGACGACTTGTCGCTCGTTGTCGGCATGAGTCACGGCGCACGCGCGATTTTGGAAGAGCACGGCGTCGCGACGGCGAGCGAACTGGCGGCGCGACATCTCGATGCCCGCTTGCCTTCGCGCCTCGACGCTGCATTGCTGCGCCGGCTGCGCAAGGCCGCGCATGCGCGGACGCAGCGCCGGCACTCGCTGGAGACGCGACCGCGATTGCCAAAGAACGCGCCGTCGCTCGATGCCGCCGCGCTCGTGCACTTGTTGACGGATCCCTTCGAGGATCGTGTGCTGCTGTTCGCGGTGCGCCACCCGATTGCGACGGCAGAAGGCGCCAAGGTCCGCTTCGCATTGCCGAAGTCGCGCGACGAAGAGTGGTCGAGCCTGCGTTCTTTGTTGGCCGAGATTCCAGTCACCGCGCCTTTGCTGCACTTCGATGCTGCGCTTCCACGCTGGTACGAGGCGCACGCATTCGACCGCGAAGCGGAGGTCGGTTTGTCGGCGCGCTTCTTCGACATGAATCGTCGGTTGCGCGCATGGGCGCTGATGCCAGAGCCGACCTTTGGGCTTGCGGACTTCGTGCGCATCGTGCTCGGCCGCGATCCGTTGCGCGCGGGTCATCCTGGTCAGGCCGCGATCTGGGCCAAAGCAGGCGACGAGGCGGCGTTGATCCACAAGGCGCAGATGGATCTCGAGGATCTGGCAGAGTTGAAGCGCGTCGTGCTCGACGCCAAGCCAGAACCGGCGTCGGCGAGCTAGGTCATGCAGCTCACGCTCGAACAACGGCTCATGCGCTACCTCGCGCGCGAGCAGGACGCAGAAAAGCACCAGCGCCGGGAGATCCGATCGCAGCCGCTGGACCTGCGCGTGCTCGAGGGCGATTGCATCCACGATGCCGTCTACGAAGGTCGTGACGCGGGCGCGTTCGTGTTCGCATGTCGCGAGAACGGTTCTAAGTTTCGCGGCGGCGACAAAGTCGTTGTCGGTGACGGGCACGACCTCGAGGCCGGCGCGCCGCTGATGTATCGAAGCTACGAGAGCAACGTCGGCAAGCTGCGGCTGGAGTTGGACCCCTTTGCCCGCAACGCGCGCGTCGAGTTCAAAGTCGGCCAAGCCTACGTCGTCGACCGTCGCGAACCGGAGGGGCGCTCGTCCCTGGCGTCCGCGGTGCGCGAAGCCTTTGAATCGCCGTGGATCCGCGACGCGCTCGAAGGCAAGCGCTCAGTCACGTTCGACGAGGCTCGCCGCGAACGCGCCCGCGTGGCCTTGCAGGCGCGCGGACTCAATGCAGCCCAGATCGAGGCCGGCGCCGCGGCGATTGCCACCGAGGGATTCGTTCTGGTGCAAGGTCCACCGGGCACCGGCAAGACCAAGCTGCTGGCCGAAGTGATCGCGGCCGTCTGCTCGCGCGGCGGCCGCATCGCATTGAGCGCGTTCACGCACAATGCCGTCGACAACGCCTTGCTTGCGATCCGCAAGGTTGCCCCCGAACTCGACCTCGTGAAGATCGGCGGCGACACCGGCGGCGTCGCCGAATCGCGCGAAGAGCTGCGTCGCGCAAACGTGCGGCTCGGCGACGTGCGCCGCATCCGGCTTCCGGACACGAGAGTCGTCGTCGCGGGGACGTGCTTTCAGTTTGCCAAGCTCCCCGATGATTCGCAGTTCCACTGCGTCGTCATCGACGAAGCCGGGCAGATGCCGATCTCGCACGCGCTGCCGCCGATGCTGCATAGCAAGCACTGGCTTTTCTTTGGCGACCACATGCAGTTGCCGCCGGTGACGCAGGCCGAGCACAAGGATCGTGAGGCCGCGGACTCGATCTTCGGGCTGCTGCATCGGCGCTACGGCGGCCACATGCTCGACACCACCTATCGCATGAACGAAGGCGTATGCCGCCTCGTCAGCGAGACCTACTACGGCGGGCGATTGCGTCCTGACGCAGTGGCAACGGCGCGCAAGCTGCCCTTCGTCCCCGGCGGCAAGCTCGATGAAGCGCTGGATCCCGATCACCCCGTCGTGTGGTTGCGCGTCGACCATCGCCAGCCCGGTAGCCGATCGCGCGAGGAGGCCAACGCGGTCGCGGATGTCGTCGAGGACCTCGTGCGCCAACATGGCGTGCCGATGCGGGAGATCGCAGTGATCGCCCCGTTCCGCGCCCAGGTTCAGGCCTTGCGCGAGGCCCTTGCGACCAAGAACCTGCCGCAAGCCGCCGATCTGGTCTGCGACACCGTCGAGCGCATCCAAGGCCAAGAGCGCGAGGCGGTTGTCGTGTCATTGACGGCTGGCGATCCTGAGGACTCGCGCGGCCGCGGCGCCTTCCACCTGAACGAGAACCGCCTCAACGTCGCGATCTCCCGCGCTCGCTCCAAGGTCGTCGTCGTCGCGAGCAGCTACACCTTTGAAGCCGTGCCAGAAGACTTCGACGCCTTGCGCACCGCGTCACGCTGCCGCGAGTTGCGTGACCGGATGAAGATGGTGGATGTGACGAAGCTCTACTGCGGGCGGTAGGCGGGGGGATGGCCGGCCACCGCGCCCTAGCGATCCCCGATACGTGCGGCAATGCCGTTCGACAGCGTCGCGAATCGCGTGTATCCGAAGCCCTCGAGTGCCAGGGCTTGCAGATAGATTTCGACCGACAGAAACACCGTGTCGTTGGGGATGCTGAGGTTCCAGCTTGTCGTGAGCGGATTACCCGTCGGGAGACCGATTGGCATGTCGATGTCAGCTGAGTGGTATGCGTTGCAGCCAGGAATGCCGATCGGCGCGAGGTCGAATGGCAACGGGATGCCGTTGATCGACTGGTCAGAGAATCCGACGAAGCCGACTCCCGCACCGAAGCTCGAGGACAGACCGGTGAGACGCGTCGTAAACGTCTGACCAAGGATGGGCATCGAGTTACCCAACACATGCAGCTCAAGCGGGCCACGGCTTCCGACGCATGGAGCGCCGTACTCCCGGAAACGCGAGAACACGGGCAGTTGAACTTCCCAGAGGTCTTCGTAGGCGAATCCGCTGGTGCCGCCGGCGTGGATCATCAGCTTGCGATTGGTTGAATCGTACACCATCTGCGTGTCACCGCGACCGCCTGGGACTCCCGTGATGTTGGTGTGCTGCTGCCAGTTCTGGCCATCCCAGGACCAGAGGTCGTTGGAATAGGCGCTCACGTTAGGTGAGTTGCCGCCGAACAGCACCACACGCTCCGCGCGTGGTTCGTAGGCCATACCGAATCCGGAGCGAGTCTGAGCCGTTGTGCCCACACACTGGCCCAGCGAGTTGGTTGGCGATTTGATCACCCACGCCGTGCCGTCCCATTCCCACGTGTCGAGCCGAGCGCCGTTGGCATCGATGCCGCCGTACAACACAGCTACCGAGCGACGGCTGTCGAACGCGAGTCCGTGCCGGTAGCGACCGACCGGTCGCAGTGCCGCGAGCTTCTGGTTCCATGCCGTGCCGTCCCATGCCCACAGGTCATCCAGGTAGGTGCTCGTTGCGCTCAGTCCGCCGAAGAGCAGCACTTCGTTGCGCGCAGGATCGAAGCACATCCTATGGCCGTAGCGCGCCGTGGGACCTAGTTGCTGCGGCATGTACTGCCACTGACCGTTCGCGTAGGTCCAGGTGTCGCTCAGTATGGTGCCGTTCGGGCTGAGACCGCCGAACATCACGTTGTTGGAGCGGGCCGTATCGAGGACCAACACATGCTCGCTGCGCGTGGAAGGATTGAGCAGCGGGTAGACTTTGCTCCAGGAGCTTTGCTGCCATTCATAAGTCAGCACCGGCAACGGCGCGTAATAGCTGTTGCCGCCGAACATCACGAGCCCGCCTTGCGGCAGCGGAGCGGTGGCGTGAAGGTAGGGGTAGCGGGGTGTTCCGTTGGCGCTCAGTTGCGCGTAGCCGACGGAAGGATTGGAGCCGCTGGCACCAAGCTCCTGGGTCACGTTGATGCAACCGTGGTTTGGAGAGTAACCGACGTGCAGCAGGGTCTTTCCGCGGGCGGCGTCGAAGACCAGAGGGCACTGATTGCTGTTGTAGGTCGAAGTAGCTTGCGACCAGCTAATGCCGTCGTGGGCCCACGTGTCCTGTTGGTATCCCTGAAGGCCACTCCCACCGTGCACGATGGTCATGCGGCGCGTCGAGTCGTAGGCCATGCCGTGGCCTGAGCGTGCGGATGGCCAGTTGCCGTTTTGCGGCACCAGGGTCCATGTCGAACCGTCCCACTGCCACAGCTCGTTTGTATGAGCGGATGAATTCGTAGAGCCGCCGAACAGCAGTGCCTGGCCTCCCTGCAAATCGAAGGTCATTGCGTGCAGGCTCCGGGCCGACGGGGCGGCAGCCCCAAGGGTCGCTTGTGTCCAAGTTGCGCCATCCCAGGTCCACTGGTCTCCGAGTTGCGAACCCGCGCTGTCCAATCCGCCGACCAACAGGGTTGTGCCGCGAACGGGGTCAAAGCACATCGCATGCTGTCGCCTTGCTGCTGGCTGGGAACCGGACGGAGTGATTTGAGACCAGGTCGAACCAGCTAGTTCCCAGACGTCGTTGAGCGTCGCGGACCCGTTGTCGTAGCCACCGAACATGACCAAGCGACTTCGGCTTCCGTCGTAGACCATCGCATGCTCACGACGCGCAGAGGGGGAGTTGCCGCTGATGGAAATCGTGTTCCAACTGACGCCGTTCCACTCCTGGGTGTCGTTCATGGTTCCGCACCAGCAGTTGCTGTTGCCGCCGAACATGATCGTTCGACCACGCGAGCAGTCGAAGGCCATGGCATGCTGGTATCGATAGCAGGACGGGCTGCTGACGCTCTGCCAACTCCACGATTGCCCAGCCAGTTGCGCGGCAAACGAGGTCGAGAACAACTGAGTGCCAAGCGCCAGTAGTGCGCTTGCAAGAAATCGTTGCGAGGATCCCAAACAGTGCATGATGCGTGTCTCCGGTTTCGGGGACATCGCGGAGGTTGGCGCGTATTCCCCTTTCCGCCTGCACTACACACATCTCGACCCCGAAAGTCGAGAGAGTGAATCTGCCATCTTGCTCAGCGCCGCAAGTGGCTGATCATGGCCGAAGGCTGGGTGCAGGTGATGCCTTCCACGAGCTGCATGCCTACGGAACTGACGCATGCAAGTGCGCGATGCGCCAACGGTCACTTTCGCGGACGAGAGACATGGAGAAGCGACCCGCCAAGCGTTGTTCGGCGTCGGCTGCCGTCGTGACGAAGGTGCACTCACCGAGGATCGCCGCGTAGTTGCCGACGACGACGACGTCGTTCCAGCCGATGCGCAGCGCGGCGGATTGGGTCGTCTCCCAGTCGCGCGCGACTTGCGCGCGGATTTCGTCGCGGCCGACCGAGCGATCGCCGTGCCCGAGACCGAAGACCGTCGGCTTGATGGACTCGGAGTAGCGCTGCATGACGCGGTCGATGTCGCGCGCTTCGTAAGCGGCGCAGAACTCGGCGAGCGCGTCGCGCACGGCGCCAAAGGCCGCGGGATCCGACATCGCCGGCACGGGAGCGGCCTTGCAGGATGAGAAGGTCGCAACGAATAGCACAAACCAGAACGTGCGGGTGGTGACGCCGGCGACAGATCGCATGCGCAGAGTTTGACAAGCTCGCGCCGCGAGCCAAGGGGGAGGGTGGCGCAGTCGCGAGAGAAGTCGCGGACGCGGGTTGCCGACCTCAGAGGTCATTCGCTTCTGCGTGTCAGCTGCCTTGGCCGCGCTCGCTGTCGCGAAGAAGCGCCGCGGTGAGTGTCGCAGCCGCAACGTGGAGTGGCGGCGCCGCGCCGTCGACACGGACGGACGCAATCGGTTCGTCTGGTGTTGGCGCGACAAAGCGCGCGCGCAACGCATCGTGCAGCGTCGGGTCGGCGTCGCTTGCGCGCGCGGGATCCGCCATCCGCGCCGTGACCCGCGCGAGCCCGGTCGTTGGTGGCACGTCGACGTGGATGAAGAGCACGCGCGCGCTGGCCGCGATCGCGGCGGCGACTGCTAGACCCCGCAGTTCGGGCGAGTGGAAGTTGCCGTCGAGGACGACGCTCGCGACGCCGTTCCGGGTGGCGCAACGCGCATCGTCGAGGACCTGGCGGTAGGTGTTCGCGCTGGCTTCTGGCGTATAGCACGAGGCCGGCAGCCGTTCGCTGGGCGCGACCCCGGCGAGATGCTTGCGCACCGCGTCGGTGCTGACGAGTGAAGCGCCGCAGGCCGTCGCCAGCGTCGTCGCGAGCGTGCTCTTGCCGCTTCCAGGTGGGCCACAGAGCACGAGCCACGTCGATGCCTTGGTCTCGAGGGATGTTGACTCCAGTGATGCCATCGCCGCGAGCAGCAAGTGTCGAGTCGAGCTGTCGGTTGCGCGCAGTCGGTCCGTGGCGACGAGCGCAGGATCCGAGGCGGCGAGCGCAGTGACCTTGGCGCGAACGATCGCACGGTAGGCGACGAGCGTAGGCAGCAGACTAGGCAACTCGCGGTCCCCCGACTCCTCGATGTAGGCCGCGACGAGGGCGCGACACAGCTCCGGCGCGCGTCGGTGGCGGAGATCCATCGCGAGAAACGCGAGATCCGTCGCAGTGTCGGCGCATCGCAGCCCCGCGTCGAACTCGAGGCAGTCATAGATCGCCGGTGGGTCGGTCATGCAGATGTTGCGCGCATGCAGGTCGCCGTGGCCATCGACCACGAAGCCACGTTCTGCCCGCGAACGCAACGCGCTCTCGATGCGCAAAAAGCCACGCCATTGCGCGTCACGAAGGGCAAGGAGCAGCTGCCTTGGCGCAAATGGTGCTGTGGTCGCGGCGTTGCCAGCGGGCGAGCTTGTGTCCAGCGATGCGCGCTGCATGGAAGCGCTGTCGTGTTCGTGCTCGCTTGCGGTGGCGGGAGAGTTCGGATGGTGGCTCGATGCCTGGATGCCCGCGAGCTCGTCGAAGTTTGCTGCCGCCAAAGCCATGAGGTGCGATGGGTCACCATGGCGTCGCGTGCTCTCGCCGCGTTCGGCCCTCGCGTGGAATCGCGCGATGCTGCGGGCGAGCTGTTCGATCTGGTCCCGGGTCACCGCGCCGTCCGCAAGCAGCCTGTCGAGCATCCGTTCTTGCGGCAGTCGGCGCATCACGACAGCGCATTCGAAGTCGTCGAGAGACGTCGGCGCGTCGATCGCGGAGAATCGCAGTGCGCCGTCGCGTTCGCGCCGCAGCGCCGCCGTGCCGAGGTAGACGTGCGGACAGAGCCTCCGGTTCAGCCTGACCTCTTCGAGGCAGACGGCGCGCCGCAGTTCGCGCGTCGAGAAGTCGAGGAATGGGAGCTTGCGTGGCTTCTTGGCCTTGAACACGAGGTCGCCGACGAGTGCGACGATCGAAATGTGCGTCTCGACGATCGTCACCGGCCCGGAGGCAGAGGGGTGGAGCGCGTAGCTCGACAGGTTGGACAGCGCGGCGCGTAGGCGGTCTTCGTCGGTCTGCTGGGTCACGGCAACATGCCGTAGGCGATGTAGCCGGCGTAGAGCAATACGCCCAAGGCCACGCCGAGCAGCAAGGGGCGAAGCAGGTGCCTGCGCAGGGTGCTCATGGCAACCCCACGAGTTGGCGAAACTGTGATTCGTCGAGGATGCGCAGTCCGAGGGACTGCGCCTTCTCGAGTTTGCTTCCGGCGTCAGCGCCGGCCACGACGTCGGTGACCTTTTTGCTGATGGATCCGGCAGTCTTTGCGCCGAGCTTCTCGACGAGTTCTTTGGCCTCGTCGCGCGACATCGTCGTCAGCCCGCCTGTGAACACGAAAACCCGCCCGAGCAGTGGACCCTTTTCGTCGACCGTCTGACTTTGGACATCGACGCCAGCTGCGCGCAGCAAGTCCAGAGTGCGCCGGTTCTGCGGCGATGCGAAGAAGGCGAGCACGGACGACGCAACCTCCTCGCCGACGCCGTCGATCTGCGTCAGCTGCTCCTTGGTGGCAGCCGCCAGCGCGTCGAGGTTGCCGAAGAACGCTGCGAGGTCCTTTGCGGTTTGCTCGCCTACTTGCCGAATGCCGATCGCGTTGAGGAAGCGCGCGAGTGTTGGCGTCTTGGCGCGATCGATCTGCGCTGCGAGGTTGGTAAAGCTCTTCTCGCCCCATCGCTCGAGCTGCAGCGCTCGGTCCTTCTTGCCGGCGAGCGTGAACACATCCTCGATGCCGCGCACGATGCCTGCAGCGAGCAGTTGCTCGACCTGCTTGGGACCAAGACCCTCGATGTCGAGGGCTCGACGTTCGGAGAGATGCACGATGCGACCGCGCAGCTGATCCGGGCATTCTAGATTGACGCAGTAGACGAACTTGCCTTCGGCCTCGAGTGGGGCCTTGCAGCTTGGGCAGTGCGTCGGCGGTGAAGCGGGCTGCGAGGTGGCGCTGCGGCGTTCGGGAAACGCGCGCACGACTTCGGGGATCACATCGCCGGCCCGCTGCACCTCGACGACGTCGCCTTCGCGGATGTCGCGCTCGGCAACGAGCGCCCAGTTGTGCAGCGAAGCATTGCGCACGGTCACACCAGCCAGCTCAATCGGCTCTAGGTGCGCGACGGGAGTGACAGCGCCTGTCCGGCCGACCTGCGCACCGATCCGCAACAGCGTGGTGGTGCCGAGGCGCGGAGCGAACTTGTAGGCAAGGGCCCAGCGTGGCGTGCGTGACGTGCGGCCAAGCCGTTGTTGCAGATCGAGCCGGTCGACTTTGGCGACGATGCCGTCCATCTCGTAGGGCAGATCGTCGCGCCGGCGCTCCATGTCTCTATGAAAGGCGTGCAGCGCCGTCATGTCGTCGGCGACCGCGAAGGGGTCCGCGACTTGAAAGCCCCACTGCTCGAGTTGCTCGCGCAGTTGCACGTGGGTGGCGAACTCGCAGCCCTCGACTTGGCCCAGCGCGAACGCAAAGAAGTTGAGTGGTCGCGACTGCACGATCCGAGGATCCATCAGCTTCAACGTGCCCGCGACGGTATTGCGCGCGTTGCGGAAGGTGCCCTCGGTGGAAGTCTCCTCGTTGTCGCGCAGTCGTGCGAAGTCCGCGCGGCTCATGATGACCTCGCCGCGAATCTCGATGCGCTTGGGGAACGGTCCGTCGCCGAGCAATTGCAGCGGCAGATTGCGCACCGTGCGCAGGTTGGCGGTGA
>SXGT01561903.1_pt1 | contig 15041 bp, 14 predicted proteins | sample 3176221 | NCBI WGS metagenome assembly SXGT01 (sample SAMN11356862, study PRJNA531348) | freshwater metagenome | isolation source: freshwater sample F1-120 | place: China: Fuxian Lake, Yuxi | collected 2017-12-25
CGGCGGCGACGGCGAGGTCGATCGACTGGTGGAGCACGTCCGCCGCCGAGCGGGTGGCGGACTGCGGGTGGTCCGTCCAGTGACCGAAGGACAGGAAACCGATGCGCTTCATGCCTCGGTCAACCTGGTTGAACCCTCACCTATTCCGCGTCGACCCAGCGGCGGGTGCCCGGGGTCAGAGGTTGACCTGGATCTCCGCGTCCTCGCGCAGCTGCTGGATCAACGACTGCGCGATCTCGCTCTCGCGCTGCGACGAGATCTGCTCGGCGAGCTGGTCGCGCACCTCCTCGAACGGCGGAACCTCCTGGCCACCGGCCCCGGCCTGGCCCTCGGTCACGGAGTCGTACAGCTCCTGCAGCTCCTCCTCGCTCGGCTCCTCGTCGGCGCCCTCGTCGTCGAAGAGCTGGTCCAGCAGCACCTGGTCGGCCAGCTGCGAGCGGACCTCCTCCTCGTCGAGCCCCTGCTCGGAAAGCGTCTCGAGGTAGGCGTCGGGGGACCCGGCGCCGCTCTGCTCGGCGAACTCCTGCAGGGAGTCGTCGACCTGCTCGTCGGTGGCCTCGAAGCCGCGCGACTGCGCCTCCTGGATCAGCAACAGGTTGTTGACCAGGCCGTCGGCCGTCTGCTGCTTCAGGGCGTCCTGGTCGATCGGCTGGCCCTCGGTCTGGGCCTGCAGCGACTGCTGCGCGAACTGGTTCTCGTAGGCCAGCACGAACTCGTCCCGGGCGATCTCGTCGTCGTTGACGACGGCCACGACGTCGGGCAGTCCCTCGACGTCCGGCGCCTCGGCCCCGGAGGCCTCCTGCGCCGCGTCCGTCTCGGCGGGGTCGTCGTCGCCACCGAAGGCGCCGAACGCACCGCTCGCGGCGGCGATGCCACTCAGCACGAGGACGGCCGCCACGACGGCGGCGATGGACTTCTTCGTGGTGGACACGATGTACTCCTGGTCTCTGGTCGGGCCCCGGATCTCTCACCATCGGTCAGGGCTCGGGTGGTGATGCCGTGAGGACGCTAGCAAGCGCGACCTGAGCCTGGTGACCGCGCGACGTGCCAGGCTGGCGCACCAGAGCCGGTGTCCCTCGGACGCACGGCACCGCCGCCGCGACGAGCAGGAGACCCCATGAGCACACCGAGCGAGGCATCGGACGAGCGCGAGCAGGACCACCCGCTGTGGAGCCTGCGGGAGCGGCTCGTCCGCCACCACGTCTTCACCGACCTCACGCACGCGTTCTTCCCCGGGATGCCGCACTTCCCCGCGTTTCCCGACGAGGAGCGGGAGCAGGTCTTCGAGGTCGAGCCCGACGGCTTCGCGGTGCACCGGCACACGATCGTCGGCCAGTGGGGCACCCATGTCGATCCGCCGTCGCACTTCGTCGACGGCGCCCGCAGCCTCGACGAGGTCCCGGTGGAGCAGATGATCCTGCCCCTCGTGGTGATCGACATCTCCGAGCGGGTGGCGCAGGACCCGGACGCCGTCCCGACGCTCGACGACGTCGCCGCGTGGGAGTCGCGCCACGGCAGGGTCCCGGCCGAGGCCTTCGTGGCGCTGCGCACCGACTGGAGCCGGCGCTGGCCCGACGCCGAGGCGATCGCGAACGTCGATGCCGACGGCACCGCCCACTACCCCGGCTGGTCACGTCCGGTGCTCGAGCACCTGGTAGCGGAGCGGGGCATTCGCGCCATCGGCCACGAGACGACCGACACCGACCCCGGCAGCGCCACGTCGGCCGGCGACTACGGCCTGGAGCTCTATCTCCTGCAGCAGGACCGGTGGCAGATCGAGCTCATGACCGACCTGCACCGGGTGCCGGAGGCCGGGGCGCTCGTCGTGGCCTCGTGGCCCAAGCCGCGCGGTGGCTCCGGCTTCCCCGCGCGCGTCTTCGCCATCCACCGTCCCTGAAGGACGACCGGGTGCGGACGTGCACCGACGCCCAGGCTTTGACAGAGTTCAGGCCATCGCCCAGGACCGACCGACACGCCTCGAGAGGGAGCCGCCCATGTCGCCGCGACGTGACCCCGTACCCACCGTCATCGCCTGGGTGGTCGCGGCCGCGTCCGCCGGCTACCTCGCCGTCTGGCAGCGGCGTCGCCAGGAGGAGCGTGCCGAGGCGCCGCAGCAGGACCCGGACGTCGACAGGGGCGAGGAGGCGTCGGACGACGCACCGGAGGCCGCGTCGTGGACGTACCCCCTGAAGACCGCGTTCGCCAAGTTCTCCAAGGACCAGGGCACCGACCTCGCCGCGGCCCTCACGTACTACTCCGTCCTGGCGATCTTCCCGGCGATCATCGCGCTCGTCTCGATGCTCGGTGTCTTCGGCCAGGGGCCCAGCACCGTGCAGGCGGTGCTCGACATCGCCGGCGACTTCGTGCCGGCCGACACCATCGACACGATCCGGCCCACCATCGAGTCGCTCACCGAGAGCTCGGCAGCCGGGTTCGGGCTCGCCGTCGGCTTGCTGGGCGCCCTGTGGTCCGCCTCCGGCTACGTGGGCGCCTTCGGGCGGGCCCTCAACCGCATCTACGGGTTCCGTGAGGGGCGCCCGGTCTGGCGGCTGCGCCCGGCGATGCTCCTCGTGACCTTCGTCGTCGTCGTGCTGTACGCCATGACGGTCCTCTCGCTCGTGCTCACCGGTCCGGTGGCGCGCTCGGTGGGCGACGTGGTCGGGCTCGGCGACACCGCGGTCCTCGCCTGGAACGTGGCGAAGTGGCCGGTCGTGCTGCTCATGGTGATCGGCATCGTCGCGGTCCTCTACTGGGCCACCCCCAACGTGGAGCAGCCGCGCTTTCGCTGGCTCAGCGGCGGCGCGGCGTTCGCGGTCCTCGTGTGGATCCTCGCGTCGGGTGGGTTCGGGCTGTACGTGTCCATGGCCGGCAACTACGACGCGACCTACGGGTCCTTGGCCGGGGTCATCGTCTTCCTGCTGTGGTTGTGGATCACCAACATCGCCCTGCTGCTCGGTGCGGAGCTGGACGTCGAGCTCGAGCGCCGTCGCGAGCTCAAGGAGGGCATGCCGGCCGAGCAGGAGATCCTGCTGCCGCCACGCGACACCGCAGGCATCGAGAAGGCCGACGCCAAGGAGGCCGAGCGGATCGAGCAGGCGCGTTCGCTGCGCGCCGACGCCCACGCCTGATCGCGTTCTCCGGCCTACTCCTGGCCGGCGGTCGCCCCGGTCGCCGGCGATGCGGTGGGTGCCGTGGCGGCAGCGGGGGAGCGGTCGTCGGCGGGGGAGACCAGCCGTCCGAGCACCGTGGGCTCCGAGCGTCCACGCAGCGTCTGCGCCTCCGCCTCCTGCCACTCGCGCCACTCCTCGCCCTGCGCCTCCTCCACCGTGAGCCAGGTGACGAGGACGCCGCCGGGCACGTCCTTCGCGAGCTCGGTCAGACGCGCTGCGGCGTTGACCGCGTCGCCGATGACGGTGTACTCGAACCGCGACTCGTGGCCCACGTTGCCCGCCACGACCGCTCCGGTCGAGACGCCGATGCCCGCCCGGATCTCCCCGACCTCCTCGGTCAGCCGGCCTGCGATGGCTCGCGCCGCGCGCAGGCTCGCGCCGGCGTGGTCGTCGATCGCCCGAGGGGCGCCGAAGATGGCCAGGACGGCGTCGCCCATGAACTTGTTGACGAGGCCCTCGTTGCGGGTCACTTCCTCGACGACGACGGCGAAGAACCGGTTCAGGACCTCCACGACCTCGCGCGGGTCGCGGTCGGCGGCGTAGGAGGTGGAGCCGACGAGGTCGACCATGAGCGTGGAGACGGTGCTCGCCTCGCCGCCGAGCTCGACGTCCTCGGAAGCGCTCTCGGCGACGTCGCGGCCGACGTGCCGGCCGAAGAGATCGCGGATGCGCTCGCGCTCGCGCAGCCCCGCGGCCATCTGGTTGAAGCCGGCCTGCAGCAGGCCGAGCTCGGTGCTGTCGTCGACGGGGATGTCGATGCTGAAGTCGCCGTCGCGGATCCGGTCGGCGCCCTCGCGCAGCGACTCGACCGGACCGACGACGGCCCTGGCGTCGAGGACGGTCACGAGCAGCCCGAAGACGAGGATCACGCCGGTGAGGCTCAGCACGACCAGGGCCAGGCGCCCGACGGACATCGGCTGGAAGGTGGCGGCGGCGATGCAGGTGACGACGATGCCCGTGATCGGCACGGCCGTCCCGAGGAACCAGAAGACGACCATCCGACGCTGCAGGCCCGTGCCGGCGACGTTCTCGAGGGGCCCGTCGGACAGAGCCTTGGCGACGATGGGCCGGAAGGCGTACTCGCTGAAGAGGTAGGCGATCGTGCAGACGACGGTGCCGGCGATCGCGACCGAGAGGGTCGCGCTCAGCGCTGCGGCAGGTTGGATCGCGGCGGAGAGGACGCCGAACAGGACCACGGCGACCGACCACAGGACCCCCTGGATGGCCGTCAGCCGACCGGAGAGTCGCAGGGCGGTGCGACGGTCGTGCTCGCTCGGGCGCCGTCCCTGCATGACCCAGCGGAGTGGGCGCACGCAGGCGATCGTGCCGACGACGGCCCCCACGAGGACGGCGACGCCGATGTAGACCGGCGCCGCGATCGCGAGGGCCAGCCCGTACGCCGGCGTCGGGTCACCCCCGGGCAGCACCCACAGGCGCAGGATCAGCACGATGGCCGCCCCGATGAGGTTGGTCCCGACGAGAAGGACGGTCAGGAGGACCTGGATGCGGACCCGCAGGCGTCGCATGGACTGGTCGGCCGAGCCGAGCAGCAGCGATCCGCGCAGAGGCTGGGACATCGGGGCTCGTTTCGTCGGGGTGGCTCCCGATCGTAGTGTGCTCGGTCGTCTCGGACGGGCGTGCGACGCGCGGAGGCGGTGGGCGGTGTTCGTGGACACCCCCGACGCTGTCGTGGGAAGATCACGGCCGAGCGGTTGATCATCCCGTCCCGAGAGGACCATCCCATGCCCTTCAAGCCCGACAAGGTCGACAAGGACCTCGTGCGCCGTCTGGTGGAGCTCACGAGTCTCAGCGAGAAGGACGCCACCACCTTGGTGAAGGCGGGTCAGAGCGTCCGCGTCCCCGAGGGCTGGTCGATCATCTTCGAGACCACGCCGTCGGACAAGGCCTACATCCTGCTCGACGGAACCGTCGACGTCCGTCGTGGCGGCGAGAAGATCGCCGAGGTGGGTCCCGGCGGCGTGGTCGGCGAGATCGGGCTGCTCGACCGCCAGCTGCGCAGCGCGTCGGTCGTGGCGGCCACGCGCATCGAGGCCCTGCACTTCACGGCGGAGGCCATCGCCGAGCTGGTCGACAGCGTGCCGGCGTTCTCCGAGCTCTTCACGCACGCCGCGGACGAGCGCCGCGGCCACTGAGGCGTCGGCGGGCCCCGGCCCGCGCCCTCGCCGGATCGAGCACCCGTCGTCGACGGGTGCTCGACTCGCGTCGACGGGCGGTGGCGCCCACGATGGGGGGACCACCCCCGTGACGTCAGGAGCCCCACGATGAGCGAGTCCACCGACGCCCCCCGTCCCGGCGACGAGGTCGAGTCCGATGCCCCCGGGGTGCCGAACGACCCGCCCGGACCGGACGTCCCCGAGGAGAACGCGAGCACGCTGTCGCCCGAGGTGCCGGGCCATCCCACCGATGAGACGCCCGCGGGACCCGAGGCCGACGAGGGTGCCGACGACGACACCGACGAGGGGATCGCCCAGGTCGGCGACGTCGAGGGAGCCGCGAAAGAGACGCCCGACGACGACTCGTCCGCGTCAGAGGCCGACGCCGACGACGACACGTCCGAGGCCGGTTCGTCCGACGCCGACCCCTCCGACATCGGGGCGCCGTCGAAGCCGGCCGAGCCCGCCTCCTGAGGAGGGCCGGCGGCCGGGTGGTCAGTCCCAGCGTCCCCGGCGCTCGCGCTTGACCTGGGCGCGCCGCTGCTCACTGGCTCGCCGGCGCTCGCGCGAGCGTCGACTCGCCCGCGTGGGACGCCGCGGCGGGGCCGGTGGCGCGGCCGCTGCGGCCACCATGGCCTCCAGCCGCGTGCGGGCGTCCTCGCGGTTGCGGTGCTGCGAGCGGTACCGCGACGACGCCACGGTCACGACCCCGGCCTCGAGGCGAGGGCGCAGGGCCGCCATGACCCGGTCGCGCTCGACGGCGCTGAGCGCCGACGACGTCGCCGGGTCCCACGAGACCTCCGCGCGGGTGTCGGAGGTGTTGACGTGCTGTCCGCCCGGCCCCGATGAGCGACTGAATCTCCAGGTCAGCTCCGCGTCGGGCAGGCGGAGTCGGGACCCCGGGACGTTCGGCACCGGGCCGAGGCTACCGGCCTCAGCCGCCGGAGACGTAGCTGTTGAGCTGGTCGCGCTCGAACTCCAGCTGCTCCATGCGGTGCTTGACGGCGTCACCGATGCTGAGGACGCCGACGAGCCGGCCGTCGTCGTCGATGACCGGCACGTGGCGGACGCGGTGCTCGGTCATGGTGACCATGAGCGAGCCGAAGGGGTCGTCGGGACGGCAGCGACGGACGTCGCTGGTCATGATGCTCTCCACCGTGGCCTCGCGGGCGTTCTCGACGTCACGCAGCTTGCGGACGACGTCGCGCTCGGAGACGATGCCACGCATCGTGGCGCCTCCGTCGTCGCTCACCACCAGCGCCCCGACGTTGTGCTCGGCGAGCGCCTCCAGCAGCTCGCGCACGGTGGCGTCGGGGGCGATGGTGAAGATCTCGGTGCTGCCCTTGGACGACAGGACGTCACGAACGCGCATGGCTCCTCCTGGGGTCGGTAGACCGCAGTGTAGGCCAGGTCACACCTTCGGCACGAGGGTCAGGACGGGTCGACGTCCTCGTCGGCGTCGGCGCGCCGGCCGAACCGCAGGGCTCGCACGTTGCCCTCGGCCGCGGGGCTCGCCTCTGTCGTGGCAGGCGGCTCCTCGTCGGTCCATCCCGGCAGCTCCGCGCCGTCCGGGAAGTGGCCGAGGTAGGCCATCGCCGCCTCGTGCAGGCGCCCGTTGGTGGCCAGGGCGTTCGCACCCCACGGGCCGGGCTCGCCGGCGAGGCTGGTGAACCGGCCTCCGGCCTCGGTGACGATGACGTCGAGGGCGGCCATGTCCCACACCTTGAGCTCGGGCTCGGCGGCGATGTCGACAGCGCCCTCGGCCACCAGCATGTACGACCAGAAGTCGCCGTAGCCGCGGGTGCGCCAGCAGCGGCGGGTCAGGGCGGCGAAGGCCTCCTCCTGGCCGATGTCCTCCCAGCTCTCGGCGGAGCTGTAGGAGAACGAGGCGTCGTCGAGGGCGGCCACCTGGGAGCAGCGGATCTCCCGGGCCTGCATGAAGGACTTGCCGGTGAACGCGCCCGAGCCCTTGGCGGCCCACCAGCGGCGACCCAGGGCCGGTGCCGACACGCACCCGACGACGATCTCGCCGTCCTCCTCCAGGGCGATCAGCGTGGCCCACACGGGGACCCCTCGCACGAAGTTCGAGGTGCCGTCGATCGGGTCGATGATCCACCGGCGCTCGTGCGTCCCGGAGGTGCCGTCCGCGGCGCCCTGCTCCTCGCCGAGGACGTCGTCGCGGGTCCTGGCGGTGCGCAGGTGGCGCCGGATCGCGGCCTCCACCGCCTGGTCCGACTCGGTCACGTAGGTCATGTCCGGCTTCGTGGCGACCTCCAGGTCGATGGCGCCGAAGCGGTCCATCGAGAGGTTGTCGGCGGTGTCGGCCAGGACGTGCGCCAGGCGGACGTCGTCGTTCCAGGAGTGGGCCATGGCGCCCAGGGTATCGGCGGCGTGTCGCCACCCTGGGGGCCGTGCCCGGCCCGGCGGTTCGGCGCGACGGTCCTCAGGTCGTCGCCGGGACGTCGCGCTCGAGCGCGGCGCCCTCGACGTCGACGTCGGGCAGGAGGCGGTCGAGCCAGTCCGGCAGCCACCAGGCGCGCTCGCCGAGAACGTGCATGAGGGAGGGCACGATCACCATGCGCACGACGAACGCGTCGAGGAGCACGCCGGCCGCGAGACCGAAGCCGAGCGGTCGGGCCACCGTCAGGTGGGAGAAGACGAACCCACCGAAGACGGAGATCATGATGATCGCGGCCACGGCGACCACGACGATGCCGTTGCGTCGGCCCTCGACGACGGCCTCCCGCGCAGGCGTCCCGTGGACCCACGCCTCGCGCATGCCGGAGACGAGGAAGAGCTGGTAGTCCATCGCCAGGCCGAAGAGGATGCCCATGATGAGGATCGGCGCGAAGCTCAGCAACGGCCCCGGCTCGTTCACCCCGAACACCGAGCTCAGCCACCCCCACTGGTAGATCGCCACCATGGCGCCGAAGGCCGCGAGGAGCGACAGGACGAACCCGGCCGTGGCGATCAGCGGGACCGCCACGGAGCGGAACACCACGATCAGGATCACCAGCGACAGACCGATGACGACCGCGAGGTAGATCGGCAGCGCGTCGGACAGGATCTCGGAGATGTCGATGTTGCCGCTGGTGGCGCCGGCGACGCCGACCTCCTCGACCAGGTCGTCGGCCGGTGTCGCGCGCAGGTCGTCGACGAGCTGCTCGGTGGCCTCGCTCGAGGGTCCGTCGGTCGGGACCACCTGCAGGACCAGGAAGTCCCGGTCGGGGGAGACGCCGGCCGGGGCGACTGCGCTGACCCGGGGGTTCGCGAGCAAGCCCTCGGCGATCCGTGCCTGGGCGGTGGGGACGGCCTCCTCGGCGACGGGGTCGGTGAGGTCGGCGGTGACGACCAGGGGGCTGGTGAGCCCGATGCCGAACTCCTGCGCCGTGAGGCTGTAGGCGCGGTAGGCGGTGGAGTCCTCCGGCTCCGACGAGCCGTCCGGCAGGCCGAGCCGCATGTCGAGTGCTGGGATGGCGATCACGAGCAGGGCCGCGACGCCGGCAACGGCTCCGACCAGTGCGGTCGAGCTCTTCATGGCGCGCGCGGGGGCTGCGGCCGTGGCGGGCGCCGTGCGGCGGGCGCCACGACCGAGGACGCGGTCGCCCACGAGCACGGCGAGCGCGGGCGTGAGGGTGACGGCCGCGAGCACGGCGACCAGGACGCTCGCGGCGCCGACGGTGCCCATGACGCCGAGGAAGGAGATGCCGGTGACGTTCAGCGCCAGGAGGGCGATGATGACGGTGCTTCCCGCGAAGACCACGGCGTTGCCGGCCGTGCCGTTGGCCAGTCCGATGGCCGTGAGCGGATCCATGCCCTCGCGGCGGTGTCGCCGGTGGCGGTTGAGGATGAACAGCGAGTAGTCGATGCCCACCGCGAGCCCGAGCATCAGGCCGAGGATCGGGGTGACGCTGGACATCTCGACCACGCCGGAGAAGGCGAGGGCGCCCGTGACGCTCGCGGCGACGCCCACGAGGGAGGAGACGAGCGGCACGACGGCGGGCAGGATCGCGCGGAACATGACGAGCAAGGCGATCGCGGCGACCGCGACGCCGATGATCTCGGCCGGGCCGACGAGGCCTTCCGTGGTGGCGGCGATCTCGTTGGACCAGTCGATGGTCACGCCCTCGACCGTGGCGTCCTCGAGGAGGGCGACGACGTCGGTGCGGACCTCCTCGGGCAGGGAGAAGACGTCCTGCTCGAAGACGACGGTGGCCAGGGCGGCCGACCCGTCCTGGGAGACGGTGCGGATGTCCGCCGAGGCCTCGAGGAGCGTCTCCCCGGCGGCGAGCTGGGCCTCCTGGGCCTCGATCTCGGCACGTCCGGCCTCGAGCTCCTGCTCCTGAACGGCCAGCTGGTCGAGCTGCTCCTGCAGCGGTGCAGTCGCCTCGGGGCCCGCCTGCTGGGCCTGCTCGAGCGCGGCCTCGAGCTGGGCGCGCGCGTCGGCGAGCTGCTCGGCGCCGGCGTCGGCCTCCGCTCGGCCCTCCTCGAGCGCCGCTCGGCCCTCGGCCAGCTCGTCGGCCTGCGCGGCACGCTGCGCATCGGTCGCGAACGGGTCGACGACGGTGTCGACACCATCGAGGGCGGCGACCTGCTCGTTCAGGGCGGCGATCTCGGCCTGCTGCTGCGGCGAGAACGCGTCGTCGGAGCTGAACACGACGGTGCCCGTCGCGCCGGCGGTCTGGCCGAGCTCGTCGGCGATGCGGTCCGCGACACGGCTCGTCTCGGTGCCGGGGATGGAGAAGGTGGTGGCGAGGGTCCCGCCGAGCGTGGCGAACGCGCCCACGGCGAGGGCGGCGATGGCGATCCACGCGACGACGACCCAGCGGGCTCGTCGACCGGCGGACTGTCCGATCCGGAACAGCAGGCGTGCCATGGGGGTCCTCTCGAGGGGCGTGCGCGACGTGGGTGTCGCGCGTGGCGGCGACGTGTCCAAAATACGCCACATGTCGGAAATGCGACGTGTGACGTTCTTCTCGTGCCGGTACGGAGGCGCGCTGGCATGATGTGCCGCATGGACCGTCGCGTCGCCCGCACCCGCCACCAGCTCGAGCAGGCCATCTTGGCGCTCGTGGCCGAGCGCGGGTTCGACGCGGTCACCGTGGCCGACCTCGTCGAGCGCGCGGAGGTCAACCGCAGCACGTTCTACCAGCACTACGAGGACAAGCACGCACTGCTGGCCGACGCCGTCGACGCCGCCATGAGCGCGGACCAGGCGACGCTGCCGCCGGTGCCGCGCGACCTCGACGACAACCCCCCGGAGTCGCTCGTGCGGTACCTGCGCCACTTCGAGTCCCACGCCGCGGTCTACGCCACGATCTTCGGTGACCACGGGTCGCCCCTGACGGTGGCCCGTCTGCAGGCACGCGTCGCGGAGCTCGCACAGGAGGCCATCGAGGCCTCGGAGACCGACGCCTTCGCCGGGATGCCGGTCCGGGTGGCCGCTGCCGGTCTCGCCGGCTCCGTCATCGGCGTGCTCGGCACGTGGATCGCGATGGAGGAGCGCCCCGACGTCGAGACGGCGGCGGAGTGGATCTGGCGGGTCCTGTCCGAGCCGGGCGCCCAGGTACGACGCGACGCCGACCGGGCTCAGTAGGCGGTCGACTCCCGCGCCAGCAGGATGCGACGCACGGAGGCGACGCGGTCGGGGTCCAGGTCCCCGCGGGCGACGGCCGCGTCCCACGTGCACTCCGGCTCGCTGGCCGCGTGGGTGCAGCCCCGCGGACACGACAGCCCGAGCTCGGCGAGGTCGGGGAAGGCGCGGACGACGTCGTGGGCGTCGACGTGTGCGAGACCGAACGAGCGGAACCCTGGCGTGTCGATGATCCAGCCGCCGCCGGGCAGCGGAAGCGCGATGGCCGATGTCGACGTGTGCCGCCCGCGCCCGGTGACCTCGTTGACGTGGCTGGTGGTGCGGTGCGCGTCGGGGACGAGGGCGTTGACGAGCGTGGACTTGCCCACGCCGCTGTGACCGATCAGCACGCTCGTGCGCTCGTGCAACACCCCCCGCACCTCGGTGAGGTCCTGCCCACGCTCGGTGACGACACTGCGGACGTCCAGCGGAGCGAGGAGGGCGAGCATGTCCGCAGGGTCGGCGAGGTCGGCCTTGGTGAGCACGACGAGCGGGTCCATCCCCGCGTCGTAGGCGGCCACGAGGCAGCGGTCGATGAGGCCGGGACGCGGCGGCGGGTCGGCGAGGGCCGTGACCACGACGAGCTGCTCGGCGTTGGCGACGATGATCCGCTCGATCGGGTCGTCGTCGTCGGCGCTGCGCCGCAGGACCGTCCGTCGTTCCTCCACGTCGACGATCCGGCCGAGGGTTCCGTCGTCGCCGCTCACGTCGCCGACCACGCGGACCTCGTCGCCGACCACGACCCCCGTGCGGCCGAGCGCGCGAGCCTTCACGGCGAGGACGTGACGACCGTCGACCTCGACGGTGTAGCGACCTCGGTCGATCGTGAGGACGCGGCCGGGCACGGCGCTCTCGTGGCGCGGGCGGTCCTTCGTGCGCGGCCGGCTGCGCCGTCCCGGGCGCTCGAAGGCGGCGTGCTCGTCGGCCTCCCTCACGCGACCAGACGCTCCCAGACGGGGGCGAAGTTCGGATAGGTCTTGACCGTCGTCCGGACGTTCTCGACGAAGAGCTCGGGCACCCGCAGCGCCAGCACGACCGCGGCGTGCGCCATGCGGTGGTCGTCGTAGGTGCGGAAGATCTCACCGTGCAGCGGCATGGGCGTGATGACCAGACCGTCCTCGGTCTCGCGGGCATCGCCGCCGAGGCGCTCGATCTCGGTGGCGAGGGCGGCGAGCCGGTCGGTCTCGTGCCCGCGCAGGTGGGCGATGCCGCGCAGGCGCGACGGTCCCTCGGCCAGGGCCGCCACTGCGGCGACCACCGGCGTGAGCTCGCCGACGTCGTGCAGGTCGAGGTCGACCCCCGTGAGCGTGGAGCCGGCGGAGAAGACCATGTCCTCGCCGTCACGCTGAGACGTGCCCCCGAACGCGCGGACGATCCGGTGCCACGCGTCGCCGGCCTGCTGGGTCCGCTCCGGCCAGCGACGGACGGCGACCCTGCCTCCGGTGACGAGCGCGGCGCCGATGAACACCCCGGCGTTGGAGAGGTCGGGCTCGATCTCGACGTCCACCGCGGCGACCGGGCCCGGGAAGACGTGCCATCGGTCGGGCGTGGAGTCGTCGACGCGGACACCGCGGCGTCGCAGCTCGGCGACGGTCATCTCGACGTGCGGCAGCGACGGCAGCGACGGACCCACGTGCTGCAGGTCGAGGCCCTCGTCGAAGCGGGGTGCGGCCAGCAGCAGCGCCGAGACGAACTGGCTGGAGGCCGAGGCGTCGATCTCGAGCGGCCCGCCCCGCAGCCCGCCGGTGCCGGTGACGGTGAAGGGGAGGGCGGCGCGATCGTCGTCGTCGATGCGGACCCCGAGGGCGCGCAGCGAGGCGATCGTCGTGCCCATGGGACGTTCGCGGGCGCGCTCGTCGCCGTCGAAGACGACCGGTCCGTGGGCCAGCGCGGCGACGGCCGGGAGGAACCGCATGACGGTCCCGGCGAGGCCGCAGTCGACCGTGGCCCCCCCGGTCAGCGTCGAGGGACGGACCTGCCAGGCGCCGGCGCTGCGCTCGATCCCGACCCCCAGTGCGGCCAGGCCGTCGGCCATCAGCGAGGTGTCGCGCGAGACGAGCGGACGCGTCACCGCGGAGGGGCCGTCGGCCAGCGCGGCGAGCACGAGGGCCCGGTTGGTGAGCGACTTGGAGCTGGGCACCAGCACCCGGGCGTCGAGCGGCGCGTCGCGGTAGGGCGCGAGCCAGGGCAGCGGAGTCTCCATCGGGCGCAGTCTATCGGCGCCCGGCTCCGGCGGGCACCGAGCAGAGACTCAGTGGCGCAGGTCGTCGATCCGGTGGCTGACGGCGTCCTTGGCGTCGACCGCGCGGTCCTTCGCCCGACGCCCGATGAACTTCTTGTGGGGATCCGGGTCGAGCGTCGCCATCAGCAGCCCGCCGATGAGCGAGACGTTCTTGGTGAAGTGGACCATCTGGTTCTGGCGCGAGGCCGGGTCCGACTCCTTCCAGAACTGGTGGCCCACGGCGGTGGTGGGCGCGAGGGAGCCGGCGAGCACGAAGGCGCTGAGGCGCGGGAGGCGACCGGTGGCGAGCGCGGCGCCGGCCACGACGTGCACGGCACCGTTGATCCGGACGAGATTGGCCGGCGACGTGGAGGCCTGCGGGGCGACGGAGCCGAGGGCGTCGGCGATCGGCTCGGCCTTGGGCGCCATCGCCTTGGCGTTGCGCAGGGAGTTGACCCCGCCGAGGACGAACATCGCGGACAGCATGGGTCGGGCGACGGATCGGAGAAGGGTCATGGCCTCATCAAACCAAGGTGTGGGGCACAGCACAACGCGAAGCGGGCACGGCTCCTCGCCGCGGACGCGACCGGTCCCGCGTCGGTCGGTGCCCCCTCGGTCGGACACGGGACGTCGCCGTCGGTGCCGTCTGCGAAGGTGGAGCCATGTGCGGCCGCTACGCCACCTCGCGCACCCCGTCCGACCTCGCCCGTGACTTCGAGGCGCGGCTCAGCGACGCCGCGGCCTCGCTGGAGGCGGACTACAACGTCGCCCCCACCGCGACGGCTCCGCTCGTGATCGGGCGGACCGGGGAGACGGCGCCCGCCGGGGCCCCGCCGGGCCGTGAGCTCGTCGCGGCGACGTGGGGCCTCGTCCCGAGCTGGGCCAAGGACCGCTCCATCGGCAACCGGATGATCAACGCGCGCTCGGAGACCGTCGCCGAGAAGCCGGCCGTCCGCGCGGCGTTCGCCACGCGTCGGGCCGTCGTCCCGGCCGACGGCTACTACGAGTGGTACGCGGGTCGGGAGGACGACTCGACGTCGGCGAAGCGACCCAAGCAGCCGTTCTTCATCACCGATCCCGACCGCTCGGGGCTCGCCCTCGCCGGCCTGTACGAGTTCTGGCGGGCGGCGCCGGACGCCGAGTGGTTGCTGACCTTCACCGTCCTGACCACGAGCGCCGAGGACGCCGAGGGGCGCCTCCACGACCGGGCGCCCCTGCTCGTGCCGGCAGCCGCCGTCGACGAGTGGTTGGCGCCGCGACCTCTCGACGGCGCGCACTGGCGCGACCTCCTGGTCCCCGCCACCCCGGGCCGGCTCGTCGCCTACCCGGTGGACCGCGCGGTCGGCAACGTCCGCAACAACGGCCCGCACCTCGTGGAGCCCGTCGCCGCGTCGTGAGACGGGCCGGTCACGGGGGGAGCCCCGCGGTCCGACCTCGGGCGGAATAGCCGCCCCGGTGCGGTCGTTGACGCCACCGGAGGAGGTCACATGCTCATCACTGCCGAACGGGTCGGCGTCGGCTCGACGACCCGCGAACGTCGGTCGTCGCCGGTAGACTCCGGACCGATGACTGACACCGCGAGTTCCGGTCCGCAGGACACCCCTGTCGAGGCCGTCGACCAGGTCGAGACCGTCGACCTGGACACCGAGACGCCCGCGCAGCGCCAGGCCCGCTTCGAGGCCGACGCCCTGCCCTTCCTGGACCAGCTGTACTCGGCCGGACTGCGCATGACGCGCAGCCCGCAGGACGCCGAGGACCTCGTGCAGGAGACGTACGCCAAGGCGTTCAGCGCCTTCCACCAGTTCAAGCCCGGCACGAACCTCAAGGCCTGGCTGTACCGCATC
>SXGT01410489.1_pt1 | contig 15040 bp, 10 predicted proteins | sample 3176221 | NCBI WGS metagenome assembly SXGT01 (sample SAMN11356862, study PRJNA531348) | freshwater metagenome | isolation source: freshwater sample F1-120 | place: China: Fuxian Lake, Yuxi | collected 2017-12-25
ATCTGGCCGACGACGCCAACCGGTTCGTGCTTGGTGTAACAGAAGAACGGCCCTTCGACCGGGATCGTCTTGCCGTGAATCTTGTCCGCCCAGCCGGCGTAGTAGCGGTAGCACTTGACGGTGAGCGGCACATCGATGTTGCGCGCGTCTTTGAATGGTTTGCCATTATCGAGCGATTCGAGCGCGGCCAGTTCGTCCGCGTTTTTCTCGATGAGGTCCGCGAGCTTGTTGAGCAGTCGGCCACGCTCGGCGGCGGTCATCTTCGACCACGGGCCGCTGTCGAACGCCTTGCGGGCGGCCTTGGCGGCAAGATCGATATCGGCCTTGTCGCCTTCCGCGACCTGGCAGATTGCTTCGCCGGTGCAAGGGTTGAGCGTCGGGAAGGTTTTACCCGAGACGCTATCGAGCCATTTGCCGCCGATGAACATCGGCTCCTGGGCCTTGACGCGCGGCGGGCGAACGAGTTCTCGGGTCGGGGCGGCGGTGACAGTCGTCATGGTGGTCACTCCTTTGGTTGAGAGGAACTCGGCAAACAGAATGATGGGATTCTCGCATCCGCGGACGGCATCGTCAAGCGCTTACTCGTCGCAGGTGGGAGTGTGATCGAAAAGGCCTCCGCCTGAATCATAAGGGCTTGCGAATGGCTTCGATAAAATCCGGAGCCTCGCGCATTGCGGTATCGATGATCTTTTGCAGCAATTCGTTCGGCGGACAATGTACCGGCGCTGGAAAAACCCCAGCGGCGAATCCATGAGGGGATGCGCGATCGTCGGCGTCGGCAAGCCCTGCAACTCGCGTAATCGATGGACGGCGAGAATCTCGACAGGGAAAATATTGTAGGGTTCCCAATTGAATTCCTGGTACCCCGATTCGCCTGTGCGCATCAGGTGATAATCGCAGCACATCTCCAGCGCCGCGGGCAAACGTTCCGGGGCATTCCAGGCATCAAAAAGCTGGCGATATACACCGAGATTCGCCGTGGGATAGTTCGCCCAATCGATGTCGATCTTCTGCCATAGAGCGTAGAGCTGAAGGAGCATTGGCTCCAAGGGTGTGAGTGTCCAACCGGCAAAGTTGGTTGGGCATCGAATCAGCTCCTTGCTCAGCCAGTGGACAACGTCAAAATCTCCCAGCGTCCAGGCCAGGGCGAGCAACCGGCCACCGTGATCGTGGATTTGATCGATCGCGTGGATTCCAGCCATTTCACGGTCGATGTGCAGGCTGAGCAATTCGTACTGAAGTGCCAGATGGATGCGTTTCCAGCCGTCGGGCCGAGATTCCAGAACGTCGATGGTCCCTTGTTGAATGATCCGCAAGGCGACCATGGTCATGTCCGGCGTGAGTAGTCGAAAACGCCTCGACGTCGCAAGTTCGGCGAGGTGTTCTTGGATCTTAACTTCGAGTTGCGGCGGAGCCAAGTCCCGGTAAAGCCATTGCATTCGCTCAACCCCTTTGCGGCGTTCCAGCACGCTTTCGATGTTGTCGATTGCCTGACGGTGTGACGCTTCCATGTTTACCAGCCATTTCTTGGCGTTCTTCAAGTAGTTCTTGATGACGTTGCGCTTCGGCTTGACGTCGCCGCCGGTCTTCGTGAATTTGAGCGACGATGCGTGGACGGACAAAACCTCGTCGAACCACGGCCCGAGCAACTCGCGCACCCTTGCAAGACCGAGCGCCGGTTGGATGATATGCAGGTACGAATCGGTCCCATCATAGGGTGCCAGCGACCTAACCTGTAATTCTGCAGGCAGCACAGTCGCAAGGCCGAACAGGATGTCGTGCAGGCACGGCTCCTCGCCCTTGATGCGAAATCGGTAGCGCGAACCGATGCCAGCGTGTTGAAGGATGATCTTCTTGGGAAAACTGGTTTCCTCGTCTACTTCGTCGATCATACCCTTGACGCCGTGTGGAAAGAGCCGCTGCCAAACTTCATTGAGGACTTCCCCGGGATGGAAACGCCAATCGGTGTAAATGGCGGCTGGCGCTGCCACGAGGGCATCTGCGAAGCTGAAGGCGAGATTGTCAGGATGGGTCGGAAATGCCGCAAGTGCGTCCTCGGGAGCGCCGAGGAGCGTCAGGGCTTCGATGATCGTGGCTTGGCTGGGCGCGTTCGCAGGCATTTCGTTTGCTCCTCGGCTACGCCAGGCATTCCTTCAACACGCGGATGCCGTGGGCGATGTCGGCGATGCGCTGCGGTTGGTCGCCGACTTCGCGTTCGATGCAGAGCGAGCCCTGGTAGCCGACTTTCTTGAGAGTCTGCACGAATTTCTTGATGTTGACCTGCCCCTGGCCGAGCGGGACTTCCTCGCCCCAGGTGCCCGGGACCTTGGTGCGATTGGCGTCCTTGACGTGGACGCTGCGGATGTCTGGGCCGAGGATCTCGACGGCGCGGATCGGGTCCCCCATGTCGTACAGGATCATGTTGGCCGGGTCGAAGTTGATCTTGAGATTCGGGCACTTCAAGTCATCGAGCGTACGGCGCAAGAGGTCGGCGGTTTCCTGGCCGGTTTCAAACGCGACCGTGATGTTTTTCTCCTTGGCAAGCTGGCTAACCTTGCCGAGGGTGTCGAGGAACGGCTTGCGATCGGGATGGTTCGGTTCGGGCAGGAAGCCGGCGTGCAGCATGATGTCGGCCAGACCCAGTGCCTTGGTGCGATCGAGGGCCCACTTGAATCGCTCAAGGCGTTCTGGGCGCGTCGCAGGGTTGCCAAAGCCGCCGGAGAGTTCGATGTGCTTGGGCGTGGTGTAGTCTTCGCCGGGGAAGCCGAGCATGGTGCCGGTCATGCGGAAGCCGGCGGCCTTGGCAGCGGCGGGCATGTTTTCGCCTTCGTCCCACGAGGCGTGATGCGGGTCGCCGCACGCGATCTGCACGACGTCGATGCCGAGGCCGGTCATCAGGCGTTTCAGTTCAGGAACATTCTTGACTTGCAGCGACCAACTGCAAACGCCGATTGCAAGGGGTTCGATAGCCATCGATGTGCTCCTTGGTTTATCGTTTAGCGTTCGCATGACGCCATGCGGACGCTAAACTGCAAGCCCGTCATCCGGGCGCGGGTTCGATGCGCACTGCGAGGGGCCCGAGTTTTTTGCCGCTCTGGGCGATTTCGTGAAAGCTCTGCATCTGCTCCATCTTCAATTCCGCGACTTCCTTGTTGCCAGTCCAGACAACGGCTTGGCCGCTGGTGTGGGCAAGCATCATGAATTGATAGGCACTTTCTTCGGTACAGCCGAGGGCTTTTTGCAAGACGCCGACGACGAACTCCATGGAGTGGTAGTCATCGTTTTCCAGGATAACGTGATAGGGGGGCAGGTGGCGTGTGCGGATCTCCACCTTCTCGATTGGCTTCGTCGCCATTTCCATATTACCAGCCGTCGTGGAATCGCGTTGCATCGTGCGACCTCCTGGAATCAGGAGCAGGTGCTCGGATACCCATCAAGATAGCCAAGCGCGGCCTGAACATCAAAGAAAAAGGCCTGCAGAGGCCAAGAATTCACACGACAGCGCTTGTTGTCGCATTTGAGATTGACTTGTGGAAAACATCACTTCGACCTAAGTGGTTCTTATTCAATATTTTATGACGCGAGTTTTGGTGAATTCTCAAGAGTTGGTGGGAAAAGGCATACGCGATGTAATACTTTGTTATACCTTGTCCTGAGCGATTCGTCCCGTTCGTCCCCGAAGCATGATTTACTCGCCGGTCGAAGCCAATAACGGCTGAGTTTTTGATCTTCTTGGGGGTTTCGAGCGGAACATGTGCTCGTGATCCGTTGGCACTTCCTTGCAAATCTAAGGGATGAAGTCAACTAAATTGCCCAATCAAACGAGCCGATACCACCTGGAGGATCGTCACGATCCACACAATCCGTTCAACCGGAGTCTTTTGCCGATGACTGTCTGTATGCGCTTACTCGTCTCTCTGGTTCTCGTGCTGTCGTTGGCCGGTGGCGCGAGCTCACAGGAGATCGAAAGCCCGGTCTCGCTTTCGGCTACGGGAACGCTGTTCGGATTCCCGCCTGCTTCGCCGTCCTTCAAGGATGGGGTCGTCCTTCATTCCCAGGATAACCAGCATCAGGTTCGCGTCACCGGGTTGTTACAGGCAGATTATCGCGCCTACCCGAATCCAGGCGATGCAGCCGATATCGATACGTTTCTCGTCCGCCGGGCGAGGCTTGGTATTGAGGCCAACGTATTCAAGAACTATGAACTTCGTTTCGTGCCCGACTGGGGCAATGGCCGCTCGCTCATACAGGACGCCTATATCAACATCCATCACTTCGACGAAGTGCAGTTACAGATCGGCAAGTTCAGGCCACCGGTCGGTTACGAACGCTTGATCCGGGCTCGCTTCATGCCATTGTTCGAGCGATCGATGCTCGATCAACTCATTCCTGCGCGCGACACCGGTATCATGCTCCACGGCCAAGATTTGTTCGGCGGCCGCCTCGACTACGCGATAAGCGCCATGAATGGTGAGATGAACAGCGACGTCGATTCCAACAAGCTGCGCGACCTGATCGGCCGAGTGGCGGTCACTCCGTTTCACGGCGAATCGTTCCCCGAGATCTTGCGCCAAATCCAAGTCGGCATCTCCGGCAGCACTGGCAAGCAGGAATCAGCGCTGGCGCCGAACGTGTTGCGAACGCCTGGCTCCATCCCGTGGCTCACGTTTGCTTCGAGCGTTCGAGCCGACGGCACGCGCACGCGCTGGACGCCGGAAGTGACGTACTTCTACCGCTCGTTCGGGTTCGCGGCACAGTACCTGCATATGAGTCAGGAAGTTCGCGCGAGTGCGGTGGGTCCGATCGTGAATATTCCATTCGATGGCTACTATTTGCACGGAACCTACCTGCTGACGGGTGAGCAGCGCACGTCGTACAATCAAGTCGTCACACCGAATCGGCCTTTCGATCCGCGTCACCCGCTTGCCTCACCCGGAGCCTGGGAACTGGTGGGACGTTTTTCGCACTTACAAGTCGGCGAGCAAATCTTTCTCCCAGGCAGCCTGCGGCTGGCTGATCCCAATAGCAATAGCGCTGCTGCCAGCGAACTCTCGCTGGGGTTCAACTGGCATTTGAATTCCCAGGTTCGCATGCAATTCAACTGGGAGCACGCGTGGTACCGCACGCCAATCAAGCTCGGCACCCAGGCGTTCTTCGGGCAAACCAATGCGGCCTTGGTTCGATTCCAAATTTCATTCTGACTTCGACACGCCAGGCATATGATAGCTGACATGAAAATCAGCCGCATACGCGCCTACCGGGTCGATCTGCCGCTCCACGAAGGAAACTACAATTGGTCCGGCGGCAAATCGGTCAGCGTCTTTGATAGCACCGTGATCGAGGTCGAAACCGACGCCGGCATCGTCGGTCACGGCGAAGTCTGTCCGCTTGGTCCTTTCTATCTGCCCGCCTATGCGCGCGGCGTTCGCGCCGGTATCGAAGAACTTGGGCCTCATCTGCTCGGCGAAGATCCGCGCGAATTGCAAAAACTCAATCGCCGTATGGACGCCGCCCTCAAAGGACATCCTTACGTCAAGTCCGGCATCGACATGGCTTGCTGGGACATCCTTGGCAAGGCGACAGGCCAACCGGTGTGCGTCTTACTGGGCGGGCGGTACGGCGCTGACTTCGGCCTGTACCGGGCAATCTCGCAGGAAGCGCCCGAGGCGATGGCCGCCAAGGTGGCTGGCTACCGCGCCGAGGGCTATCGGCGTTTTCAGCTCAAGGTCGGAGGCGATCCGTCGGTCGATATCGCTCGGATTCACGCCGTGGCTGCCAAGCTACAGACGGGGGACCGCCTGATCGCCGACGCCAACACAGGGTGGCTCATGCACGACGCGCTGCGCGTGGCGCGAGGCGTGCGCGAGGTGGATGTTTACATCGAACAACCCTGCCTGAGTTACGAGGAATGCTTGACCGTGCGTCGGCACACTGATCATCCCTTCGTACTGGATGAAGTCATCGATTCCATCGACGTGCTTTTGCGCGGACATGCCGATCGCGCGATGGATGTCGTCAATCTCAAGATTAGCAAACTGGGCGGGCTGACCAAGACCAAGCTGGCACGTGACCTGTGCGTTTCACTCGGCGTCGCGATGACCCTGGAAGATAGCTGGGGCGGCGACATCGTGACCGCCGCGATCGCTCACCTCGCTCACAGCACGCCGGCGGAGTTCCTCTTTACCGCGACCGACTTCAACAGCTACGTCACCGTCAGCCTCGCAGAGGGAGCGCCGCAACGCGTGAACGGCCGAATGGCAGCGAGCACGAAGCCGGGGCTCGGCATCACGCCGCGGATGGATGTGTTGGGAAAACCGATCGTCGAAGTGTCGTAATGATTGGCGAGCCGAGCCCCATAAGGGGGCGGGTGAGTATCCGAAGAACGGTGCGGCTAACCCGACTCCTTCGGGGCCCGGCTCGCCAACGAGGGGATTTATCATGCACCAAGCCATCGCAGTCGGCGTTTTCCTTGTCTTTTGGGCTCCTCTCTCCGCGCAAGAATCGCTTATTCCAGCCGCGCACACCAAGCGAGACATCGAAGGCTGGACGGTACATATCGACAATCGACTGCTCGCCGATGCCGACAAAAAGCTCGGCGATCACGCCTTGCGTTTACTTGCCAATCGACTTTACGACATCAAGCACGTTATGCCCGAGGAGAAAGTGAAGCTGTTGCAGAAAGTGGAGATCTGGATCGATAAGTCGCACGGCAAGCTGCGCCCTGCACAGTACCACCCGAGCAAGGGCTGGCTGAAAGCCAACGGCTTCTCAGAGAACCTTGCGAAATGCGTCCACATTCCGGTTGCGGCGGAATGGTCAAGCGTCAATCATCAACGTGTGCAGTCGTGGTCGGTTTTACATGAACTGGCGCACGCCTATCACGACCAGGTGCTTGGCTTTGACCACGCCGAGGTCGCCGCCGCCTTTGGCCGTTTCCGTGACAGCGGCAAATATGAAAAAACGCTGCACATCAACGGCACCAAGACCAAGCACTATGCATTGACAAACGAGAAGGAATTCTTCGCGGAGATGACCGAGTCGTTCTTTGGACAGAACGACTTCTTTCCGTTCAATCGCGCAGAGTTGCTGCGCGAGGAGCCGGAGGTCTATGCGTTGCTGGCCACGGTGTGGGGAACGGAGAAAAACAAAAAGAAGACCGCGAAGCCGCAACGCTAGCGATGCCGAACGATTGGACGAGAAACGGCGGAATTGCCGTCCAGGGTCACCCTCGTTTGGCCCAGCGCAATTTGGCGGAACGGGAACGTGGATTGTTCTGCCGTTCGCTCCAGGTCGCGCGGCACGGATCGGTGGAGATTGTTTGATAGATGCCGTTCTCCTGTCCAGCCCGAAAGGACGACTTTACCAGCCGATCCTCCCCGCTGTGGAAACTGATCAAGGCAGCCGTGGCATTGGGCTGAAGGCATTGTGGAATCACGCGGAGCAAGTGCGTCAAATTAGCCAATTCCCGGTTGACAAGGATGCGCAACGCCTGGAAGGTACGGGCGGCCGGGTGCAATTCCCACTTCCCGGGCGTTGGCTTCAGCCGCCAGGACTGCTGGTCCGTTGCCTGCTGGATGATTTGCACCAGTTCCTTGGTAGTCGCAATCGGCTTTTCAACGCGGGCCCTTGCAATGCCCGCAACAATCAATTCCGGGTGCGGCTCATCACCCAGCTCACGCAAGGCTTGAATCAGTTCGGCCTCCGGAATGGCGGCCAGAAGCTCCGCTGCAGTTCGGCCGCGGGTGCGATCCATCCGCATGTCGAGAGTCCCGTCACGGGAATAGGAAAAGCCTCGTTGCGGATCATCAACCTGCATGCTTGACATTCCCAGGTCCGCGAGAAGCGCATCAACGTGCGTAATTCCATGCGAACCCAGGATCTGTTGCAATCCCGCGAAATTGGAATGATGCAATTGAAACGGATGGCCGACCGCTTCGAGGCGTTCCCTCGCCTTGGGCAGATTCTCAGCATCGAGATCAAAACCGACCAGCATACCGGTTGGTCCAATGCGTGCGAGCAGTTCGGCACTATGGCCGGCCCAGCCGACCGTGCAATCGACGATTACCATTCCTGGCTTTGGGTCGAGTGCCTGAAGGATCTCCTGAAGCAGCACGGGACGATGTTCGCCAGGGGGAGTACTGCGTGGTTTTCGCTGGTGACGCATGGGTTCATTCTAGCCCACAACCATGAGGCCCTGAGAGAACGGAAAAATTGTTGGCGTGTTCGGCCCTGCACTTTCGCTATAGGTTATAGGGCAATATCGGTGCGCTCACAACATTTGTACAGGCAGTCAGCCTTGGATCGCCTGACAATCCATCCCTGGCACGAGCGCCGCACCTCTCCTGCATGAAAGGATCCTAGCAATGTGGAAACGACCTCTGCCGTGGTTCGCGGTCGCTGGACTGGCGATCGCTCTGGCCTTTCTCGTGACGAACCTGCCGCGCACGGACCTGGCGGCACAAGAAGGCAAGGATGCCAAGAAGGAGCCAAAGGCAGGCCCGGATCCTGCGCCGCAGGTAAAGGTTACGCCCAGCCGGGTTGCCGGCGTCACGGTATATCCGATCAGCGCACTCGTCACGCGCGAGGTCGACGTTCCCGCCGGGCAAGGCATGGTTGAGCTGACGGTCAGCCCGCTTCCGCCGACCATCGTCAGCAGTTCACTCTATTCCGAAGGTATCGACGGCGTTCGCGTTCTCACGACGCGTTTTCGCTCACGGCCCATTTTGCAAGACACCCGCGAGGATGTCCGCAAGCTTCAAGACGAAATAGCCCAGCTGGGCCTGACCCGAGATAAGACCGAGGCCGACATCAAGGCAATTCAGGAGAACCTGAAACTACTCAGCAAAATGGAAGGCTTCCTGGGTGTTACGACGATCCAGGCGACAGAAAAGGGAGCACTCAACGCTGACGCGGCCATTGCGCTGGCCAAGCACATCAAGGACTCCCGCATCGAAACGTCGCGCGAACTCGTTACACTCCAGCAGCAAGTAAAAGCAAACCTGGAGAAAGCGGAGTTCGCCCAGCGCCGCCTCAGCGAGGTAAACACCGGATTGCCTCGCACCGAACGCGATGCGGTCATCGTCGTGGAGCGCGCCAACGGCGCCGCGGGTAAAGTGCGACTCAATTACCTCGTCGATTCCGCCTCGTGGCGGCCGCAGTACAAACTACGTGCGGGCAAAGCTGCCAAGGATCCGGTGCAAGTTGAGTACCTGGCATCTCTGGTTCAGCATTCGGGCGAAGACTGGAGCAACGTCAAGGTCGTCCTTTCCACCGCTCGGCCCATGCTCAACGCCGCACCGCCCGATTTGCAGGGACTCAAAGTCGCCGCCGTTCACAAGAGCAGCGTGCCGGCTGGACGCCAGCAAGACGTTGCCGAGTTGGAAGAACAGATCAAGAACCTCCGCATCAAGGCCCAGAAAGATTTCAACGAACGTAAACCAACGACCGGCATCGGCCTCTTCAACACCGCGTCGGCGCTCGACCAGTCCTTCGAGCTACTCAACCCCGATGCGGCGATTCAACGAGGCTGTGCGCTCGCCATGAGCGAGGGCCCGACCGTGGTGTATCATCTGCCGACTTCTTTGTCGGTGCCATCGCGCACCGAGGAGCAGGTGCTGGAAGTGGCCCGTCTGGAGCTGGCGCCAGACTTCTATTACAAATCCGTCCCCCTCCTTACGACGCACGTCTATCGGCTTGCTGACATCGTCAACAAGAGTAATCACGTCCTCCTGCCGGGCGATGCGACGATGTACATCGGCAGCGATTTCGTTGGTCAGATGAATCTTCCTTTGATTGCCGTGGGAGAGCAGTTCACCGCTGGTTTTGGCGTGGATCCGCAATTACAGGTGAAGCGACAGATGGTCGACCGCACGCAAACCACCCAGGGGGGCAACCAGATGCTCCGCTTTGCGTTTCGCACGGTCATTAGCAATTTCAAGAACGAAAAGGTCAATCTGCAAGTCTGGGATCGGCTGCCCCAGGCCGAGACCGACGCGGTCAACATCAGCCTTGTCAAGACGACGCCGGAGTTGAGCAAGGATGCCGCCTACTTGCGTGGCCCACGAACCAAGAATCTGCTGCGGTGGGACGTGACCGTTGAGCCGAACGCGATCGGCGACAAGGCGATGCCTATTCAGTACGAGTTCAAGATGGAACTCGATCGGCAGATGACTATCAGCAACTTCCAGAGCGCCGGCGTCTTTGGGCCACAGGCTCCGCAGCAGCAACTGGTGCTGGCGCCGGTGACACCGGCTGAGCTGGCACGCATCAATGCCAGCATGGCCATGCTGAGTCCAGCCGATCAGCAACTCGCTCGGTCACAGGTGTTTTGTGCTATCGATCAAGACAGTCGGCTCGGCTCGATGGGACCCATTCAGAAAGTGATGGTCAAGAACCAGCCCGTATTCTTGTGTTGCAAGGGGTGCGCCGCCGAGGCCTCCGCTCACCCTGACGATACGTTGCTCAAGGTGCAAAACCTTATGACGAGGATGAATCCCAAGCGATAGGAAACAAACCCAAGACCAGCCTGGAGCGCGGGCGACGAGGTTACGCTCCCCGTCACATGCTCTCCGGGCTGGTATGCAATTCAATGTCTCATTTCTTGCTCAGCGCAACGACAATCGCATCCGTATCGTACACGCATCCGCCCCAGGTGCCGCCGCCGACGTGCTGCAGGGCGGCCCACAAACGCGTGTCTTCCGGTAGATTCGGGTCCGGCGCCAGGTCGTCGCGCAGCTTGCGTTCGGCGAGGATGCGCGTGCCATTTTCGACGCTATCGGCGTCACCCAAAAGGTTGATCGAGCCTTCTAGTTTATTACGATCGATGAGAATCTGAATGCGGTCGCCGTCGCGCACCTTGCCGATCGGCCCGCCCGCCAGAGCCTCCGGCCCGATGTGGCCGATGCATGCGCCGGTTGAAACCCCCGAGAAGCGGGCGTCCGTGAGCACCGCGATCTGCTTGCCGAAGCTTAGATGCTTGAGCGCAGAAGTGATCTGATAGATTTCCTCCATGCCTGCTCCCATCGGTCCGCGGCAAATCAACACGAGGATGTCACCGGGTTTGAGGCGATCAGGGGTCTGGCTCTTGATGGCGTGGATCGCGGCCTTCTCGGTCAGGAACACGCGGGCCGGGCCAATCTTGCGATAGACGCCGTCGGCATCGACGACGCTCGGATCAATTGCCGTACTCTTGATAACTGAGCCTTCGGGAGCGAGGTTGCCACGTGGAAAAGTGACGGTGGAAGTCAGACCTCTTTCGCGCGCCCGGGCCGGAGTCATGATGACATCATCTGGATCGACACGGTCGTGCTGTTGTAGAAGCTCACGCACGCGCTTGCGGCGTTCGGACTTCTGCCACCAGTCGAGCGTTCGGCCAAGCGACTCGCCGGTCGACGTCAAAACGGATTCGTCGAGCAGTCCAAGTTGGCGCAGGTGCAGCATAACTTCTGGAACCCCGCCGGCGAGGAAGACGCGAACGGTCGGATGGCCACTCGGTCCGTTGGGAAGGACATCGACGAGCCTTGGCACCTTGAGGTTGATCGCATGCCAATCCTCGACGGTGGGCCGGCGCCGGCCCGCGCAATAGGCGACGGCCGGCGTGTGCAGCAGCAGGTTGGTCGAACCGCCGAACGCCGCGTGGACTGCCATGGCGTTCTTGAAGGCAGCGTCGGTAAGTATCTTGCCGATAAAAATGCTCTTCTGATGTAGGTGGACCAGCGCACGTGCCGAGCGTCGCGCCATGTCGAGCCAGATTGGCTGCCCGGATGGCGCAAGCGCCGAATGGGGCAGGGTAAGCCCGAGGGCCTCGGCGACAACCTGCGACGTGGCCGCCGTGCCGAGAAATTGGCACCCGCCGCCCGGGCTGCCACAGGCGCGGCAACCCAATTCCGCTGCTTGTTCCAGCGTCAGCTCGCCATGCGAAAAGCGGGCGCCGATCGACTGCACCTTGCCTGCGTCCTCGCCTTCCGTTGGCGGCAATGTCACCCCGCCTGGAACCAGCACGCACGGCAAATCCTTCATCGACGCCAGTGCCATCATCATTGCCGGCAGCCCCTTGTCGCAGGTTGCCACGCCGAGCACTCCCTTGCGTGTCGGTAACGAACGGATGAGCCGGCGCAGCACCATGGCCGCGTCGTTGCGGAAAGGAAGGCTATCCATCATGCCCGTGGTGCCTTGGGTGCGGCCATCACATGGATCCGTGACGTAACCCGCGAACGGCACGGTTCGCAACTTGCGCAACTCCTCGGCTGCGGCTTTCATGAGCAAGCCGACTTCCCAGTGGCCCGTGTGATAACCAAGGGCAATGGGGGAGCCGTCCGGAGCGCGGATTCCCCCCTGGGTGCTGAGAATCAGAAACTCCTGCCCGTTGAGTTCGCTTGGCTTCCAGCCCATGCCGACGTCCTGCGTCAGCCCAAAGATGTCGCCCGACGGCGCCTCGCGCAGCATTTCGGGCGTCAACGGTAAACTCCCGGCGGGGCCGGCGCCGTGCGTGTGCAACTCGTAGATATTCGTATCGGTGGATTCAACTAAGGAGGTAAAAGCGTCGCTCATCCGCAAGCTCCAAGGCGAAGATCACTTCAGTGGACTATCAATGTATCCGTCAGGCAAAATGCTGCCAACAGGCTATCGCACCGTTTCAAGCCGAAGGATATAAAGCGTTCCATCACTGTTGCCGACGACGAGATGCCGGCCATCGGACGCGAAGGCAAGCGAACGGGCCTCATCCTTGAATTGCCATTCGCGCACCTTGGTGCCATCGGCAACATTCCAGAGGCAGACACGTTTGTCCTGGCCACTACTGGCCAAGAGCTTGCCATCCGGCGAAAACGTGATTGCCTTGACTCGCGGCGGCAGTCCTTTGCCTGCATGGCCAGGCATCTTGCGAATTCGTTCAATCTTGTCGCCGAGCCTCGCCACGTGGATCTCCGCATCGTCGCCGGCAAATGCGAAGAGCGACTCGGTGGGTGAGCACGCGACGATGCGTGCCTTGATCGCCATCGGCGTTTTGTCGTCCAGAAAATTGCCTCCTGCATCCCAGACTCGCAAGGTTTCCTTACCGAGGTGGCTTCCCGCAACCAAGTACCTGCCGTCATGACCGAAAGCCAGCGAGGACAGACCAAGCGATGGTGTCTCTTCATTCGCTAGCGCAGCCCACGCCTCCGGCTCCGCATCCTCAAGCTTCCACAACCGCAGGATCGGCTCGAAGCAACCGCTCGCCAGCATCTTGCCCGTCGGTGCAAAGGCCAGCGAGAATGGCCGATTCTTGTGGCCCGCGAGGCCATGCTTCTGCTTCGGCTTCGCACCGGTCAAATCCCACAGCAGGACGCGGGTGTCCGAGCAACCAGTGGCCAACAGTTTACCGTCAGGGCTGAAGGCGACACCGCTCAGGCTGCCTTCAAGCCGGGCCCAGGAGGCCGGATCCTTGCCGCCTAGCTTGTACAGATGTGCGGTGTTGTCCCAGCCGGAGGACACAAGGGCCGAACCGTCAAAGGAAACCGCGACATGCGCAATGGCCCGCTGATGCGGCTGGACGTAGGCAACCAACTCCGGGATGGACAGAATCTTGCGGTCCTCGGCGTCAATCGCGCTAGCATCGAGTCGATCGAACAGCGAAGGCACAGCGCGCAGCGATGCGATCGCTTTTGGGTAGAACGGCGTGCCGACCTGTTCGCGGCAAAACGCCAGCAAGTCGTGCCGAAGCTTGTCGTCCTTGAATTCCTGCTTGGCGACTCGGGCTAGCAGATCCTTGAGGCGGGCGCCTGCTTTATCGTCGCCGGCGCGAATTGTCGTTCCGAGGAGCATGATTACCATCGCAAGGACCAGCAGAAGCGAGTAGAATTTCATATAAACTCCGCAAGATGATCCGTCAGGGAGCCACATTTCCCATCGTACCATCTTGTTGATATATTGTTTCTTCGTTTAGCGCTCACACGACGCCGGACGAACGCTAAACGAAGAATGCCAACCCACGAAGGGATCCGCAACCATGTCCTCTCCCTCCACCAATATCACCAGCGTCCTCAAGGAAACCCGCTCGTTTCCCCCGTCCGCGGCATTCGTCGCGCAGGCCAACGTCAAGGGGGCGGCCGAGTATGAAAAACTCTGGAAGCGCGCTGCCGACGATCCCAACGGCTTCGGGGCCGAGCAGGCCGAATCGCTGGCCTGGTTCAAACAGTGGGACAAGGTGCTTGAATGGAACGAGCCCTTTTCCAAGTGGTTCGTCGGCGGGAAGATCAACGCCTGCTACAACTGCGTTGATCGCCATCTCGAAGGACCGCGCAAGAACAAGGCAGCCATCATCTGGGAAGGCGAACCCGGCGACACACGCGTGCTGCGCTACCAGGATTTGCACCGCGAGGTCTGCAAGTTCGCTAACGCCCTCAAGAAGATCGGCATCAAGCCGGGCGATCGGGTAACCATCTACATACCGATGATCCCGGAAGCGGCGATTGCGATGCTGGCTTGTGCCCGTATCGGCGCGACCCATTCAGTTATCTTCGGCGGCTTCAGCGACACCGCTGTGGCCGATCGTAACAACGATGCCAAGGCACGCCTTGTGATCACTGCCGATGGTAGCTGGCGGCGCGGTAAGATCGTGCCGCTCAAGGCGAATGTTGATGCCGCTCTTGAAAAATCGCCTACCGTCGAGAAGTGCATCGTCTTCAACCGTGCCAATCAGCAGGTCGCCATGAAGCCGGGCCGCGACCTCTGGTGGCATGAGATTGTCGCCAACGAGTCTGCCGACTGCCCGGCGGAACAACTTGACAGCGAGCATCCGCTCTTCATCCTCTACACCAGCGGTTCGACGGGCAAACCCAAAGGAGTACTGCACACTACCGCCGGTTACTTGCTCGGTACGGCACTCACGCATCGCTGGGTTTTCGACCTGAAAGAGGACGACACCTACTGGTGCACGGCCGACGTAGGATGGGTGACGGGACACAGCTACATCGTTTACGGTCCTCTTGCCAATGGCTCCACGGTGATGATGTACGAAGGCGCTCCAAACCATCCGCGCGAAGATCGCTTCTGGGAAATCATC
>SXGT01743794.1_pt1 | contig 15040 bp, 11 predicted proteins | sample 3176221 | NCBI WGS metagenome assembly SXGT01 (sample SAMN11356862, study PRJNA531348) | freshwater metagenome | isolation source: freshwater sample F1-120 | place: China: Fuxian Lake, Yuxi | collected 2017-12-25
ATATATTGATTCTATTCCAATGTGTGCAGTTCATGGGAATTTTGACAAGTACAAACAAATGCCACAAAGATATGGTGTGTTACCTACATGGTCACAATCACCTACTCCTGCAATGGCGTATGGTAATGGGGTTTGGGTGTTCTTGGATGGTTCCATTAGTTCTGCTGCTTTTGGTCCTCAATGTGTAATGGTGTCTGATGACAATGGAGCAACTTGGACTTCTTATCAATTATCGTGGGCTATCGCCAGCGCAAATGTATATTTAAGGGATATTATTTGGTGCCCCACCCAAGGGTACTTTATGGTAATTGGGGGTGGTGGTGCAGCAACAAACTTTTTGGCAATATCAACCAACGGTAAAGATTGGTCTGGTATAACTACAGTACCTGCATCAGCACAATGGCAAAAACTCGCATTCGATAATTCACAAGCATCAAACAAGTGGGTTGCGGTTTCTGGTGGTTCTGCCGTTTCTACAGCAGGAACATATGCAACCATCACAAACGGATCAATAGTATTTGCGGCATCAACTTTAGCATCGGCACAATGGATATCCGTTGCATCGAATGGTGCAGGTAGATTCGTTGCCATTGCAGGTGGTTCTGCAGTTGGTACTGCATCATCTATATCTACCAACGGATCAACTTGGTCAGCGGGTGGTGCTTTAGCATCATCATTATGGCAAGATATTGCTTTCGGTAATAGTTTATTTGTTGCAATTTCCGCATCTGCAACTAATGGACCAACATCGAGATCGACTGACGGTACTACTTGGACAGCAGGAACTGCACCAACATTACCTACCGGTATGGTATATTCAAAGATACTTTATACGGGTTCGGTGTTTGTGATTATGGCAGGACCAGCATGGACAACAACATCACATACAACTTATGTTCATGCTACCGCATCTTCTGCCTTCGCCACATCAACAGATGGTATTACTTGGAGTGCATTAAAGTATCTCCCAGACCATACAAGTTGGATTGCGATGGCAAACAACGGAAATGCTGTCGGATTCCTTTCAACCCAATCAGGAAGATTTGCTTATACATCTGACATTAGCGTAGCAACTCCAACATTCACTTTATACACTGGAGTTATGCCAGTATGGAATCGTATTTCAGTATTCCACCAATCAACTGAATTTACGACCGCACTTAATACTGCTGCTTCAGTCGGAACAACTAATGGGTCCACTACAGTAACTTGTACTTCAACTGCAGGATTGCAAGTTGGTTCAGTAATCATATTAAGTGCAGGTAACTGTTTGGCGTCTGGTGTAATGGCACTTGGTGCAGGAACTCCAACATCTCAAACAAATGCTGCTATCATTACAAGTATCACCAATGCAACTACATTTGAAATAAACAAACCTGCGACTAAAACTGAATCTTCTTTGACTTCGACAATCGTTAAAGGTGTATATCAACTCTATCGTTCAACCACACCAGGATTCACTGCAAGAGATGCAACCACATTAATCGGTGCAACGCAATCGATTACTGCCGGTCAAATGATCTTCAACGATTATCATCAATTGGTAAAAGGAACAACTTACTACTACAGATTAAGAAAGTTGTCCGGTGGTGGTGCAGCATCGATTGTAAACTGTTCAGGAACAGCAGCAACTGCAACCATTACAACTCAAGGTAGTTGGTATTATTGGCAAGCAGGTTTCGATTTTGATGGTAAGAATGGATCAAATGTCATAACATCATTGGTTCTCAACTTCTTCGCAGCAGGTATTGTTCCTGGTTGTATCGTAACAGGACCAGGAATTCCAGTAGGGACAACTGTGACTGCGGTTCCTGATTTTGATACCATCATCCTTTCAGCAAACTTAACTGCTGATGTTGTTTCAAGAGGAACCAATCGTACTTGGGTGGGATTCAGTCCTGCTCCAGGAATGTATATCTTTGGATCAAATGTTGGTTGGGATTCAAAGGTGGTAACGGTTGATTCAGCAACATCGATGACCGTTTCTGTTAATAACACAAATACATTTACAAACCAAACACTTAGATTCGTATTTGGTGAAGAAATGCCTGAAGTTGCTTGTATTGCACAAGCACCTAAAGTCATTCAGAATAATGCACTCCAATCAACTACATTGGCTACTACTTGGACTGCATCAAATATTACTGCGACGAATGCAGCAGTATTATGTCCAATAGATTATTTCGTTGGATTAAATGGTGCAGCACCAACAGGAACTGGTTGTACTTTGTATGCGGCAGCAGCAAATGGTACATTGACTCAAAGTATCAATACTGGTGTGGGACAAACATATACGTTCTCATGCTATGCAAGAGCAAGACATCCTGATTTGAGAAGTTACATCACAATGAAGATGGATTTAGGAACAGCGACACAAACGCATACACTAACAAACCAATGGACACGTTATTCAGTTTCATTTACGACAACCGCAAATACCACCAACGCAGTATTCACACTACCTGCAATGGGTACGGTGGTTGAAGTTGCTGCTGCAATGGTTACTTTATTGAATGAAGTTCCTTGTCCAACTCCTGCCACCACGACAAGTTCAACCGTATTCGTCCCACAACAATCACTAGCATTCACGGACGGTCTTGCAGGATATTTCTTGTATGATGCCCCAAATGGAATTGTAACTAACTTACAAACTGCACCGGTTGGTCAACATTGGGCACATTTGCATACAAGTAATACTGGTTCGAACTTCACTTTATCTGATTTGAATCAAGTATTTAGTACCGAAACCGGATCAGCAACTGACCAATTAACATATTCGGTCGCCGCAACCATTAATTTCACGGTGGACAATTATCAACCTGTTAGTCAATATGCATCAAATGGCACGATCATGCTTCGAGTGGAAACTGGTACTAACGGTGTTATTTTCAAGAGTTCTAAGTTCCCATTAAACGGAACAACTGGTAACTTGTTGGCATTCGGTACTGCTGCGTATAACGTGTATATGCATGACATTGAATTGGTGAATCCAAGAAATTACATTGCTACAACATATCCAGATAATGCAATTAATAATGCATCTAACAACCTAAAGTTCCAAAACGTAAAAGCGACGAATAGTGGAATTCAACCTTGGGGCAACCAGGCATTGAATATGATATTCAAGGGCGCTTATGGATGTGATTCTTTACCGTTAAACAATGCAACAACTTGGAATTTATCAAGTAATCCGACTCAGGATAGTTTGCCTACTTCGACAACATCACTTGCTGCGGTATATGACTCAAATTTCCATGAAATGACATTTGGTGCAACTGGAAAAGGATGTTTGGATTTACGTTTAGTACCATCAACTAAAACAACAAAACCATATACTATTGTATCGGGTACTCCTGTATTCGACTCAGCAGGTGGATTAGCATTCAATACTGCGAATGATGTAGTTACGTTTGAATGGCCTCATTTCATCAAAGGTGTAACCGGATTCTCAAAACGATTCCCACATATCTACGGTGTTGATATTGGATTGAGTCCAGTAACTTCTCTTGGTGCTTTGGTCGAATATGACATTGATCGTGGTGCAGGATACTCAGCAGTATGGAAGCGTGTTAATAGCATCGATGGTATGAATAACCTTGCAGCAGAGGCAGCAATTGATCCTGCAGTTGGATTCAGAATCAAGTTTAGAATCAGTGCAAGATCGGTGTTGAAGTATACTGGTCAAGCATGCCAATTCAAAATAAATGGAACTATACGAAATGCATTGACTGCTGCTCTTGCAACTGCAACTGCAACTGTGGTCGATGATGAAACTGTAACAACAAACACTACCGGTTCGATTGCTTGTACTAGCGTTACAGGAGCATGGGCACCTAGTGATACTATATTCTCAGGTACATTGACTGCGGATATCACAAACACGACATTAAACACTACAGCGACATTAAACACTTCCACAATATCTGGAACGACTTTAACGGTTGGAACATTGGCATCTGGCACGATTCAAATTGGATCGTTGGTTACAGGTACTGGTGTAACATCAGGTACTTACATTGTATCCAACATATCTGGATCGGGTAACGGTTCAACTTGGACAGTTAACTTCCCACAAGGTGTTACATCGACAACTATAACAACTACATATAATCCTTGTACCGTAACAAGTACCGCCAATTTATTCCCAGGTATGGGTTTCCGTGTTACAACTACAAGTGGTGGTTTCACAGCAGGTACTACATATTATGTTCTTGGAATACCAAATAGTACCACATTCACTTCAACTACAGCATTGTTTGGTAATACAGCAGTATCACTATCAACTGCATCGGTAGCGTCTACTTTATATGGTATTCACGGAACCATCACCGCAGTTAATACCGTTGGTGCATTTGCTCCACAACCAACAAGTAAGATCATGGCAATTCGAGTGTTCACTGAGGTTAATACTGCCCCTGCTAACAACTATGCATATTCAAATCCAACATTATCATTAACTGGATTGAAAGCGGGTTCTGAAGTTAGAGTGTATCGTACCGCAGATAGTAGTGAAATTACAGGTACGGAAAATAGCGGAACGACATTTACTGCCCAGTACGAATATTCAGCAGACATCAATGTTTATATTGTGGTGTTCCATATTGATTACTTACCTGTCAGATATGAAAATCAAATCTTAGGTGCAAATGGATTGTCATTGTTGGTGCAACAAACATTTGATCGTCAGTACTCTAACCCAGCATAAACATAAATATAATAAGAACATTAAGGAGATAACTTATGGCAGTATATGGTTCAAACCCAATTATCGATCCAGATTCACTTTCTTATGCCTCTACCGGTGTAAGTATTGCTTCTGTTTTTGCCGCAGCAACGGACGAACTTCTGATCGATTATACTAACAAGAGATTGGCATTGAAAGTTACAGGAACTTTGACTAATGACGGTGTGACCATTAAGTGCGTCTACTCAAAGTTAAAAGAGATTTGGCGTACAGATACCACTCTCATCAAATTCGCATTCCCAATGGGTCCAATTACGGACGAGCAGTTCGAAATGATTAACGGATGGAATTGGGATAAAACCGAAACCTCTGGAACTGCAGCGTCATTGACAACAGTTGAGTTGCTTAGAACTGGTGGTTGGTCTGTCGTTAAACCAGATGCACCTAATGCTGGTGCTGTTACGGAAATGTGGGCAGGTATCATTACATTGGGATCGTTTGCTGCTAATACTGACCAAGCATATTTCCAACAAGTTGCTGCAGGTGCTGCCACAAACTTCAAACTAACAAATAACGTCAACCAAGCAGTTCAGATTTACTCTGATCCAAACGGTGACGGTGCATTCGGTGACGGTTACGATAGAAGAACATACTTCAAAGTGTTCCTTCGTGAATATGCTAAGACGTATGTTCAATCAGCAAATACAGAAATCGGTGCAGCATCGATGACGTATCAGGCATATCGTTTCCCACTATCAAACGGTACTGACCTTAAAGTTACTCACATTGATGGTGATGTTTCGACATTGGCACCATATACAAATGTCAATATCACATATCTCCGTCATACTGGCGATGAGTTGTATAATGTTCGTGGTGACTTTGCAGCAGCAACAGTTTATGCTGTGGCAGATGTGGTTAAGGACACAGGAAACAATCGTTGGTACAAGTGTATTTTAGGATACACTTCAACTGGCACATTACCATCCGCAAACGGAACAAATTGGTCAGCATACGAAGGTGAAAGATTAGTTGGTACGGTTTACTACCCATTCACGGTTGTTATTGATGCTGATACTACAGTCGGACCAACAGCATCGGGTGCTGCAGTTCGTGCTGAAGTATATGAGAAGGTACAATATCAACTTCGTCAGAACAGCGATATTGATGCTGATGCAAGTGCTTCTGTAACAGGTAAAACTGCTGACCTATTATTGCGCTTCGTGGGCGATACATTGGTAACATCGAATGGTGTTTATATCGATTCATTCAATTCAAACGACACTAACGATATTGAGTTCTACGACGCACTAGGTAACAAGAGAACATTCCCATATGTTGCTACGATCACAATCAACTTCGGTGATAACTTGAAAAATGACGCATCAGCAAAGTATTGGTTGTTCTATACCACATTGACCGGAGTGAATAATGATTTCGGTGAATCGGGTGCTAAATTAGTTAAGAACAAAGATGGTACTGACATTACAGGTGACGTTTCCGCCGCATCAAATGTAACTTGGACATTCGACTATGACAATGAAACTGCAGGTGGTGATCGTACAGCAAATACCCCTGCTGATGTAACCGCAGTTGGTATCGGTTTGAGTTCAGGGCAATACGTTAAAGCGACAACAACAATTGCAAAATCAAAAGCGAATGCTGTGTCATTGGTTGCTGCGTTGGAAAGAAACTACGCTAACGCTTAATTGAGATAAATCCTCCAGAATAAATATATCACAACCTATTCTGGAGGATTTTATTATGATAGCAATAGAAGGCATGACAAGAGGAAAAATTCGCTATGCATTGTTTAGATGCAAAGCAGGAACTCCAACAAATGAACACTTGAATGTTTATTCGTTTTACTTACATGACATTAGTGAATATGGGTTAGACGCAACAGATTTTTCGATTGAGTGGGATATTGATAAGAATGACCTTTCAAAGATTGTCACTGGCAAAATCGTAAAGAAATACATCTCCGATCTAAACAAACTTATTCCTAAAGAAGATATTCTGAAGCATAAAAGTGTCAGAGCATCTTAATACACCATGAATAAATATAGTGATAATGTAAATTATGGACGATAAAGAATGGCAATCACAACTAGAGCAGGTAAAGGGTCCGAACTTACCCATAACGATTTAGATACAAACTTTACTGATTTAAGGGATGGTGTTAATCCGTTAGTCACAGGTGCATCTGGAACTGGTATAAAAGTCGATTCATTAGGAACACCATCATTCGGTTGGCATGATTTAACTGGAGAATTATCAAGAGCATCTGCGGCAAGCCCTCCAACATGTTCTGAATTGAGGAGTGGTGGTAAAGTTCGTGTGTGGTTTTATTCGGTTGGCGATGATTCGGATTGTGTATTCCATATGCCACATGACTACGTTCCTGGTACAGATTTGTACCTACATGCTCACTGGACGCATAATGGCACAAACATAAGTGGAAATTTTGTTCTAAACGTATTCACCACATATGCAAAGGGTCATCAGCAAGCAAACTTTAGTGCTGAAATTTCACCCACAATTACTGTCGCTGGTTTGAATAATACCAACTGTCCACAATATCATCACCGTGTGGATGAAATTCAATTAACATCATCCACACCAGGAGCGAACCAACTAAACACAAATTTGATTGAAGTCGATGGGCTTTTTATGTTCCATTTTGAAGTTGCTACCATTCCAACAATAACTGGTGGAACAATCAATGAACCAGCAATCCTTACAATCGATTTGCATTATCAGAGTTCAAACTTAGCAACGAAGAACAAATCACCAGCGTTTTATGCTGCATGAGGAATGAGGCATGAGTAATTATGTCTCAACTGGATATGTTGCAGCAGGTTACATATCCATATTTGATACTGTTAGAGATTTTACGTTTTATGGTCCTGATAAGATCATAGAAATCTCTTATGGTGTCACTTCCATTGAAGTTCAAGACATATATTCTGCTTGGAAAGAATGGGTATTGATTTCTGATAATGTCAAATACCTACCTGCAATGAGATCGGTGGGTGGCGACCCTATTAGTGACACTAAGACGTTGGGTGCAACATACTTCATCACTAATGGTTGGCGAGTAAGACCGTTCTCAGGTGATCATCGTTTAACAGTTAACGGAAACCTTTATACCGACCCTGCAGGTTCTTCACCATTCCTTCCTGCTGCTGGTGCATATAGCGTAACCATCGAATTGCAAGTGTCATCACTTGTGGATTCGTCATTAGCACAAATGCCTGAAATCGAACAAGCGTCATATAGCGGTCAAGTCGCAATCGATACCACAACTGCATACACTGGAATTACATATCCAACTGGAACATTGAAGCAAGCAGTTAACAATTTATATGACGCAAAATTAATAGCAACTGATAGAGGATTTGATCAGTTTTATCTTAAAGGCGACCTAACTATCCCAACTGTTACTGGTGATCCTCTTAATATTGGTAATGTTACCGCATTAAAATTTGAAGGAGCAGGAGCAACTCTAAACGTATATCGAACTACCGTAACATTAACTCAAGGTTGTGTTACCACAAATTCAAATTGGTCACATTGTAGGATTACAGGATATCAAGGTGGAGAATCTCTTTATCACGATTGTATTATTGATGGTTTAGATAATGCACATTGCGTATATGAAAAATGTGGACTACTTGATGGTTCTGGTAGAGGATATACAATTCGACAAACAAGTGCAGTTTCGTCCGGTCATGCTTCATACTTCAAAGAATGTTATTCGGATGAAGGTACAGCAATTCTTGATCGTAATGGTGCTCGATTAAATGTAACTTTTGATGGATGGCATGGACGATTAAAGATCATCAATCAAAATCATGCCACAAGTTCTGGTTCCGTTTGGATTCACATGAATGGTGGAACTTTAACCGTTGATGCTACTTGTACTAAAGGAAAGATTACTGTTACTGGTTTCGGCACATTGGTTAATGGGTCGTTAGGAACCGAAGTTGATGCGTCAGGTTTCGCATCAGAAGTTGCAGTTCAAGCACGATTGGATGTTGAATCTTTAAGACAATCACACCAAGGTTTCGGTGCTCGTTGGTATGTAGATCATGTAGCAGGAACAGATTTGGCACCAGGTAATTCACCTGCATCACCTTTGAAAACCATTACTGCTGCTATCGCTAAAGCAGTTTCTGGTCGTGGTGACGTTATCTTCTTGTTATCACCAACGGCAAGTACGGCACCATTGGATGAACGAATTGTAATGAATAAAGAAGATTTGCATATTCGTGGTCCAGGTCGTGGTATTATGATTCAACCTAGTACAATTACTGCTGATCCTGTTATCAACATCACATCACCAAACTGTTCAATAAACGGTGTGTATTTGAAGACAAGTGCCGGTGGTTCTGAAGATGGTATTGTAGTTAATGCTAAATTCACTAGATTGGAGAATATGTATATCGTTGGACCTGATACTGGTGGTGTTACTCCTGTCGGTACTGGGGTTGGTGTTCACTTCAAAGGTGGCGATTATCATAAAGTATTCGGATGTGAAATTGAGAAGTTTGGTAGTGATGGAGTAAGATTTACTGACGCACCAATTGCAAGTGAAGGATCACCTAGAGAAGTTCGTTTCGACAATTGCAACATATATTACAATCGTGGATGTGGTGTTAAGTTTACCGGAACCAGTTCGAATTCAACTCGATTGAATGTCATTAGTGATTCTCGTATTCAAAACAATAGCGACTATGGTGTTTATATCGGAGCAAACACACAAAGAACTATGGTGTTGTTTGATAATCTAATCAAAGACAATAAAACGTTCCCAACAGGAACTTCTAATAAAGCGAATGAGATTTACGTTGATCCTTCTGCACAATTTGCTATGATTAGTACAAGAGGTGATACCATTTCCTATGCAATATGGGATGAAGTTGCTGCTGAAAATAATACAGCAGGAACGATGGGCGCTAAGTTGAATACTGCATCAAGTGGTGGTGTTGATTACACAGAACTTGCTAATGCAGTTCGTACCGAATTGACTCCAGAACTTGCTCATATTATGACGTTATCAAGTAATCCAGGATTAACAGGAACACAAGCGACTATGTTGCTAGAGATGTACGAGTTGCTCGGATTAGACCCACTGAAACCATTGGTGGTTACGAAAACTGGAAGATTCGCAGGAACCATTTCGCAATCAATATCCACTAACACCGAACAAACTACGGTTCAAAGAGTATGATTACATTCAAATCCTTTCTCGTTGAATTATTCGACAAGCCTTATTCATACGAACACGATCCTTATGTAGAAGGACAAGTTAGACACCACTACAATACTCATCCAGAATATAAAGACAAGGGATATGGAGCAATAAAAGTTCATCGATTAGAAGGAGATAATGGGTATCTAGCTCATGTTGTTCATAAAGGAATACATGAATTGCATCATGTTTCTATCGATGGAGATTCTGGTAACGTTGAACCAAAGAAAGACAAACCAAATCCAAGATTTATTAGTACATTTATGCACTATGGTAAAGAACATATTCTAAACAAAGGTAAGAAGTTAAGAATATTTGCAACACATGATATGCATAAACATTTATCACCAATAGTCAAAAGAATATGCAAAAAAGAAGGATATGAAAGTCATGAAGAAGAAACTGATCATGGTAAAAGCATAACTATACACCCAAAAATAGATAGGGCACCGACCATTCATGGACTTGATGAAACATTAAGGAATTTCAAATGAAAACATTCAAAGAATACATACAAGAAATGGCAATGCTAAACAAAAATATTCCACATGATATGGATTGGAATTTGTCCAAACGTGAAGAGAAATGGGATTTAGAAGACACAAAGAAAATTGGGGAAAATGATACTCATACGATTCATCGTGGAACAAATATTCATGATCAATCGGTATATTATGCAAAGAACAAGAAAACAAAAAGAAATGACTTAACTATTTGGGGAGAAGAAAAAGATAACAACTTGAGTATTGATGCAATGTCAAAGCATCAAAAGGCAGATGGGTCAATGAAAATGCACCATCTCATTCATCACTTATTGCATCATCATGGATTGGATGGGGTTGGTTCGGATGAATATTCTGAAGGTGGTCATAAGGTCATGAAGAACTTAGAAGATATGCCTGATGTTAAATTGACATATCATAAAGCAAGAAAGCAAGTTAGTAAGCCAGAAAACGAGTTAGGTGATCCTTCAGTAAAAGGAAAGCATAAAAATAAAGCTCATTGGAATAACACATACATAGTAGCAAGACGCAATGACATTTAGGAACTTATATATGAAATATTCGGAATGGGAACAAGAAGCATTAGAACAAGAACTAACAATCAAGCCTTGTGATTGTGGCATGCCTTGTCCAGATAAACGATCAAAAATTTGTGATACAGTTATTGCTTTAGATCATAACAAAAGAATTATGGGAACCTATAAGAAAAATTATAACTATGGGTGGCTAAATGTCTGATAATGTTACGTTAAATCCAGGTATCGGTGGTGCTGTTATTGCTGCTGACGAAATTGCTGGAACAAAATATCAACGAGTGAAATTGATTCACGGTGACGATGGTGTGAATGATGGCGACATTAGCTCAACCAATCCACTTCCTGTTGTTGGTGACGTTGCTATTACTGGTACGGTTCCTGTTAGTATCGCAGCAATGCCTTCAACTCCAGTTACAGGAACATTTTGGCAAGCAACGCAACCAGTTTCCGGACCACTAACAAATGCACAACTAAGAGCAGATTCAGTCATAGTTAAATATGACGATGCAATTTTAGATAGTTTCTCTCGTGTCAAAGTATCAAATGCGACTACGTTATTCGACGCTCAACAAGAATATGGATTAGACACAAGAACGACTTGGGATGCTTCTGCTAATGGTACAATCGCCACGCCAAGTGCTAATGGTTCTGCCATTAACGGATCAAATGCAGTAGGACCAACAAATTTGAATAGCGGAATGACTCCAATCACGGTAAGTTCCACTAATACTCATTATGCAATTCTACAATCTGGTCAATATGTTAGATACATCCCAGGTAAAGCGCATAACATTTATGTCACTGGAGTATTCGCTGCAGGTGCTAACTATTCAGCAAGTATCAATTTAAGAACATCCACATCAGGTTCTCCTGTATTAGTTACTGCGCTTCAGAATGATTGGAATGTAGATAAGATGGATGGATTTGGTAAGTGTCCAGTTGCCATCGATTTCACTAAGATTCAAATTATGGTTATTGATGCCCAAATGTTATATGCAGGACGAGTTCGAGTTGGATTCGACATTGCAGGTAAATTATATTGGGCACACTACTTTGAAGTTGCAAATAACCAAAGCATGGCAACGATGAAAACATTTAACCTTCCAGTTCGTTTAGAAGGAAGAACTGGAGCAACCACTACGGATTTTGATATTGGTTATTTTGATTCTGGTAATGGGATATTCCTAAGAACAAGTCGCACCACATTAGGTGGAACTATTCAATTTGAATGTTGTTCAGTACAATCTGAAGGTGGTTCAGAACCAAGAGGATATCCACATTCGTCACCTGCAGGTATTTCATCAATTGCAGTGACAGGAAGAAGACCAGTACTATCAATTCGACCAAAAGCAACATTTAATGGAATCACTAATCGAGCACACATTGAAGAGGTCAATTTTGCTTTACGAACATTAACTCAAGATGCTTTGTTTGAAATCGTCGTTGGTGGTGCTTTAACTAATGCATCTTGGTTATCTGTTAGTGCAAACTCTGCGACGGAATATGATGTGTCAGCAACCGCTATTAGTGGTGGTGAATCTATTCTTAAAGGATTTGCTATGTCTGGTGGTGGAACTGGTCAAAATCAAGTGGCAAGTTTAACTAGCGATAAAGCTGATTTGAGAAACCCATTGGTGCTAAGACAAATTGATGCTGCAATTATAAATCAAACTAACATTAGTATAGTTTGCACCCCATTTTCAGCAACATCAAACATCACACCGATATTTAATTGGCATGAGCAGACTAACTAATTATGCTATTAGGTGTATTTCATAATGAATCTGAGGCAGTTTGTCAGGAACATTTACAAATTGCGACCATGGGTGTATATCCAGGATTCTCTACGTTCAATATGGCGACGAATGGATTTGGTTGCTCTATTGAAATTGAGATTAAACCAATTACCACAGGTGGTGGCGGTGGTTGGAGAGATACCACTGTATGGTATCCAGATCAAAATTATGAGATTATTGTAAGAATAAAATACAAAGGTAAGACTTGGGAAGAAAGAAAAACAATAAGTGCTCTAATGGCAAAATCATTGGAGAAAGTTTTTGCTTCATATCGTAGAATGAATGCTAGGGTTGTTGAAGTGTTTGCGTCTATAAATAATATATTAAAGAAAGAGATAAACGTAACTACGTTTTTCAAGAATAGGAGATAGAAATGGAAAAAGCAATTGTTGGTGAAAAGATCGATGCAAGTGTAGTTCGTGGTGCTTTTGACACCAACGGTGCTATGGTAGATGGGTACTATCATGTCGTTTGTCATGATGCAGATGGCAATTTGAAGTGGGAAGATACCATCAAGAATTTGGTTACAAGTCAAGGTAAGCGTCATTTGTTGGATCATGGTCTTGCTGGTCCTGCTACAGCAGTCAATACACGTTTGTCATTGATTACTTCAGGTTCTCCTGTTGTTGGTGATACATATGCAACTCATGCAGGTTTCACAGAATTTACCAATATTGCGGCTCGTGGTACACCATCTTGGTCTGCTGCTGCAACTACCACAACTACAGATAAAGCAACATCTGCTGCAGTTGCATTCAGCATCAATGCAGGTACTAACGTAAACGTCATTGGATGTGCATTGAATTTGATCGTTGGTGCTGTTGGTAACTTGGGTGTCATTAGTGATACAGCTACTGCAAATGCAATTTTGTATTCAGCAGGAACATTCACTACCAAGACAGTATCAAGCGGTGACACACTAAACGTAACTTATACTGCACAACTTGCTGCATAATTAAATGGCACGTTTATTTGCTGATAATGCAGATACTACCCTTGCATCTGGTATAAATGATTCGGTAACATCGATCACTGTAACGGATGCAAGTGAATTTCCTACACCTATTGCACCAGATTATTTCATTGCGACTATAACGCAAGCAGGAGCAACAGAAACAAGTTGGGAAAAGGTTAAAGTAACCGCTAGGTCTGGAAATGTTTTAACTGTTGTTCGTGGTCAAGAAGGATCAACTGCTGCAACTTGGGCTGGAAGCGACAAATTTGAAATTCGTTGGACAGCAGCAGAAGCATTCATATCAGCAAATACTGCGTACTCAGGAAATGCTATTCTAGATTTTGGAGATACTCCTGGTGGGAATTATGCAAGCACAGTAGTATATGGTCAAACCGATATTAGTAATAATAGTCAATGTGATGCTTGGATTCAAATTCAAAATTCACCAGATCATAATGCATATGAACATGCTATCGTACCAATGACATTAAGAGCAGGAAACATCAACGTTGCAGCGAAGTCATTTGAGATAATTGGAACATCGGATATTAGATTAACAGGCCGCTGGAGTGTCCAGTGGGCTAGGACTTTATAAGGGAGCTATTATGGCAGGATTTAGAATTGAGGGTAATACTTCGGGCAACGTAGCGGAAGTTAATAGCTCTGGAGAAATGAAGGTTGCTTTGGCGAGTGCAAAGTTGGTATCGGATGTTGGTGCTGGTGGTAGTGTAACTTCATTATCATATCCATACGCCTCGCCAGATAAAAGATTGAGCGTTGGTATAGATACACTTTTATTTAGTGATGAATTCACAGGAACGGTGCAGAATACTGCAATTTGGAAGTATGTTACGTCAACTGCTACAGTAGGTTTCGCAGGAACAGGCTGGGTTGTTATTAATACAGGAAATTCCGCCGGAAGCACCAACTATACCTATTTAGAATCTTATAGAACGTTCTCTTATATCAATAAAGCATCCTTACTATTTGAAACTACAGTAATGCTTATTGATGCTGCATTACCTGCCAGCGGGCTAAATTATTACATTGGATTGGCAACTCCCGCAGCAACTTCAGGTGGTGCGGCAACCACACCAGGCATCCCTGCTGATGGCGTATTCTTCCATATTAATTCCAATGGCATCGAAGGAAAATATGCATCTAATGGTGTAACGGAAGGCACAGTTAATGTAGTTACATCTGGAGATTTACAACAGGACGTTCGTTACTCCTTAAGAGCGATATTCAATTACAATAAGGTTCAATTTTTTGTTAATGACATTCTTAAAGGTGAGTTAAATGTTGCTTC